>Ga0066679_10001063_pt1 | contig 10594 bp, 8 predicted proteins | sample GraSoiAngelo_128_FD_62298 | JGI IMG/M metagenome (GOLD analysis project Ga0066679, IMG submission 62298) | Grasslands soil microbial communities from the Angelo Coastal Reserve, California, USA - 14_0927_12_20cm | ecosystem: Environmental > Terrestrial > Soil > Grasslands | place: USA... | reverse complement strand
CGAACACAGTCGGGTTGTTAAGCTACAAATTCGGGATTGTGGATCATACCAGTAAAGATTCCACGGCGGCGAACGATCCTGTCTTGTCTTCCGTAACCGATCCGACGAGGCGGGATACCACTACTCATACTGTGACTGTAGGAGCAGATCAGAGCTTCACCTCACAATTGACCGCGCATGTGGAAGTTGGTGCCCAGTTTACAGATTATCCCAATCGCCTTGCCGTCGATCCGGATAGCACGGTGAACCCGTATGTGGACGCGAACGCCACGTGGACCTACAATCCCGGCAGCTACTTGCGGCTCGGAGTCGTGCATAAGCGCAACGCGACCGATGTCGCTTTCCAGCCGATCTCCGGGACGCCGACACTCGATCAGGAAAGCACTGGGGTATATGGCTCGGTGAATCATCGGATCTCACCCAAACTGACCGGCAGTTTGCTCGCTCAGTTCCAGCACTCGACCTTCAAAGGCGGGTTGGATGATGGAAAGGTTGAGTTGCTCGGCACGTTGGGGGTTAACTGCTCTTATCAGGTGAACACGTTTATTTCGGCAGACGCGGGTTATAACTATGATCGGCAGGATTCGGATATTGGCCGGAGCTACACGCGGAACGTAATTTACTTCGGGTTGAAAGCGACCTATTAAAATTTAACACACAGAACAACAGGGGAGGCTGGAAGCAAAAGCTCTAGCCTCCTTTTTTATCATATGGAAGCAGCGAAAACAAATTCCAATCCGGTGGAGACCAAACTCCATTTCCTCGACTACTGGCGCATTATTCGCATTCGGAAGACGGTCATTCTGGCCGTGTTCCTTCTGGTGGTTTTGACGACGACGGCGGTGACGTTCATTTTGCCGGAATCGTGGTCCAGCACGGTCCGCATTGCGGTGGAGAAGGACGTTTCCGACATTAATCCGATCGGGTTCGCGCAGAACAATTCAGCTTACGACCCGTTCTTCATCCAGACCGAATTTGAGAAGATTCGCTCCAGGAAAGTGCTCTACAAAGTGATCGAGAATCTGAAGCTCAACGAAAGATGGGGCGGACGGTACAACAACAATATCCCGCTAAAGACGCCTGAAACCTTCGATGTGTTGCAAGGAAAAATTGATGTGCGGCAGACGCGCAACACGAGCCTCATTGAAATCCGTGTTTACAGCGACGCGAAGGAGAAGGAGAACCCGGCGCAAGAAGCGGCGGAGATCGCCAATAAAATCGCGAGCGTCTATCGAGACACCCGGTTGGAGTTAAAACGGGAGATGTCCAGCAAGGGTATCGAGGTATTGAAGGATGAACTGCAGCGAAATGAGGAGAAAGTCAAAACTGCCGAGGCCGAAGTCGATCAGCTGGGCGAGAAATACAAGGTTTCAAACGGTTCACTTGAAGGCGCCACCCTGGAGCCGCAAACGGTTCGCAGCCTGGAAGAACAACGCATCCGGGTGGAAGCGGAATTCAGTGGGCTGGCGGGTTTGCTGAACGGTCTCATCAAGCTCAGAGAGGAGAAAGGCGAGTCCGAACTAAGAAAGTCGATCCTGACTGCAATCAATGATGAGCTGCTTTCAAAGCTGATGATAGATCTTTCCACCACCGAGGCCAACCTGGCCAAGTTGAAGGAGACTTTGGGCCCTCAAAATTCAGATTTCAAGGCTATGGCCGCAGTGCAGGCGAACCTGGATGACAACATCAACCAGCGGATTAAAGGCATCCTGGCGGGATTGAAGGTGAAGGTCGATGCTTTCAGGTTGCATCTGGACAGCCTGGCCAGCGCGGTTGACCACGCCCGGACGAACGACGCATTCATGACGGAACAATACCGCCCTTATTTCGCAGCAAAACGCAGGCTGGACGATCTGCAAAAGCTTCGCGACGCGGTGCATTTGCGGATTTTGCAGGAAACCGTGGACGCCGCGCTGCCAAAAACTTCCATTGTGGAAATCACCGACCAGGCTGAGCCAGGTCGGAAACCGGTCAGCCCCAGCTTCAAATTGAATATTGCGCTGGGAATCATCGTGGGACTGATTGTGGGCATCAGTCTCGCATTTTTCATTGAGTATCTCGACACCAGCGTGAAGACGATTGACGATGTGGAACGTGCTTTGCAGGCGCCGGTGTTGGGCGTCATTCCACAGAACGTCAGTTCTCTTATTCTGGAGGGCTCGGAGAGTCCGCATGCGGAGGCTTATCGGGTGCTCCGCACGAACGTTCTGTTTTCGCGCAAGCGCGAGGACGCCAACAGCCTCACGGTGGTCAGCGGCGGCGCCGGCGAAGGCAAGTCAACAACGATTTTCAATCTGGCGGTGGTCTTCGCTCAAAACGGCCAGCGCGCATTGCTGGTGGACTCCGACCTGCGGCGGCCCAGCTTGCACAAGCTGTTGAACGTCTCCAATTCGGTCGGGCTGACCAGCTATCTGCTGCGGCAAAACACACTGGAAGAGGTGATTCAAACCACCAGCATTCCAACCCTGGACTTCCTGCCCAGTGGAAAATTGCCAAGCAGTTCTCTGGGAATCCTGAATTCCACCCAGATGAAGGATTTCATCAAAGAAGCAAAGCGGCGTTATGACTTTGTCTTCTTCGATTCGCCGCCGATCATGGGCGTGAGCGACGCCTCCATTCTCGCGAGCGAAGTGGACCTGTCGTTGCTGGTGATACAGTATCGCAAGTATCCGCAGGCGATGACGATTCGGGCCAAGCAAATGGTCGAGAAAGTGGGCGGGGCCTTGCTGGGTGTCGTATTGAACAACATCAACATTTCGCAAGATTCATATTACTACTACTACAGCGGCTACTACTACGATTATTACGCCAAGCGGGAGGAGGAACCTCCAGCCAAGAACAACGGCGAAAAGAAAAAGCCCGCCGGCGAGCGCGCCCAGCTCGATCTCAAGCAAAAATATTGATTGTTGTTCGCGGCTGCTCCGCTAAGCATTTTCGGAGATGAATTCGTCGCTTAAAATCAGCCTGCGGTGTTTTCTTTTGACGCTTGCCGCCCTGACGTTCACCCTGCTGACTGGATGCGGAACCGCTCAATACGCCTTCCCGGATGCGGCAGGCGGCCAGACCAATCACGTGTCGCCGCCGAACCTTTCGCCCGACCTGCTTCGAACGGGCGACCGCATCACCATCACTTTCGCCGGCACGCCCACTCTGCTGGAGAAACACGAAGAACAGATTCGCGAGGACGGCTTTATCTACCCTCCTTTGCTGCGTCTCCCGATCATGGCGGCCGGAAAAACCATCGGCCAACTGCAGGACGAGCTTCAGAGGTTGTATGTCCCCGATTATTTCAAGGCCGCGACCGTGACGGTCAAAAGGCAGGAGAGCTATTTCTTCGTTGGCGGCCGGGTCAAAAACGGCGGGCAGAAGGCGTATTTGTCCGAGATGACCGTGCTCAAAGCGATTCAAGCCGCAGGCGACTTTGATGAATATGCAAACCGCAAGAACGTTCAGATTATCCGCGCGGACGGTCGGAAGGAAACTGAGAATTGCGCCAAGGCCCTGAAGAACCCCAAACTGGATAAGCCGATTTATCCCGGCGATCAAATCATCGTTCCGCAGCGGTGGTATTGAATGGTGCAACTCAAAGTTCTTTCCGGCAAACAGGCGGGCGCTGTCACGGTGGCCCGCCGTTTTCCTTTTATCGTCGGGCGCGATGCTTCAGCAAATCTTCGGCTGGAAGAGGAGGGCGTTTGGGAGCGGCATTTAGAACTGGATTTGCAGATGCCGGAAGGGTTCGTGTTGATAGTCCATCCTCAAGCGAGGGCGACCGTCAATGATCAGCCGGTTCAACAGGCCCTTTTGCGAAATGGCGATTTGATCGGGGTTGGCACGGTGAAGATTCGATTTTGGTTGAGCGAAACCCGCCAAATGGGTCTGCGGCCGCGCGAGCTCCTCACCTGGGCCGCCCTGGCGGCCTTATGCGCCGGACAGGTCGCTTTGATTTACGCGCTGCTCCGCTGATTCGGCTGTCGGCGGGGCGGCACTCGCGCCGATGTTAAAGAAGCCTTGACCACCTCTGAATTCACGCTAAATGAATGGCGGCCCATGCAAAAGAGTCCTTGATGAGCTTGCGAAGAAAATCCTGGCCACTCGTTGAACTTATGAAAAACAAATTCATTCCAAATTCCATAGCCTGTTTGTTCGCTCTGTTCTGCGCCTTTTTGGTTTCAACGCAGGCGGCGACGCCCAGAAAGCTTCTCGTGGTGACCGTGACCAAAGGTTTTCGACATAGTTCCATTCCCACCGCGGAAAAAATCCTGGGCGAACTCGGACAAAAGAGCGGCGCGTTCACCGTGGAGTACGTCCGCAACGATCAGGAAATGGCGGAGAAAATGACCGCCACGGCACTCAGGCAATACGATGGTTTCATCTTCGCCAATACGACCGGCAACCTGCCGCTTCCGGACAAAGAGGCGTTCCTGAGCGCAATCAAGTCCGGGAAGGCGTTCATCGGAATGCACTCGGCCAGTGACACGTTTCACGGGCAGGACGCCATTGACCCTTACATCGAAATGCTTGGCGGCGAGTTTCAGACCCACCACGCCCAGGTCAGGGTGGATTGCCTCAACCAGGACAGGAACCATCCCGCGACGCGTCACCTGGACGCCACGTTCACGGTCTTCGACGAGATTTATCTGTTCAAAAACTTTCATCGCGATCAAGTGCACGGGCTCCTGACGCTCAACGCGCACCCAAACGAAAAGACACCCGGCGATTATCCGGTTGCGTGGTGCAAAATGTACGGCCAGGGCCGCGTCTTCTACACCTCGCTCGGCCATCGCGAAGACATTTGGGATCCGGGTTGGGCGGACAAAAACGGCAACCGTGAAAACGCTCGCGAAGTCAGCGAGGCTTATCAAAAGCATATTCTTGGCGGCATCAAATGGGCGCTCGGCCTGGAAAAGGGAGACGCCAATCCGCAAGCAAAGTAAGGCGCGTGTCTGCCTGTCTATCAGTGCACAAAAGAATTGCCCAAAGATTTCAAATAACCCAAACAGGCCGAACATCGACCACCGCCTGGCGCAGGAGACATTAACTTTGTCTTCTGTCGGTTGGGTGGTTAAAGAACCTGTCCCCGTATGAACAAGAACGAAACCGCCGAACTGAACCGCCGCGATTTTCTTAAGGAGGGTTCTTTTGCGACCTTGATGACCATGCTGGGGGGCGTGGAATTGATCACCCGCGCTCCGGTCCAGGCCGCCGATCTCGCAACCCTGGTCCTGTTTCAGGTCAAGTGCGCCGTGATTGGTCTGGGCAACTGGGGCCGCGAAATCATCGCGACTTTGTCACGGCTTAAAACGGCCCAACTCACGGCGGTCTGCGACACCTATCCCGCCTCGTTGAAACGGGCCGCCAACTCCGCGCCCAACGCAAAAGGCCTGGACGATTACCGGAAAATTTAGGACGACAAGGAAGTCCAGGCCGTGGTCATCGCCACGCCGACGCATCAGCACCGAGAAATCGCCATCGCCGCGTTGCAGGCGGGCAAGCACGTTTATTGCGAAGCGCCACTCGCCAACAACATTGAGGATGCCAAAGCGATCGCGCTTGCGGCCAAATCCGCGCGCAAACAGGTTTTCCAGGCTGGCCTGCAAACGCGCTCGGACCCGCAACGCCGTTTTCTGCTGGATTTCATCCGCGCCGGGGCGTCGGGCAAAGCGGTCAAGGCCCACGCGCAATGGCATAAGAAGCAAAGCTGGCGCATGGCTTCCCCCAATCCCGCCCGCGAGCGCGAACTGAACTGGCGCCTGAGCAAAGAGACGTCGCCCGGACTGGTCGGTGAAATCGGCATCCACCAGATCGACGCGATGTCGTGGTTTTTGAACGGGCGCCCAGTCTCCGTGACCGGCTTCGGTTCGATCATGCAATGGAAGGACGGACGCGACGTGCCCGACACCGTGGAAGCCGTCTTTGAATATCCCGGCGGGGCGCATTTGACCTACCAGTGCACGCTGGCCAACTCTTTCGATGCCGATTATGAAATGCTTTACGGCACGGACGCCGCCATCATGATGCGGGGCAACAAGGCCTGGATGTTCAAGGAAGTGGACTCGCCGTTGCTCGGCTGGGAGGTTTACGCGCGCAAAGACCAGTTCTACAAGGAAACCGGCATCGCGCTGATCGCGAACGCGACGAAGTTGACGAACCTGACCGAAAAGGCGACCGACGAAGCTGCTTACATGACCAAGCCGCTCTATTTCGCATTGGAATCCTTCCTCACCAACGTCAACACCGTCAGCTCGGCAGTTGAAGATTTTTCGGCCACGTTCGATGTCAACGACAAGGCGGCTTTGGAAAAGTATATCTCGGAAATCAAACTGCAGCCCGCGGCGGGTTATCAGGAAGGCTTTGAAGCTACCGCTCTGGCCATCAAGGCCAACGAAGCCGTCGTTAATGGGCAAAAAGTGGCGTTGCCAAAGGAAGGGTTTGAATTGGCTTGAAAGGATTCAGTCGAATGGTTGCATGGTAAATTCGAAAGAGGAGAAGTATCTCATGAAAAAAAACTGTTTTCTACTCGTTGGAACGCTTGCGTTGCTCCCCGTTTCCTTGCGCGCCGCCGAAGACTGGGTCCGATACAACGCCGTGCCCAACAGCAGCAAGGTCAAAGTGGACGGCACTTCCACTCTTCATGATTGGTCGGTCGGAAGCACGGCGCTCGGCGGTTACGTCGAGTTCGATCCGGCCTTCGACCTGGCCAAACCGGCGTTGGGCAAGATCAACGCGCACTGCGACGTGAGAATCTTCGTCCGCCAGTTGAAGAGCGACAAGACCGACATGGACAACGTGATGTATGACTCGATGAAAGAAAAGGACCACCGGCGGATCGATTACCGCCTCTCGGAAATGGTGCTCAAAGAAGCACCCAAATCGCCTGATGCTCCGTTTCTCTTCGACACGAAAGGCGAGTTGATCGTGGCAGGCGTGACGAACAAAGTTCAGATGCCGGTGACCATGGTTCGTGTCGGCGCGGACAAACTGAAGTTCGCCGGTTCCACCTCGGTGAAGATGACCAGTTTCGGCATCGCGCCGCCGACGAAGCTGGGAGTATTTTCGACCGGCGACGATGTGAAGCTCAGTTTCGAGTGGTTGACCGCGAGGAAAGAGCAAAAGTAGGACAGGCGTCTCGCCTGTCCCCGTTGGAGTCGGAGGGACGGCCTGCCGACGTCCCTGAAATTGGGCCGGCAACATGCCGGCCCTCCCGGAAACTCTAACGCTCGTTATTCGCCGTCGGCACACCGCCGCGCGCTTCGAGAAACGCTTTCAACTCCGCGGCGGCTTTGCCGCCGAAGCCCGGCACTTTGGCGATTTCTTCCACCGAGGCGAGCCGCAGACGGTGGACCGAACCGAATTTCCTGAGCAACGCCTCTTTGCGTTGCTCGCCGATGCCGGGAAATTCGTCGAGAATGCTCTCCGAGATTTTCTTCAAGCGCAGTTGCGCGTTGTAAGTGTTGGCGAAACGATGCGACTCATCGCGCACCCGTTGCAGCAGTTTCAGCGCGCCGGAATCGTGCTTTAGCCGCAGAGGCTCCTTTTCCTCTGGCCGATAAATCTCCTCAAACTCCTTGGCCAGCCCGATGATTCGAATGTGGCTCAGGCCGAGTTTCTCCAGTTCGGCGCAGGCCGCGCTGAGCTGTCCCTTGCCGCCGTCGACCAAAATCAGATCGGGAACATTCGACCACTTGCCGCCTTGCCCGCTCTCGGTCTCGCTTTTCAGCCGCGTGTAACGCCGGCGAATGGTTTCCGCAATACAGGCGAAATCGTCCTGGCCCATAACCGTTTTCATTTTGAACCGCCGATAATTCGACCGGTCCGGCCGGCCATTTTTGAAACTGACCATGGACGCCACCGCGAACGTGTCGCTGATGTTCGAGATATCGAAACCTTCGATGCGCTGCGGAGCGGCGGGCAAATTCAATGCCTTCGCCAGCTCGGCGAGATCATGGTCGGGATCAATCGCCACCGGCAGCTTGTACGGCAACCGCTCGAATTTTTCCGTCTTCTGCGTCGTGCGCCGCAGATCGAACAGCATGTCGCGCAACTGCGCCGCCTTTTCGAAGTCTTGCGAGCCGGCGGCTTTCTTCATCTCCGCTTCGAGTTGTTCCTTCATCTCCCTGGACTGGCCGTCGAGGAAATCGCAGGCGGCGAGCACCTGCATCAGATACTGCTCGCGCGTCACGTTGCCGATGCACGGCGCGGTGCAGACCTTCAGGTGCGCGTAGAGACAGTGTTTGTAATCATTCTCGGTCGGCGTCAGGGGGCGGCAGCCGCGCAAATTGAACTTGTGCCGGACGAGGTTCAGCGTGCGCCGCAGCGCGCCGGAGCTGGCAAACGGACCGAAGTAACGCGCGCCGTCGTCCGTTTTGAGCCGCGTCAGCGTGAAGCGCGGAATCGGGTCGTTGAGTTGGACCTTGAGCAGCAGGAACCGTTTGTCGTCGCGGAAACTGACGTTGTAACGCGGATGAAATTCCTTGATCAGCTTGCCTTCGAGCAACACCGCCTCCGCCTCGCTGCGCACGATATGCGCGTCGAAATCGTGAATCGCCTCCACCAGCGCGTTGAACTTCAGGTCCCAGCCCATGCGCCGCGATGGATGGAAATATTGGCTCACGCGCTTCCTCAAATCGCGCGCCTTGCCGACGTAAATGACCGTCCCGAACCGGTCCTTCATCAGATAAACGCCCGGCTTGTGCGGCAAGTCACTCAGCTTACTACGAATCTGTTCCGTGACAGGCATGGACAAAATTTCACGCAAAGACGCGAACGCGCAAAGGAATTTTTAACCACGGATGGACACAGATTAACACGGATGGAAAAACTCAACGCTGCCGTATTTCCAGATGCGAGAAGTCCGTTGCTCGCTGGACGCGACTTCTACCGCATCCGGTTCTCCGAAAACCTTCCTGATAAATTCCTGCGAGGTCCAAGCTTAATTGGGCCAAGCTCTCCCGAGCGGAGGAATTTTTCCATCGAGACGTGATTCTTTCGGTCGGCAGCCGCAACGACTCCAGGATGACTTGGATTAGTCCTTATCCGTGTTAATCCGTGTCCATCTGTGGTTAGACTCTTGCGAACTCCGGCTTCTCCATGAACGCATAGCAAATCATGTGGCAGATGCCCATGTGCGCGTCCTCGACGCGGCCATAATGCGTATCCTTGATGACGATGGCTTGATGCGCGATTTCCGCGAGCTTGCCGCGTTTGCCGCCGACGAGCGCAATCGTGTGGAGCCCGTTCTTCTTTGCCCACTCGACCGCTTTCACGACGTTCGGTGAGTTGCCACTAACACTCATCGCCAACACAAGATCGCCCGGTTTGCCGTAGTTCATCAATTGGCGAACGAACACGTCTTCGTGGGCGTAGTCGTTGCCCAGCGCGGTCATCCAGCTCACGTTGTCGTTGAGCGAGAGCACGCGAAAGCGTTTGCCGAGCTTGTCGGACGAGCCTTTGCCGAGGTCCGTGGCGAAGTGGGACGCGTTGGCTGCGCTGCCGCCGTTGCCGAAGACAAAAATCTGCCGGTCTTCCTGGAGCGCCTGCCTGAATTTCTCAATGAGCTGCGCGACGGCGTCCAGTGGAATGGAATCGTGCGCCGCTTTTTGGGCCTTCACGTAATTGGAAATCCAATCTTTCACCCGCGTCGATTATCCAGCCGGAGGCTGTGGCCGCAAGCTTTAGCTTGCGCTGCATTGGGTTCACGCGTGGTTGTTCGTTTCGCGCAACTTGAAAGTTGCGGCTACAAGTTGAGGCTACAACGTCGCGTGTTTAGCCAGTTCGAGCGCGCCCATCGGCACCGCGTCTTCGCCCAGGGCAGCCAGACGAACCTTTGGGCCAGGCGCGAAGGCTTCCATCGTGAACGAGCGGAGCGCGCCTTCGACCGCAGCGCGCAGCGGTTCGCCGACCAGCGACAGGCCACCGCCGAGAACGATGACTTCTGGATGAAAGAGATGAACGACGTGCGACAGGCCGAATGCGAGGTCTTCCGCAGTCTCGTTTAGAATCCGTTTCGCCTCGGGGTCGCCTTTTTCCAGCGCCGGTGAGAGAAACCTGGCCTCGCTGCCAGTCGAGTTGCCGACGAGTTTGACGAGCAGGCCGTCCGGCTCGGTCGTTTTGAGCTGGCGGATTTTGGCATCCACGGCCCAGCCCGAGCAGCGCGATTCGACAATTGTTCCACTCCGATCAAACCGGACATGGCCAATCTCCGCTTCACCCGGTTTTGCGCCGTGATAAATTTGTCCGTTCACGACCAACCCGCCGCCAACGCCGCTGCCGAGCGTGACGTAAAAGACCGGATTGAACCCGACGCCCGCGCCGTGCAGCGCTTCACCCAGCGTCCCCGAGTTCGCGTCGTTATCCACGCGCACCGGCAAACGGCTCAGGGTTTGCAGCCAGTCGCCGAGTTTGAAATCGGCCCAACCTTCAATCTGGTGCGAGCGACAAATCTGTCCCGTCTTCCAATCCACGGGACCACCGAAGCCGACGCCAATGGCCGCCGGCTTTTTGGCAGGAATCAGTTCAGTAAGGGTGGCGCGAATTTGCCCGCGAATTCCGGCGCCGCCCTTGTCGCGATCCACCGCCAGGTACCGCCGCTCGATGA
>Ga0066679_10001058_pt1 | contig 10613 bp, 5 predicted proteins | sample GraSoiAngelo_128_FD_62298 | JGI IMG/M metagenome (GOLD analysis project Ga0066679, IMG submission 62298) | Grasslands soil microbial communities from the Angelo Coastal Reserve, California, USA - 14_0927_12_20cm | ecosystem: Environmental > Terrestrial > Soil > Grasslands | place: USA... | reverse complement strand
GCCGCGCGCTCGCCTGAAAGGCTCGCGCTACCAGTTCGTGGACCCGCGCCGCACAGTCCCGGTAGCGCGAGGCTTTCAGCCGAGCGTCGGGTGCCATGATCTCCTCACTCAATGCGATCGTTCCGATGTTGTGCGTTACCGCGGCCGGCCTCGCCGCAATGGTCGCCGAATCGTTCCGCGATCCCGGCGAGCGCATGCCGATCGCGGGGCTCGGCATCGTCGGCCTCGTCGGCGCGGCGGTTGCGACGCTGCTCCTCTGGAACCACAACGTCTCGAGCTTCGGCGTGGTCTCTGCCGACAACTTCGGCCTCTTCGTCACCTGGATTCTGATCATCGTCGGCGCGCTGTCGATTGCGTTTTCGGGTCCGACCATCGATCGCGAGCGGCTGCCGGCCGGCGAGTACTACGCGCTGATGCTCTTCGCGATCGCCGGCATGATGCTGATGGCGACCGCGTCCGACCTGCTGATCATCTTCCTCGCGCTCGAAGTGCTGTCGATCGCCGTGTACGTGCTCACCGGCATCCGGCGCGATTCGCCGCAGGCGAGCGAAGCCGCGTTCAAGTACTTCCTGCTCGGCGCCTTCTCGAGCGCGTTCTTCCTGTACGGCATCGCGTTCACGTACGGGCTGACGGGCAGCACGCGTCTCGATCGCATCGGCAGCCTCATCGCCGCGCAGGCGATGGCGCCGACGCCGATGCAGCTGCTCGCGGTCGGCTTCCTGCTCGTCGGCTTCGCGTTCAAGGTGTCGGCCGTGCCGTTCCACATGTGGACGCCCGACGCGTACGAAGGCGCGCCGCCGGCCGTCACCGGCTTCATGTCGACGGGCGTCAAGGCGGCGGCCTTCGCCGCATTCGCGCGCGTCTTCCTCACCGCGTTCGAGCCGCTGCGCGGCGACTGGGGCGTCATTCTCTCGGTGGTGGCGGGCGCGACGATGATCGTCGGCACCGTCGTCGGCGTGGCGCAGTCGAACGTGAAGCGCATGCTCGCCTACTCGAGCATCGCGCACGGCGGGTACCTGCTGGTCGCGCTGATCGCGGCCAACGACGTCGGCAAGGGCGCGGTCCTGTTCTACCTGCTGACGTACGCCGTCACGAACCTCGGCGCGTTCGGCGTCATCGCGGTGCTCGACAACGGCGACCGCCCCAACGATCGCGTCAGCGACTATGCCGGCTTGTGGAACGAGCATCCGGGGCTCGCGGCGCTCATGACGATCTTCCTGCTGTCGCTCGGCGGATTCCCGCCGATGGCGGGCTTCATCGCGAAATGGTACGTGTTCAGCGCGGCGGTGAAGGCGGGCGACACCGCGCTCGCGATCATCGGCGTGCTGACGAGCGTCGTGTCGGTCTTCTTCTACCTGCGCATCGTCGTGATGATGTACATGACGAGCAGCAGTCAACCGGTCCGGTTTCCCGCCGTACCGAAGATCGCCGGCGCGGCGCTCGCGATCTCCGCATTCCTCGTTTTCTATCTGGGCATCCTGCCGACGCGGGTGCTCGACTGGGCGGTTGAATCCATTTCGACAATCTTCTAATGGTGAGTCTTTACCGGCCGATATCCTTATCGCATCCTTAGAAATTATCTTCTGTTTAGAAATTCTCCCAAACGTTGTTCTCACCTCGACTGCTGCATCGATTCATCGATCTTCTGACGTGAAGACGGATCTTCTCGGAAACCACTGCTCTAGACTTCTGGCGGCGACCACCGCCCCGCGGGCTCGATTCGCAGTCCCGTTCCCATTTCACAAGGGGGGTTTCGATATGCGCGCTCACCTCGATCGGTCGGGTCCAGTCGGCATCACGACAATCCCTGGAGCGTTCCTCCTCGTGTGTTTCATCGTCATGTCGTTTCCGCTCGCCGCGTACGCGCAGGGCACGAGCGCGGCCAGCATCTCCGGCCTCGTGACCGATGCGTCCGGGGCGGTGCTGCCGGGCGTGACCGTCGAAGCGTCCAGCCCCGTGCTCATCGAGAAGGTTCGAAGCGCGGTGACCGACGAGCGAGGCGAGTACCGCATCGTCGAACTGCGACCCGGCACTTACACGGTGGCGTTCACCCTCGGCGGCTTCGCGTCGTTCAAGCGCGAAGCCCTCGAACTGCCGCCAAGCTTCAACGCCACCGTGAACGCACAATTGCGACTTGGCACCATCGAGGAGAACGTGACGGTCACTGGCGCGTCGCCGCTCGTGGATACGCAGACCGTGACTCGTCAGACGGTGCTGCCGAAAGCGCTGCTGGATGCGGTGCCAAGCGCGAAGACCTTATTGAGCTATTACGCGCTCACGCCGGCGCTTCAGTCGCCGACCAACGCGCAGGACGTCGGCGGCAGCAAAGGCGAAACGAGCTCGCGCGCGTCACTGCATGGGTCGAAGCAGGGCGACACGAAGATGATGCTCGACGGCATGTCGTTCAACTGGTTCGAGGGCGAAGGCAGCGGCCGCACCTTCTTCGTGAACGCGCTGACCGCGCAGGAGATCGTCGTCGACACGCCGACCGGCAGCACATCGGCGGAGTACACGAGCAACGGCGTGGTGCTCAACGTGATCCCGCGGGAGGGCGGCAATCGCTTCAGCGGCACCATTTTCGCGAGCGGCACCAATCACAACCTGCAGGCCGACAACATGAGCGACGCGCTCAAGAACGCTGGCGCGATTACGAACAGCGGGACACGAAGGGTGTACGACCTCAATGCGGTGTTCGCCGGACCGATCGTGGCCGACAAGCTGTGGTTCATGACCGCCCACCGCCGCTGGGGACGACAAGAGCGCGTTGCGAATCTGTTTCACGACCTCGTCCTCAACGATCCGTTCTTCACGCCGGCCGATGGCACCAACGGCAGGCCGTTCGAGCCCGCCGATGCGTCCGAGGACCTGAGGTCAGACGACGTTCGCCTGACGTGGCAGATCAATGCGAAGAACAAGGTCAACGGGTTCTACGAGTGGCAGCGGAACAACCAGCCGAACAACTTCGCGTACCTGAACGCCGGCGTGTCATCGATGGAGTCGGGCAACCCGTACTGCAATCACCCGCAGCTGTTCATGAGCACGTGGAACAACACGGCAAGCAGCAAGCTCCTGTTCGAGGGCGGCGTGCTGCTCTACAACTCGTGGGCGAGCACTTATGACAACGCGTGCGCCGGCATTCCGACCAACCGTCTGTACCGCGACACGACGCTGCTGTTCCCGTTCAACGGCAACGGACCGAGCGTGTTCCGAACCGGCCAGCGGCCATTCAAGCAGCGCTTCTCGATGACGTATCTCACCGGCGCGCACCGGTTCAAGGCCGGCTTCGCCGCCGATGAGAGCCTGCCGTACCAGTCCTTCGTCGATCGCGGCGCGACGCCGTACACGTACACATTCCGCGGCGGTGTCCCGATTTCGCTCACGGAGTACGCGTCGCCGACCAATTCCAACAGCGAAGTCAAGGTCCGGCCGGATCTCGGCATCTTTGCGCAGGATCAGTGGACGCTTCACCGCGTGACGCTCAACCTCGGCCTGCGCTACGAATATCACCGCACGAAAGCCGACCCGGTGACGACGTTCGCCGGGCCGCTGGTCGATTCGCACGCGCTGCCCGGCTTGGACTGCATTCCGTGCTGGCACGACATCGATCCGCGGTTCGGCATCGTGTGGGACGTGTTCGGCGACGGCAAGACGGCGATCAAGGGACAACTGGGCCGCTACGTCGGCCTGGCGTCCTGGGTGATGAGCAAAACGTTCAATCCCCAGAGCGCGATCGTGACGAACACCAGCCGATCGTGGGGTGATTCGAACAGCAACTTGATCCCCGACTGCGATCTGCGGAATCCGAACGCGAACGGCGAGTGCGGGCCGATGGCGAACAAAAATTTCGGTCAGCAGGTCATCTCCACGGCGGCCGATCCGAACTGGATTCAGGGCTGGGGCAAGCGTCCGTACAGCTGGGCCGGATCGCTGGCCATGGAACGCCAGCTGGCGAACGGCGTCGCGCTGACTGCCGGCTTCTATCGCACCGTATTCGGCAATTTCACCGTCACGCGCAACACCGCGGTGACGCCGGCCGACTTCAGCCCGTATTGCTTCACCGCTCCGAACGATCCTCGGCTGCCGGCGAGCGTCAGCGGCCAGCAGATCTGCGGGCTGTACGACGTCAACCCGGACAAGTTCGGCCAGGTCACGAACATGGTGACGCTGGCATCGAACTACGGCAGGGCGAGCGAGTACTACAACGGCGTCGACGTGAACCTCGTCGCCCGGCTTCCGCGCGGCATCAACATCTCGGGCGGCTGGAACATCGGCAACTCGATCAGCCTGCTCTCGACGTGGCCCGGCGTGACCACCTCGAAGTCGAACCAGTGCGTCCTCGTCAACTCGCCGCAGGATCTGAAGTACCAAGTCGTGAGCGGCGTCGCGACCGGCTGCGAATCGGGGAATCCGTACCAGAATCTGGTGAAGATCAACGGCTCGGTCCCGCTGCCCTGGAACCTGCAGGCCGCCGCGGTCTATCAGAACATTCCCGGACCTAACTATGGCGGCATCTACACGGCGACCAACGCGCAAATCGCGCCCTCGCTTGGCCGCAATCTCTCCGGCGGCGTCCAGACGGTGCAGATCGATCTGCTGCAGCCGTTGTCGCAGTACTTTGACTATCGGATCAACCAGCTCGACGTGCGGCTCAGCAAGATCTTCCGGACGCGAGGACGCAAGTTCCAACTGAATGTCGACGTCTACAACGCGATGAACGGCAGCTACGCGCTCTGGACCAACAACAACTATGGATCTAACGGGGCGAGCTGGCTCAGGCCGACGTCGACGTTCGACGCTCGGCTGATCAAGTTCGGGGCTCAGTACGATTTCTGAGTAACACCAGAGACCGCAAAGGCCGCGGAGACCGCAGAGCCCCGGACAGCGCAGAGGAAACGTTCGAAATCCCCTCTGCGCTCTCTGCGGTCTCTGCGATCCCTGATTTTGGCCGGCGGCTATAAACGAGGCGTAAACATAAGTCAGTCATAAGGCATAAGCCCTTTGTAAGTGCTATAGTCGCCCCCTCCTTATCCGACCCGACCACGTTCATCAGGAGGGTGTGCGATGAACACTTGCCTCGGTCGTTCGGCGTGGCTCCTCTCGTTCCTCGCGGTGTTCTCGACAGCTGCACTCGCGCAGCAAGGTCAGTTCGCGGCCATGCAGGGCCGCATCCTCGACGAGTCGGGAGCCGCGCTGCCAGGTGTGACGATCGTCGTCACGCACCAAGGCAGCGGCGTCTTCCGGCAGGCCGTCAGCAATCCGGACGGCTCTTACTACGTGACCGGCATCGTTCCTGGAACCTACCGCATCACGGCTGAACTCTCCGGCTTCCGGAAGTACGAGCGGTCGGACATCACGCTGCAGATCGGCAACACGGCGACGCTCGACATCACGCTGGCCGTCGGAGGCCTCGAGGAGAACGTGACGGTGACGGGAGAGTCGCCGCTGCTCGACGTGACGTCGAAGCAGATCGGCGCCAACATCGGGCAGGCCGAGCTGACGGCGCTGCCGATTCTGAACCGCAACTGGATGTTCGCCGTCGGCCTGACCCCGGGCGTCCAGATTCAGTCGTCGACCGCGTCATTCGCCTGCGAGTCGCTGATCGTCGGCGGCGGCAGCAACCGAAGCGGAAACTTCTCGATCGACGGCGGCGGGAACAACGACGACTATCTCGGCTCCTCGTGCGGCAGCCAGGTTCGTCCGGCGCTCGACGCGGTGCAGGAATTCCAGGTGTTGACCAATCAGTACGACGCCGAGTTCGGCCGCACGGCCGGCGCGGTCGTCAACGTGATCACCAAGCAGGGCACGAACGCGTTTCACGGCAGCCTCTTCGACACGTATACGAACGACAAGGTGACGGCGAAGGACTTTTTTGTCGCGCAGAACAACCTCGCCAAGCCCGAAACGGCGCAGAAGGACTGGGGCGGCACGCTCGGCGGGCCGGTCAAGAAGAACAAGGCGCATTTCTTCTACAGCCTGGATCGGATCCTCTATGCCGAGGGACGCAGCAACACGTTCGCGTCGAGGCCCGAGCTGAATTATTCGAACACGCAGACGATGAAGCTGTGGAACCATATGGTTCGCTTCGATCACCAGATCAACGCGAACAATTCGTGGAACGCGCGATATCTGGTCGAGTACTCGCCGACCTACAATCGCGTCGCCGGCCGATGGACGCTCGCGTCGAGGGACCAGGAGTTCGACATCGATCGGACGACGGGCGGCAGCTGGAACACGATTTTCGGCAACAACCGCTTCAACCAGGTCCGCGTCGGCTACACGTACGAGAAGAACGGCTTCACGCCGAAAGAGGTGCAGGACGGCGTGCCGATGACCGAGCTCGCGCCGACGCTGAGCATGCTGACCTTCACCGACGGCACGCGCAACGGCGCGCTGTTCCGCATGGACAACGCGTACGAAGTCAGCGAGACCTACACACAGTACATCCCGCAGTGGGCCGGCGGCGACCACGACGTGAAGATGGGGGCGCAGTTCATCTACTCGCAGATCGAGCTGCCCGATCAGACCGACATGAACGGCCGCTTCTCGTTCGCGACCGACAAGGCGTTCAACCCGGCCGATCCGTCCACCTATCCGGAGCGTCTCTTCATCCGCGTCCCGGCGTCGAGCGACATCAAGATGCCGACCGACGTCGCCGTCTTCTTCGTCCAGGACAAATGGCAGCGGCAGAACCTGACGCTGAACCTTGGCATCCGCTACGACCTCGAGGTGACGAGGATCGACAACGGCTTCAATCCGCTGTTCGCGAAGAGCTCGTACGCGACCGACAAGAACAACTTTGCGCCGCGCCTCGGCTTCAGCTACAAGCCAGGCGGCAGCAACGGGTCCCTCATCCGCGGCGGGTACGGGATCTTCTACGACAAGGTCACGCTGCAGACGACGACGCCGTTCGTGTCGACCGGGGTGTACAGCTCGTCGTTCACCACACAGTTCCCGCTCAGCTCGGCGGATCCCGGTCCGAGTCGCGGACAGCTGCCGATCGATCCGATGCTCGTCAACGGACCGGTTCTGAACCGGGCGCTGATCAACGCGCAGTTCCCGCCCGGCTCTATCGGCCGCAACGTCGGCCAGGTGTTCCTCGACAACCCCGATCGCGTCGTCCCCAACGTGCATCAGGTCACGCTCGGATACCAGCGCGAGCTGTCCACGGTGATGGCGCTGAACGTCGACTTCGTGCACAGTTGGAACCGCGATCAGCTGATCAACTACGATCTGAATCCGGCGCTGCGCGTCGACACGAGTCGAACGGGCCGCCTCGTCTACACCGATCTGCTCAACATCGCCGGGCAAGTCGGAATCTCGCCGTTCACCAACCCGGTGCTCACCAGGCGCAACGACGGCTCCTCGCAGTTCGATGGCGTCAACGTCGGCCTCGAGAAGCGCTTCAGCGGGATCTGGGCGGGCCGCGTCTCGTACGCGGTCGGCTACGCCCGCGGGAACGCCGAGGCGAACCAGACGCCGGACAACAACTACCAGGTGCTCGGCGACGCGCAATTGGATCGCAACTTCGGCCCGCTCGACGCCGACCGGCGGCAGAACCTCACGGTGAGCGGACGCATCGAGATTCCGGGGACGCACGGCCTGACGGCCAGCGGCGTGTTCCGGTATCTCAGCGGAGCGCCGATGAGCCTCTATAACTCGGGCATCGACGCCGATCGCAACGGCCGGCTGTTCGATCTGCTGCCCGCCGGCCATTATTGCGGCGTCGGACTGAATTCCATCTGCGCCGACTTCGACGGCCGCCGCAATGGCGCGCGCGGTCCGTCGTACCGCCAGACCGATCTGCGGTTCTCCTATCGCCTCCGTCCGTTGAAGGAGAAGACGATCGACGCGAACCTCGAGCTGTTCAACATCTTCAACACGGCGAATTTCAGCAACCCCGGTCAGGTGGCGTTCGGCTCCGATCAGCGGCTGTCGGACTTCCTCATCCTCACCGCGCTTCGCGGCGGCAACGGTCAGCCGCGCGCGGTGCAGTTCGGCGTCCGCTTCGGCTTCTAGCATGCCGACAGGGCAAAGGGCATCGCGTGTGCTGCCCTTTGCCCTCCTGCGCTTCGTCCCGCTCGTCGTCTTCCTATCGCTCTTTGCGGTTCCATCTCTGGCGGCGGCGGCCCCGCCCGATCCGCGCCTCGATCGCGTCGAGCGCTGGCTGACCGCGGTCCTGCAGCACGAACCGGGTGAGGCGGACGAAGCCGTCGCCGATATCGGGTCGTGGCCGGCGCCGCAGCTGCGCATGCTGTGGATCGACGTCAGCGTGCTCGCGCAGCTGATGCGGGATCCGAAGCTGGCGACGTTTACGATCCGCAGCGCGGGACCGCGGCCGACGTCGATTCGTTACACGAACAGCCAGCTCGGACGCCTGCGGTCGGTGGCCGCCACCGCGCGATCGCTCGGCGACGACAACATCGTGCTGCGCCGCGGCGCCTTGCTGCACACCGACACGGCGATTGCCAATCCGTCGAGGCTCGAGCCGCTCGAGGCGCCGTCCGCGGTGGGGCCGTCACGAATCCGGATCAACATCTCCGACGGCCGCTCGATCGACATCGGCAACGTCGCCGTGCATTGGGAGCTCGCACGCATGCTCCTCGATTTCGTGAAGCCGCCGGAGTCGGCGCGGCCCGCGCCGACGCGCGACGCGATGGTGAGGCAGTGGTACCGAGCGACCGTCGCGTGGATGGAGCAGCACGAGGATCACGAGATCGATCATGTCGACCGCGCGCACGAGCTCTTTCCCGACGATCCGGACGTGCTGTTCCTGACGGCGTGCATGCACGAGACGTTCGCGTCGCCGCACATGCAGAGCGCCGTGCGGTCGGCCGTTGTGCCCTCGGGCTTTTCGTTCGGCCTCGGCTCCGATCGGGCCGAGCTGCGCAAGGCTGAAGGACTGTTCCGCCGGGCCATCGCGGCGCGGCCGCAGTTCGCGGAGGCGCGCCTGCGGCTGGGCCGCGTCCTCACGCTGCTCGGCCAAGCCACGCCCGCGGCCGCCGAGCTCCGCAAGGCCATCGATTCGACAAACGATCCGCTGCTGCTGTACTACGGCCACCTGTTCCTCGGCGCCGCCCAGGAAGCGTTGTCGCGATTCGACGAAGCGCGCGCGGCGTACGAGCGAGCGGCGGCGCTCTATCCGGCGTCGCAATCGCCGCTGCTCGCGTTGAGCGAGCTGGCGCGGCGTCGCGGCGATCGCGGCGCAGCGCTTCGCGCGATGGACCTGGTCTTCGCGTTGCCCGCCGCCGAGCCCGAGCGCGACGATCCGTGGTGGACGTACCACGTCGCGCAGGGCCGCGACGCCGACGCGCTCTTGAAGGAATTGTGGAAGCCGTTCCGGAAGAATACAGAGTGAAAGTGGCAAGTTCGAAGTACGAAGTACGAAGTACGAGGGACGAAGCCTGGTCTGGACGCCCGACTTCATACTTCGATCGTCTGACTTCGTACTTCGTACTTCCTACCTGCCGATCTCTGTGTCTCTGTGTCTCTGTGGTTTCTTCCGTCTCTGTGTTCTCGGCCGCCTCTGTGTCGACCCGGTCCTCGCATTCCCAACAGCAATCACCGGCATTCACCTCGAAGATCGAAGCGGTCCGCGTCGACGTGCTCGTCACCGACAAAGGGCAGTCGGTCGTCGGCCTCGGACCTGGCGATTTCGAGATTGCCGACAACGGCGTCGCGCAGCAGGTCGATCTCGTCAGCTTCGAGCAGATTCCGCTGAACGTCGTGCTCGCGCTCGACATGAGCGACAGCGTCGCGGGCGAGAGGCTCGACAACCTGCGCGGCGCCGGAACGGCGGTGATCTCCGCGCTGCGGAAGAACGATCAGGCCGCGCTCGTCACCTTCAGCCACCTCGTCGTCCGCGGCGCCGCGCTGACCGCCGACGTCGCGCCGGTGCGGCGCGCGATCGAGGAGGTCAGCGGATCGGGCGAGACCGCGCTCGTCGACGGCGCCTACGCGGCGATCATGATTGGCGAGTCGGACGCCGGCCGTGCGCTGCTCATCGTGTTCAGCGACGGCCTCGACACGGCCAGCTGGCTGCCAGCCGACGCCGTGCTCGACGCGGCGAAGCGCTCCGACGTCGTCGCGTACGGCGTGTCGGTCCGATCGAACGCGAAGCCCGAGTTCCTCCGCGAGCTGACGTCGCTGACCGGCGGGAGGCTGTTCGAGATCGAGAAGACCGCCAATCCGCAGTCGACGTTCCTCGGCATTCTGGAAGAGTTCCGTCACCGATATCTGGTCAGCTACACGCCGCACGGCGTGTCGAAGGAGGGTTGGCATCGCCTCGACGTGCGCGTCAAGCGTGGCGGGACGGTGAAGGCGCGGCCGGGATATCTCGCAGGGTCATAGCCACGAAATCCACGAAGACACTAAACACACGAAATCAATCTTGTACGCGACGCATTTCGTGCTTGTAGACGCCATTTCGTGCGTTTCGTGTTTTCGTGACAATACTCCTGCCCGCGGCGGCGAACGGCAGCTCGAAGTCCCACATTTCTTCCCCGCCCTGATGTCGATCGCGCGGACGGCGCCCCACGATTCCTCGTCGAGGCCCTTCGCCCACGTCTGCTATAAAGGTTTGCGGCAGTAGATGCCGACCGTGTCGCCGCAGCGTC
>Ga0066679_10001057_pt1 | contig 10620 bp, 12 predicted proteins | sample GraSoiAngelo_128_FD_62298 | JGI IMG/M metagenome (GOLD analysis project Ga0066679, IMG submission 62298) | Grasslands soil microbial communities from the Angelo Coastal Reserve, California, USA - 14_0927_12_20cm | ecosystem: Environmental > Terrestrial > Soil > Grasslands | place: USA... | reverse complement strand
TGGCTCGCGGAGGTCGCGGGACAGGGTCGCGGTCTGGTCGTCACCACCACCGAAGCCCCGCACTTCCGCCGTGTGATGCTGCAGCGTCGCCACGCCGACGCGGCCGGGCACGGCGCCGGGATCCGCGACGGCAACGGCGTCATGTTCATCTCGCACCGAGGCGACGTGCAGCCGTCCGGTTTCCTGCCAGTGTCCGCGGGCAACGTGCGCACCGACGACGTGGTGTCGATGTACCGCGACTCGCCGCTGTTCCGGCGGCTGCGGCGGCCGGACCTCTTCACGGGGCGTTGTGGCCGCTGCGAATTCCACTCGTACTGCGGCGGCTCGCGGGCCCGGGCGTACGCGGCGAGCGGAGATCCGTTCGCAGAGGATCCATTGTGCCCCTACGAGCCGCGAAGGGGTTTGCAGCGCGCGTGACCGAGCGTGCCGACGTCGCCCGCTATCGCGCGAACCTCCAGGGCGAAATCGACGGGGCGGCACTGTATCGCGCGCTGGCCGAGGCCGAACGGCGGCCCCAGCTCGCCGAGGTGTACGGGCGGCTGGCCGCGACCGAAGAACGGCACGCCGGACACTGGGAGGACCAGTTGCGCGCCGCCGGAGCGAGCATACCGCCGCCGCGACCCGGCTGGCGGACGCGCGCGCTCGGCTGGCTCGCCCGCCGCTTCGGCGCGCAGGTCGTATTGCCGACCGTGGCATCGCTCGAGCGTGTGGACTCGAGGCAGTACGATACCCAGGTCGAAGCGCGCGCCGCCGGCCTGCCGGGCCAGGAACGCTCGCACGCCCGCCTGCTCCAGACCATCATCGGACCCGGCCAAGGGCTCGAGGGGAGCTCGCTCGTCCGGCTCGAGGGCCGTCACCGGTCGGTGGGCGGGAATGCGTTGCGCGCGGCCGTCCTGGGAGCGAACGACGGATTGGTGTCAAACCTGAGCCTCGTGATGGGCGTGGCGGGCGCCCAGCTCTCGGGCCGGGGGATTCTCATCACCGGCCTCGCGGGGCTGCTCGCGGGGGCGGGCTCGATGGCACTCGGCGAGTGGCTGTCCGTGCAGAGCTCCCGCGAGCTGTATCAGCGGGAAATCCAGACCGAGGCCGAGGAGCTTGCGGCCCTGCCGGAGGAGGAGGAAGAGGAGCTCGCGCTGATCTACCGGGCCAAGGGTTTGCCGGAGGACCAGGCCCGGGCCCTTGCGGGGCGGCTGATCGCCAATCGCGAGGAGGCGCTGGATACCCTGGCGCGCGAGGAGCTCGGGGTCGACCCCGAGGTGCTGGGTGGCTCCGCCTGGGAGGCGGCGATCACGTCGTTCTTGCTGTTCGCGCTGGGTGCGGTCGTCCCGCTCGCACCGTTCGTGTTCCTCACGGGACTGAACGCCGTCGCGGCGAGTCTTGGCGCGAGTGCCGTCGCCCTGTTCCTCATCGGCGCGGGGATCACCTTGCTGACGCGTCGCGGGCTCGTCTACACCGGGGTGCGCCAGGTCTTGTTCGGGCTCGCGGCCGCGGGCCTCACCTTCGGGATCGGCCGATTGATCGGGGTATCGCTCGCCGGCTAGTGAGCTTCTGTTACGACCGGCTTCAACTCTCTTTCATGTGCATCGCATGAGGTTTCAGGGCACTGGAGGCTCTATGAGAGTCGCGGAACTGATGCAAACGCCCCTGAAGACCATCAGCGACGACGCCACGGTCGCGGACGCCGTTGCCGCGCTCGCCGAGGCACAGGTGTCCGCGCTCCCGGTGCTGGACCGTTACGGACGCGCCGTCGGTGTGCTGTCGACCCGCGAGATCCTCAAGGCCGAGCACGCAATGAAGAGTGCTCGGGCGCGCGACAGACTGTTCGACGAGACGCTGGCGCTCGAGATCATGGCGTCGTGGCCCGTGACGATCGCGCCCGATGCCGACCTGCGTGACGCGGCTCGCGAGATGCTGTACCTCGAGATGCAGCGGCTGTTCGTCGAGGACCGGGGCGTGCTGGTGGGCGTGATCTCGCAAACCGACATCGTTGGCGCGGTGGCGACGGCCAAGGTTTGACGGCCTTCAGATCGCTGCGAGCGCCCGCTCGAGCCTCTGCTTGGCCTCGTGCGCCAGAGGCTCGATATCTTTGCGTCCCGTGATCGAGAGCTGTACCACCGGGTCGAGGATGGCGACCCGCGAGCGGGTTGGCTCCTCTTCGTACACGATCACGTTGCACGGCAGGAGAAGGCCGATGTCGAGCTCGGCCTGGAAGCCCTGGTACGCGAGTGACGGGTTGCAGGCGCCGAGGATCACGTACTTCCGGAAATCGACATCGAGCTTCTTCCTCAACGTCGCCTTCACGTCGATCTCCGTGAGCACGCCAAAGCCCTCTTTCTGGAGTGCCGCCCTGGTCCGCTCGACTGCCTCCTCGTAGGGGAGCGGGACAGACTTGGCGATCCCGTATCGCGTGTTTGCGTGACTCGTCGCGCTCATACTCGCCTCAGATCGGAACCGTCAGCACCGCGCAAGGTGCGCGCTGCAGCAACCGTGCGGCGACCCCACTCGTCGCGTGGGAGCTGATGGGGCCCCCGCGGTGGTGCCCGAACACGAGCAGGTCCACGTCCTCGTCGCGCACCACGCGCAGGATCTCCGAGACCGGATCTCCCTGGCAGATGATGGTCTCGTCCCCGCCGGCTGGCGGGACCTCGTGCAGCCCGGTCGACGCGCCCACCCCCGCCAGGATCGCTGCCTCGACCTGGACCGCGCGCACCGACGCGTCGAATAGCCGGCCGACCAGGAGCGCCGCTGCCATCACGTCCCGCGAGTCGGGGCCGCCGTCGACGGCCGCGAGCACGCGGCCGAACTTCTCCTGCCCGCGCGGCACGACGAGGCAGGGTATGCGCGCCCGCCGCACCGTCCCCTCGACGGTGTTCCCGTCGTGACGGAGATCCATCTGAGGGGAGAGCTCCCGACCGAGCACGAGGAGATCTGTTCCCTTCGACTCCGCCTCGCGGACGATCTCGATCGCCGGGATGCCGAGGGCGGTGTGCATCGGGATCCCTTCTGCCAGGGTGGACTCGATGTGAGCGCGTGCCCTTGGAGAAGGCGCGACGCTGAGCCCGCTGAGTCTGGCCCGGGCTCTCGTGGCCACCGCCATGGCACTCCGCAGCGGGTGCGAGTCCAGCGAGCCGGGCCTTACGGCGACGAGGATGTTTCGAAGTGCTGTCATTACCAGGTCCTCCTGACCCACATCCTAGGAGTCCTTGGCTGAAGAAATGCTGAACGCACGGTGAGGCTAGCTTCTCCGCCGCGCACCGTTCATACTGTTTCACTCGTGAGAGCCGGTTCAGCGTGCGAGGTGCCGTTGCCCAAGAAGCGCCCCCGAAGGCGAGCCCCGAAGGCCACTACCGAAGCGTTGCGCGTGCGGCGGCGCTTCGAGCGCCTGCTGTCGGCCGGCCTCGCCATTTTTTCCGAGCGCTCCCTCGATCAGGTGCTGCAGCAGGTCGCGGACTCCGCCCGCGAGGTGGTCGAGGCGCGGTATGCGGCCCTGGGCGTGCTAGCGCCGGACCAGAAGTCGTTGAGTCAATTCGTGACGTCCGGCCTTTCCGAGGCAGAGCGGCGTCGCATCGGGGATCCGCCGACCGGGCGAGGTCTTCTGGGGCTCGTGATCAGCGACCCCAAGCCGATCCGGACGGCGGACATCAACAAGCATCCCAAGCGCTTTGGCTTTCCGCCGCACCATCCGGCCATGAAGTCCTTTCTGGGCGTCCCGATCGTGAGCCACGGTGAAGTGTTCGGCAACCTATACCTCACCGAGAAGGTCGGCGCGACCGAGTTCACCCCCGAGGACGAGGCGATCGCCGTGCTCCTCGCCGCGCACGCCGCCGTGGCCGTCGAGAACGCCCGGCTGCACGACGAGAGCCAGCGGCTGGTCGGCCAGGTGGAGGCGATGCAACGGCAGCGGGATCTGTTCTCGGCCATGATGAACCACGAGCTGCGGAACGCCCTCACGGGGGTGTATGGGTGGGCCCAGCGTCTGGTGCGTGGTAAGTCGCCCGAACAGGACGCGCGGGCGGCGCACGAGGTGTACGAAGGCGCCGAACGCACGATCACGCTGCTGAACAACTTCCTGGACCTGACGCGCCTCGATGCGGGGAAGGTTCGGCCAGTCTGGCACGACGTCGACATCGCCGCCGCGGTCGCGCGCGCGATGGCGGGCGTCGAGCCCGCGGCCGAGACGAAGCAGGTGCGGCTCCTGACCGAGTATTCCAACGGCACCGCGACTTTGCGGACCGACCCCGTGCGGCTCGAGCAGATCCTCGTCAACCTGCTCACCAACGCGGTGCGACACAGCCCCGACGGGGAGACGGTCGCCGTGCAGGTCGAGCAGGGTAGGTCCGACGTGCGGTTCCGGGTGGTCGACCATGGGCCCGGCGTCCCACCCGAGCTGCGGGCGGGCATCTTCGAGCCGTTTGAACGCTTCGACCCGCACTCGGGGCTCGGGACCGGACTCGGGCTTCCCGTGTCGCGCCGCTTGGCCGAAGTGATGGGGGGACGGCTGGTCGTCGAAAATGCGGTCGGGCCGGGCGCGACCTTCACTCTGGTCCTACCGCGGCGGCCACCCGACGCCACGTGAAGATTCCTTCATCGATTCTTTAGAATCAGTTCTACGCCTGCTCCTTATTTTCCGACCCATGAAAATCCTTGTCGTGGAAGACGATCGCAAAGTCGCGGGTTTCATCGAGCAGGGCCTGCGCGAGGAAGGGTACGCCGTGGACGTCGCGCCCGATGGCGAGGAGGCCACGACCCTGGCGCACGTGTACGACTACGACCTCGTCGTGCTGGACGTGATGCTCCCGAAAAAGAACGGCCTTCAGGTGGCCACCGAGCTGCGGCGCGAGGGACGCAAGACGCCCATCCTGATGCTCACCGCGCGGGACACCACGGAGGACGTGGTGCGCGGGCTCGACGCTGGCGCCGACGATTATCTCGCCAAGCCGTTCAAGTTCGACGAGCTGCTGGCCCGCGTGCGAGCACTGATCCGGCGTGGCGGCGCGAGCCGCACCGAGCTCCTGAGCTATGGGCCGGTCGAGCTCGACCGGTTGAAGCACAAGGTCAAGGTCAAGGGCAAGAAGCTCGAGCTCACGCCCAAGGAATTCCAGCTGCTCGAGCACTTCCTGCTGCGGCCGGAGGAGGTGATCCGGCGTACCGAGCTGCTCGAGAAGGTGTGGGATCTGCACTTCGACCCCGAGAGCAACGTGGTGGACGTCCATGTGGGCAATCTCCGCCGCAAACTCCAAGAGGCCTCGGAGCTTGAGCTGCTCCACACCGTGCGGGGCGTCGGGTTCCGGCTCGTGTCCCCGGATCGGGAAGAGGAGTGACCCGGTCGCTGCGACGTGCGCTCGCCGTCCGGTTTGCGGCCACCATGGGCATAGGCCTGGTGGTGGCGGCAGCGGCAGCGTACGCCGTGGTGCTCGGCCCCGCGGCCGGGATGCACCGCGAGCTGTTGCTGGTGCTGGCGGCTGTCGTAGCGGTCGGGACCGGCGCCACCCTGGTCGGAGCGTGGTGGCTCGCGGGATCGGCGGTGCGGCCGGTTTACGAGATCACCGAACAGGCCACGCACATTGAAGCGGGCACGCTCGGCCAGCGGATCGTGGCGCACGCCGAGACCGACGAGTACCGGGGACTGGTCGCGGTCTTGAACCGCATGCTCGAGCGCATCGACGCGGCGTTCAAGAACCAGCGGCGGCTGACGGCGGACGTCAGCCACGAGTTGCGCTCGCCGCTCACGGCACTACGGGGCGAGATCGAGGTGGCGCTTCGGGCGGAGCGGAGCCCCCGGGACTATCAGCGCGTGTTGCGCAGCGGTCTCGAGGAGATCGACCGCCTCACGGCGATGAGCGAGGACTTGCTGCTCATCACCCGTGCGGCGGCCGGCCTGCTGGCCGCGCGTTGGGTTCCCACCGACGTGAACGCGCTGATCCGCCGCGAGCTCGACGGGATCCGTGGGCGGATCGAAGAAAAGGACCTTACCGTGCGCACCGAGCTCGATCCCGGGCTCGGCAGTCTGGCGCTCGATCCCGCGCTCACCCGCCGGCTCATCGAGGAGCTGCTCGATAACGCCGTCAAGTTCGCGCCGCACGGCGGCGCAGTGGTGGTCGCCACCACGGCCACAGGGGGAGGCCTGCGTCTCGCGGTCGAGAACTCCGGCCTGCCGTTGGCCGACGATGAACTGGCGCATCTGTTCGAGCCGTTTTACCGCGCGGACCAGGCCCGCACCCGGGGGACGGGAACCGGGCTCGGGCTCGCGGTCGTCGCCGCGGTGACGAGCCTGCATAGTGGCACCATCCGGGCGGTCAACGTGCCGAGCGGCGGCGTGCGGCTGGAGTGCGTGCTGGGCGGCGTAACAAACGCGAGGCACGCGGCATGAGCCGGGGCGGGAAGGAAGTGGACCGGGCGACGATGGCCGCGGCGAAGGCAAGCTACGACCGGTGCTGCGCCGCTGAGCACTTCTGCGAGGATTTCTACCGGAACTTCTTCGTCCGCTGCCCACAGGCGAAGTCGCGGTTCGCGCACACGGACTTTGAGCGGCAGAACAACCTGTTGCGGCACGCGTTCGGCCTCCTGCTCATCTTCCCGAACCAACCGGAGCGGGAGCCGACGATCCTCGCGCGGGTGGCCGAGCGACACAGTCGGCGGGAGTTGGGTGTCGACCCCTCGATGTATCAGCCATTCATCGAGGCCTTGATCGATACGGTGCGGGACAGCGACCCCCAGTTCACGCCGGCCGTCGAATCGGCCTGGCGACGGACGGTCGACAAGGGCGTGGCGTACATGCAGGCCAAGTACTGATCCGAGGAGACCCCGTGTCCGAGCCTCAGTCGCAGATGGGCCACCCGAAGGGGACCCTGTTCCTCATGGCCCTGTACGGGCTGTTGTTCGTGGCCAGCTGGCTCTCCGTGTACGTGTTCGTCTACCTGCGCCGTGGCGGGGTGACGCCATGAACGTGCCGCTCTACGAGAAGATCTGGATGTGGGCGGCGGGCGGCATCATCGCCGCCTTCATCGCGATCGTGCTCGTCACCGGAGTCGGCGGCGCCTTGCAGCCGCCGAGCCATGTCGAGACGATCGACCCGACGCAGGTCTTCAAGGATCCCCGCTTCGCCCACCCGGCGGTCACCGTGGACGCGAACGGCGCCACCGTCGTCGCGTTCGGGATGATGTACGGCTTCACCCCGGCCGAGATCCGCGTGCCCGCCGGCAAGCGCGTCACCTTCCGGATGACCAGCACCGACGTGACGCACGGGTTCCTGATCGTGGGTACCAACGCGAACACGATGCTCGTGCCCGGCTACGTGAGCCAGTTCACCACCGTGTTCCAGCGGCCGGGCGAGTACCTCATCGTCTGCAACGAGTACTGCGGGTTGGGGCATCACCTCATGTCGGCGAAGCTGATCGTCGAGGAGGCGAAGCCATGAGCGACCGCACGGGTCGGCTCGCGCTCGCGAACCTGTGGGTCGCGATTCTCGCGTTCGGTGTCGCGTCCGCGATGGCGCTGATGCAGGCGCTGTCCCGCGCCGCGCTCGACCTGCCGTGGCGCTCGGCCAAGATGTACTACCTCTCGGTGACGGCGCACGGGACCCTGATGGCGCTCGTGTTCACGACGTTCTTCATCATGGCGTTCGGCTACGTCGTGGCGGAGCGCACCCTCGGGCGAGCGGTGCCGCACCGCGCCCTCGCATGGGCGGGCTACTGGATCGCGCTCGCGGGGACGCTCGCGACCGTCGCCGCGATCCTCTCGGGGAAAGCCACGGTCCTGTACACGTTCTATCCCCCGCTCAAGGCGCATCCGGCCTTCTACATCGGGGCAACGCTGCTGGTGGTCGGGTCGTGGATCTGGGGCTTCGTGATCATCCGCAGCTATCTCGCCTGGAAACGGGAGCACGCGGGCCAGCCCGCGCCGCTCGCGCTCCACGGGATGCTGGCCACGGTCATCGTGTGGCTGATCGCGACCGTGGGCGTGGCGGCGGAGATGCTGTTCCTGCTCATCCCCTGGTCCCTCGGCCTGACGAAGACCGTGGATCCCGAGCTCGCGCGCATGCTGTTCTGGTACTTCGGGCATCCGCTCGTGTACTTCTGGCTGCTCCCCGCTTACGTCGTGTGGTACGCAGTGCTGCCGAAGGTCGCGGGTGGCAAGCTGTTCAGCGATCCGCTCGCGCGGCTCGTGTTCATCCTGTTCATCGTGCTGTCCACGCCGGTCGGATTCCATCACCAGTTCATGGATCCGGGCATTCCCGCGTCCTGGAAGCTGTTCCACGCGGTGCTCACCTTCGGCATCCTGTTCCCAAGCTTCGTGACGGCGTTCACCGTGACGGCGTCGCTTGAGGTGGCGGGGCGGGCGAAGGGTGCGACCGGGCTGGTCGACTGGCTCAAGAAGCTCCCCTGGGGCGACCCCCTGGTGGCGAGCGTGCTGCTCTCGATGCTCTTGTTTGCCGTGGGCGGCGTGGGCGGCGCGATCAACGCGGCCTACGGGATGAACGCGGTGGTGCACAATACCGCGTGGATCCAGGGACACTTCCACCTGACCGTGGGAAGCGCCACGGCGCTCACCTTCATGGGCACGGCGTACTGGCTGTTGCCGCGGCTCACGGGGCGCGAGCTCGAGCTCGGCCTGCTCGCGAAGGTGCAGCCGTATCTCTGGTTCATCGGCATGGTGCTGTTCTCGATCTCGAACCACATCACGGGGCTGATGGGCATGCCCCGGCGTATTTACGACGCGAGCTACGGCGGCAGCGCCGTGGCGCACGCGTGGCGCGGCCTCACCGACGTCTCGGCGGTGGGCGGGCTGTTCCTGTTCACGAGCGCCGCGTTCTTCATGTTGGTGATGCTCGGGACCGGGCTGGCCGGCAAGAAGTCCGCGCCCCAGCCGATCGAGTGGGCCGAGCCGCTCGAGCCCGTCAGCCCGCGGGCGGGGCTGCTCGATCGCTACGGCCTGTGGACCGTGGTCGCCGTCGTGCTCGTGCTCATCGCGTACGCGGTACCCCTGTGGCAGCACCTGCAGATGCAGCGGTTCGGATCGCCGGGGTTCACACCGTTCTGACGATCTACGCGCGCGCGGCAATCCCGAACGGCCGACGGCGCTCCAGATCGAGCGGGAAGCACGCGCGATCGCACTCGCACGCCCCGTCGGGGAAGCGTTCGCACGACACCACGACGAAGGCGGGATTGGCGAGGCTGACAGCCACCCGCACCGCGGCGGCTACACCTAACAGGGGGCACACGACCCGCACCGCCACGCCCTCCGGGGGCTCGCAGCCGACGCGCGGCGACGCCGTCTCCCTGAGCGACCACGCTGCAGCCCCGTTCAGCGCGATAGTCGCGCAGAGCAACGCCACGGGCACTAGGATCATAAGACTCATCGCCTCCCGTCGAACCCACTCTAACGTTGGCTCGCTGAAGCGTCGATGAATTCTGCGTGAAGGCCCGGGCCTGAGGGACCTTCACCCCATGTTCAGGAAAGCCTCACGATGGGTTGGCGACTCTCCCGCTGGAGCCGAGTGAGGAGACGCGATGACTTTGCGGCTTGTGAGACTGTACCCGCTTCCCTTGATCGTGGCCGCCGGGCTCGTAGCGGGGCTCGCCGCCCGCTTCGTGTTCGCGGTGCCAGAGGTCGGGCAGTGGGCGTTCCTGACTGCGCTGCTGGCCGGCGGCGGGCCGCTCGTCGTTCAGACGCTGCGTGGCATGCTGCGGGGACGCTTCGCCGCCGACATCGTCGCGATGCTCGCGATCGTCACGGCCCTTGCCCTCGGGCAATACTTCGCAGGCGCCGTCATCGCCTTGATGCAGTCGGGAGGCGAGGCGCTCGAACGGTACGCCATGGGCCGTGCCTCGCAATCGCTCGAGGCGCTCCTGGCGCGAGCTCCCAAGGTCGGCCGCCGGTTCCGGGGCGAGCAGGTGGAAGAGGTGCCCGTGCACTCCATCGCCGTCGGTGACCTGCTGCTAGTCCGTCCCGGGGATCTGGTGCCGGTGGACGGCGAGGTTACCGAGGGAATCTCGGCGGTCGATCAGTCCGCGCTCACCGGGGAGCCGCTGCCCTTGCACGCGGTGCGGGGCACGCTCCTGCTCTCGGGCAGTCTCAACCTGGACGGTGCGCTGCACATGCGGGCCGTCCGCGCCGCAGGAGAGAGCCAGTACGAACAGATCGTGCGCCTCGTGGAGCGGGCCCGCCGGGAGCGGCCCCCGATCCAGCGGCTCGCCGATCGGTTCGCCGTGTGGTTCACGCCCATCACGCTCGCGATGTGCGGTGTGGCGTGGCTCGTCACCGGCAGTGCCACCAGCGTGCTCGCCGTGCTGGTGGTGGCGACGCCCTGCCCCCTTATCCTCGCGACGCCCGTGGCCATCATCGCAGGGATCTCTCGTGCCGCTGACCTCGGGGTCATCGTCAAGACCGGTGCGGCGATCGAGCAGCTGGGCCGGGCGCAGGCCGTCGTGTTCGACAAGACGGGGACCCTCACGCTGGGCCAACCGATCGTGGAGCGCGTCCAGGCCACGGACGGGGTAGCGCCTGATGAGATCCTCCGGATGGCTGCGGCCGTCGAGCAGCTGTCCTCGCATCATCTCGGCAGAGCGGTTGTCGACGCGGGCCGGCGTCGGTTCGGGTCGATCGGAACGGCCGCCGAGT
>Ga0066679_10001052_pt1 | contig 10634 bp, 7 predicted proteins | sample GraSoiAngelo_128_FD_62298 | JGI IMG/M metagenome (GOLD analysis project Ga0066679, IMG submission 62298) | Grasslands soil microbial communities from the Angelo Coastal Reserve, California, USA - 14_0927_12_20cm | ecosystem: Environmental > Terrestrial > Soil > Grasslands | place: USA... | reverse complement strand
GCAATGAGTGAACCGAATAGCGGCTCTGATGCATTCAGCCTCACTACAACTGCCGTCAAGAAAGGCTCCAGGTATTTCATCAACGGCAGCAAAGTCTTCGTCACCAATGGTCCCGTCGCTGACCTGCTTATCGTGTTTGCCACGATGGACAAAACACGCGGCTCGGACGGAATCAGCGCGTTCCTGGTCGAGAAAGATTCGCCGGGGATGAACGTCGCGCGCAAGCTCGAGAAGATGGGCGTGCGCACGTCGCCGATGGCCGAAGTATTTTTCGAAAACTGCGAGGTGCCGGAGGAAAACCTGCTCGGCAAAGAAGGCGGGGGAGCTTTTCTGTTTACGCGGTCGATGACTTGGGAACGTGGCTGCATCCTGGCCAGCGCGGTCGGCGCGATGCAAAGGTTGTTAGAGACGTGCATCCGTTATGCAAACGAGCGCAAACAAGCCGGCCAGTCGATCGGCAAGTTCCAGCTCGTGGCCACCAAAATCGTTGACATGAAGCTGCGCGTCGAGAGCTCCCGGCACATGCTCTACCATTGCGCGTGGTTGAGCAGCCACCGCAAGAGTGTGTACCTGGAGGCCGCGATGACCAAGCTCCACATCAGCGACTGCTGGGTTAAATGCTGCGAGGACGCGATCCAAATCCACGGCGGCTACGGGTACATGACCGAGTACGAGGTCGAGCGGGAATTGCGCGACGCGATCGGCAGCAAGCTCTACTCGGGCACGAGCGAAATACAGCGCAACATCATCGCCTCGCTCCTGGGACTGTAACGCAATCCCAGTCACTCGATGAAGGTCCTGGTCCCGTTCAAGAGCGTACCCGACCCCAACGACGCCACTGTCGCGGGCGCAGCAGCTTCGATGCCCAAGTCGGTGATCAACCCGTTCGACGAGATCGCCATCGAGGAAGCGTTACGGATTCGCGAACGCGGCGAAGCGGCCGAGATCGTGGGCGTCACGATCGGAGCGTCGGCGGTTGACGAACAAATCCGCGCCGCGCTGGCGATGGGCGTCGATCGCGCCATTCGCATTGACGATTCCCGCGCGCTTGATCCGTACGCGGTGGCGCGCATTCTCCGTGCGCTGATCGAGAAGGAAGCGCCGCACGTCGTGATCATGGGCAAGCAAGCTGTGGACGACGACTCGAATCAGGTCGGGCAGATGCTGGCCGGCTTGTTGGGTTGGCCGCAGGCGACGTTCGTCTCGAAGATCGAGTTCCTCGACAACAAGACGCGCGCCCGCTGCACCCGTGAAACCGACGCCGGCCTCGAGGTCGTCGCAATCGAGCTGCCCGCCATAATCACCACTGACCTGCGCCTCAACGAACCGCGCTACGTCTCGCTGCCCGGTTTGATGAAGGCACGCCGCAAGCCAATTGAGATCCTATCCTGCGATCAACTGAGAGTGACCGTGCGGCCTCTTACCACTACGCTCTCCACTTCGCGTCCGCCCAAGCGCGCCGCCGGCACACGCGTCGACTCGGTCGAAGAATTGATGGCCAAGTTGAGGGGAGAGGCGAAGGTGCTTTGACAACGCGGTGAATTCCCGCTAGACAGGCGCCACCCGAGCATGGCTGAGACCCTCGTACTGATCGAACACGATCGCCAACACGCGAAGCGTCCCTCCTTGCACGCGATCACACTGGCGCGACAACTCGGCGGTGAGTACGCGTTACTCGTGCTCGGCCATGGCCTGGACGAGATCGCCGCGTCTCTCGTTTCGTACGGCGCGTGTGCAGTGCTTGTCGCCGACCACCCTGCATTGGCGGAACCGTTGGCCGACCGTTACGCGACAGTGATTGTGGAAGCGGCGCGAAAACAGGGCGCGAAGACTCTCCTCGGCACTTCCTCGACGTTCAGCAAAGACGTTTTGCCGCGCGCCGCTGCGCTGCTCGACGCGCCGATGGTTACCGACGTGCTCGCGATCGAAGAAACGGACGGCTCTATTTCGTACCGACGGCCCATCAACGCCGGCAGCATATTGGCCACGATCAAGGTAGAGGGCGACCGCCGCGTACTAACGGTCCGCGCCACCGCCTTCGAGGCGCCTGCGGCGAACGCAGCACCCTGTCCCACCGAGCGGTTCGCGTTCGACGCCACGTCGCTTCCCAGCGGCATGGAATTCATTTCGCGCGAACAACGCAAGTCCGACCGGCCCGACTTAACCGAAGCCCGGGTCGTGGTAAGCGGCGGCAGGCCGCTGAAGGACAAGGAAACGTTCGAGCGTCTGGTTGGCGGATTGGCGGACGCGTTGGAGGGCGCGGTTGGCGCCACCCGAGCGGCGGTCGACGCAGATATGGCGCCTAACGACTACCAAATCGGACAAACCGGCAAAATCGTCGCGCCCGAGTTGTATATCGCGCTTGGCATCTCCGGCGCGATCCAGCATCTGGCGGGCATCAAGGATTCGCGGATCATCGTGGCGATCAATAAAGATCCCGACGCGCCGATCTTTCAGATGGCGACTTACGGCCTGGTGGGCGACCTGCATCAGATCGTCCCACAACTCATCGAATTAATTCGCCGAAGCTAAGCCAGAAGGATAGATTCGTGCCGTGAAACATAAAGGTCCAGAATTCATCCGATTCTTTGAGCCGATTGAGTTAGTGGCGGGTGAAGACTTAATACATTTGTTCGAAAACCTCGAGCTAGGTTTACTTCCACGAAAAACTTTTGAAATAGATCGGAAGTTCTTTGATGAATTCACTAGAGAAACCTAGTTAGACGATGCAGCTACCGTCCGGTCGGCGTGCTGCTTCGCTTTACCTCATGAAAAACGCGGCCATCGCTCTTCACGCCCGCCTCTTCCAGCCCTAGATGATCTCATCCCTTGTCATAACCGATGTAAATAGCGTCACGCGCGAAGTGTTCGGCAACATCGCACCGTGGATGCGCGTCGTGTTCTTCGTCATGATCGCGGCGAGTATTGGTGTACTCGTATGGCAGGTCGTCGCCCGCTTGCGACTCTGGCGTAAAGGTCAACCGGGCGGATTTGAGCGTGACTGGCGGGTGTGGATTCGGCGATTCGTCGTCTACGCACTGGCGCAGAAACGCGTTCATCGCAAGGCGCTCGGCGCTCTACTCCACCTGCTGCTCTTCAGTGGTTTCGTGGTGTTGACCATCGGCACCACCCTGTTGGCGATCGCCTACGATGGGCCGTACTACTTTCACCACGGCTGGTACTACCTGATCTACGAACTGACGATGGACGTCTTCGGTGTGGCATTCATCGTCGGTTGCTTGCTCGCCATGTATCGGCGCGCCTTTCAACGGAAGCCGAGCCTCGGTCACAACAAGAGCGACTGGTGGCTGTTGGGATTGCTTCTCTCGTTAGGCATTACTGGTTTCGTGGTGGAAGCGTTGCGCATGCATTACACCCACGTGCAACCGTGGGTGGCGCACTGGTCGATTGTCGGCTGGCTGATCGATGCGACTTTGTTGCGCGATATCGACGTGGTTACCGCCCAAACGATGCACCTGTGGGCTTGGTGGCTGCACACAATCCTAGTCGCAGTGTTCTTCGCCACGATTCCGGTGAATCGGTTTCTCCACGTGATCACTGGCCCGCTCAACATCGCCGCCCGTCCCGAGCGGCCCATGGGCAAGCTTGTGCCGTTGAAGATGGAAGAGGTCGAGCGAACGGGCCTCATCGGCGTCAGCGAAATCGAGCATTTCACGCGCCAACAACTGCTCAGCCTCGATTCCTGCATGGAGTGCGGTCGCTGCGAAGACGCGTGTCCGGCGACCGCGACGGGCAAACCGCTTTCGCCCAAAGCGGTCGTGATCGACTTGCGCGGATTGATGTCGCGCGGCGGCGAGTTGCACGGCCAGACGATCCGGGCCGAAACGCTTTGGGCCTGCACGATGTGCCAGGCGTGCGTCCAGGAGTGCCCTGTGTTGATCGGGCACGTCGATTTGATCAGCGACATGCGTCGGCATTTGGTCGGCCAAGGGAAAATCTCTGGGCCGCCGGCGCGAGCGCTGCAACAGATCAACAGCCAGTCCAACCCTTACGGTCGCCCCAACTCCGACCGCCTAGCCTGGGCGGAAGGCCTCGACGTGCCGACGGTCGAATCGAATCCCGACTTCGATTATCTGCTCTGGGTCGGCTGCGCCGCGTCATTCGATCCGCGCGCACAGAAGGTCGCGCGTGCGACCGCTCAGCTACTCAAGGAAGTGGGACTGAATTTCGCCGTCCTGGGGACGGAGGAACGTTGCACCGGCGATCCCGCGCGTCGAATCGGCGATGAGTTCCTTTTCCAACAGCTTGCGCAGGCCAATGTCGAGACCCTGACGCGCCACAAGGTGAAGAAGATCGTGACACCATGCCCACATTGTTACAACACGTTCAAGAACGAATACCCGCACTTCGGCGGCCAATACGAAGTACAACATCACTCAACGGTGCTCGCAGAATTGGTCGGGGCGGGACGATTGAGTAATGGCAAAGGCACCGGTAATGGTGAGCCGATCACGTTGCACGACCCGTGTTACCTAGCTCGTGTCAACGGGGAAGTCGATGCGACACGCACGGTGGTAGGCGCTGCCAGGGACACGCAGTTTCGCGAAATGCCTCGCTGCGGGAAAAAGACTTTCTGCTGCGGTGCGGGCGGAGGTCGGATGTGGTTTGAGGAGGTACCGTCGCAGCGCGTTTCCGTCTTGCGTTCGCAGGAAGCTATCGCGACCGGCGCGCGCACGCTCGCAACAGCATGCCCGTTTTGTTTGAACATGATGACCGACGGCATGGCGGGCACGCAAGGAGGGGAAAACGTGAAGGTGCTCGACATCGCAGAGCTGTTACTCAGCCGCCAAGCGTCAGGTGCGCGAGAGTGAATGGTGAATGCTGAGAAATAAAGTAACAAGAACGGCATCCGCCCTCCGTACCAATCACCAATCCTCAGAAAGGCGCAAGAGAAGCGGACGTGGGCTCAGCTTCGGGCGAGGCGTCGGTCGAGCGCGTCTCGCCATTCGCTCCGGTTCCCCGCTCTTACGGTGTATAGGCAAACCCGTCGTTGAACCAGTTGTTGCAGCACTCACCTGAGCCGCCCCAGACGATCATTCGGGAGCCGTCCCAGATCGCGGTGTGACTCGAGCGCGGCGCGGGAGCACCAGTCGTTGTCATGGTCGTCCACGTGTTGGCGACGGGATCGTACTTCGCTCCGGTACCGATCGGGTTTCCAGCCGCATCCGAGCCTCCCCAGACGATGAACGCGTTGCCCGACCAGACACATGTGGCGCCGAGCCGTGGTGTAGGAGCATTGGTCCTGGAGATTGTTCTCCAGACACCCGTGCGCGTGTTATAAAGCTTCCCGTTTGCCAGGGGGCGGAAGCTCGAGTTGACACCGCCCCAGATGAACAGGTTCGTGGCGTCCCAACCCGAAGCGAAGAAGAGTCGCGGTGATGGCGCATTGGTGGTAGAGATAGCTGTCCAAGTATCGGTGCGTGGGTCATAAAGCGCGCCGTCATTCACATAGTTACCCAGGCTGATGCCACCCCAGACTAACATCTGCGATCCGGTCCAGATCGAGGCTTGACCGTCGCGGGCAGAGGGGGCGCCGACAGTTGTGGTCGGCGACCAGCTATCTGTGACGGGATCGTAGAGCGCGCCGGTGTTCACATCGCCGCCGAAGCCGACCGCGCCGCCCCAAACGATCAACCGATCGCCGGTCCAGATGAAGGAATGCCCGAAACGACCGGCAGGTGCTCCGGTGAGTGAGGTCGATCGCCAGGTGTCGGTGACGGTATCGTAGCGGCCGCCAGTGTTAAGAAAGTTGATCCCGTCATCGCCGCCCCAGAGGATCATCTCGTGTCCCGTCCACACTGCGGGCTGGCCTTCGCGTCCGGATGGCGCGTTGGTCGTGGTCGTGGCCGTCCACACATTCGACGAGCGTTTCCAGCGCGCTCCCGTGTCGGCGAAGGGAACCATCGGGGAGTCCTGGCCGCCCCAGACGATCATCTGGTCTGTTCCATCGATGCGTGTAAATATCGTCGAGTGCGCCGCGCGCGGCGTGGGCGCATTCACGACCGTTATCGGGGACCAACTGTCGGCGAGGATCGCTGGCCCGATCATTAACGGAATGAAACACAGCACAATCCGACGAATCATCATAAGAAACCCTCCTTGGTAGCGAAAGCTTGTTTGCCTGTCTAAGTTACTGCGAAGAGAGACCGCTTGTCAAGGCAAAGAGAGCCCCAGATAGCAAAATCAGACAAGTAAAAAGGCTCGCCTTTGACACTCCAAAACGAATTACCATAAGAACTCCCTTTACGAACGATCCCGGATTACGGGAGGCATTTTGGTCGCTCATGCGGGCGGCCCGGAGAATTTGCCTTCGCTGATCGGCTTGGCGAATCGATCAATTACTTCCGTCGTCACTCGTTAGTTGCAACTGGCGATCTGAAATCTACAATCTGAAAATCCCGTTCGGGACTTAGCTCAGTTGGTAGAGCGCCTCAATGGCGTTGAGTGCGGAGCAGTTTAGCTCATTTGGTCCGATTTCGATCAAAAGTGATCTACAGCGCTAGCGCATTAGATTGCGATGCATCTCAACGCTTGTCAGTATTCTAAAAGATATGTGAGAATGGATAATGGGTTGTACAATCGGGTTCACCCTCTCGCGCGCGCACGTGTGCGTGCGCGTATTGGTTCGCGTGAATTAGATGGCCTTTTTTTTCAAGCGCGCGAGGCCAGTGACGGGCGCCTTTGTTCTCGCTCGCCCCAGCGTTGCGGCATCCTTAGATCTCGAGTGTGCGAATCCGATTCTTGGCCAAGGTGGGGATCTGGCCGGTGAGCGCCCAGCGGAAGCCGCGGCGAACATATCCCAAGTCTCTTTCGGTTAGTTGGTCTTCTTCCTTCATCCAGTGAGCGCGAACCAAGGCATCTTTGCGAATCGGAACAGGAAACGGATATTGGCCCGCCATGTCGAAGACGCGCTTGGTCGCGTCGGCCGCGGAGTTGCTGCTCAGCCGTCAAACGCCACGTCGTCGAGGAGTATCCTAAGGCGGCGAAGCCGCAACCAAACCGGAGGGCGACGCTCGCGGACTTCGCGATGCGAGAAGCAAATCCCAAGACATGAATGCATCTAATGTATCTCGACCACTTTTTATTCCCGTGCTCTTGGGCACGGGGCGCGAAGACCGACGGAGTGAACCAGTGGCAAATTTCGTTTTTGGCGAGGTTCTGCCTGTCCTGCGCGAGCTTGGTCTAACGACGAACGCGCCGCTCGCCGAAACTTGTCCATAGTCCCAGTGGATAAGGCGGCGGGCGATCACCGCAATCGTGATTTGTCGCTCACCATTATTTTCTCTGTTGATCGCGCTGTTTTGTAACTGACAAACGTTACTCGTTTTTTTGTGCCTAGCCTAACACTGCGACCCACCGCGTATGATGTAGAAGGACAGCTGTCATGGCTAGTCTTAAAGCTTCAACAAAGCGCCAATACTTGCCACCTGGTCAAGAATCTTACATCGGGGACAACAATCATTGCCTGCTTCTCGAAGATCATGATTATGGACGGCGCAACGGATTGCAAATGTGGCGTACGTAGGATGGCGGTGACGCTCAACACTGGAGTGCGGCGAAAAGTATTGACAACCCGGCAGCGGTTCTCTTGATTCGATACCGATTTACGCTACGCATGAGTTCCTTTTGGAAAGATAAATCCGTCCTAGTCACGGGTGGCGGTGGATTCATCGGTTCGCACTTAGTGGAACGGCTACTTCAAGTGGGTGCCAAAGTGGCAGTGGTTGATGATCTCAAGCGAGGGAACTGTGAAAACCTGAAAGGGGTCAAGGACGACATCGAAATGATTGTCGCCGACCTTTTAGACCCAGCCAATTGTAAGACCGCATGCCGCGGTCGCGAGATCGTTATGCACTTAGCGGCCAAGATCAGGGGAGTCGGTTATAATGTGCAGCATCATGCCGAGATGTTTTACTCGAACGCACTCATGAATCTGAATATAATGGAAGCGGCGAGACACGAATGTGAGCGCTTCCTTTGCGTCAGCACGGTTGGCATTTACGCTGGTGACTGCTGTGTGCCTACGCCAGAAAGCGATGGATTCAAAGCCGAGCCGGAGATGAGCGGTTATGGCTACGGGTGGGCCAAGCGCCTGGCCGAAATTCAAGCGCGTTGCTATCAGCTGGAGTATGGAATGAAGGTAGCGATCACTCGCCCTTACAACGTCTATGGACCAAGGGATCACTTCAACCCGGAGACTGCTGCAGTGGTGCCCTCAAAAATTCTCCAAGTCATGCAGGCTAAAGATAAAGTCGTGATTTGGGGCGATGGGTTGCAGACTCGCTCCTTCACCTATGTCGATGACGAAGTAACGGGCATGATGTTAGCGGTAGAGAAGTATTTTTGCACGCAGCCACTCAATATTGCAAGTGAGGAGGAGATAACAATCAAGGACTTGGTGCAGTTGATCATTCAGCTGATGGGTAAAAAGCTTGATCTCGAGTTTGACTTGTCGAAACCGACGGGCGCTGTGAGACGCTGCGCAGACATCTCGAAAGCGAAAGCACTACTGGGTTACTCTCCTCGCACCAGCCTTCGTGAAGGGATTGCAAGAACCATCGCCTGGTACCGCGAAACACATCCAAACACGCAATCCGTCAATGCATATTCCGGGGTTTGATCTCAAGTTTTTCGAAAGAGATATCGAGTGGCTGACGAAGCGTTTTGAAGATTTGCTGCGAACGGGCTTTATCAGCATGGGTGAGAATGTTGCCAACTTCGAACGTCAGTTCGCGACCTTCTGCGGGGTGAGGCACGCCGTTGGTGTGTCCAGCGGCACCTGCGCCCTTGAAACCGTACTACGAGCAATCGACGTGCGCGACGCGACAGTTCTTCTCCCGAGTCATACCTTTATGGCTACCGCCACGGCCTGTGTCCACGCGGGCGCGCGAGTAATTTTCGTCGATTGTCAGCCCGACAATTTCCAAATGGATCCGGATGACCTTGAAACAAGCATCCAACCGGACAGTAAGGTTGTCATCCTGGTCCATATGGCTGGCATTATCTCGCCGCACATCGATCGCATCCGTCAGATCTGCAAGAAATATGGGCTTATTCTACTGGAAGATTCGGCCCACGCGCACGGCGCCACCATCGACGGTCGAAAAGCCGGCTCAATCGGTCATGCCGGTTGCTTCTCTTTCTTCTCCACCAAGGTCATGACTACCGGCGAGGGAGGAATGGTGACTACTTCTGACTCTGCGCTTGACCAAGCGTGTCGCGCTTTTCGCGATCACGGGCGCTTTACGAGTGATCCGAATTGGCACGAAGAATTTGCGGGTAACGCGCGGCCTTCCGAAATTCATGCCCTACTTGGCCTCAGGCAGCTAGCTTTGATCGAAAGCATCCTCATCGAGCGACGGAACATTGCCCGTTGTTACGATGGCTTGCTTAGTGATGACAGGATTTTGTTTGTCACCAGGTTGAAGATCCCGTCCAACATTCAATCGGCTTACTACAAATATGTGGTCTATCTGGACGAGCGAATCGACCGGCTGGAGCTGCGGCGCCGTTTGAAAGCTGACTTTGGTGTTTCGCTTGCAGGGGAGCTATATGCGCGCCCGGTACATTCTCAACCCGTCTTCGACAAGTATCCTGAAAAAGTAGTTCGCCAGAATGGCAAGCGATTTCCTGGAACCGACTTTGCTGTAAAAAGGCATATTTGTCTTCCTCTCTATCCGGGGCTGTCCGATGACAAAGTGCAGTACGTTGTGCAATCTCTCGCTCGGGCGGTTCGGGATTGCGTCTCATGAGTGAGTTCGTTAGAGTGGCAATGGTGGCGCCTTGCGCTTTCCCGGCCAACCACGGTACGCCTGCGGCCATCAAGGAGCTATCCGAAGCATTGGCGAAGCGCGGCCATCGCATAGAAGTCGTTACCTACCCGGTTTTCGATGAAGGTATTCCTTTCGAAAAAGTCGCTGTCCATCGCGGGCCAACGATCGGCGCCCACCGACGACGGCTTGGCGTTGGTCCGTCCTGGCAGCGACTTGGCTACGACGCCGGCCTCGTTCCCACTCTGGTCCGGATAATTCACGCCACTGGCGCACAGCTTATTCATGCTCACAACTTCGAAGGCGCTCTTGCGGCGTATCCGGCACGGTTGGTGACGGGACGACCGTTGATATACAATGCGATCAACAGCATGGCCGATGAGCTACATACCTACAATCTTATCCGGCCAAAAGCGGTCGTAAACACTTTAGCCAAGGCGCTTGATCGATGGGTACCGCGGATGGCCGATCATGTCATTGCGGACACGCGGCAGCTTTATGACTTTGTCCTGAGTCAAGGAGTCTCGGCAGAGCGTGTGAATGTGGTGCCGTCGGGGGTCAACGTTGCAATGTTTACCGGCTTGGATGGTCGCGAATGTCGTCGCCGACTCGGATTGGAAGGCAAGCGCGTCGTTATTTACACCGGCACATTTGATCTCTTTCAAGGCGTTAATCGATTGATTGCGGCTTTTTCTAAGGTTGCTTCGAATTGTCCTGAGAGCATTTTGCTGCTAGTGGGTGGAACCGTCGCTCGGCAGGACACTGAACTATGCCGTCAGACGGCAAAAGAGTTGGGAATTGAGAGCCGGGTAGTTATTACCTCTTGCAGCCTGAGTGATGTCC
>Ga0066679_10001051_pt1 | contig 10635 bp, 9 predicted proteins | sample GraSoiAngelo_128_FD_62298 | JGI IMG/M metagenome (GOLD analysis project Ga0066679, IMG submission 62298) | Grasslands soil microbial communities from the Angelo Coastal Reserve, California, USA - 14_0927_12_20cm | ecosystem: Environmental > Terrestrial > Soil > Grasslands | place: USA... | reverse complement strand
GTCAACTGGTGTCCGAATGACCAGACGGTGGTCGCAAACGAATACGTCATCGACGGCCATTGCGAGCGCTGCGGCGCGAAGGTCGAGGCGCGAAATCTCGAGCAGTGGTTCTTCAAGATCACGGACTACGCCGACGAGCTGCTCGAGTACGACTTGCCCCCCGGCGGCAACTGGCCCGAGCGCACGAAGACGATCCAGCGGAACTGGATCGGCCGCTCCGAGGGTGCCGAGCTCCTGTTCCGCGTCGACCAGCTCGACGAGGACGTGCCCGTCTTCACGACGCGCCCCGACACGGTCTTTGGCGCGACCTTCTTCGTCCTCGCTCCCGAGCACCCGCTCGTCGAGCGGATCGAGAACGAGGAGGTGCAGGCGTACGCGCGCGACACAGCTGCCAAGCGGGGCGAGGAGCGCGCGGCCGAGGAGGTCAAGACAGGCGTTTCCACCGGCGTGTACGCGACGAATCCGGCCAGCGGCGAGAGGATCCCGATCTGGGTCGCCGACTACGTGCTCATGGAGTACGGCACGGGCGCGATCATGGCTGTCCCCGCGCACGACGAGCGCGATCAAGAGTTCGCGGAGACCTTCGGTCTCCCGATCGTCGAGGTCATCACCGAGGAGGGGACGCTCGTCAACTCCGGGCAGTTCGACGGGATGCCGGCCGAGAAGGCGAAGAACGCGATCGTCGACTGGCTGGGCGAGCAGAGGCGAGGGAAGCCGGCCATCTCCTACCGCTTGCGCGACTGGAGCTTCTCGCGGCAGCGCTACTGGGGCTGCCCGATTCCGATCATCTACTGCGACGACTGCGGGATCGTCCCCGTGCCCGACGAGGACCTGCCCGTGCTCCTGCCCGAGGTCGAGGACTACCGGCCGAAGGGCGTGCCGCCGCTCGCCTCGAACACGGAGTGGCTCCATGTCCCCTGTCCCCGGTGTCGGGGGCGGGCGACGCGCGAGGCGGACACAATGGACACGTTCGTCGACTCGTCCTGGTACTTCCTCCGCTACGTCGACCCCCACAACGCCGAGGCGCCGTTCGGGCGCGAGATCGTGGACTACTGGTGCCCGATCGACCAGTACATCGGCGGCATCGACCACGCGACCGGCCATCTTCTCTATTCGCGCTTCTTCGTCAAGGTGATGAACGAGCTCGGCCTGGTCGGATTCCGCGAGCCGTTCGCGTCGCTCTTTCACCAGGGGTGGGTGCAGGAGGGCGGCACGAAGATGTCGAAGACGAAGGGGAACGTCCAGGGCCCCGACGACTTCGTCGCCGCTTACGGCGCGGACGCGGTGCGCCTGTACATCCTCTTCCTCGGGCCTGCCGACCAGGACATGGAGTGGACCGACTCGGGGATCGAAGGCATCGCGCGCTTCCTGCGCCGCCTGTGGCGACTCGTGTACGAGGTGGCCGAGGGCGGAGGAGGTGACCGGGGCGCCGACACGGCGCTCGCGCGGAAGGCGCACGAGACGATCGCCAAGGTGACCGACGACGTTGAGCGCCGGCTCTCCTACAACACCGCGGTCGCCGCCATCATGGAGCTCGTCAACGAGCTCTCGCGCGACAAGTCCGACCCTGCCGCGCGTTTCGCGGCCGAGACCGCGGTCAGCCTGATCCAGCCGTACGCGCCACACATCGCCGAGGAGCTATGGGAGACGCTCGGGCACGAGCGGCTGTGGGAGCAGCCCTGGCCCGTGCACGACCCGGCCATGCTCGTCCACGACACATTCGAGCTGGTCGTCCAGGTGAACGGCAGGGTGCGCGACCGCATGGAGGTGCCGGCCGACCTCGCCGAGGACGAGCTGATCGAGCGCGCGAAGGCCTCGCGGCGCGTCCAGGCTCACACGGACGGCAAGACTGTGCGCAAGGCGATCGTCGTCCCGCGCAAGCTCGTGAACCTGGTTGTGGGCTAGCAGGGCGTAGTCGGCTAGCGGATGCCCGTGTCGAAGAAGAAGTTGATCTTGTCCCAGTGGCCGGCGCGCACGTGGACGGCGTGCGGCTTGGGCATCTTCGTGAAGCCGACCTTCACGGTCGACCTGACGTCGTAGAAGCCGGGCTCGAGCGCGATCCGGTAGCGCCCCTGCTTGTCCGTCCGGATCCGCACCGGTTTGGTCGCGATCGGGCTCGACGCGGTGCTCGAGAAGCTCAGCGTCACCTGCGCCGGAGCATCGCACGGAACGCCGACCTGGCAGACCGGTCTGATCGGCCCCTTCCTCACGACGCCGAAGAGCCCACTGCCTGTGGTGCCCGCGGACGCTGCCGGCAGGGAGAGGAGCACCGCAACGGCGACCAGGGCGAGCCGTCTTGTGGACGACATGCATCGATTTTGGCACGAAACTGACACACCCCTGTGTAAAATCTGTTGTCATAATAGACGACATGCCAGCGCTGTCGCTCTCTCGACGCCAGGCGCTCGTGGTCGCGGGGGCGCTGGCTCTCGTCCTCGTTGTCGCCGGCAAGCTGCTCGCCGGGACCGGCTCCGCGCACCCGGCCAAGGCGTTCCCGCTGCCCGCGGCTGCCGTGCCGCCGGCGCCGCCGCCTCGGCTCGTGATCGACGTCGCCGGCGCCGTCCGCCGCCCAGGGCTGTACCGGCTGCCGCAGGGATCGCGGATTGCGGACGCGGTGGCGCGTGCCGGCGGGGCGACGGCGAAGGCAGCGCTCGACAACGTCAACCTGGCGGCGCCGCTGGCCGACGGCGAGCAGGTGGTCGTGCCGCTGCGCGTGCCGGGCGGGGCCGCGGTGGCCGCTGGACCAGGCGGGGGCGGTGGACCGGCCGCCGGGCCGGTCAGCCTCAGCACGGCGACCGCCGAGCAGCTCGACGCGCTTCCCGGCATCGGACCGGTGACCGCGCAGAAGATCATCGACTACCGGACGCAGCACGGCGCCTTCCAGTCCGTGGACGAGCTCGATGCGATCTCGGGCATCGGCCCGGCCAAGCTCGATCAGCTCAAGGGCCTGGTGGTTCCTTGACCGGCGCCTTCCGCGACGTGCCGCCGCACCACCTGCTGCTGGCGGCGCTTTGCATGGGCATCGCGTCGGCGAACGTCGCGCGGCTGCACGGCACCGGGCTCGCCGACATCGCCGTCTGCTCGTCCTGCCTGGCGGCCGTCGTGTTCCCCGCTCAGCGGCCGGGATTCGTCGCGCTTGCGCTCGTGCTCGCCGGCTGGTGGTGGGGAAGCATTCGGCTGGACGCCATCGACCGCAGCCCGCTCACGCCCCTGATCGGAACAGCCGAGCGGGCGCAAGTCGTCGTCACCGCGCCGCCGCGTCGCTCGAGCTTCGAGTGGCGCATCCAGGCCGATCTCGACCGCTTCGGAGCGCGGCGGATCTCGGAGCCGATCCTGCTCGAGCTCCCTGCCGGCCGGGCGCCCAAGCAAGGCGAGATCCTCGACGTCCTCGGCGTGCTCACTCCGCCGCACGGCCCCGAGCACGGCTTCGACGAGCGCACCTACCTGCGCCGCCACGGCATCCACGTCGTCCTCCGCGGCGACCGCTGGCGCGTGCTCGGTCGCCGTGGCGGGCTCGGCGGTGTCGCCGATCGCCTGCGCGCGTTCGTCACCCGAGGCCTGGGGCGGGGAAGCGGCGGAGAACAGCGTGCGGTGCTGCTCGGCGTCGTGCTGGGCGCCGACGAGGGACTGTCACAGAGCTTGCGCGACCGCTTCCGCGCCTCGGGGCTCTATCACCTCCTGGCGGTGTCGGGGCAGAACGTTGCCCTCGTGGCCGGCGGCGCGCTCTCCGTCGCCTGGCTCGCGGGCATCCCGCGCCTCGCCGGCGAGCTCGGGGCCCTGGCTGCGATCGCGGCCTACGTGCTCGCCGTCGGGGCGCAACCGTCCGTCGTTCGTGCGGGCATCGCCGGAGCGCTCGGCTCGATCGCCTGGCTACTCGCCCGCGAGCGCGACCGTTGGTGGTTCCTGCTCGTCGGGGCGCTCGTTCTGCTCGCCTGGAACCCGTACACGCTGCTCGACGCCGGCTTCCAGCTCTCCTTCGCGGCCGTGGCCGCGATCTTCGTCCTCGCGCCGAGGATCGGCCGGACCCTGGAGGGCTACCCGGTGCCGCGGAAGGTCGGCGCCTTCCTGGCCATCTCGACTGCCTGCGGGCTCGCGACCGCGCCGATCCTCTGGCTGCAGTTCCATGCCGTTCCGCTCCTCGCGGTGCCCGCAAATGCGCTCGCGGCGCCTGCTGTCGGGCCGCTGCTCGGGCTCGCCCTCACCGCAGCCGTTGTCCATCCGGTCGCACCCGGCGCGGCCGCCGCACTCACCTGGCTGGCCGGCTGGTGCGCGGCCTATCTCGCGTTCTGCGCCCGGCTGATCGGCGGGCTCCCCTTTGCCCAGGTGCGCTCGGGCTGGGCGGTAGCGGTGATCGGCCTCTGCGCTGCCCTGGCCGGAACTTATGCTTGGAGGCGATGCCGGATGCCCAGCTGAAACCCGTGTACCTGATCGCCGGCAGCGACCGGCCGAAGGTCGAGCGGGCGGTCGAACGGCTGCGATCGCACTTCGATCCCGATGCGGTCGAGCGGCGCTTTGCAGCGGAGACGAGCGGAGAGGAGGCGGTCGCGGCCTGCAACGCGCTCGGCCTGTTCGGAGGCGGCTCGCGCCTCGTGCTCGTCGACGGCGTCGAGCGTTGGAAGGCGGCCGACGTGAAGCCGGTCGGCGACTACCTCGGCTCGCCCACGCCCGACACGGTGCTGGCGCTGGTCGGCGCGGACCTGACGAAGGACTCCCCGCTCGCGAAGGCGTGCGCGAAGGCGGGCGACGTGCTCGTCTACGAGACGCCGCGGCGGAATCTCGCCGGCTGGGTCGCCGACCAGTTCGAGCGGGCGGGCGCGCGGGCCGAGCCAGAGGCATGCCGCGTCCTGGTCGACCTCGTCGGGGACGACCTTCTCGATCTTTCGACCGAGGTGGACAAGCTCGCCGTCTGGGCGGACGGGGAGGAGATCGGCGAGGCCGATGTCGAGGCCCTCGTCGCGCCGCGCGCCGAGACGCCGCCGTGGACGCTCACGGATGCCTGGGCCCGGCGCGACACGGCCGGCGTCCTGCAGGCGTGCGAGCGGATCCTGACGCGTGGCGATCGCACTGCGAGCGGCCTGGTCTGGCAGCTCGCCGACCACGTCGGGCTGGTGCGATCGTGCGCCGCGCTGGCCCGAGACGGCGTGCCGGTCGCCGAGGCGGCCAAGCGGCTGCGGAAGAAGGAGTACCCGGTACGGAAAGCGTACGCGCAGGCCGAGGCGTTCAGCGACGTCGAGCTCGACGCCGCGGTGACCCGTCTGGCCGCGCTCGACCTGGCCGTGAAGGGCGGGTCGAGGCTGCCCGACGATCTCGAGCTGGAACGGGCTCTCGTCGAGATCACGAGACCGCGCAGCACCGCTGCACGGTCGGCCGCTCGCTAGGCGGACGGGCCGGACACGAGCCGCGCGGCCTGGGCCTTCTTGCGCGCCGCCGCGTTCCGGTGCAGCGCTCCGCTGGTCGCCACCTTGTCGATGCAGCGGACGAGCGCCGCGTGCTCGGCGGCGATCTTCTCGGCGTCGCCGTCGGCGACAGCCTCGCGCAGGCGCCGCGTCAGCGTCTTGACCGTCGAGCGGGCGTGCAGGTTCTCGAGCCGCTCGCGGGCAGCGGTGCGGACGCGCTTCTTCTGCTGGCGAATGTTGGGCATCGTGGGGAAATCCTCTATCGCGTTAAAACGCCCGCTACCTGCGCGGGCAGAGACGATCGTAGCAAACCGGCCGTCCGCCTATGCTCTTTCGCGGTGATCCGTCCGTGGTGACATCGAGCGCATCACGGGGCGGACCGCCCTCCGGCGAGGGCGCGAGCGCGCATCGCCGGCGGCTCGTGCGCTCGACGGTCATCTTCGGCGCCGCCACCGGCCTGTCGCGGGTGCTCGGGCTCGTCCGCGAGATCGTCGCCGCCTACTACTTCGGCTCGCGCGGCAAGATCAACGCCTTCACGGTCGCGTTCCAGGTGCCGAACCTGGTGCGATCGCTCGTCGCCGACCAGGCCCTTTCGTCCGCGTTCGTGCCCGTGTTCACCGAGCTGCTCGAGAAGGGCGACCGGAAACGCGCCTGGCGCGTGGCCTCAAGTGTCTTCTGGCTGATGCTGCTCGGTCTCGGTGGCGTCACGGCGCTGTTCGTCGTACTGGCGCCGCTCGTCATCGCCCCATTCGGGAACCCCGGCGGCGACCGGGCGCTCGCGATCGGCTTGACGCGTGTTCTGTTCCCGATCGTGGCGCTGCTCGGCGTCTCGGGCGTGATCGTCGGGATCCTGAACAGCTACGAGCAGTTCAGCGTTCCTGCCCTGGCGCCCCTGGCGTGGAACATCGCGATCATCGTCGGCCTCGTCATCGGGGTCCCACAGGCGCACTCGGTCGACGGGAAGCTCTACGTCTACGCGGTCTCGATCCTGATCGGGACGGTGGTCCAGGTGCTGCTTCCGATCCCGTGGCTTCGCGGGCTCGATGGACGGTTGCGCGTCGTCCTCGACTGGCGCGATCCCGCCGTCAAGCAGGTGTTCGTCCTGATGGTTCCAGTCACGCTCGGTCTCGGCCTGATCAACTTCAACGCGGTTGTCGACACCTTGTTCGCGTCTCGGCTGATCAACGGGCGACTCGCGCCGCGCGCGATCGATCTCGCGTTCCGCATCTACATGCTTCCTCAAGGGATCTTCTCGGTAGCGGTCGCGACCATCCTCTTTCCGTCGCTCTCGCGGCTCGCCACGAGAGGAGACACTGACGGCTTCCGCCGGATGTCGGCCACCGGCCTGCGGCAGATCGGCTTCCTGCTCGTGCCCGCGAGCGCTGCCAGCGCCGCCCTGGCGACGCCGATCGTCCGACTCGTCTACCAGCACGGCCAGTTCACGCCCGACCAGACCGTCGTCGTCGCCCAGTGCCTGGCCGCGTTCTCGCTCGGGCTCACGTTCAACGGCGCGATGCTGATGCTGAACCGCTCTTTCTTCAGCCTGCAGTCGCCCTGGGTGCCGACCGCCGTCGCGCTCGGGAACCTGGGACTTAACGCCGTCCTCGACGCGGCCTTCTACTCGTTCGGCGTCTGGGGGATCCCGTTCGCGACCTCGCTCTGCAATATCGCCGCCACCCTGGCGCTGCTCCAGCTGCTGCGCCGCAAGATCGGCCGGATCGAGCTCACCGAGACGATCCGTTCGACGGCCCTCGTCCTCGTCGCCTCCGGCGGCATGGCGGTGCTGGCCCACGAGGTCTGGGCCGGCGTCGATTCGCTGGTCGGCCGCTCGGTGGGCGCGCAGATCGTCTCGCTCCTCGTCGCGCTCACGGCGGGGCTCGCCGTCTACGTCGGCGCCTGCCTGCTGCTCGGCGTGCGCGAGCTCAGGCCGCTGCTCTCGGTGGCGTCACACGACCGGTAACGTCGAGCGAGCCCATGGACCAGAGCCGGATCCGCAACTTCTCGATCATCGCGCACATCGACCACGGCAAGTCGACGCTGGCCGACCGCATCCTCGAGTTGACGGAGACCGTCTCCGGCCGCGAGATGCGGGACCAGCTGCTCGACTCGATGGAGCTGGAGCGCGAGCGGGGGATCACGATCAAGGCGCAGGCCGTTCGCGTCATGTGGAAGGGGAACGAGCTGAACCTGATCGACACGCCCGGCCACGTCGACTTCACCTACGAGGTGTCGCGGTCCCTCGCCGCCTGCGAGGGCGCGCTGCTCGTCGTCGACGCGTCGCAGGGGATCGAGGCCCAGACGCTGGCCAACGCTTACCTGGCGATCGAGCACAACCTCGAGATCGCCCCGGCCGTGAACAAGATCGACCTTCCCCAGGCCCGCCCCGACGAGGTGGCCGCCGAGGTGGCGGAACTGGTCGGCGAGTTGCCCGAGCGCGTGCTGCGGATCTCCGCGAAGACCGGCGCCGGCGTGGGGGAGGTGCTGGACGCGATCGTCGAGCGGATTCCGGCCCCGTCCGGTGATCCCGACGCGCCGGCGCGGGCGCTGATCTTCGACTCCTCCTACGACCAGTACCGGGGCGTCGTCGCCTTCGTTCGCGTCGTCGACGGCTCCTTCCGGCGGGGCGAGAGCCTGAAGGCGATGGCGCAGGGAACCCAGTTCGAGGCGGAGGAGCTCGGCTTCTTCAGCCCGGCGATGACGGCGAGCGAGACGCTCGGCGCCGGAGAGGTCGGCTACGTGATCACCGGCCTCAAGGACGTCAGCCGGCTGCGCGTCGGCGACACGGTCACGTCGTTGCGCCGCCCCGCCGCCCAACCGCTGCCCGGCTACAAGGACGTCAAGCCGATGGTCTTCGCCGGTCTGTTCCCGACCGACTCGGACGAGTATCCGGAGCTCCGCGACGCGCTCGAGCGGCTGAAGCTGAACGACGCGGCGCTGTTCTACGAGCCCGAGACCTCGCAGGCGCTCGGCTTCGGATTCCGCTGCGGCTTCCTCGGCCTGCTGCACATGGAGATTGTCCGCGAGCGGCTCGAGCGGGAGTTCGACCTCGACCTGCTCGTGACGGCGCCGAACGTCGCCTACCGCGTGACGCTCACGACGGGTGAGCAGGTCGAGGTGCACAACCCGGCCGAGATGCCGCGCGAGCAGGAGCTCGTCGAGGAGCCGTACGTGAAGGCGTCGATCATCGTCCCCAAGGACTACGTCGGCGACGTGATGGGTCTCTGCAACGAGCGGCGCGGGCGCTTCGACCACATGGAATACCTGTCGCCCGAGCGCGTCCTGCTCGTCTACGAGCTGCCGCTCGGCGAGATCGTGCTCGACTTCTACGACCAGCTGAAGTCGCGAACGCGCGGGTACGCGAGCTTCGACTACGACGTGATCGGCTTCCGCGAAGGCAACCTGTCGCGCGTCGACATTCTCGTCGGGGGCGAGCAGGTCGACGCGCTGTCGCTGATCATCCACCGGGACGCCGCCTACGAGCGCGGCCGGCAGCTGGTCGAGCGGCTGCGGGAGGAGATTCCCCGGCAGATGTTCGACGTCGCGATCCAGGCGGCGATCGGCTCGCGTGTGATCGCCCGCGAGACGGTCAAGGCGAAGCGTAAGGACGTGCTCGCCAAGTGCTACGGCGGCGACATCACGCGCAAGCGCAAGCTGCTCGAGAAGCAGAAGAAGGGCAAGAAGCGGATGAAGCAGGTCGGAGGGGTCGACGTGCCGCAGGAGGCGTTCCTGGCCGTGCTCAACCTCGGCGACGGGGCGAAACGCTGATGGCTCTCGAGATGAAGCCCGTCTGCGAGCGCTGCGGGGCTCCGCTCGACGCGGCCGGTGCGGCCGAGATCTGCTCCTACGAGTGCACCTTCTGCGCCGGCTGCGCCGAGGACATGTCGCACGTGTGCCCGAACTGCGGCGGCGAGCTCGTCCGCCGTCCGGCCCGGATCAGCGCATGAGCGGCGTCCGCCACCTCTACGTGCACCTGCCGTTCTGCGCCCACCGCTGCGGCTACTGCGACTTCGTGACCGTCGTCGGGCGTACCGGCTCGCATGACGCCTACGTGGACGCGTTGCTCGGAGAGCTCCGGCTCGAGCGGGGGCTGCTCGCGGAGCCGCTCGAGACGGTCTACCTCGGCGGCGGTACGCCGACCTTCACGGAGGCCCGCGCGCTCGAGCGCCTGCTCGGGTCGCTGCCCGCGGCCACCGAGGTCACGATCGAGGCCAATCCGGAGACCGTGACGCCGGAGCTGGCACGGCTTCTGTCGCGAAACGGTGTCAATCGTGTGTCGATGGGCGCGCAGAGCTTCCATCCTCGCCTGCTGTCCGTGCTGGAGCGCCGCGCCACCCCGGACGACGTCCGGCGCGCCGTGCACACTCTCCGTGATGCCAGTTTTGCCAACGTCTCGCTCGATCTCATCTACGGGATCCCCGGCCAGAGCCCCTCCGACCTCCGGCGCGACCTGGAGGAGGCGCTCGCCCTGGAGCCGGAGCACCTGTCCTGCTACGAGCTCGAGGCCAAGCCCGGGACGCGCTTTGCACATACCTTCGGGGATGAGCTTGCTCGCCAGAGCGACGCGCTGGAGGGCTATTTCGAGCACGTCGTCGAGTCGCTGACCGCGGCCGGGTACCGCTGGTACGAGACTGCGAACTTCTGCCGGCGGCCCGGGTTCGCCGGCGGCCGAGACCTCCGGTCGCGCCACAACCTCGCTTACTGGCTCGGCCGGGACTACCTCGGGCTCGGGATCGGCGCCGTCTCCACGGTCGGCTCCGTCCGGTGGCGGAACACGTCGCGACTCCCCGCCTATCTCGAGGCGCTGGCCGCGGAAGCGAGGCCGTCGCGGGAGACCGAGCCGCTCGAGGACGAGGTCAAGCAGCGCGAACGGGTCATGCTCGGCCTGCGGCTCGACGAGCCGCTCTCGCTGGTCGGCCTCGAGGAGGCAGTCGATGCCGTGGCGCTCGAGCGGCTGGAAGGGCTCGGGCTCGCCGCGCGTGTCGACGGGACGGGCCTCACCCTGACGAGGCGCGGCCGCTACCTCGGGGGCGGCGTGACGGCCGACCTGCTCGCGTAAAATGCCTGCATACATGCGGATAGAGCTGACCGAGCGCCAGCAGGCGATCATGCTTCGCGTCGTCGAGGAGTACGTGGCGACGGGTCAGCCCGTGGGCTCGAAAGGCCTGGTCGAGCGGTCAGGTCTGCAGGTTTCGCCGTCGACGGTCCGGAACGAGCTCGCCGAGCTCGAGCAGATCGGCCT
>Ga0066679_10001050_pt1 | contig 10637 bp, 8 predicted proteins | sample GraSoiAngelo_128_FD_62298 | JGI IMG/M metagenome (GOLD analysis project Ga0066679, IMG submission 62298) | Grasslands soil microbial communities from the Angelo Coastal Reserve, California, USA - 14_0927_12_20cm | ecosystem: Environmental > Terrestrial > Soil > Grasslands | place: USA... | reverse complement strand
CAACATGATGAAAGGATACCAAACATCTGTTCGGGAGTCAATAAGTCGGCGCTCTCAAGCGCTTAACGCACAACGCGATCACCTTTTTAGCCACCGAGCCGCCTCCGCACTCCACTTCCCAGCCCGTCCTTGAGTCGCCTACTTAGCTGGAGTCTCGATCCCTGATCGGCTGGCCAAGAGGGCGGCCATCAACGCGGCTGCAAGCAGCGCCACAGCCGGTATGCCCAGCACGTAGTAATCAGGCAGAGGAGGTTTCTGCAGGGCGAGCCACAGACCGGCGCCGCCGGCGGTCGCCAGCTCGACTACGATGCCGGCAGGCGGCGCCCAGCGCCGATTCCTCACCAGGCCGACGGCAATGACGCCCGGCGCCACGACCAGCAGCAGCGCGACCCCAACAACGACCAAGACGCCTGTCGCGAACAGCGCGCTGGGGTTCTCACACCCCTGATCACTGGTGCACATCACAGAACCGAAAGCGACGCCGGCCAGCACTCCTAACGCAGCCGCCGCTGTCATGGCGGCGCCGAAGAGCGTCTGCAGGCCGGCGATCAGCGCCGCGATAAGCGCGAGCGCCCTCCTCATCGGCCCATCAGGAAGCGCGGAAGAGGACGCCCACGCCGTAGGTGATCGCAGCCACCACAGTGCCGACGAGTAACATCTCGATCCCGGATCGCACACCTCCCTTGCCCGTGAAGAACGAGCGCGCCGATCCGATGAGGAAGAGGAACACCGTGCATAGGATGAATGCGATGGCGAGCGAGCCTCGACCCGAATATTGCGAACCCATCGCGAGCCGACCGACGAGATAGCCGGCGACCGGAATCGCCCCGCCGATCAGCGTCGAAATTCCTGCGACCAGTCCCTCGCGCACCGGATTCTCGAACTGCGACACGTCGAGGCCAAGCTCCTCGCGCGCCTGCGTCTCCAGCCAGACCTTCTTGTCCTTGGTGATGCGATCGACGATGGTCTGGGCCTCCTCCGCGGTGAGCCCCTTCGAGCGATAGATGTCGACGAGCTCCGCCCTCTCGAGGTCCGGCATCGCCTCGATCTCGGCGGCCTCGCGCGCGAGCTGACCCTCGAACACCTCGCGCTGAGACTTTGTCGCGAGGTACGCGCCGCCCGCCATCGACACTCCCGACGCGACCATGGCCGATAGGCCGCCGATGAGGACGACGCGAGGATCCACGCTGGCGCCACCCACCCCGGCCAGCACTCCCAGCGTCGCCGTGAGCCCATCGTTGACCCCATAAATCACGTTCCTGATGCTCTCGGCGCCGCCACCATGCCATTCCTCGTCAGCGGCGACATCCGAGCGGATCTCGTCTTCCGGTCTTTGGGCGAGGTCGTCGGGCGATTGGTGGTCGAGCTCCTCCGGCAGCACCCGGCGCAGCACACCCTGCGCCTTGGCGTTGGACACTGTCGACACCTGGCTGAGGTACGAGCGGAGGACCTGGCCCTCCGCTGCTCCGGCCAATGCAAGCGCGGGACCGATGCCCACCACCCTCGCGAGTATCGCCAGAAGGCGCGCCACCAACTGAGGCGACCGGTCCGACACCTTCACGCCGCACGATGCGAGGAGCTCAGCCCACGCTCGCTCGTGACGTCTCTCGGTCTCGGCCAGCATTTTCAATTGCTGCCGCGCGCGCGGGTTGGATGCAACCTCGGAAAGCGCCTCATAGACGCTCGCCATCCGGGCTTCGCTGGCCCAGTTGGAGCGCAGCGACCTGGTGTCGGAGTCCGACAGCTCCGAGACCCTGGAAGGCGCGGCCACCGGACTATGTTAGGGATGAGCTTCCCGCGCGCTTGAATTAAGGTATGTGCCCGCGATGACAGCAAGCACCAAGCCGCGTCGCGTCCTCATCACCGGTGGCGCAGGATTCCTTGGAGTCAATGCGGCCGCGCACCTCATCGGGCAGGGCTGGCACGCGACGGTCCTCGACAACCTGAGCCGCCCGGGCACGGAAAGAAATCTGAAGTGGCTCATCACAAAGCATCCGGCCCGGGTCACATTCATTAAAGAGGACGTGAGGAACGCGACCTCGGTCGCGGAGCACGTCAAAGACCAGGACGCAATCCTTCACCTCGCCGCCCAGGTCGCCGTGACCACTTCTATCGTCGATCCGAGCACCGATTTCGACATCAACGCCCGCGGCACCCTCAACCTCCTCGAGGCGGCGCGCAAGCACAATCCGGAGGCACCGTTCGTCTTCGCCTCGACCAACAAGGTCTACGGAAAGCTCGACCACAAGAGTGGCCCCTGCAAGGAGACGCAGCCGCTCGACTTCCACAGTCCATACGGATGCAGCAAGGGCACGGCCGACCAGTACGTTCGGGATTACGCGCGCTGCTTCCACATGAACACCGTGGTGCTCCGCCAGAGCTGCATCTACGGCGCCCATCAGTACGGCACCGAAGACCAGGGATGGGTCGCCCACTTCGTGCATTCGATCCTCGACGATCGGCCGCTGACCATCTACGGCGACGGGAAGCAGGTTCGCGACCTGCTCGACGCAAGAGACCTGAGCGCCCTTTATGAGGTCGCGATCAACAACATCGACAAGACTCGCGGCGAGATCTACAACGTCGGCGGTGGTGCGCCCAACCAGCGAAACCTGCTCGAGGTCATCGATCAGATCGGCGAGCTTGTCAACAAGGCCCCGCAGTTCAGCTTCTCAGACTGGCGCGAGGGCGACCAGGCGTACTACGTGAGTGACATCAGCAAAGCGAAGGCGAAGCTCGACTGGGAGCCGACCATCCAGTTCGACCGAGGGCTCAAAGACCTCGTCGCCTGGGCCGCAGCGCTGAACTAATCCCTCGTTCCGGCTCCATCTCGCCGGCACGTGAAGTGGCCGCAGCCACCGGGCAATGAGGCCAGCAACCGGGCTTCGCCCCACGCGACCGTGGCGACGGACTTCGACGCCATGCGCATCAACGTCCCGGCGAATCCGGGCTTGGCCGCGATCACGTCCTCGACTGAACTGCTGACCGGTCCACGCCAGTCGAGCCAGCTGAAATAGAGGACGTCGACCGCTTGCAATAAACCGTGGTAGCTCCATCGCGTTGCCGTCACGGTCAGACCGCAAAATGCCGCCAGGCCGGTGAAGCGTTCGGACGAGAAGACCTGGATGTGGCCGCCGTGCCGAACCTTCGCGGTCCACCTGGTGCCGCACCCCAGGAAGCGATAGACGGTCCAGGGCTGCCCCTCGAGTGGCAGGACGATGTGAAACACACCGCCAGGCCGCAGCACCCTCGCGACCTCACGCAACACCCGCTCCGGGTGGTCGACATGCTCGAGCACGTCGAACATCCACACGAAATCGAATTCGCCGTCCCCAAAGGGCAGCTTCTCCGCCTGCCCGATGCGGAACGCGACGCCCTCCGGTTCGGCCTCGGCGGCATCGAGCGCCGAGCGGCTCATGTCGCAACCGATGACTTCGAGGTCGGGACGCTCGCGCTTCACCGCCTTGGCTACCGAACCCGCCCCGCAGCCGACGTCGAGTACCTTTCCACGAACTGGTTCCAGGTCTTCGAGGAGGTAGCGAAGCTTGAGGCCGTTTGCGAACCACGGCCGTGGGCGCAAAGGCGCCGAGCCCCAACGTTTGGCCTCGTAGTCGAACGGCTGGGTTGCCGCCGGCCTCAAGCCGTGGCGGCCTCGGCTGCCACCTGCTGGTGTGAGCGCGCGACCTCCAGAACGGAGCGCTGCAGCGTGTCCAGGTGGCGTTCCCAGTCGAAGCGCCGCGCCCACTCGAAAGAACGCTGGCCGGTGAGCTGGTTTGCCTCCGGATCGTCGAGCAGAGATGCGATGCCACGGGCGTAGTCGCTCACGTCGAGCGGCTCGGCCATGTGGCCGGTTCCCGGACCCATGGTTACAGTCGGTCCTGCCTGGTTCCACGCCACGACCGGCACACCCTTCGCCATCGATTCGATGACGCCCATCCCGAAATCTTCCTCCGGCGCCGGATAAACGTAAACCGCTGCTCCCTCATAAAGCTTCTGCAATTCCTCCTCCGTGACCGGACCCAAGAACAGCACTGCGTCGTTGAGGTTGAGCTCAGCGGTCAAGGCCTTCAAGGTGGCGGTGTGTGACGTGGGCGGTCCCGGAATGACGATCTGCACCTTAGGGTGGCGCTTGCGCACCTCCTGCATGGCGCGGATGGCGAGATCGAATCGCTTCTGCGGGTAGTGGCGGTTGGTCAGAAGTACATATGGCCGCCGGATTGGATAGCCGCTTATGGTCAGCCCACCTGTGAATCGAGCTGAGGTCGGAAGCGGAAAACCTGACGAGGCGACATGACAACCGGCCGGGCAGTCGACCGCATCGCGCCGATAGATGCCGCGAATGATGTCGCCGATGTAGTCACCGTTCACAAGCAGCTGGTCCGCTTCCTGGACCGAGCGCCGATCCGCCCAGGCAACGAATTTGGTTGCGCGCAACACGATCGCCGCGAGTAGTCGGTAGTCGGCGTTCGCCACCCAACCCGTCTCGCGGTCGATGCTGCGCGGATACACGAGCCGGTTCGGCTGATTCAGATACACGATGTACGGCACGTCGATCAGGCGCGCCGCCCACCATGCAATCCACGCGCTCGGCTGGTTGCAGCCCAGGATGACGTCCACGCCACGGAAGCGCCAAGCATAGAGAGGCATCAGCAGCGACGTCGCGGCCATCTGCACCGCTTCGCGGAAGGGGAACCAGCGCGGCAATTGCGGCAGGAACGTGTGCACACGCACGTCGCCGATCAGGTCCGGATAGCAGCGCGACGCGTCGACGGTCGGCGCGTAGCACTCGACATCGAATCCTCGCCGCCGCAAACCGAGCACCTCTTCGATGACGATGCGCTCGCCGCCGCCGGAGTAAGTGAATCCGCAGTGGAACACGGCAACGCGTCGCGGCCCGATAGCGCGAGCGCGACGCCGACCGCCGACGAGCAGAAATCCCAGGAAACCAAGGACCAACGCGTAGCCGGCCGTGATCGCGTGGTACAGGACGATCGCGCCGGCCGCGACTGCTGAGCTGAGGCCGAGACCGCCGCCAAGCACGAGCGAGCCCGCGACCTCGAGGCTGCCGACGTAGCCAGGGCCGGCCGGGACGGCGAACGCGAGCAGCAGCGCGGGATAGGCGGCCATCGCCTTCAGTGTCGGGACGGGCACGCCGACGGCCCAGAAGAGCAGGCTGAAGTTGAACGAGTCGATCAGCAGCGCGATCGCGGTCAACGCCGCGAGCCGCCCGGCCAGGGCCGGTGTCCACAAGCCCTTGGCTCCTGCGCGGAATGCGAACGCCTGGCCGGCGAGGCCGGCTGCGATGCGCTCGGGCAGCAGCCGCCGCGCCAAACGCGAGCGAGCGACACGTGGACCAAGCAACGCCGTCCCCAGCACCGCAGCGAGAAGCGCGAGCGCAAGCGCCGCCGCTCCGAGAAGGCCGCGCGGAGCGCTTATGAGCCCTGTCGCTGCCACGATCGCGAGGACGGCCAGCACCACCGCCACCCCGGCGAGGTCACATGCTTTGTCGATGACGACAGTGGCGAGCGCGGATCCCGGTGGCACGCGATGACGACGCCACAGCCACCATCCCCTCATCGCGTCTCCAGTCCGAATTGGGAGGACATAGTTGAGGATGCCGGCGGCAGCGTTCATCGCAAACGCTCGCACCATTCCGACCGGCGCGAGCGGACGCAACAGCAGCAGCCAGCGGCGTGCCCGGATCAAGCTGGTGACGAGGAAGAGGAAAAGCATCAGCACCACAGCCAGCCAGCTGTGGACCCGGGCATTGTTGAGCACCTCGCCGAGCGAAACCGTTCGCAGCCAGAGAACGAGCAGGGCAAGCGCAAATGCGGTTTGCAGCCCGCCGCGCACCCACCTGTTCATGTGGTCACCGCCTCCACGTCACTCGACGCCGACGCGTCCGGAATCCAGCGCAGAACCTCTGGCGGATGGGATCAAACAGGGTTACCCCTTGGTTATTCAAGAGTGAAGCAGGCGGTTTGTCGTTGAAATTGTGCATACGTGTACCGAAAGTGCAGCGAATTTCCTGGCAAACTTTTAGATCCAGAGGCGTTCCGGTCGAAGGACCCTCAGAAAGGACGGAGCCGGGGCAGACCTTCATTACATAGAACCTCACCCCCCGCAGCCAAGCTCGGAGCCGGTGTCGAGAAATCGCCCGGCCCGAGCCTTTTTTATGCGGTTTTAGCCGCACCGCGCAGCCGCGCCCAGGCCGTCAGGGCGTTGCGCCATGTTCGCAGGGATTGCGTCCGCGCGGATTCGAGACAGCCGTTCCGCGGCCGCGCCGCCGGCGCGGCGAGCTCGGCACTAGAAACCGCCTCGACCTCCCAGGCGACCCCGAATTCGGCCAGCGTCGCGCGCGCCAGCTCGTCCCAAGAGGCGCAGCCCGCGTTGACGACGTGCACCACGCCGTCCAGGTCCGACGTTGCGAGTGCGATCGCGGCAGCGGCGAGGTCCGCAGCGTAAGTTGGATTCACGGTCTGGTCGGAGACGACGCGCAGCCGTTCACCGCCACTTGCCCGTTCGAGAACGCGCTCCGGAAAGCTGAGCCGGTCGTGGCTCGAGGTTCCTCCGAACAGAGCCGCCGTCCGGATGATCAACGCGTGCGGCATGACCATCGAGACCAGCTTCTCGCCTTCGAGCTTCGACTTCGCATAGACGCTCAGCGGACCGACCTCATCGGTCTCACGGTACGGACGATCGAGCGTGCCGCTGAAGACGAAATTGGTTGAGAAATGCACCAGGCGGGCGCCATGCTGCGCGCAGGCCAGTGCGACGTTGAAGGCCCCCTGCGCGTTGGCCTGATACGCCGCCTCCTGCTGCGACTCGGCTCCATCGACAGCGTTGAACGCGGCGCAGTTGAAGACGACCTCGGCGCGGTAGCGTGGAAGCGATCCGTTGATCGCCGGCAGGTCGGTCACCGACAGCTGCGAATGTGTGAGGCCGGCGGAGTCCGGGAGAAGCTTCATGAGCTCCGACCCCAGCAGCCCGCCAGCGCCCAGGACCAAGGCCTTCAATTACAGGTGCGTAGTTTGAGGCTAGAGCAGCTCGGCTTCTTTGCTGAGCGGCGAATGGTTCGCGGCAATCACCTCTTTCGTGATGGTCAGCAGATGCTGCAACGTCGGCGACGGATCGTTGCGCAGATACGCAATCTGGTGCTCGATGAATGGTTCCGGGACCAGGGTCCGGAAAGCTACACCTGTGACAGGCACCGCGGATGCCCGCCAACCGCTGACAATCGTGACCGCAGAGCCGTTCGCGGCCAACGCCTCCAAAGCCTGGTCCGCGGGCTCGAGGGCGATGACATTCGGTTCACTGCCGATGTGCCGAGCCAGCCAGTGTTTGAAAGTGGCCAGCAGGTCTGGGTTCCAGGCTTCAGGCCAGAGGATGAGCGGCACCCCGGCAAGCAGGCTGACCGGCACGGCTGCGTGCTGCACCAGGGGGTGGTTCACAGGCAAGGCCAATATCAGCGGTCGCTGGCCCGTCGTTTGCACCGCAATTTCGGGGGCCACTTTGAACGGGCCGATGAAGCCGGCGTCAACCGCGCCGCTGTTGAGGAGGTCGAGGTTGAGCTTCGAATTACCCATCGTGGTTTCGACGGCAACCTCCGGATATTTGCGGCGGAACTCGCTCACGATCTTCCCCTGCGTGCCCACGTCCCCATGAAGCAGATATGCGACCCGAAGCTTTCCGGCGAGGCCGGCCGCGTTGTCGGCAAGGTCTCGAAGCGCGCGGTCTTCGACCTGGACGAGGCTGTTTGCGTACGGCAGCAGAACCTCGCCGGCTGGGGTGAGCCGAACCTCTCTCGCGCTCCGGATCAGCAGCTGCACCCCGAGCTCGCGCTCGAGGGCCTGTATCCGCTGCGTCAGCGCCGGCTGGGTGATGTTGAGTGTCGCCGCCGCCCGGCCGAAGTGGCGTGTGTTGGCGACTCGAAGAAAAGCCCTAAGCTGCCTCAGCTCCAAAACGATGTCGCTCGACGATCGATGTAGGCCATTGTTACCTTCCTCATAACCTGAGAGCCTACCGCAATCTTATGCAGTACTCTCTTAACGAGAGACCAAAGTCACAGTGAATGCAAAGCTGCTGAACACTGCGGAGGCGGCAAGCTTCCTCCGCGTCAGCCAGGCCTCGGTTCGGAGATGGAGCGACAGCGGCCTTCTCCAGGCGCGCCGCGTGGGTCGCCGGCGCGAGCGCCGCTTCACCGAGCAGGACTTGAGAACCTTCATGGAGCCAAGCGCGTCAGCACCACACGATCAGGCTCACGCCGCCGTGTTCGTTGGCGGGACGCAGGTACCGGTTCACGGCCACCTGGCGACGTTTTACAGCAGCGACGAAGGTCGACTTCGGTTGACCATTCCCTTCTTGTGCGAGGGACTGCGGCTTGGGCAGCCCTGCTTCCTGGCCGCATCGGATGTCGTGCTCGAGGCTTACATGGACGCGCTTGGTCGCGAGGAAGGCATCGATGCCGGCGCAGCAGTCAGTAACGGTCTTCTGGTCGCAGTCAATGGACCTGGGACCACGGTGGAAGGCGCGGTCGAGTTCTGGGAGGAGGCCCTCTCCAAAGCCCTCGTTGCCAGACCCGTGCTCATGCGAATCGTTGGAGAGATGGTGTCGGAGCGAAAGGTCTTCGCGTCGGAGGCCGAGATGATCAGGTACGAGATCGCATTCAATATGATCGCCAAGCGCTTCCGGACGGTAACCCTATGCCAATACGATGTCAGGGCGTTCAGCGGCGAGACGATCTTTCGGGCGCTCAAGGCGCACCCGGATCTCTACAAGAGTCAAATGGGCGGCTTTCTGCTCTAGGACGTTATCGATGGCGTTTCGGCCGGCGCCGCCGGCGCCGCCTCGCGCGCATCTGACTCAATCGCTGGACCCTTCGACCCCGGGTTGGTCATGAGCTGTGCGGTCATCTCCGCCTCGGGGACAGGCCGTCCGTAGAGGAACCCCTGCGCCGCGTCGCAGCCGGCCTCGACGAGCACCCCCTCCGCCAGGCGATCCTGCAGGCCTTCGGCCACCACCCGCAGCCCAAGGTTGTGGCCGAGCCCCACCGCCGAACGCACGATGGCGCCCGAGTCGGGGTCGGTGCCGAGACCGGCCACGAACGACCGATCGATCTTGATCTCATGCACGGGCAGCCGCATCAGATAGAGCAGCGACGAGTAGCCGGTGCCGAAATCGTCCAGCGAAAGCCGGACGCCCATCTCGTTCAATGTGTGCAGCGCCTTCGCGGCCGCGGCGGCCATCGCGACCCCCTCGGTGATCTCCAGCGTGAGGCGCCGCGGGTCCACCTTCGACGATGCCAGCGCCTGCGCCACCATCTCTTCCAGCGAGTGGTCCTCGATGGTGCGTGGCGACACGTTGAGCGCCACCGAGACGTCGATGCCGGCCGCAAGCCACTTGCACAGCTGCTCGAGCGCCGAGTCGAGTGCCCACGCCGTCAGCGGGTGGATGACGCCGGTGTCCTCGGTCATCGGGATGAAGCGGTCTGGTGGCATGAGGCCTTCCCGTGGATGATTCCATCGCACGAGCGCCTCGACCGAGTAAACCGACCCGCTCGCGAGCATGATCTGCGGCTGGTAGTGGAGTGTCATTTCGCCCTGCGGGATCGAGCGGCGCAGCTCGCCCGCAAGTCCCGAACGGCGCAGGCTTTGCGCTTCCTGCTCCGGCGCATAGACGGAGCAGCCACCACCGGAGCGCTTGGCGACATACATCGCTACGTCCGCTCGCCGCAGCAGCGTGCCGGGGTCGTCGCCATGCACGGGGTATAGGGCAATGCCGATGGAGGCGCCCGTCTCCACCATCTGGTCGCCGATCGCGAACGGACCTTCCAGCGAGGCGAGGATCTTGCGCGCCGTCGAGACCACGTCGTCGGGATGCTTGGCATCGGTGGTCAGCACCGCGAACTCGTCACCGCCGAGACGCGCAATGGTGTCGGTGGCGCGCAACACACCACGCAGGCGGGCAGTCACCTCTTGCAGCAGGCTGTCACCGCGATCGTGACCGAGCGCGTCGTTGATGTCTTTGAACCGATCGAGGTCGAGCAGCAGAACACCGAACATGCGCTGGTTGCGCCGCGCCGACAGCAGAGCCTGACGCAATCGATCGCCAAACAAGCTGCGGTTGGGCAGGCCTGTCAGCGCGTCATGAAGGGCCTGGTACTCGAGCGCGTCGGTATGCGCCTTGCGCTCGGAGATGTCCCGCATGGTGCCGATGAAGAGGTGTCGGGTGCCGACGTGCATCGAGCTGACGACGAACTCGAGTGGGAACAGGCTGCCGTTCTTGCGCTTGCCCATCGTTTCGTGTGCGCCGCTTGATGGGAGGTCGAGCTTGAGGCGCCGCTGCAGGTAGTTGACGAACCCGCTGCGGTGCGTGGTTGCGATGAGCATGTCGATCGGCTGGCCGACCAGCTCCTCCTCGAGGTAGCCGAAAAGCTTGACGACGGCCGGGTTGGCCGACTCGATGACGCTCGTGCTGTCGAGGGTCGCGAGCCCATCCGACACGTTGTCGAGGACCGAACGCATTCGCTTCTCGCTCTCCTGCAGGGCCAGCTCCGCGCGCTTGCGTTCGACGAACTCGCCGATCTGCGAACCGATGTCGTTCATGACCGCGACGAGCCCCTCGTCCATGTGCCGCGG
>Ga0066679_10001048_pt1 | contig 10642 bp, 10 predicted proteins | sample GraSoiAngelo_128_FD_62298 | JGI IMG/M metagenome (GOLD analysis project Ga0066679, IMG submission 62298) | Grasslands soil microbial communities from the Angelo Coastal Reserve, California, USA - 14_0927_12_20cm | ecosystem: Environmental > Terrestrial > Soil > Grasslands | place: USA... | reverse complement strand
TTGGAAGGCGCGACTGCGGTGATCCAGGGCGTCGATCACCTTTTTGGCGCTCCAGTGATGGCGAGTGATCTGCGCGCCTCCGCTGCGCTCGTGCTGGCGGGCTTGAAAGCGGACGGCGTTACCGAAGTCAGTCGCGTTTATCACATCGACCGCGGCTACGAACATCTCGATGAGAAATTGAGCGAGCTCGGCGCGCACATCGAGCGAGTGAAAGGCTGATTATGGATCAACCACCACCATTACCAACTCCATCCACTTCATCCGATACGCGAACATGGTGCGTGCTCTGCCATGCCAGCGCGTTACTCGGATTGTTTCTTCATTTCCTGGGTCATCTTCTCGGCCCGCTGATCGTTTGGCTGATGAAACGCGGCGACTCGCCGGAGATTGACGCGTACGGAAAAGAATCGCTCAATTTCCAACTCTCGATGCTGATTTACGACGCAATTGCAGGGGTCCTTTGCATTGTGCTAATCGGCATTCCGATTCTGATCGCCCTCTGGGTGCTGAACACAGTGCTCGTCATCATCGCTTCGGTCAAAGCCAGCGAAGGAAAGTTCTATCGTTATCCGTTTACGATCCGGTTGATCAATTAGTGCGGCTGTCATCTTGACCTGAAGCGGGCGATCTCACGCAGGACATTAAGGCACGCTGCGTAAAACGCGCGATCTGCGATCTATCAGCCGAATGGGAGTTTCTTCGCTCCGCTCAGAATGATCGCGTTTGAGATTTAGCGATAGCGAGTTTCGACAAGGCCGCGCAACGTTCTCAAATTTTCCACGTCTTCGCGCAGATCTTTACCTTTCGGTGTTTCCAAGACTTTTGGAATCTTGCTGAAACGGCGGTCGCGCATGATGAAACGAAACGCGTCCAAACCAATTTTGCCTTTGCCGACGTGTTCATGTCGATCTACCCGCGAGCCGCGCACGGTCTTGGAATCGTTCACATGAATGGCGACGAGGCGCTCGAGTCCGATCGTGCGATCGAACTCGCGAAATGTTTTTTTGATCGCGACTTCACTTCCAATGTCATAACCGGCGGCAAAAACATGGGCCGTGTCCAAGCAAACACAAAGCCGCTGCGGTTCGCGCACATTGTCGAAGATGTAAGCGATCTGCTCGAAAGTGTGACCAAGAGATGAGCCCTGGCCGGCTGTCGTCTCAAGCGCGATTCGCGTTTTTAATTTCGGCAATTTCCTCAGCACTTTGTCGATGGAAGCAGCGACTTTCTTGAGTCCCGCTTCTTCGCCGGCGCCAAGATGCGCGCCAGGGTGCAAGACGAGAAACGGAAGTTCGAGTTGATCAGCGCGAATTAGTTCTTCCGTGAGAGCGCGCAAAGAGTTCGCGTGAAACTGCGGATTGGTGGCAGCGAGATTGATCAGATAGTTCGCGTGGGCAAAGATCGACAAGAGCTTGCCCCGTTGTTGATGTTCCAGAAAAGCGCGAATTTCATCACGGGTGAGCGGGCGCGCGAACCATTGCATATTGTTCTTCACGAACATCTGCATGGCGCGGCACTTGATCGAGCAGGCGCGCTCGATCGCCATGTGCACGCCTCCGCCGATCGACATGTGGGCACCTAAAAGAATTGCCGATTGCGGATCGCGGATTGCGGATTGACCGGAGCGTTGTGGTCTGATCCGCGCCTTCTTCATTCCGCAATCCGCACTCGCCAATCCGCGATCGCTAAAATCGTTTCGGGTGCCAATCCGGCTTTTTCAGGCTTCCTTCGCCGACATATTCAAAAAGTTTATACATCGGCGTGAGCAACACGCCCGGCCCATTCGCGTTCATCCGCACTTCGAAGTTCAATTTGTCGTCGAGAAAATGAATGTCGCCGTGGCCAAGCATGCCGAAAAGTGTGCCGGCGGCTTCGAAATCGCCGGTGTGAATGATTGCGTCCTTGATGGTGAAAGTCGCGCTGGCTTTGCGTGCGATGCTGTAACCGGCCCCGGGCACAATATGGTTCAGAATTTCCGAAAGCGGACCGAAAATCGGGATGGCGAATACATCGCCATTGGTTACTTCCACTTTTCCGTTGCCGCGCATGTTGCGGGCATCGCTGCCGAGCCCGGCAAAATCGTAGCTGCCGCTCAGCTCGCCGCGCGCGGTCTTATATTGGTAATAAAGATCGGTCAGATGCGGGAAATCGATCCCGGCGACGGCAACGCTGGCATGATAATGAGGATCGTTGTGTGCGAGTGAAATATCGGTGGTGCCGCGGACCGTGCCGGAGAACAACGCACCTCTAAGATCGACAATTTGCAATCGGTCGTTCGTGAAAAGAAGCCGTCCCGAGACGCGATCGAAGGGCAATGTTTTACCCAGAAAACCATATTCCATGCCGTTCGCAGCATCGACCGTGACTTCGAGTCGCGTTTTCTTGCCGCCGCGAAATTGGTAAATGCCATTTGCGCTAATATTCGGCGGCTGCTGGAACTTGTAGGGCGCAACAGCCTTCCAGAGGTTCGGGTCGATCCAAAAGATCGCCTCAGCGGGGCGCAACGTTGCTTTGACATTTGCGACGCGAACTTCGTGGTTTTTGAAATCGTAGGTGAAAGCTCCGGTGCCGATGCCTTCATCACGCGCGACTCGCAGGTCATCGTAGGTGATCGCGCCATCGCCGAAGCGGATTTTGGCGCTTGCTGAATTCATCCAAACGCCGCGAAATCGAGTTCGATCTAGAGCCACGGTTCCTTCGCCTTTCCACGTCTCTGGTTTTCGATCTGGGCCGCGGATAGCGAGGTGAACGGTGGGCGGACGAGGCCATTCCCATTCGCTGAGAAACTGACCGAGTTCGGCCGAGAGCAACGGGCGCAGTGCGCCTGGATTGATTGTGCTATCGATGTTTAGCCGGAAATCGTTCGGCGCCTCGAACAGATTCGCATTGAGCTGGCCGCTTTGATGTCGAAGGCGCACGTCGCGGAGCAACGCGCGCTCGCCATCCCAGGAAAAATCGGCACTCAAATCGGCGAACGGCACTGTCTTATAAGCAAGGCTGTCAACGGCAGTATGACCGATGATTTTTAATTGCGGCCGGTCATCCCCGAAATTTGCCGACCCGGAAACCTCCACCAAAGGCGGCGCGTAAAACGCCGCGTCCCGGAGCGAACGCCCTAGTCCGAAAGCATCGAGAAAAGCTTTTAGATCCAGAGTGCTGCGCGCTTGAAAAACTGCCTCGTTGCTTTGCCGACTCCAAGTGGCGCGTCCGGCGAAGCTTCCCGCGTGATCCTTCCATTCACATCGACTGATATTCAGGCGTTGATCGGCCCATTCCGCAGCCGCGGACAAATCACGGATTTCATATTGGCCGCGCTGCAATTGCTCGCCTCGTAGCGTCGCCTCGACTCGCGCATCCTCCATTTGCGCGAGGTCTCCGCTGAATTTTACCTGCAAAGAAGGGTGATCACGCGGGAATATGAACTTTTGCAACTCCGTCACCGCGCGTTGCAACATCGACAATCGCTTTTGCCATTCTTCTTTCGAGGCTTCCGGCGAAGGCGTGTAATTTGCGCGTTTGATCAATTGGCCGGTCGCCGAAATTCGCATCCCGCAAAAAATTCCTTCGGCCTGACTGACATAAATTTGTTCGGGCGGAAAATAAACGTGCGCGCGGAAGTTTTTCAGCTGTGCCCGCTCCCCTCCACCCTCCGCGCTCATGAGCGGCAGCGTGATTTGCGCGTCGCGCACATCGAGCGCATTGAGAAACGGCTCATGATGGATGAGCGCGGCGTAATTGATGTCGAGCGAAATTTCGCTGATACGGGCGAGTGTATTTTCGCGCTTCTTGTAGTCGAAAATGCGCACATCTTTGGCGACCAGACCGCGAAACGGATCGAGCGTGAGGCGGCCGACGGAGGCTTCCACGCCGCGCTTGTGCAATTCTTCGACGACGCGATAACGCCACTGTCGGCCAAAGCCTTTTTTCGAAAGGTACCATCCGCCGCCAAGCAGGGCGGAAAGTGCAATCACGGCCACGAAGCGCCCCACGCTGATTACGAGTCGGCGCGCAAAAGTAGATTGTCGATCTTGCGCGCGCGGGGCGATTGTGGGCGATTCGAGAACAGGGAGCATTCTCTCACTGCTACGAGATGCGTTTGCGATTTCAAGCTGTAGCGGCGCTCTATGAGCGCCGAATCTTCAACGTAAAAAAATGCGACGGTCATTAACCGACGCTACAGTAAAGCCTTCGTTTTTTAATTAAACATGACAATAACTGATCTGCCCGCGATTAACGCGACGCTGAATTTTATCAGTACAATATTCATTTCTGCGGGCTGGTTTTGGATCCGGCGCAATATCTGGCAGCGACATGTGCCGTGCATGATCGCAGCCATCATTTCATCGACCCTGTTCCTTGTCGGCTACGTCGTTTATCACGTGCACGTTGGCGAAAAATCATCCGGTTACACCGGTTGGACAGGTGTGATCTATTTTCCGATGTTGACTTCGCACGTTCTTCTCGCGTTCGTCACGCTGCCGCTGGTGATCCTGACGCTTATTCCGGCGTTTCGACGCCGCTGGGACCGGCATCGACGCATTGGCCGCTGGACGATGCCAATCTGGCTTTATGTTTCGGTGACGGGCGTGCTCGTTTATTTGATGCTCTACAAATGGTTTCCACCACCGAATCTTGCACTCGGGCATTAGTTGATGTTTGATCAGAAGCCGTGCCCTTGCAGGCGAGGAAATTATGGTGACGATCGCGACGTTTAACGAGCCGGCCAAAGCGAAGCGGCTGAAAGAGCGTTTTCAGCAGGCCGGGCTGCGTGCCGATATTCATAATGAGGGCCATTTGCAGCAGGTCGCCTTCATGTCGCGACCGCAGGCGAATGCAAAGGTCCGGATTGAGGACAACGATTTCGAGCGTGCGCAAGAGTTGATGGTCGAGTGGGAAGCGATCGACCCGGACATCGCCGCCGCCATTATTCGCTGCCCGCAATGCGGCTCCTCACAAATCGAGTACCCCCAGTTGACGCGCAAAGCTATTACGCCGGCCATGGCGAGCGTCCTTTTTGCGCTCAAAATTTTTCCCAAGGAATTTTACTGCGAGGATTGCCACTTCACCTGGAGCAAGGGGGAGCAACGCGCGCTGGCGCGCCTCTGGCATCGTTTCTTTCCCGGCCGCGAATCGGCCAATCAGAGCTAACGCGCTCGTTCGATCATTTGCTTGTCGCATCGGGGGACGCGGCTGAAAATCATTTCCGACACGATTTGTAGACCAATATCGCTTTGCTCCATCCATGAAATGGCTCTTTGCTTTGCTCCTCGCCTTGGTCGTGTTCGGCGGCGCTGCGCTTTTTAGTTATTATCTTTTTTTCAAACAGGAAATTGCGGTGCGACACGAGCAGCGCGGTGACGTAACGCCCGCGCCGACGCCCGATATCAGTTTGCCGGAATTTCAAGCGGCGGCCAAGTTGCGCCAGGAGGACAAACTGACCGAAGCTCGCGACGCGCTCAGCGCCTTCATTCAAAAATATCCGACCGATCTGCATGCCGAAGAAGCCAAGGACTTGCTCGGCGAAGTCAATATCGACATCTTGCTTTCGCGGACGCCTTCGCCGGAAAAAACGGACTACGTCGTGAAGTCTGGAGACGTGCTGGCGGTTATTTCGCGAAGATTAAAAACCACGCCCGAGTTGATCATGCGCATGAACAATCTGAGCGGGACGATGCTGCACATCGGCGAACATCTGCTCATTTCGCATCCTGATTTCGCGATTGTTATTCAACGCAAAGCGAAGCTGGTGGTGCTACTCAATCACGGCGCGTTCTTCAAGCAATATCATGTGCGGGAGGAGAAGCTGTCGCCCAAACAGCCGGCGAAAGTCACGACAAAAGTAGCGGAAACAATGGCGTGGCGAGATGGCAAACGCGTCGGGTTCGGAACCAAGGAGTTCCTCGGAAGTACGCGCTGGATCCGGCTCGGTGCGGCCGCCTACACGCTTTATTCGGTGGCCGATTCGGCCCACCCAGAAGTTACTCAGCCGCCGCCGCCGCAAGGCCTCGGCTTGGACGCTACCGATCTCGAGGAGCTGAGCGGCCTTGTAAACAGCCGGACGCCTGTCACCATTACCGACTGATATTCGTTGAAGAGTTAAAACGGTTACAGGGGTTACAATGTTAAAGCGAGCCGGTTTGTAACTTTTGTAACCTTGTAACTTATTTAACTTTCACCCATGGAGTTGCAACCGCTCGATTTCGAAAAACCGATCTTCGAACTGCAACGGCGTTTGCAGGATTTGAAGGATCATTCCGACGAGCACGATGTCGATCTTGACTCCGCGGTTGAGGCGATCGAGGCAAAAATCCGCGAAACCCGGCGCGAAATTTATGGCCGCTTGACCGCCTGGCAGCGCGTGCAAATCGCGCGTCACGTGCAACGGCCGTTCGCGCTCGATTATGTCGAGCGGTGTTTCACGAATTGGATTGAGCTGCGCGGGGACCGCCAATTCGCGGACGACAAAGCGATGCCGAGCGGCCTGGCCATGCTCGGCTCGCAGCGGTGCGTGGTTCTCACGCACCAGAAAGGGCGGAACACGAAGGAGAACGTGATGCGCAATTTCGGTTGCGCCCATCCGGAAGGTTATCGGAAAGCGCTGCGTCTGATGCGGCTGGCCGAAAAATTCGGCATGCCCGTGATCTCGTTGATCGATACGCCGGGCGCATTTCCCGGGATCGGTTCGGAAGAACGCCACATTTCAGAAGCGATTGCGGTAAATCTGCGCGAGATGATGAGCCTGCGCGTACCAATTATCGCTGCTGTGATCGGCGAAGGCGGCTCAGGTGGCGCGCTTGGCATTGGCGTGGCGGACCGCGTATTGATTTTTGAGAACGCCTACTATTCGGTCATCAGTCCGGAAGCATGTTCGGCCATTCTGTGGCGGGATCGGCGTCACGCTCCAGAAGCAGCGGAGGCGCTGAAACTGACTGCGCAGGATTTGCTCAAACTCGAAGTTGTCGATGAAATCGTTCCGGAACCGGAAGGCGGCGCGCACCGCGATTATGATTTGTCGGCAGCAAATCTTGGCACGGCGTTGCGCCAAAACTTGCAGCGCGTTGGGGGCACGCCTATCGAAGAACTGTTGAAGAAGCGCTACAAAAAATTCCGCGCGCTCGGCAATTTCGCCGAAGGCAAGAGTACAGCTCCTTCGACCCGTTCGTGAAATGATTGGCGACGGTCGTCGAGTATTCGCACAGCTATTCCGGGTCGGTGTTCTCTTCGCGCTGACCCAAAGCAGCGGCTTTGCCACTGCGTTCAATTTCGAGCGCGACACGTTCGCGTTTCAAAACGCCACCGTGCTCAAATACAAAAACGGTCGCCCCACTTTGGAGCGAAGATCGACAGTTGGCGATCCGCCTAACCAATATACCCGCGCCTGCTTTGTCATGACGCGCACGGCAATGCAATTTCACAAGTTCGCCCGGTTCAATCCGCGCGGCGCTCCTTTAAACGACAAAGAGCTCGCAGCGCGCATTCGCAAAGTCACGCGCCGCGCCCCCTGGCACGAAGCATTTCCAGCAAATCAACGAATAAATTTTCCCGGCTATGCACATCTGCGCGAGATGAGCAAAGCGCGCGCGCACGTGTTCCAGGAAAATATCGGCAGCGGGTTCGCCACTTATTTTCGGCCCGGCAACTTCCGCATGTTTTTTCAACACAGTCCGAAATATCAGGAGAAAACTCACGCCCATCTGGATGCGGCCCTTGCCCGGGGTGATCTCTTCGTCGGTTATCTCTCCACCTATCCGAAGCTGAGCATCAATCACGCGGTGCTGGTCTATGCGCGAAAACCAACTCCTCTAGGAAACAAAATCGAACGTTATCTCGTTTATGACCCAAACCATGCCGAAGCGCCACGCCAGCTGACTTGGTCAGCCCGTGATAACTCCTTCGCTTATCAAAAGGACATTGACTTCGTCGGCGGCTTTACGCGCGTCTATCAAGTTTACGGCAAGTGGTTGCAATGAGTTTGATTTCGGTGTTCGATTTGGACGTTGGACGTTAAACGTTGGAAGTTTTATCTCCACAAATGCCAGGAAACCCGATCCCAAATCCCACGCCTGCTCCGCCAGCACCGCGACCACCAACGCCGAAGCCAGCGCCGGAGCCGTTGCCGCCCAATCCGCCGCCGGTTCCTCCAGTCGGACGCTAAGATCGACAATTACATTCGCGCCGTCGGCGGAAACAGGAAGCGCAGCGCCGGACCGACGCGCGCCGCCCACGCGGCTTCGCTATGATCGGCGCCTTCGACTTCGAGATAAGTTAGATCGACATCGAGGCGCCAGCCTTTTTCGATCAATTGATCGAGCAACACGCGCGCCTGCTCCCAACCGGGCTCGGCCGTGCCAGTATCCAGCCAAATTTTCAGCGGCGGCTTCTTTTCCATCATGTCCACGAGTCGATAAATCGCAAAATCATCCCACCAGATCGATGGCGACATCACGATGAGCCGATTGAATGCGTCCGGAAATAAAATCCCGATCGCGAGCGTGACCAGTGCGCCGAGCGATGATCCGCCCAAGCCGGTGAATTCCGCTTCGCGTTTCGTGCGATACTTCTTGTCGATGTACGGTTTAAGTTCCTCGATTAAAAATTGGCCATATTGACGCGCCAACCCGCGGCTGCGCTTCCTTCGTTTTGCCTTGGCGTCAATGACACCGCCCGTCGGCGCATATTCGTGAATCCTATCCTCTCCCGTATTTGCAATCGCCACGATAATGAGCGGCTCGATCAACTTTTTTCGAATCAGTCGCTCCGCCGTTTCATCCACCCCCCATTCGATACCGGAGAACGAAGTTGCCGCATCGAAAACGTTCTGGCCGTCATGCAAATACAGAACCGAATATCGCCGGCGGGAAAAGCGCCGGTAGCCCGGCGGAAGATAAACAAGCACGTCGCGGCGGTTGCCGAGAACCTTCGACGGGAATCCGCGATGTCGTTTGATGTTTCCCGTGAGCGTGTGTTTAGCCATTCCAAAAACAGACGCATCGCTGAACATGTCGGTCTTGTCCAACATCTGCGTTTGGTAGGGACGCAACCTTCGGGGCGTCCGTCGATTTCTCTTGTGCATGTTAACGTCCCGCAATAAGTCGGGCAGCTCGGAGAGCCGTCCCTACCTGAAATGAACGAACGCTACATTAAATGGTACACGCCGTATCTGAGTCGGGAGTTTGAGATGCTCGCGTTCGGCGACGGCGGCGGCCTGCCCCTCATCCTGTTTCCGACTTCGTTCGGTAGTTATTACCAGAACAAGGACTTCGGCCTCGTTGGCGCGGTCGCTGGATATGTCGATGCCGGCAAGGTTACGGTTTATTGCCCGGACGCGATCGATCTCGAAAGTTTTTACAACAAAGCGATTCACCCTGCCGACCGCATGCGCACGCATAACGCCTACGAAAACGTGATTGTGCGCGACGTTTTCGATCTGGCGCGTCGCGAATGCAATTGTCATCGCGTGGCCGTGAGCGGCGCAAGCCTCGGCGCTTATCATGCCGGGAACATCGCTTTCCGTCATCCCGATCTGGTCAGCCACTTCATCAGCTTGAGCGGCTCATTCGACATCAGTTCGTTTTTCGACGGTTATCACGACGACAACATTTACTTTAACAGCCCCTACGAATATCTGCCGAACACGACGGACCCGTGGAAATACGGTCACATGGGCATCATTCTCGGCACGGGCGAATGGGACAATACGCGTCACGAAACGTTTCGTCTCTCCGAGATTTTGAATTCAAAAGGCATCAACCATTGGCTCGACGATGGAAAATGGCGCGGCCACGATTGGAATTACTGGTGCGACATGCTGCCGTATTATTTGTCGACGTTGTGATCGCTACCGAATCAACGATATGAAAAAAATCGGAATCCTTTTTGGCCAGGAACACAGTTTTCCACCGGCATTTGTCGAGCGGGTGAATCAAAAAACCGGCGGCAAAGACATCGTCGCCGAGTTCGTCAAGATCGACAAGGTGATCCAGGGCGAGCCGTGCGGCTACGATGTCGTGATCGATCGCATCTCGCAGGACGTGCCGTTTTATCGGGCCTGGCTCAAGAACGCCGCGCTCACCGGCACCGCGGTCGTGAACAATCCTTTTTGGTGGAGTGCCGACGAAAAGTTTTTCAACAATGCGCTGGCGACCAAGATCGGCGTGGCTGTTCCACGAACAGTTTTATTGCCATCCAATCAACCGCCGCCCGATACGAACGAGAAATCGTTTCGCAATCTCGCGTATCCAATGAACTGGGAAGAAATTTTTAATTACGTTGGCTGGCCCGCGTTCTTCAAACCGTTCGCCGGCGGCGGCTGGAAAAACGTTTATCGGCTGCACAATCCCGACGAATTTTACCGGGCTTACAGCGAGACCGGCCAGCTCGTCATGATGTTGCAGGAGGAAGTGAAGTTCGACATGTACTTCCGTTGTTACTCGATCGATCAACGTCACGTGCGCGTCATGCCCTACGAGCCGCGGCATCCGTATCATTTGCGTTATCAAACGGAATGGCAGGCGCCGCCGGAGATTTTACGGAAGGTCGAGCAAGGCGTCCTCACCCTGAATCAATATCTCGGTTACGATTTAAACACGGTTGAATTTGCGATTCGCGACGGCGTGCCGGTAGCGATCGATTTTTGCAACCC
>Ga0066679_10001041_pt1 | contig 10658 bp, 9 predicted proteins | sample GraSoiAngelo_128_FD_62298 | JGI IMG/M metagenome (GOLD analysis project Ga0066679, IMG submission 62298) | Grasslands soil microbial communities from the Angelo Coastal Reserve, California, USA - 14_0927_12_20cm | ecosystem: Environmental > Terrestrial > Soil > Grasslands | place: USA... | reverse complement strand
TCTCCTCCAGCTTCTGCTTGAGCTCGCGGGCGCGGCTGATCACGGACTTCTCCTGCTCCCAGCGCGCGCGCAGCGAGTTGCGCTGCTCGGCCACCTCGGCCAGCTGCTGCTCGAGAATCTTCAGGCGGTCCTGGGAGGCGGCGTCCTTCTCCTTCTTGAGCGCCTGCCGCTCGATCTCCAGCTGCCGGATCTGGCGCTCGACCTCGTCCAGCTCGGTGGGCAGGGAGTCGATCTCCATCCGGAGCTTGGCGGCGGCCTCGTCGACCAGGTCGATGGCCTTGTCGGGCAGGAAGCGGTCGCCGATGTAGCGGTTGGAGAGCACGGCCGCGGCGACCAGCGCGGAGTCCTTGATGCGCACTCCGTGGTGGACCTCGTAGCGCTCGCGCAGCCCGCGCAGGATGCTGATCGTGTCCTCCACCGTGGGCTGGTCGACCATCACCGGCTGGAAGCGCCGCTCCAGCGCCGCGTCCTTCTCGATGTGCTTGCGGTACTCGTCGAGCGTGGTGGCGCCGATCGCTCGCAGCTCGCCGCGGGCCAGCGCCGGCTTGAGCATGTTGCTGGCGTCCATCGCCCCCTCGGCGGCGCCGGCGCCTACGAGGGTGTGCAGCTCGTCGATGAACAGGATCACCTGGCCCTGTGCGTCCTGGACCTCCTTGAGGACGGCCTTGAGCCGGTCCTCGAACTCGCCCCGGTACTTGGCCCCAGCGATGAGGGCGCCGAGGTCGAGTGCGACCACGCGCTTGTTTTTCAGGCCCTCGGGCACGTCGCCGGCGCCGATCCGCTGGGCGAGGCCCTCCGCGATGGCGGTCTTGCCAACGCCCGGCTCCCCGATCAGGACCGGGTTGTTCTTGGTCCGCCGGCTCAGCACCTGGATGACCCGCCGGATCTCCTCGTCACGGCCGATCACGGGGTCGAGCTTGCCTTCTGCGGCGAGCTTGGTCAGGTCGCGGCCGTACTTTTCGAGGGCCTGGTACTTGGCCTCCGGGTTCTGGTCGGTGACGCGGTGGCTGCCGCGGACCTGCTTGAGCGCGCTGAGCAGCGCGGCGCGAGTGAGACCGGCCTCCTTCAGGACCGGGCTCTCGGCCAGGGCCAGGAGGATGTGCTCGGTCGAGACGTACTCGTCCTTGAGCTTCTGGGCCTCCTTCTCCGCCTGGTCCAGCGCGCGGCTCAGCTCGCTGCCGAGGTACGGCTGCTGGTCGGCGCCGGAGACGCGGGGAAGGCGTTCGACGCGCGAGACCAGCGCCGGCTCCAGCGCTTGGGGTGCGGCGCCGGCCGCCTCCAGCAGCGGGCGGGCGATGCCCCCGTCCTGGCGCAGCAGCGCCAGCAGCAGGTGCTCGGGCTCGATCGCCTGCTGGCCGCGCTCTCGCGCCTCCTGGGCGGCGGCCTGGAGGGCCTCCTGCGCCTTCTCGGTAAACCTGTCGAGTCTCATATCAGAAAGCCTTATACCCACGCCGGGGTACCGCGCCAAACCAGCGGCGGGTTCGCCGGGCCGCTCCTATTCTTTCCGACGGCCGTGGCGACCATCGTCTTCTGCGAGGACAACTCAAGTGTCCGCAAGGTCATCGGCGTGGCCATGCGCGGGACTCCCCATGCGATCTACCTCGCCGACGACGGCGACACCGGGCTGGAGATGGCCCGGCAGCACCGGCCGGACCTCATCGTCACCGACCTGGCGATGCCCCGCATGAGCGGGCTGGAGCTCTACGACGCGCTCAAGGGCGACGCGGAGCTGGCCGGAATCAAGGTGGCGTTCCTCACCGCCTCCACGCAAAGGAACCTCCTGGTCGAGGCCCAGAGCCGCTCGCCGCAGGCGATCCTCTTCAAACCTTTCAGCCCCGCCTCTCTCCGAGCGGAAGTGGAATCTCTTCTGGCCCGTTAAGATCGGGGCGCTTTGGCGGGCGAATGGATCCTGGTCGTCGACGACGAGCCGCAGGTTCGCAAGCTCCTGGAGACCTTCCTGACCCGGGTCGGCTTCAAGGTGATGCTGGCGGCGGACGGCCTGGAGGCCCTCGAGATCCTGCGCGAGGGCACGCCCAGCCTGGTCGTCACCGACGTGACGATGCCCAACCTGAACGGGCTCGAGCTCACCCGGCGGCTGCGGATGAGCCACAAGACGGCACGCATCCCGATCCTCATGCTCTCGGCGCTGAAACAGGAGTCAGACGTGCTGGCGGGCTACGCGCAGGGCGCCGACGACTACGTCGGCAAGCCGGTCGAGCTGACCATCCTGAAGGCCAAGATCGACATGCTGCTGCGCCGGGCGGCGGGCTCGACGGCACCCCAGGCCGAGCCCGGCAAGGTGATCGCGTTCATGCACGGCAAGGGAGGCGTCGGCGCCAGCACGCTGGCCGTCAACTCCGCGGTGGCGATGACCGAGCGCTCCCCGGGCCGGATCTCGGTCCTCGACCTGAACCTGACCTTCAGCAACACGCACCTGTTGATGGACGTGAGGAGCCTCACCCCTCTCACGCGCCTCGCCGAGCTGCACGGGGACATCGACGAGGAGGCCTTCGAGCCGTTCGTCGCCCAACACCCAACCGGCGTGCGGCTGGTGGTGGCCAACAACGTCCCCGTCGAGACCGAGTTCGTCAGCGTCCCGGCCGTCCAGCTGGCCCTGGACCGGCTCAAGCGCCGCTCGGACTACGTGTTGGTGGACCTGCCCGCCAACTTCTCGGAGCACACTCTGGCCGCCATCGACGCCGCCAACGTGGTCCTGCTGATCACGGCCAACCGGCTGGCCTCGATGAAGGCGGCGCGGGACTGCCTGGAGGTGCTGGGCAAGATCCTCTACCCGCCGGAGCAGGTGAAGCTGATCCTCAACAACGTCTCGCCGGTCGGGCTCGACCCTGGCTTCTTCCCAGCCTTCTTCAAACGCCCGCCCGACGAGGGCGTCGCCTACAGCGACCTGTTCGACCCGGCGGCGGACCACGGGCGGCCGCTGGTGCTCGACAAGCCGGACAGCGTGGCGGCTGCGGACGTCAAGCGTCTGGCGTCGTGGCTCGAGCGGATAGCGCACCCGACGCCCAAGGCGCAAAAGGCCTAGCCGGCCTGGCAGGCCTGGCTCACTGCTCCTCCAGCGTGGAGGCGTCGGTGCTGATCGTCACCGAGGTGTAGGTGTTCTTCAGGAGTGGCGTGATGAAGGAGTACAGGTAGGTCGCCTGGACGCGAACCACGCTCCCGGGAACGACGCAGGTCGCCTGCGTGTAGCCGGCCTGGGGCTGGAAGGCGTTGGCGGCGACGCTCCAGTTCCCGCAGAGCACCGGCGCGCCGGCGCCTGCAACGTAATAGCGGATGGTCAGGTGCGCGTCGTCGTTGGGCACCTGGGCCGAGACCGCCGTCAGCTTCAGCTGCCCCTCGATGGTGTTCGAGGCTGGGCTGGCGGAGTTGGTCCAGGCGGTCGGATGGGTGGCGGCGAAGCGCGCCGCGATCCGGGTCGCCTGGTAGGCGGTGACCCGGCCGAAGAAGAGGTAGCCGAAGTCGACGATGCCGAGCACGAGGACGAAGAAGACCATGCTCACGACCGCGAACTCGATCAGCGCCTGGCCCTTTTTCACAGGCTCAGGGCGAGGCTGCTCGCGCCTCCTCCGTAGGAGCCCGGCCCCACCCGGTTGACGGTGAGCGTCGAGCTGTTGGGCATGGTCAGGGTCTCCACGACCATCTGCCCGAAGCTGTCGGTGTCGCCGGTGTGCGTGTCGGCGACCGTCTCCGAGAGCGTGTACCAGGTGCCGGTGACGCTGACCGTGGAGCGGTCGAAGGTGTTGGCGGCCTCGTTCTCGCGATCGGCGAAGACGGTCAGGCCGGCGTAGGTCCCGGCGGCCGGAGGCGAGAGGGTCAGCACGCTCCCGGAAGCGGTGTCGAAGTGACCCCCGCTTGCGCCCACCGAGCAGGCGGTGGGATAGGTCGGACAGGCGAGGAAGATGGTGACCCCGGCCGCGGCAGCGATCAGCGAGCCGCTGAGCGCGATGGCGCCGGTCACCACGTAGGTGCCTGCGTTCAGGTCAACGGTCCGTCCGAAGCCGACGGTGATCGAGGAGTAGACGCCGGGAGAGATGCTGGAGACGCCCACCGGCGCCGTGTAGGCGGTGGCCGCACCGCCGACCGACGGATAGGGGATCGCCGCCAGCGGGTCGGCGATGGCAGCCGCATTGGCCGGCACCGGCGAGATGGTCGCGCCCGACCCGAGCGTGTAGCCGCCGCCGGTCGCGATCGTGATCGCGGGCGCTGCCAGGTGCGAGTTGTTGCCCACGGCGATCGCGGCCGCGGCGGTCGAGTTCGCCACCACCGGCCCACCGGTCACCGTCATGGTGCTGCCGGTGCCGGTGTCGATCCCGCTGCCGCCGGGGGCCATCACGCAGAGCGCGCAGCCGGCGGCCACGCTGCTGCTGGCCAGGGCTTCCGCCGTGGCCGCCAGCTGCAGGCTGTTGACGCCCACGGCGCCCAGGAAGTAGGTCCGGTGCTGGTCGGTGACGACGGCCCGGACGGTGTGCACGTTGGCGGCCACCGCGGTCACGGCGCCCGAGGAGTCCAGGTAGGTCATGGCCAGGTCGCCGGCCGGCAGCGCGTCGGCGGTCAGCACCTGGCCGGCCAGGGTGGTTGCGGCCGCGATCGTCGAACCCTTGTTCAGCGAGTAGACGGCGGCCAGGGCCGAGCCGTCCGCCGCGTTCCGCACCAGCTGCTGCTCGGCGGCCGCCTCGCCGCCGTCGACCGTCAACCCCACGAACCCGATCAGGACCACGATCAGCAGCGCTGACAGGACCAGCGTCTGGCCGCGCTCACCCCGCCGCGAGCTCATACCGTGATCACCATCGCGGCCACCGATTTGACACTGACCGGCGCGCCGAGGCTGCCGAAGAGGCCGGTCACCAGGCTGTAGCTGTTGGTGATGGTCACGCGAACGACGTTGCCCGCCGTCACGCAGGTGGCCTGCGAATACCCGGCCTGGGCCACGAAAGCGCCACTGGCGGCGCTGTAGTTGCCGCAGAGCGTCTGCGTCGAACCGCTGACCGCCAGGTAGTCGATGTAGAGGTGGGTGTCGTTGTTCGGCAGCGCGGCGGTGCCGCCGGCGTTCTGAACCTGCCCCTCGATGGTGTTGGAGGCGGGGCCCGCCGCGGCGCTCCAGGCACTGGAGTGGGTGGTTCCCCAACGGGCCCCGGCGCGGGCGGCGTTGGCCAGCTCCAGCTTGTGCGAGAAGAGAAAGCCGAGCTCGACGACGCTGCCGAGCAGCAGCATCACGAACATCGAGACGAGCGCGAATTCGACCAGGGCCTGAGCGCGCTCGGAGGTGATTCTCACTGCAGATACGTTTGCGCCAAGCGTTGCGATTGGCGCGGCCATTCTAGAATGGCCCCGCCATGGCGGCTGCCCAGACTCCCGAACGGCGCTTCAACGTGCCCCTGATCGTGGCCGGCGTGGTGTTGGCCATCGCCGGCTTCGGCGCCTCGGTCCTGATCGGGCGGATCAGCCAAGCACCGGCCCAGGCGCCGACGACGGCCACCCTGGTGGTGGCAGCCCGCGACCTCGACGCGCGCAGGACGATCGCTGACGGGGACCTCACCACCGCGCACTACTCGACGGCCGACGTCCCTCCCAACGCGCTCACCGACGCCAAGACCGCCAGGGGACAGATCCTGCAGGTGACGCTGAAGAAGGGCCAGCCGGTGCTGAACAACATGCTCGCCCGGAGCGAATCCGGGGCCGGGGCGCAGACGGCCTTCCTCCCCCTGCCGGCCGGCTACGTGGCGGCCACCCTGCCGAGCGGCGAGCTGGTCGGCGTCGCCGGCAACATCCGGGCCGGCGACTACATCGACGTGATCGCCGTCGTGGCCTCGCGCAGCAACGGCGCCGCCAGCGTCCGGACCGTCTACCCCGGCCTCCACGTCATCAGCGTCGGCATCGCTCCCGACCCGACCACGGGCGCCCAGGCCAGCTCCTCCACGGCGGGCAGCCTCACCGTCGCGGTCACCGAGTGCCAGGCGGAGTTCCTGAACTGGTTCCTCGCCAACGCCACCCTCAAATACACGCTGCTCTCCTCGAGCGACTACCCGTCCGCCGCCGCCGCCACCCCTGACCCCGGCTGCCCGGCCGCGGGGTCGAAGGGGGTGACCCAGGCCGACATCTCGAGCCGCTGGCCGGGCTTGGTCGGCTAGGCAGGCCCTTTGATCTGGCTAACGGCGGCCGCCACCGCCATCGGGCTGGCGATCCTCGTCTTCGGGATCTGGAACCCGGTCCGGCGTCCGGCCGGCCAGAACCCGCTCCTCGACCGCGTCTCCTTCTACAGCGTCGGGCCCGGCGCCGCGCTGGACGACGAGCTGGAGCGCCTGAACTTCTACGAGCGGATGATCCAGCCTCGGCTGACCGAGGTCTCGGGTGCGATCGCGTCTCGCGCGCCCAGCGTCTACATGAGCGGGCTCGAGCACAGCCTGGTCCTGGCAGGTAGGCCTTACGGGCTCACGGCTGAAGCTTTCGTCGCGATCCGGGTTGCCGGGACGGTCGTCTCGACCGCCCTGAGCGCTTTCCTCGGCTACGCCGTCGGCAGCACCCTGACCGGCGGCGCCGTCGCCCTGGCGGTCGTTCTCGGCGCCCTGGGCGCGATCGGCGGCTGGTTCGGATTGGGCGCCTGGCTGCAGCGATCGATCGTGGCCCACCGGCGGGAGATGCTCCGGGCGCTCCCGGACGTAGTGGACTTCCTGGTCGTCGCGGTGGACGCCGGCCTGAACTTCGACACCGCCCTGAGCCGGGTGGTCGACAGGTTCGACAACCCGCTCACTGACGGGTTCCGGATCGCGCTGGCCGAGATCTCCCTCGGCCGCCACCGGCTGGACGCGCTGGAGGACTTCGGAAGGCGCTCGGCGATCCCCGAGCTGAACACCTTCATCGGCATGATGGTCAGCTCGGAAAGGATGGGCGTGCCGGTCGCCCAGACCCTCCGCATCCAGGCCCAGGACCTGCGCCGGCGCCGCGCCGAGCTGGCCTCGGAGCTCGCCGCGCAGGCGCCGGTCAAGATGACGATCCCGATGGTGGTGCTGATCTTCCCCACCCTCTGGCTGATCCTGCTCGGCCCGTCCCTGCTCCGCCTCCTGGCCGGCGGCGGGCTTTGACGGCGGTGGGGGCGGAGGAGCAGCCGGACCGGCGGCTCACCCCGCGGTCCGACGACGAAGGCTGGTGGTTCCGGCGGATGGTGGAGGCGGCGCCCGCTTACTTCTACATCGCCGACCCGGCCAACTCCAAGACCCTTTACCGGAGCCGGCAGGCGGAGGTGATCCTCGGTTACTCGATGGCCGAGTGGCGCGACGACCCCGACCTCTGGGCCGACAACCTACATCCCGACGAGCGGGACCGGGTCCTGGCGGAATTCAGCGAGGCCAGCCGGGGCGGCAAGCCCTTCCGGGCCGAGTACCGGATCCGAAGAAAGGACGGGAAGTACATCTGGGTACGGGACCATGCCTCGCTGGCCGAGGATCCGTCCGGGCACGGCCTGATCGTGCAGGGCGTCGTCCTCGACGTCACCGAGCAGAAGACGCTGGAGCAGTCGGCCCGGCTGGCACTCATGGAGAGCGCCGCCAAGTCGAAGTTCATCGACAGCGTCTTCGACAACTCACCGCTGGGCGTGGCCAAGCTGGACGCTCACTGGCGGATCACCGAGGCCAACCGCCGGCTTCGCGAGATGCTCTCCCCCGGCCAGGAGATGGTCGGCGTGTCGCTGGCCGAGTTCCTGGATCCCGAGTGGATCGAGAACGTCGCCGAGGAGTTCCGGCCGCTCTGGCAGGGCGAGGTGGAGACCATCGAGGCCGAGGCCCAGGTCCGGCGGCGCGACGGCGAGCAGCGGTGGGTGCACTGGACCGCCTCCACCGTGAAGGACCCGGGCGGCGACCTCGACTACTTCCTGATCATGTTCGAGGACAACAGCGCCAAGCACGCGGCGGAGGCCGCGGCGATGGCGTCGCTGGAGGAGCTGGATCGGTTGAACCGGCTCAAGAGCGACTTCATCTCCATCGTCAGCCACGAGTTCCGAACTGCACTGACCGGCATCCAGGGTTTCAGCGAGATCATGCGCGACGCGGACAACCTGAGCCCGGCGGAGATCAAGGACTTCGCGACCGACATCAACAGCGATGCCCTGCGCCTGAACCGGATGATCACCGAGATGCTCGACATGGACCGGATGGAGTCGGGCCGGATGACGCTCCAGGTGGCGGAGGTGGACATCAACGAGGTGCTCGAGGAATCGGTCGGGCGCGCCCGTGCCGCGCACCCGCTCCACCATTTCCGGCTGGAGCTGGACGGCGGCCTTCCGAAGGCGCGCGCTGACACCGACCGGCTGACGCAGGTCGTCGCCAACCTGCTCAGCAACGCGGCCAAGTACTCGCCGGAGGGCGGGGAGATCCTGGTCCGCAGCAAGCACGACTTCACGACCGTCACGGTCGGGATCACGGACCAGGGCATGGGCATCCCGGCGGAGCACCTGGACAAGGTGTTCCAGCGCTACGAGCGCTTCGGGCGCGACGCGACCACCAAGATCATGGGGACCGGTCTGGGCCTGCCCATCTCGCGCCAGATCATCGAGCTTCACAAGGGCAGGATCTGGGTGGAGAGCGAGGAGGGGAAGGGCTCCACCTTCAGCTTCTCGATCCCGATCGGATCCTGAGGCCGACCTTTCCCGTCGTCCACGGCCGCTCGCAGCGCTGATTTGACATTTGCGTCGCGGCCCTCATACGATTCCGCGAAACCGGTTTATTAAATCGGTTTAGCGGCACAACTGGGGGTGCGGTTCGGTGGGGATAGGCCGGTACCAGGGTTCCCGAGATTGGCGCCATGGGACGTGTGACCATCGCTGACGTGGCGGTCGCTGCCGGCGTGTCGAAGACAGCAGTCTCCTTCGCCTTCAACAACCCCGAGCGCCTCGGCCAGTCGACGCTGGACCGGATCCTGGACGTCGCGCACGAGATCGGCTACACGCCCCACCCGGCCGCCCGCGCGCTCTCCATGCGGCGCAGCGGCTCGATCGGGATCCTGATCCCGCAGCGACTCAAGACCGTCTTCGCCAACCCCTTCACGGCCGAGCTGATCCGGGGCCTGGGCGAGTTCTCGGAGGCGCACGACCTGACCCTGCTCCTGGTCCCGCCGCTGGACGGATCGCTGGAGGGCGCCATCCGGGCCGCCAGCGTGGACGGCTTCATCAGCCTCGGCCTGAGCCCACAGGACCCGGCCATCAAGACCATGGACCGGCTCGGGATCCCGGTCGTGCTGGTGGACTCGGACGACTCGCCCGGCCATCCCGCCGTGAACGTGGACGACGCGGGCGGGGCGGAGGCGGCCGCGCGCCACCTGCTCAGGCTCGGCCATCGCGAGCTGGCGCTGGTGATGCTGCCTCCCACGACCTCGAAGAGCTGGCCGACCCCGGTCACCGCCCGGCGGCTGGCAGGCTACCAGCGGGCGCTGCGCAAGGCGGGCGTCCCCGAGCCCTTCACGCTCACCGCCGGCGCGACCATCGAAGCCGGCGCCCGGGCCTTCGCCGCCCTCCCTAAGGGCCGCCGGCGCCCGACCGGGGTGCTGGTGATGAGCGACATGGCCGCGATCGGGCTGATGGCCGCCGCCCAGGCGGCCGGACTCATGATCCCGGACGACCTCTCGGTGGTCGGCTACGACGACCTGCCGATGGCCGCCTGGACCACTCCGCCGCTGACGACGGTCCATCAACCGATCGTCGAAAAGGGCCGCTTGGCGGCCGGCCTGCTCATCCGCCGCCTGCAGGGAAAGACGGTCAGCTCGCCCCCTCCGCTCAGCACCGAGCTGGTGATCCGGGCCTCGACCGCGGCTCCCTGGAACGCACAAATCGGACCGTCGAACTACGAGAGGAGGTAGTTGTATGATCGGCAAAGCGGACAGCAACAGCTCACCGGTTGGGGGTATGCGATGCGCGCATTAAGTCTTCGGCGGGGCCTGATTCTCGCCGTCATCACAGCGCTGGCGGGAGCCGCCTGCGCACCCGGCCAGTCGAACGGCAACAGCAGCACCGGAGCCGGCAAGATCGGCGGTTCGGTCAACGTGCTCGCCACCTGGTCAGGAAGTGAGCAGGACTCCTTCATGGCCATGATTCAGCCCTTCGAGACCCAGACCGGCGTCACGGTCAACTACGAGAGCACCCGTGACCTCAACGCGGTCCTGAACACCCGCGTCCAGGCGGGCAACCCGCCCGAGCTCGCGGGCCTCCCCGGTCCCGGCCAGATGTTCGATTTCGCCAAGGCCGGCAAGCTGGTGCAGCTCGACAACGTGCTCGACATGTCCGCCATGAATGACCAGTACTCGTCGAGCTGGGTGAAGCTCGGCCAGTACAACGGAAAGACCTACAGCATCTTCATCAAGACGTCCCTCAAGGGACTGGTGTTCTACGACCCGAAGAACTTCGCCGCCAAGAACTACCAGGAGCCCAAGACCTGGAACGACCTGATGACGCTGCAGAGCACTATCAAGTCGAGCGGGACCACGCCGTGGTGCATCACGCTCGAGTCAGGCTCGGCCTCGGGCTGGCCGGGCACCGACCAGATCAAGGAGATCGTCCTCAGCCAGTCCGGGATCAACGTCTACAACGACTGGTGGGCCGGCAAGCACAAGTGGAGCTCCCCGGAGATCAAGAAGGCGTGGCAGACCTGGGGCCAGGT
>Ga0066679_10001039_pt1 | contig 10664 bp, 13 predicted proteins | sample GraSoiAngelo_128_FD_62298 | JGI IMG/M metagenome (GOLD analysis project Ga0066679, IMG submission 62298) | Grasslands soil microbial communities from the Angelo Coastal Reserve, California, USA - 14_0927_12_20cm | ecosystem: Environmental > Terrestrial > Soil > Grasslands | place: USA... | reverse complement strand
TAAGGGCACGGCTGGGCACTCCGGCGTACATGCCTTCCTCTACGTCGACGGCTTGGGCATGATCGACGTTGGCGCCCTGCCCACTGGAGATATTTCCGAGGGGAATGGAGTCAATAATAACAACTTCGTAGTCGGAGGAAGCTTTGTCTTCAGGACGGACTCTATTCCCAACGCCTTCATAGCCAACTCCACCTTGGATCTAACCGACATCGGCACCGTCGATATGTATAGTTACGCATGGGACATCAATGACAGAGGGCAAGTCACAGGTGAGGCGGACGCACCCGCATCGACAAACACCCATGCCTTCCTCTGGACGCGAACCGATGGCCTGAACGATATTGGCACCTTGGGCGGGACTCAAAGCGCCGGACGGTCCATCAATGAGAATGGCCAAATAGCCGGCGAGAGCAAGATCCGCAATGACAGCGCCACTCACGCTTTCCGCTATACTCAAGGCGTTGGCATGGTTGACCTTGGTACTCTTGGTGGGAAGTATAGTTCCGCTTATGGGATCAATGACAGCGGCCAGGTCGTCGGGGAGAGTAGCACTGGCTTCGATAACACCACCAAATTCATTTTTCGCGACCTCACGACTTCTTTCCTGGGCACCCATGCGTTCCTCTGGACCGAAGGTGTGGGGATGATTGATTTGGGCCATCTAGGTGGGGGCTATAGCATCGCCACTGCCATTAACAATAACGGTGTGGTCGTGGGATACAGCAAGCTAATGGACGGCACCGAACAGCCCTTTCGTTGGACAAGAGGCGGGGGCATTATTAATCTCAATAACTTGCTTCCTCGCGGTAGCGGTTGGGTTCTGAACAGAGCATACGATATCAATGACAAAGGTCAGATCACTGGCGGGGGCGTCCATAATGGTAAGTACCGCGCGTTTCGGCTAAATCCCGCGCCGGACCCGACGGTGAAACCTTGATCCCGGGGGTACAAGCCTAACAGCCTGTTGCACCTTACGCCTCGATAGCATAGCTCTCAAGTAACATCCGCGCGTCGATACTCGTGAAGGAAGGATGAATTATTCCGCTTTCCATCATCAAAGGCTCAAGTTCGAAATAGTCGTTCTCACTCAAGTCATCAATCAAGGCATTTACACAACGCATTTACAAACATCCATTGTGAGCGTATCGTCTAGTCGGGTAGTACTTGATCTCTTAAAACTCAACTCTCGACATCGGGTCCGTACTCTTTTTCCTTAAGAGTCCCCTCCTTGTGCCGTCAGCTGCGTTTGTCAGCGTGACCGGAAACAAGGAGGCGAAATCCCCAAACAGACAACCTCTAAGCGCACATCACGGAACGCTGTGCTCAGTTGCCTTTCGGCGGCCGAATACAAACGCCTCGATCCCCATTTAGAACGAGTCCTGCTCAAGTTCGGCCAAACGATTTACCATTCAAAAGCTGAAATCGATTACGTCTATTTTCCAGAGAATGGAGTGCTGTCGATTGTCGGGCTTACCGGTTCGGACAAGCCTATCGAAGTTGGACTAGTCGGATCGGAGGGATTTGCCGGGCTGCCGCTTTTTCTTGGGGTCCCGCGTTCGGCGAACGAGGTGATCGTGCAGGGTGAGGGAACCGCGCAACGAATCACGGCCAAAGCCGCGTTGGCCGAATTTGCGCGCGGCGGTTCGTTTCAGAATGCAGTCCTTCTCTTTGCTCACGAACTGTTCCTGCAAGTATCGCGGGTAACCAGTTGCAACCGTCATCATGAGGCCGAACAGCGTCTTTCGCGATGGTTATTAACGATGCGCGATCGCGTTGAGGACGACACGTTGCCGCTGAAGCAGGAATTTCTTTCCTGGATGCTCGGCTTGCGCAATCAAGCGATCGGGCGGGCTGCGCTGGTGCTGCAGCGAACAGGTTCGATCAAATACAGCCGCGGCAGTGTGAAGATCATAAATCGGATAACGCTCGAACAGAGAGCGTGTCCTTGTTATCGGCTGATGAAGTCGCGCAACGATGGATGGCCCGAACAAGTGAAATCGCGTCGCGTTTCTCGTCTCTCATAATGGCTATTAACGTTTGCGTACAGACAAAGAAAGTTAGGTGCAGTTATGTTGACGCAATTACAGCGACCACCTCCTTTGAAAACAGAGCCGAGACCGGCGAACCAAATACTTAGCGCTCTGCCTCAAGACGAATTCGAGCGACTCCGTCCTAATCTTCGCGAAGTCCAACTTAAGATCGGTGACATCGTCTACCGCCCTGAAGAGACGATTGATTTTGTCTACTTTGTCAATCGCGGAATCGTTTCATGGCTGGCCACGCTGGAAGACGGCAATACCGTCGAGGCCGGCGTGATTGGACCGGAAGGAGTGGCTGGCGTCCCGGTGCTTTTGGGCGCGCGATCAACGCCCAACCTGGGATTGGCGCAGAGTGAACTGTTCGCATCGAAAATTTCCAGCCGGGATTTGATCGTCGAGTTTCGCAGGAACGGTGAATTGAACCGCTTGATCCTGCGCTTCGTGCACTCGCTTTTCACACAGGTGGCGCAAACGGCGGCCTGTAATCGATTGCACACATTGGACCAAAGGCTGGCGCGGTGGTTGTTGGTGACGCACGACCGGCTCAAGGGAGACGAGTTTACTTTGACGCAGGAATTCTTGTCGCGCATGCTGGGTGTGCGCCGAGCAGGCGTTAGCGTCGCGGCCAATAGTCTGCGACAAAGCGGTCTGATCGACTATCACCGCGGTAACATTCAGATCCTCGATCGTCCGGGGCTCGAAAGTGTATCGTGCGAGTGTTATGAAATCGTCAAGCAGGAATATAACGCGCGATTCTAAATAACCCGAGATTCCTCTACTTCCACACCGGCCTTAATGCTCCTTATCACATCCGGGATTGTGCGGCGGACTGCTCAGGTTTCGCTAGCGTACTGAAATAAATTCAGGAATGAGCGAAGCTTCTCGGGTTAGACAAACTCAGGGCGGAGAATTGAGAGCAACGTGGCCGATAAACAACAGCAAACCATCTTAGTTGTTGAGGACGTGGACGAGATCAGCGTGAGTATGAGCGCGGCACTAAACCGGCGTGGCCATCGAGTGGTGCGTGCCGCGACTGCGCAACAGGCTATTGAAATGGCGGAGCAGAATCGGCCGGCAATGATCCTGACCGATCCTGACCTGCCAACTTTTGATAAGCTAATGGAGCTGGTGGGGCATCATGGCACGTTGAAGAACATGATCGTGGCGATCATTGATATCAACGACCCCAAGCTAAAAAACAAAAGCGTTAACGTGCTGTCGGATTTCCAAGCGCTGGACGACCTGCTCGAATCGGGTGACGGGGGATAAGCGCGCCGATTGAATTCCGTGCGGGAGCGTACAGACCGCATCGATATACTTCAATTGCAGGCGAGAACTCAGGGCGTTCGATCTTAAGCGTGAAAAACTGAGCCGATCACCCGCGCTTTCGCCTGCACCAATTCATCCGCCCCCGACAGAAAGTTGTCCTCTATGCCCCATTCGCCCGAAGTCGGGAGTTGGTATGTTGTCGTTACCTGCCAAAACTGCAACTTCACGATCCGATTGTTTCGCGATCTGACCGGCGGGAAGAGTTCATTGGATGCGCGGTACCTCGTCACGTGTCCGCACTGCAAACATCAAGGTGAATATGAAGGCAGGCATTACCAGCAGCTTCCCGGAAATAACTGACGGTTCGAGGTTGTTGCGCGCGGCTCACTTGTAGCGATAGGTGATTCGACCGCGGGTCAGATCGTAGGGTGACATCTCTACGCTGACGCGGTCGCCGACGAGAATGCGGATTCGATGCTTACGCATCTTGCCAGAGATGGCGGCCAATACTACATGACTGCTGTTGTCGAGCTTAACTTTGAAAAATGCGTTGGGTTGTTTATCGTTAATCGTGCCTTCGGCGGGAACCAAATCATCTTTTGCCAATAGTGTCTCTCCTTCTGATCCTGTTTAATCCTGATAATGTTCGACGATGCTTTTCTGCAAGCCGACGGGTACGTCTCTCCACGGCTTTGATGCCAACATCTTCGGCGATACTCCGGACGTCAAAACTCGCCCGACGTGCCACTGTCGCACATCAGCGTCAAAATGCCAACGATAGTAAGGCCCATCTTCGCGCCTGCTATAGAACACCGGGCGACCGTCCTGAATTTCGGCAGTCGCGCTGTTTACATAAACTCGCAAGCCGTTCATCTTCACAATAGCTTTAGCACAACGAACCCGGCGGAAAGCGTGATGCCGGCGCCAACAATCAAATGCAGCCAGCTAACGGCGAGCCGGCGGCAGTTAGTGCATCGGACCCGCCATAGTGGCAAGACGGTTCCACAGTGCGAGCATGACCAGATGACCTTTGGCATTGATGAACGCGATTATGCTTGAGCGCCGCCAAGCAGCCGTTTCCGTTTGCGCTTGCCACTGACCAGGCGCCACGCGGCTTTGGTTGAATCAAAACGGGCACGCTTAATTCCGCGCGCGAGACCGAGCAGTTGCAGCACCCGAATGCCCAAGTGGGCCACGATCAAGAAAACCGCGGTGCCCCAATTCAGACCCTTCGTTTTAGGCTTTGCCTCGATATCTGTAAATGTTTTCATCTTCCAATTAATGCAGTTTCACGATGCCGCTAGCGACAGTTTCGCTTCGCTGGCCGCCATGATCTTAATCTTTTTCAGTTCCGTCCTCTGGAAACCAAAGAAGGTCGCCATTTGAACGATCTGATTTTCATTTACGAAGTCCGCTCGATCGGCACAGAACTTCTCGATGCCGGGTGCGAACTCTCGACAGGACATTCCCTTGGGAATATTCAGACCGAGTTTGCATTCGCCGCCCTGCGTGTAATGCAAACAGAATTCACATACGATCATTTGTCACTTTACCCCTGGCTAATTCGGCTGACCTTTTTTCGCGAGTCGGCGTCGTGCTGGCGAGAAAGCTGTGGACCGCATGGGCTTCGCTATCGTAAAGGCCGAACACCGTGAATAAATTAGTCGCCCCCATCAGTTGCCGCACGGTCCGCGACAAATTGAATAGCTTCAACTCGCCGCCGTTGTCTCTGACTATCACCAGAGTTGAAACCAGTTCGCCCAACCCTCTGGCGCTGATTGACTTCACTTGTTCCAGATTCAAAAGGATATGTTTTTGACCGTCGGCTAGAAGCGATGAAGCCGCGTTGGTGAGCGTTACGCTGCTTCCACCGAATCGCAGCTTGATTCTCAACAATTCATCGGTATCAAGGATGGTGACCGCTCCGCTGCGTCGTTCTTTGAAGCCAAGCTCGTTCAAGTTGTCACGATCGCGCACGCAAATTCCATCGGAAATGCGCGTTGGAATGATTAGCTGTTGGCTTCAGATGATCTGGCGAATTCCAGAAGAACTGAGGACGGAGCTAGCTTAACCCAATCTACAACAACACTACAGGGATACCTACTATATGTCAAACATGAAATATATTTCGTCAATTAACATTAGACAGAAGTGTCCCGGGCGTGTATGCTGCAAGCGCTCGATAGAAAAGGTGCAATGATCAGAGTTCAAATCGATCACTTACTAAAAGCTCGCGGGCGATCTTTTTATTGGCTCGCTAAGGAAACCGGCATGAGCCATACGACGTTGTGGCGACTTAAGAAAGACAGGGCCCAGGGCATTACGTTTAATACCCTCGAGTTGATCTGCCGAACCCTGAAGTGTAAGCCGGGCGACGTGCTTAAGATGGGGCGCGACAAGCCGACTAAGCCGCGCGGGTGAGCTGGAAACGCTTCGGCGGTAAGTTGCGATCTTACCTCGATCACTGCGAGAATTAGTCCACCCGACGTGTTTGCTGAAAACCGACAGACGGAAAATATCCATGAAAGTTTTATTAATCAACCCTGAATTTCCCGATACATATTGGAGTTTTCGGCACGCACTGCCGTTCGAGGGCAAGCGTTGCGCGTTTCCTCCATTGGGATTGTTGACGGTGTCGGCGCTGCTGCCAGAATCCTGGGAGCGAAGGCTGATCGACTTGAATGTGGAATCGCTGAAGTCCACGGACATCGAGTGGGCCGACATGGTTTTCGCGACCGCGATGCTGGTGCAGAAAGAATCGTTGCGCGACGTGGTGCGGCGATGCAAAGCCCGCGGTAAACGCGTCGTGCTGGGCGGACCTTACGTCACCACTACGATCGAAGAGTTACCGGAAGCGGATCATGTCTTTCTTGGCGAAGCTGAGACAACCCTGCCACAATTCATCGAGGATCTTGCGCGCGGCGAGGCGAAACGAACATACCAGGCCGCCGAACGTCCGCCATTGTCCGCCACGCCGATGGCCCACTTTCATCTCGCGAACATGAAGCGCTACAGCGCGATGTCGATTCAGTACTCGCGCGGCTGTCCTTTCTCGTGCGAGTTTTGCGACATCATCGAAATCTACGGCCGCGTGCCGCGAACGAAGAGTAACCAGCAGATGCTCGCGGAACTCGATGTGCTTTACGACCTCAATTGGCGTGGGACGGTCTTCATCGTCGACGACAATTTCATCGGCAACAAGAAAAACGTGCGGCTACTGTTACCCGAAATTGCGGCATGGCAGAAGGCCCACGGTTATCCATTTTCGTTGCTTACTGAATCGAGTTTGAATCTTGCCGACGATGAACCATTGCTGGCAAGCATGCGCGAGGCCGGTTTCCGCCGCGTTTTCATTGGCATCGAAACGCCCGTCGAAGAGAGTTTGCAGGAAGCGCAAAAGTCGCAGAACCGCGGAGACCTGCTTGGTTCTGTCAAGAAGATTCAGAGTTACGGAATGGAAGTCATGGCCGGCTTCATCGTTGGTTTTGATAACGATCCGGTCGATATTTTTGAGCGGCAGATCGATTTCATTCGCAAGAGCGCGATTCCACTTGCGATGGTTGGTCTACTCAACGCCCTGCCGGATACGCAACTTTGGAAGAGACTGGAACGCGAGGGCCGGTTACTCGGAGAAGCTTCAGGCAACAACACCGTCTGTACCTTCAATTTCAAAACGCGAATGGATCCGGCCTTCCTGGTGCAGGGTTACCAATCAATCATGCGCACGATCTACAGCCCTCGTGAATATTATCAGCGAGTTCTGGACTCGATGCGCCGGACTGCCCAGCAGTTTTCTGAGCCGCAACATTACGGCCTGGTGAGAGGTTTTATGACCCTCACCCGCATTCTGTTCAAGCTTGGCGTGGTTGATTCGGCGCGCTGGGAATTCTGGCGTTTCTTCAGCCGGGCGATCGTGAAACACCGGAACAAGTTCGCCGACTCGCTGCGCCTGGCCGCAGTCGGCTACCACTTTCGCAAACTAAGCGACGCCTATAGCGAAAGCTGAGTCAGCCGGGTAACTGACGGGATCGTAGCTAAGCTCCTTCGTAAGATCTCCGAGACTTTACTCGACCAGTAACAAGCTGCCACGCAGTTGAGGCGCGATTGAAGCGCACTCGTTTGATCCTTCGAGCCAGTCCCATGAACTGCAATAAGCGAATGCCCCACCAGTTGAAATCAATCTCGTACCATCTCAGGCCGTGGCGAGCCGACGTAGGATGGGCGTGATGGTTGTTGTGCCAGCCCTCGCCAAAGGTCAGCAGAGCGACCCACCAGTTGTTTCTTGAATCATCGCGTGTTGAGAATCGGCGCTTGCCCCACATGTGAGTTGCCGAGTTAACCAGCCAAGTAGCATGAAGGCCAAGCGTGACCCGCAGGAAGGTTCCCCAGAGCATGACTCTCCAACCACCGAATGCCAACAGTCCTACTGCGAGCATAATAAGAGGCACATAATAAAACCGATTCAGCAAACGGTAGAATCTTTGGCTTATCAAATCAGGGGCATACCGCTCGAGCCGGGTCTGATCAAGCAGCTCCGCGGGAGGGACTAGAATCCAACCGACGTGTGACCACCATCGTCCATCTCGAGGCGTATGCGGATCTCCTTTTTCATCGGTATGGGCGTGATGAATACGATGTGTCGTGGCCCATTGTATTGGCCCACCTTCGAGGGCCAGAGCGCCACAGAAGATCAGAAAGTATTCGATAACTTTCGGCACCCAATAGCCGCGATGCGTCAACAAACGATGGTAACCCATGCCGATACCGAGACTGCCGCCGACCCAGAAGAGAATCGCGGCGGTGATAACCGCAGGCCAACTCCAGAAAAAAAGAGCCGCCACCGAAGCCACATGAAAAAGGATCAAGAAAGCTACGGTGGGCCAGTTGACGCTATTTTCGTGTTCGGGGGCTATCCTGTCCGTCTGCATCTCGCGCATTTGCTTCTCCAATATCTACTTTCCGTCATATCGCTCCCACATTCTTCGATCAAGTCCAAAAGGTGTGGGCAAGATGTGTCTTTAAAATTCGTTCGAACCAACATTTTTGGTCAGTCTCGTGTGACAACAATTCTCAATACGAAGCGGACTCTTCCTTGCTAGTCAAGACACAACCCTCACTTCTGTACCTGGGAAATAAGAATACCTACACACACGAACGCCACAATCATTGCGCTGTAAACAATCATATATGCCAGTCGGAGTTTATGTTTGAATTCGAGTTGAGCCGGTGCGATGCTCGTGGTCTCCCCGCTACTTAGGTCCGCAATCAACTGCCGCCACTCGTTACACTTCTTCCAGATCTGAGTCTCGATTGAACAGCACACCCATCCAAGAGTTAGATAAATAAGACCTAGAACAGTCGCGGGTATTAGGGTCTTTATGCTCCACAGGTGGATGCCACGTGGGATATCGTTGCGAAAAACGAGCGAGGCCATCAAAACGAACGGTCCAACAAAAACCGCTAAGTTGATCCGCGCACGAAACGTCATCAGGTTATTAGTTTGAGTTTCTATTTCCTTTGAAAGGTAGTCAATTAGTTTATCCTCTTGGGCCATTGAAACCTCCAACAAGAGTTGCGATATAACTATTCCCTATTATCGCATTCCAACCAATGCCACTTCTTCAGCGTTTAGAGCGCATCTGGACACGTTGGCATTGATGCCACGTCTCGTGTGCAAGGCAACCGTTATTTGTCTTCTAAACGGAATGGATCAGCCGCCGCATTCGATCTGCGAACAGCACATCCATCTTGCCTGACTCGATAATCGCCGTGACCTCGCCTTCACCGAAGGTCGGATGCATGATCACCTGACCACGTCGATACGTGCGCGCGCGATCGTAAGGCGCGCCTACCTTGGTTGAGGCTCGACGCGTTGTGCCACTCTTGTAAGGAACACGCGAGCCACAAATCGGGCAACTGACGCGCGTAATCTTTCCACCCTTGGTCATTGAAGCGACGATGTGACCGCGCTCCTCGCCGCAAGTCACACACATTTGCTCGACTCGATCTCCGATTGCGAAAGTCTGTTTGTCGTCCATATTGCTCCTCATCTTCTTGTAAAACCTTGTCTCGCTAAAGCATGTCAGAAGCCCGACGATTAGTGGGTTGGCTTATGCGCGGGCTTCAGACACAACCGCTACCGCCCGCGTCGCGGACGAAACGAACGCACCGAACTGCTACGCATGCGCGCACCGCCCGTTAAAGGCTTAACTGGCGAAGCGGCGATCGGTTGCGGTGCACCGAAACCTGCGGGCACGACTCGTCTCACAGCTTGACCCGTGAGCCGCTCGATTGCTCGCATCGACAATTCATCGACCGGCGCGACGATTGTAATCGCTTTGCCCTGGTTTCCGGCTCGCCCCGTGCGGCCAACGCGGTGCACGTAATCTTCGGGTGCAGCCGGCACGTCATAGTTAATGACGTGCGAAACTGAATCGACGTCGATGCCGCGCGCCGCGATGTCAGTCGCGACCAGCACGCGCGCGCGTCCATCGCTGAACTCGCGCAGTGCGGCCTCGCGCTGGGGTTGCGTGCGGTCAGCGTGAATTCGATTCACGCTGTGATCGCGGGCCTTCAAAATGTGCGAAAGACGCTCGGCACCGCGTCGCGTGCGCGTAAAGACGAGCACGCGCGCGAATTCATCGCCTTCCCTCTCAAGCAGCTCAAGCAAAAGCGCCGTCTTCGAATGCTGCTCAACATGATAAGCAGTCTGCTCAACCATTGTGGCCGCGCGTCCGCGCTGACTTACTTCAATCAAATGCGGCTCTTTCATTGTCGAGCGAGCCAGTTGTTCGATATTCGGCGACATTGTCGCGGAAAACAAAAGCGTCTGTCGCTTAGTCGGCAGCATCGCCAGCACGCGACGAATCGCCGGCAGAAATCCCATGTCCAGCATGCGATCGGCTTCGTCCAAAACCAGGACTTCGATTGTTGAAAGGTTGACGGCGCCGCGTTCAGTTAGATCGAGCAGGCGTCCCGGCGTTGCGATCAAAACAGTCGCGCCCTTTCGTAGCTCGCTGATTTGGGTGCGGATGTTTGCGCCGCCGATCGCAATCACGCTGCGATTCGACTTGACGCGATTAAGCTCGCCATAATTCTTTTGAATCTGCAGCGCTAACTCACGCGTCGGCGCCAGCACTAACACGCGAAGGCCCGGTCTCGAGCGTTCGCTTGTCTTTTGAATGATGGGAAGTAGAAATGCGGCCGTCTTGCCGGTGCCGGTTTCGGCACAGCCGATTACGTCTCGGCCGCTAAGGATGACAGGAATCGCCTGTCGCTGAATTGGTGTCGGTTCGTTGTATCCGAGAGACTCGCAGGCGCTCAGTTGCGCGGGCGCGAGTCCCAGTTGAGAAAAAT
>Ga0066679_10001035_pt1 | contig 10673 bp, 12 predicted proteins | sample GraSoiAngelo_128_FD_62298 | JGI IMG/M metagenome (GOLD analysis project Ga0066679, IMG submission 62298) | Grasslands soil microbial communities from the Angelo Coastal Reserve, California, USA - 14_0927_12_20cm | ecosystem: Environmental > Terrestrial > Soil > Grasslands | place: USA... | reverse complement strand
TCTTTCATCACGTCGCCAGCGTCCCTCACACGGTCGACTTCTCTTTCATCGCCGGCGAAGGCAACCGACACCATTAGCAGTAAAGTTAAGAAACATGTCATGAGGTTCTTCATGAAGTCTCCTCTATTGTTCTAAAAGGATTGTTCTAGAAATCTGGAGCCGTCTATGCGCACAGCCCAAGCTGCGGCATTCTAGCATGTTAAGTCTACACGCTGGTTTCAACAAGCATTGTTCGTTGATGGCGGTGCCCACTCTGGCGACAAGGTCGTGGAGTAGCGCAGTCAAATCCGCGGGTTGAGCAACGCCTCGACAACCTCAACAATCCAATCAGAGAGGCGCCGATACGTCGGCAAGCCGGACTTTTGGCGATTCCAGGCACCTGGCGATCTGTTCCGAGATGACGGGCAGAAACTTCATCGCAATGGTGGGCGCTGTAGGATTTGAACCTACGACTTCCACCGTGTGAGGATGGCACTCTACCGCTGAGTTAAGCGCCCATTGCAAGTGCGGTTTCGCCATTGTAACAAATTTACATCTTCCTCCCGCCGGCGCTGCCCAGGCCCTTGACCACCATCCGCGCTACCGATAGCCTGTTTTTACCGATCCGCATGCCCCCACCCGACATCCCCGACCGAAAATCGGTATCCAATTCAAAGGATGATACTTCCCCCCAAACTCCTACCCCGGAAGACGTGCAACTTTCCCCTCCGCATGGGGTTTCTACCGATGTGAGCAGCGTGGCCATGGATCGCGGGCTGCTGGGCGGCGGCTTTCTCGGCGGGAACCGTTCCGATCGAGACTTGTCAGATCGTGGTTCGTCAGATCGAGGCTTGCCAAATTTTGCTTCTGGAGCGAATTCCGCGGAAGCCGTTTCCGACGCCGACGTGATGCTGCGAGTAAAGGCTGGCGACGAGGCCGCATTTTCTTACTTGGTGCAAAAATACCGGCGGCCGATGGTGGGCTTCTTGTTCCGTTTCTGCCACAATCCATCAGCCGCCGAAGAGTTGGCGCAGGAGGTATTCCTGCGCGTGTATCGATCGAGGACCACCTACGAGGCGAGCGCCAAGTTCACTACATGGCTGTATCGCATCGCGACCAACCTCGCAGTCAACTATGCCCGCGATACGCGCCACGAGCGACCTGAAAATACGGTGCGTCTCGATGAGCCGGATCAGGAGACAGGAACTACGCCGGACCTCGCCGACGACGCGATCAGCGCGGAAGAGCAATTATTGAAGCGCGAGCGGTTGGCAGCCATTCGCAGCAAAGTGAATGCCTTGCCCAAGCGCCAGCGCGTAGCCGTCGTCATGCATAAGTATCAGCAAATGGATTACCGCGAGATCGCGGCTGTGCTAAAACTCAGTGAATCCGCCACCAAGTCATTGCTGTTTCGCGCCTATGAAACCTTGCGCGAGCAGTTGAAAGAATTTATTTAAGGGAAATATTTGCGAGAAATATTTACGAGAAATAGAGGAACGCAGCATGAATTGCCATCAAATTCGAGAGCTCTTGCCGGAACTGGCCGCTGGCATGGCTGCTCCAACACCCGAGGTCAGCGAGCACGTCGCCACCTGCAACGATTGCGCAGCTCATCTGCTGCAGTTGCGGAAGACCATGGCAGTGCTCGAGGAATGGCAGGCGCCTGAACCGTCGCCGTATTTCGATACTCGCCTGCAGGCGCGGCTCCGCGAGGAAATGGCGCGCCCGCAATCGGGATGGCTAAATTGGCCGCGGCAGCCCGTATGGACAATGTCGCTTGCCGCCGTATTATTTGCCGGGGCGATCGGCCTGGGAATTGGTATCAGCCACAGATCGTATATTGTTCAAACCGAGAGCATCGCCACCAAGCCTCCCTCCCTCGGCTTACCGGTGCAGCCGGGCAGCGCCGTCGGCGATTTGCAGGCGCTCGACAGCAACGACGACTTATATGCTGATTTCGATATGCTCGACGATCTGCAGGTGCAGAGCGACGAAACCGCGACCCCGTAACATCGCAGCGACACAAATCTCCAAAAGCAAGGCTCTAAGATGCAAGAGAACGCAAGATCCAGTAAGAAGATCCAGTAAGAGGGAGAAGGCATGTTGGGCCGGGAAAGACTAGTCAGTTGCGTGGCAGCGATGTTGCTGATCGCGCCGGCGTTTGCCCAATCCTCCTATCCGCAATCACAGTCTTCGCAGCCGCAATATCCGCAGTCACAACAGCCGCAGCAGCGACCTCCGCAGTATGACCAACAAAACCGCGAGCAGGAGGAATGGCGAGCGAAGCAACTGCGACGTCAGCGCGACGCACAACGGCAGCAGGAGCGTCAGCGCCAGCTGCAACAATCACGTCCGCCCCAAAAACCTTCCGGCCACGCCGGAGATTGGCTTCGCAGATATAAGGATCTGCCGCCGCAGCAACAGCTTCGCGCCCTCGAGAATGACTATCAATTTCGCCGGCTACCGCTGGCGCAGCAATACCGACTGCTGAACCGGTTGCACCATTTTTCTATGTTGCCTCCGTGGCAGCAGGAGCGCGAGCTCCAGCGGATGGAAACGTGGGAGCATCTGACCTCCGATCAAAAGATGCGCTCGCGTCAACTCTATCAGCAGTTCAGACTGTTGCCGCCCGACCGCCGCAGGGCCGTCGACAACGCGATTCAAAGCATGCGACATTTGACGCCCGAGCAGCGCGATCAGCTGATCAACTCTGACCAATACCGCCGTGCCTTTTCTCCCCAAGAACGCTGGATGCTAAGCGGAGCTGCGCACTTACCCCTGGCGCCGGGCGACGGCTTGCAGTCGGTACCCACCGAATAAGTTTAGCCATTTACTACCGCCGGATCAGCGCCATCACCCATCCCGCAACAAAGACTCCGCCGACAAACATTGCAAAGCAATAAAGCCCATACCGCAACTGCTCCGTCGTCGAATTCCGCTGCGTGATGCCAAAAACAATCGAAGCAAATAAAGCGAAGACTACGGCCGCCGAGAAGTGCGACAAATTGATGCTCACGGCTTCTTCCCCAGCGCAATATGATGCGCGTCAGCCGCCGCAATAAAGTTCAAGAGGCCCGCGACGATCAAAAACGTTTTGCCATAATCAGCCGCCGCATTCGCCGCCATCACATTGCCCCAGTCCATTATGCGCGCCAGAAAATAGAGCACTCCCGAGCCCACATCCCCCACAAAGCCAAGAATGTCGAGAATGTCTCCGCCATTCGGCTTGTATATCCGTCCCTGCATGCCAAGCCCGATCAAAAACATCGCCACCACTGAGATCAGGAGCAGAACGCCGCGGCCATAACGCTTCTGCAGGATGTGCCCGCCGCCCGGAATCAGCCAGCCTACAAACGGCGCGACCACCGCGATCGTCGTAAGCGGATATTCCGGCTGCGCGACGGGCGCACCCTTTTTGTCTTTATTGCTATCCCTATCTTTGTCTGTCGTTCTATCCACGATTGGCTTGGCCATTCAGATGGTCACGATCTCTCGTTGAATTTTACCAGTGACTTCGGCGCTTCCTTGACGAACCAGCACATCGACCTCAAGGCGCACGCCGAATTCGGGCAGGTAGATTCCGGGCTCTATGGAGAATAAGGAATTGGGCAGAATGCGCCGCTCGTCGTGAATCTCTAAATCATCCATGTTGGCACCATTCGAATGCACCTCCGCACCGATGGAGTGGCCGGTACGGTGAATGAAATATTCTCCGTACTTCGCTTTCTTAATGTGGCCGCGAACCGCGCGATCGACCTCCCATCCAGCAATCGGCCTGGCGGCAGCAATACCCTTCTGAACAGTCTGCACTCCGATATCACGGGCCTCGCTGACGATCTTAAAAATCTCGCGCTGCCGCTCCGTCGGCCCCTTGCCCACGACACCTACCCACGTAATGTCGTAGAAAACCGCGACCGGCGTGTTCTTTTTCGCCCAAACATCCAGCAGAACAAAGTCGCCTTCGCGAATCTGCACCGGCCTGTTGGCGCTCGGCTCATAATGGGGATTGCCGCTATTGGCGTTCACCGCCACGATGGGTGGGTCATCTGTCACCATGTTCTCGCGCTGAAACGCTTCCATAAAAAATTGCTGGATTTCGTGTTCGTAAGTGCCACCGCTCCGCACCCGCCGTCCAATCTCCTTGAAAGCTTCGGCAGTAACCTCATCAATCACATCGCGCGCCGCAAAATGCGATTTGATCTGGTCATCCGACAGCGTCGCTTCAAACTGGGCAATCAAATCCGCCGCGCTGATAATGTTCTTGCCGAGCCCGCGGATCATGTCCGCGGTTCCCGCATCCACCATCGAAATCGTGAAGACAAAATTGTTAGGCGAATACTGCATCGCCAAATCGCGATACGGGCCCAGCATCTGCTTCAAGCCGTCAAATAGTTCCTGCCATCCGGCATACTGTTTTTTCGTTCCCGGCAGGGTATCCAGGTGCCCCGACTCAATCTTATGAACCAGCTTTACGGGTTCACCCTTGGCGGGAATCAGGTAGTACCAGCGCCGCGTAACCATGAGCCCGTCGGGCAGTCCGAGCACGCGATAAGAGATGGGATCGCGATGATGATGGTCGTAGAAAAGCCAGCCGTCGATGTTGCGCTCGCGCAAGGCTTGCTGGATGGCGGATAAATCCATATACAAACGGTTATTCTACACGACGGCTTGCGCAGCCTGAGTTTCGTCGGGGGCAGGAGTTCATCAGTTCTTAAATGGGTTGAAGGTTGGAACGTCAAGTTGTTTGAAGTCTCGCTCATTTCTGGTCGCGACGATCAGACTGTGCACCCGCGCTGTCGCAGCGATCATTGCGTCCTCTAGCAAGCTGGGAGGCTTGCCATCCATAATTCGGGCCCATTCCCGAAAGCAAGGCACATCCATGGAGAGTACCTGATAGGACACCGGTAAGTTATCGGCCCAGCGTTCGAGTTCGCCAGCTTTCGACGAATCATGACGCCTCGTCCGCTCGATCCCCGCCTGCAGTTCGCCCAGAGTCACGGCGGAGAGGAATAACTTTTCTTCTTCCATGGCGCCGAACCAAGCCGCCACAGCTCCGTGCGGACGCGGCTTGCGCATTTCGGAAATCACGTTTGTATCAAGTAGGTATCGATTCACTCAAACTCCACTACGGGGCGGCGACGCAAATGGCCCCTTCCCGGAATCAAGTTATCGAAGCGAGGCTCGGGTGCGAGCAGCCATTCTTTCAGGCCCGGCCTCGCCGCCTTTTGGAGCCTCTCCCATTCCTCGATCGGGACCAGAACGGCGGTCTTAACTCCGCGGCGGGTGACCACCTGAGGTCCCTTGCTGATGGCCGCGTCCAGTAATTCGCTGAAACGCGCCTTTGCATCTTGAACCTGCCATGAAGCCATGATCCACTCCTACTCAATTGTAGTGACTAGTCAGATGACTAGTCAAGCAGTGACGGTTTCGACAGCCGGAGCGGTCGGATACTGCTTCTTGTCTTGTGATAAAAAGTACTGTAATGCCAACGAACGCCTCTGGCAGTCTCAATCCGCCACAATCCGGCCGACCCAGCTCAGGCGCACCATGCTAAGGGCCGCCTTCATCGCCCTTTCCGAGAGCCGCTCCTTGCGCGCCATCGCCGAACGCTCCCGCATCGGCCAGCGCGTCTCCGCCCGCTTCGTTGCCGGCAAAGAAGTAGCAGACGCCATTCGCGCTGCCGCCGCAGTCAATCAATTCGGTGCCGGCGTCTCCATCGACAACCTTGGCGAGAACGTCACCAATGCTGACGAAGCTCGCGCCAGTGCCGCCCTGTATCACAATTTGCTCGATGAGATAACTGCTCACAAATTGAACGCAAATATCAGCCTGAAGTTAACTCACATGGGACTCGACGTGGACGAGGCTATGGCATACGAAATCGTACGCGGCCTGGTTGCCAAGGCGGCCAGCATGTCGCCGAAGAATTTTGTTCGCGTCGATATGGAAGGCTCGCCCTACACGCAGCGCACACTAGACTTCGTCCACGAACTCCATCGCGTGCCCGGGAACGAAGGATGCGTCGGAGCCGTAATTCAGTCGTACATGCGCCGTGCTGAAGCCGACGTCGAGAAGCTGCTCGCCGAGCGTATCCGCATCAGGCTCTGCAAGGGCGCCTACAAAGAGCCGGAAGAAATCGCCTTCCAAAAGAAATCCGAAGTCGACGCCAGCTACGTGCGCCTGATGAAAGTTCTGATGAAGAGCGGGGTCTATCACGGCCTCGCAACTCACGACGAATCGATTATTAAAGAGGCGAAGGCCTTCGCCACCCGCGAAAACATTCCGCGCAACGCCTTGGAATTCCAAATGCTCCACGGCATCCGCCGCGACCTGCAACAGGGCCTTGTTAAGGATGGATGGAAGGTGCGCGTCTATATCCCGTTTGGGACGGAGTGGTACCCCTACTTCATGCGGCGACTGGCCGAGCGCCCGGCGAATGTGCTATTTCTCGCAAAAAATCTGCTTCGAAATTAGGCCGCTGGCCATCAATCATTTGCTAATAGTTCAGCCTTTTACCCCGCCCAGGGAAAGGCACACCAAGAAAATTCTTGTAGAGGCGTGAAGGGATTTTCCTCACATTCTCGTTTTATGAGGTGGAAGCCAACTTGGGTATGGATTCACAGCCTGCCCCCTCGGCGATGTGCTGCGTCCAGCTGGGTTGAGAGGGTCCTAATTTACAGTACTGCACGAGACTCCGGTTTCCACTTAAATCCTCTGCGTCGTCACGGGGAAGGGCGGCGCGGAGGTTTTTTGTTTGGGGATGAACGCTCGTCTGGAAACAACCCGAGTCACTGCGGCCAAGCTCGCAGCGCGGTTCGAATCACTCGCCGCAACTGGTCGCGGGCTGCGCCACTCGCGGCCTGAACCGCGATACCATGAATCATCGTCACGACATAGCGGGCAAGATCGGCGGGGTTGGTATCGCGCGGCAGGTCTCCTTCTGCTCGCGCGCGCTTAAGTCGCCGGCGCACCGCCTTCTCTCCCGCGTCGCGGCGTAGAATCAGATGGTTTCGAATAGCTTCTGCCTCGTCGCCGCACGCCAGCGCCCCCTGAACAAAAAGACATCCCCGCGGATTGCTTGAGGCGGTCGCCAGGTTCGCGGCTCCCTCCATCAGTCGCTCTACAGCAGCGCGCGCAGCCGGCTGACTCAGTGCTTCTCGCACATAAGCTGCCGGACCATTGTCGTAGCGGTCAAGCACCTTGCGAAAGAGCGATTCCTTGTCGCCAAAGGCTGCATAAAGACTGGGACGATTGATGCCCATGGCGCGGGTGAGGTCTGACAGGGAAGCGCCCTCGTAGCCCTTACGCCAGAACACCTTCATCGCGGCGTCCAGGGCTTTCCCAGTTTCGAAGGAGCGGGGACGCCCCAGCGTTGGCGCTTTTGCTTTCTGTTTCATATGCATTGGATGCTTATTATATACCTATCGGTAAATAAATATGAGTCTTCAACGCTACGCAGCACATCTGTATTGTACGGTACAGAAATGGAAATCTAAGATCGAGGATCGAAGGGAGCAACATCATGGGAAAGCTTGAAGGGAAAGTCGCAATCATAACCGGGGGCAACAGCGGCATCGGCCTCGCCACCGCGCAGCGTTTCGCCGCGGAAGGCGCGCAGGTCTTCATCACTGGCCGCCGGCAAAGCGAACTGGATAAAGCCGTCAAGTTGATCGGCAAGAACGCCACTGGAGTTCAAGGCGACGTGGCGAACCTTGCGGACCTCGACCGGCTGTATGCGACGGTCAAACAGAAAGCAGGCCACATTGATATTGTCTTCGCGAACGCAGGCGGCGGCGAATTCGCTCCGTTGGGAGCGATTTCCGAGGAACACTTTGACAAGACGTTCGGTTCGAACGTCAAGGGACTTCTCTTCACGGTACAAAAGGCGCTTCCTCTGCTGGTCGACGGAGGGTCCGTCATCCTGAACGCTTCGATTGTTTCCATGAAAGGCGTGCCGGCACTTAGCGTTTACAGCGCAACCAAAGCTGCCGTGCGGTCGTTTGCGCGTTCGTGGACCGCCGATTTGAAAGACCGCAAGATCCGGGTCAACACCATCAGCCCCGGTCCAATTGATACGCCCGGAATCGATTCGCTGGGGAAAAATGCAGAAGAAACCAGGCAGTTCAAGGCGGCCATGATCGCCACCGTTCCTATGGGGCGGTTGGGCGTTCCTGATGAAATCGCGAAAGCGGCGGTGTTCCTCGCTTCCGACGACAGCAGTTTTGTCACTGGCATTGAGCTGTTTGTCGATGGCGGTTCGGCGCAAATCTGAGAGTACGCGGTCGCGACGATCTGGCCCAAATTGAGCTTCGAATTCAAATGCTCCGCGTCGTCAGGCCGAAGGATGGCGCGGAGTTTTTTCGTCTGCGGACGTGCAGAAATTTGCATCCCGCGATTCCAACCACAACAGTAATCAACGGTAAGTCATTGGCAACTAACCCTAACTGGCTCCATCTTGATATGGCGGAAAGAATGCCTATCCATAACAGGCAGCAAACAGCAACAGGCAGCAAACAGCCGATGCACCTTTTTCACTCTTGAAGCACGCCACCGACGGAGCTTCTCCCTCCTTAGCGGTTCCGGTCATGCAGCAGTAAAGCGCAACCCAACCCGCGATAGCTCGTTCGTAAGCGCGAGGACTCGCCATAAGGAGAACAATGAAGACATCGAGACTCAGGATTTCCCACAGCTGTCGTCTGCTATTCGGGATGTTGGCTGTTCTGTTGTTAACTCTTCCTGCAAACGCGATCTGGAAGCCTCTGGCACCCATGCCATCCGCCCGCAGTAACGCCGCAGTCGAAACCATCAATGGAATTGTTTATATAGCAGGTGGCTACAACGGGGGAGGAACTTCGAGCCTCTTGTCCTTCAATCCGACGACGAATACCTGGGGCACTATGGCCAGCATGCCTCTCACTTTGTATCAAGGAGACGGCGCGGGAGTAATCAACAGCCAGCTCTATGTCGCCGGTGGCTGGAATGGTTATCTGCCGACCAGCACGCTCCTCATGTACGATCCGCCCTCGAATAGCTGGACGAGTCTAGCGTCTATGTCGCACCTAACTGCCTGTGGAGGAACCGGCGTCATTAAGAGCAAGCTTTACGTCACAACCGCGTGCAATGGATATAACGGCTACGCAAACTATCTGGACGTATACGATCCCGTGACGAACGCTTGGACCAGCCTGCCCGGATCGGCGAGCGCGCACTCTGCTCCCGCCATCGGGGCAATCAATGACAAGCTCTATGTCGCGGGCGGACTGGATGGGAATGGCGCACTCACCAACGTGGTCGAAGTCTACGATCCCGCAACCAGTTCGTGGACAACTTTGGCGCACATGCCCGTTGCCCTTGTGAATGCAGGCAGCGTCGCGCTGAGCGGCGAGCTCTACGTCTTTGGAGGCAATAACGGAACCGTCGACGTCGCTACTGTCTATGCCTACGATCCTCACAAAAATAAATGGAGGACTCTCGCTGCCATGCCTACCGCTGCTAGCAGCTTCAGCAGCGTGATCTCCTACGGCCTCGTATTTCTTGAGGGAGGAGATAACGGGAGCGCGGTGAACCAGTATTCCGCGTTCGGCGCGGTAATCCCCTAAGTCTTGCAGGGTATGAGGCGGATCGAGAGAGAAGACGCTGCTGTCTAAACTTCGCGCGTAGCTCGGCGAATGCTGATCGCTCACCGCCTCTATCACCCTTCCCACACAAACGCATCAAACACTCTCGTCGAGTCAAATCCGATGCGTTTATAGAGCGTAATCGCCCGATCGTTCGCTTCAGTCACCGTCAGCGAGATGAATCGAAATCCTCTCCCCCGCAGATTCCTGGTCGACGCCGCCAACATGGCTTCGCCGAGCCCGGCAGAGCGGTGTTCCGGCAAAACGCATACCTGCGTAATGTGTGCGACATCGGGGCGCACCTGCGAGCACAGAATCAACCCGACCAGGGTGTGCGTGCGGCGTTGGAATATGACAAAGGATGCTTTCGGATCGAACGTGCCGCATCCCGGAAATCGCACGATGTTATTAAGAAAGCGCATTGAGCCAGTCAAAGTCCTGTACTGATCATTAATTTCAGAATCGACGTGGCCGCGATAAGCGGCAGTAATGAGCGCCGCCGCCGGCTGGTACTCGTGCTCTGACCAGGGCCTCATTTCGAACTGGGAATGAACCGCAGGCACAGTTTGCGCGATTGGCTGCGAATGCTTCTCAATATCAAAATTCATGAAGACCCGCCGATGCCGGCTAAAGCCCTGCTGCAGAAACGGACGCGATACCTCGCCAGAATTGTGCGCCAGCAATTGCGCTTCAACCCGATGAATGCCCGGAGACTGTTGCAAGGTTTCTATAACATGGATGAGCAGCCGCTCTTCGACCTCGCGCTGTTTCGAAGCAAGGGTGCCGTTGCGTACAAAAAGGTCGCCAATCACGCCTTTGCTTTGCTCGTAGACGAAAAAAGAATAGCCAAAGATACTGCCCCGTTCGATGGCCGCATATCCCGGCAAGATCTTGGCATCCATGTAACGCAGAATCATTTCGGCTGAAGTAGTGTAGTCCCATGAAAGCAGCCGTCCCCACATGGCGATCTCCTCCTCCAGCAGCGGTCGAAGGTCGGCTGAAGCGAAATGCCGGAGATCGAGAATTTCCATAAAGGAGACCAAATGCCAGGTTTCAAAGTTTCAAGGTCAAGTTCTA
>Ga0066679_10001033_pt1 | contig 10677 bp, 18 predicted proteins | sample GraSoiAngelo_128_FD_62298 | JGI IMG/M metagenome (GOLD analysis project Ga0066679, IMG submission 62298) | Grasslands soil microbial communities from the Angelo Coastal Reserve, California, USA - 14_0927_12_20cm | ecosystem: Environmental > Terrestrial > Soil > Grasslands | place: USA... | reverse complement strand
TCTTTCTGAAGCCTGCGGCGCCCCCGTAACCATCGCCCCGGAACTCGAGCCGTACAACATCGGAGAGCTCAGCGGCAAGGCGAAGGAAGACTTCTGGCCGGTTCTCGCCTACCTGTTTTCCCATCACGACGTGCAAGCCCCGGGCGGTGAGAGCGTTACGGAATTTCTCAATGAATGGTCGGCCTACTGGTGGCAAGTGTACGACGAGTACGGGGGCCGCGATGACGCGGCGGTAGTGCTGGTCGTGCATGGGACGGAATTCCGCGCGCTAGCTACGATTCTCTACGGTGTGCCGATTCCGCTCGATTATGAGGAGGGGGTCAAGACGGGCGAAGTTCTGGTAGTGAACTAAGTACGGTTGCACCGATGACACACGCCTTGCACATTCCGAATCCAATTGCTCCCGCCCTTCTTGAGAGGGCGAATGTGGTGGATCTCCAGCTTCTTCCTCTTACCGCACAGGGCGCACCGCCATCGTTGAGCTCGGAACTTAGCTACAACTTGCGCCTCGGTAAGTTCCCCCGGCGCCCCATAGTGACGAGCACGGCGGTTCTCTACACGAATGCGCGCATAGTACGGACGCTTCCGGCGCTTTTCCCTCTCCCATTCACGGGTCAACTCAAGATGTCGAGCAGGATTGTGTTTTCTCCACCGCTTAGCGTTAGCACAAGCCCGGGCGCGAATTTCCGGGCTGGAATGGTAAGCCTTGAGCCGTTGACGGCGTATCGAGGCGCGATGAGTGCGCGCATATTCTTCGCGCGCTTGACGGCGATGCGGCAATTGATCTCGTTCCCGATCGTATCGCCGGATTTCCTCAAGGTGCTCCAATCGGTAAAGAATAAAATACGCTTGGGCATGTTTCGGGTCTTTCCAAGGCATAACGACCTCCGAATCGTCTCCGAGGAAGGGAAGCGCGCGGCAAGCGAGTCGGAGCTCGCTGTTCGGCTAGCTTGGCCTAGCCGCGCAAGTGAATCCTACCACAAGACACCCTTAGAGGGGGGTCGATGAAACGGACCCTCTTATTGATTTTAGTTTACCTAGTATATAGTATACCATGCAGTGCACAATTCACGGGGTTCAGTATTCCACAGACGACGGCCTCCACGCCCTTCAGCAGCGTCGCCTGTACTGGTTCGCAACAAACCGCGGACATCAGCAACTTCGGCCAGACCGAACATTTCATGACCGTGACGACGGCTGGCGGCGTCCTAGGCTTTAAGGCCAGCATTCAAGGCTCGCACGATGGCACAACCTATAACGATATCTCCGACGTGGCCACGCAGAGCGCCAATAGCGTCATGGGCCAGGGTTATTACCCTACGTTCCGGGCCGTGATGACGTGCGCGACGGCCGCAGGCACATTCACTATCAAATATTCTGGTCAGGCAACTGCACCGGCGCCTCAGATCGGCGCGATGGCCAGCGGCCAGGTGGACAAGACGCTGGCCAGCGCTGTAGCGGCAAACGCGAACTTCACAACGCCAAGCATACGCACCCCGTTCGGGACCTCGGGCGGGGCCATCTACTTTACTTATTCCGGTACCGGCCCGAGCGGGTCGACTCTGAACGTCGCTTGTACGACGCTGGCGATTTCTACAGCTTTCAGCGTGTCGTCCTTCCCCCTGGCGACCAGTACGGCGGTACAGCAAATATTGATCCCTGTCGTGCCCTGCGATTTCTTCGTTGTGGCCTACACCTCGGGCGGGGCCAGCGCCGTAACATTCACGATGTCCTACGTCTTCAATTCCGGGGGCATCACGGGCGGCGATCCTTGCCAGGGGTCCACGGTGCCCAAGTCGAGCGTGGCGATTGCAGTGACAGCGACGGCGCAGCTTATAGCCCCGCTAGCAGGCCATCTCATTTACGTCTGCGGGTACAACTTCACGCTCGGGGGCACGAACGCGCCAACCGCCCAATTCACCACCGGGACGGGGGCAACCTGCGGCACGGGAACGGTGAACCAGACCGGCACCATGGGCGCCGCAACGATTACCTCTGGCGGGGGAGGCTATCAGGTGTTTAAAGGTAATGCAGGCCAAGGATTGTGTCTCGTGGTTGCCGGGACTACGCCGACCGCGCAAGGTGTTCTGTCTTTCGTACAGCAATGATGGCCGAATTAAAGCAGCGATGCTCAGTCCCGGATTGCCCAGGCAAGCCCGAGTATTTCGTCCAGCTCGACTCGCCGCACGGCAAAATCTTTCCCCTCTGCGAAGCTCACGGCGATTTACGGAAGCGCGACGCAGAGGATTTCAAGAAGTTCGTGGTTGAGTGGGAGAGGGCGCGTGATTGAGGCTAATGTACACGTCCCAGTAGTGATCCTAGTCTCGCTTATTGTGCTAGCCGTCGTCCTGCTGCTCGTCAATTTTCTCAGCATCATGCGGGAGGAGGAGCGTGAGCAGCAAGGGATACGGGACGCGCTCTCGGAACGCGACCGGCTGCGGCGAGAGCAACAGCCGTGATGAGGATTCTACCGCCGCTTCTGCTCTCGCGCCTGGCGCCCAATCTGTATGCGCTGCGCGCCTTGCAAGGCCGCAAGTACCGGCGGGTGGCTATGATGCAGGTGGGACGTAAGACCCTCCCGCCGGCCGCGTGGTGGTATATAGAGGACAAGAGCCTCCAGAGATATTTGTACCTGAAATTAGAGGACTAAAGCACTCCCAGAAGGGCGTTGGAAGCATGAGAAGGTTTTTGTTACTCCTGGGCGTGCTTTGCCTCTTCGCGGGTCCCGCTAAAGCTCAATTCATCGGCTACACGAGTCCCCAGACCGTCAGTTTCAACAAGACCAATCTTGCTTGTGGCAGCTCCACGACCGTTCCCAACATCGGGCAGTCCATTCACTCGGTCAACTATACGGCGAGCTTAATAGCGGCGAACAGTTCGATGGTCTCGATCGTCGGGAGCAACGACGGAACTAACTTTTTCAACATCGGACACGAGGCGTGGGGCTTACAGGGGCAGGTCCTCGGGTTCGGTTATGCGGCCTTAGTAAAAATCAACCTAGATTGCTACACCAACGGGGGTGCAGCGGTTACTGGCGCAGGCGCTGGAACTTTCAACTTCCAATACTCAGGCACGTCCGTGGCTCCCCCGGGGCCCGTGAGTGCCTCCCTGGAATCCACGATCCGCAAACTGATCTGCAACAACTGCGCATCGGGAACTACTCAGACGCAGAGCATCGGCACTCCTTACGGGAGCACGTCGGGCACGATTCTCTTCGTTTATTCGGGGACAGGACCCGCCAGTTCTACGCTCGCCGTCAAGGTAGCTGACGCCAGTACAATCACGACTACCGTTCAAACTTTTAACCTGGCTACGTCCACCGCTGTTCAGAAGTTCCAGGTCAATCACTTCCCAGTCGCTGCTAACATAGGTACTGCGGCCGGCATCGGCTCACAATCGCCAGTCAATATCACCTATACCGCTGGCGGGGCTAGCGCGACCACCTTCCAGCTCCTCTATTTCTTTGACCCGCCCGGCTATACCTTGTCTTCTTTTGGTACAGCCGCGACCCAAGTACAAGGCACGGCGGCCAGTGGCTCGGCTATCAGCGGCAATCCCGTGCTTGTAGCAGGTAGCGACGGCACCAACGTGCGCACGGTCGAGGTACAGCAAGATAGTACGGCGTTCAATAATACTACACCGAACGTTGCGCTCGTTGGCGGAATCGGGGGGTTAAGCGGCTCAGCGAACGGAAACGCCCGCGCCATCACCGCCTGCGATCAGTCCACTTTCGTTGATATCACGACGGCCACCACGACCCAGCTTGTGCTGTTTAGCGGGAGCCTGAAGGTGCGAGTGTGCTCTTTCGCTATCTCGAACGGAGGAACCGCACAAACCATTCGCTTTCAATATGGCACGGGCGCGGCCTGTGCAACCGGGCTAACAAACGTGAGCCCTCTGTTTTCTATGGCCCCCAACCAAAGCGTTACGGCAGGAAATGGCCTAGGAGAATTATTCCAGACGGCTACTGGCAAGTCCTTGTGCGTTGTGAATTCATCCGCAACGCAAATCGGTGTCTTGATTTCGTTCGCGCAATATTAGGTGAGGACAAATATGAAACGCTTTCTTGCAACCACTTCGATTTTGATCCTACTCGGCGCCGTCTTCGCGGCTGGCCAATATCAGGGAAACAGTAACGGGGCCTTTGCGCAGGGGCCTGGTGCGGCCGGTTCAGCTGTCGTCGGCAACCCTGTACTGGTAGGAGGTTCCGATGGCACGAATGCCCGCAACCTTTTCGTGGATAACAGCGGGCGAGCGATCCTCGGGACGGGAGCCACCGCAGGAGACGGTGCTACGGCTAGCGCTGTCTTCCCTCCAGGTACTGCTAGCACCAGCGGGGAGTTTGCCATGCTGCCTTATGGATTGGCCGGCGGGGGCCTAGCAAATCCTTTCCCCGCCTGCGAATTGAGCGCCATCCAGAATGCGGTGGGCGCGACGACCACCCAGATCGTCGCGCTCTCGGGCACCACCAGAGTGCGGATCTGTTCCGTTATCGTGGACCAAACTGCGACGACATGTACAAACTGCACATGGAAACTTGTTAGCGGCACGGGCACGAATTGCGCGACAGGGACAGCTGATCTCACAACGACGCTAGGCATGAGTCAAGCAAGCACGACAAGTGGCGTAGAGTTCGCTTTTACGTATCCGGGAGGGGGGCTGCGTGCTCCTGCAGCTGCGGCAGTCTGCGTGACGGGAGCAGGCACCACCCCGAGCTTGAACACTCAGATTACTTATAGTCAGTGGTGAAAAATGGACGACTGGCATATCAGCTTCCTCACGGCGGTTGTTCCCACGCTCTCCGGCGTGGTCGCCTGGGTGTTGATCACCGACCGAAGGGTAACGCGGCTTGATGAAAAAGTGCGTCGCCTAGAGGCTGATATTCGCGCGTGTTTGAAACGGTCTACCGATGCGGTCCAGGAGCGCCGCGAATGAACATCTCGGATGAAATTATCGCTGCTGCCCAGCGGGAGGGGATTGACCCACCCCACATCGCACTTGAAGTGGCTCGCCGCGAGTCTGGTCTCAATCAAAACGCGCGTGGCACCTCAGGCGAAATCGGATTGTTCCAGTTGATGCCTAGTACAGCGGCAGACCTGGGCGTGGACCCCACCGATATCGAGCAGAACATCGCTGGTGGCGTCTCTTACCTGCACACGCAACTCATGCGCTTCGGAGACCTCGCGGGAGGTTTGGCCGCGTTCAATGCGGGGCCCGGGGCTGTCGCTCGGGCCCAAGCGCAGTACGGAGAGAATTGGCTTGATTACCTGCCGAGCTCAACGCAAGCCTATGTCCACGACATTACCGCTGCCGTGGGCAGTTATACGGCACAATTGAACATCCCCGGAGGAATCAAGCAAACCAAGGAGATTGCCCAGCAGATGTTGGCCGATCCGGAAGTAGTCCGGCAACTGGCATGGATACTGGCTTTGACCGCCGGGGCGTGGCTCTTGCTACAGTGGGTGACGCGCGAGGCATAAAAGATGAGCACTTTATATTTCTTTCGGTGTGCCCGCTGCTTCGCCCTTTTCGGGATGGTTGCCGAGGCTGAGAGGCTATCGGGCCATCCAGTCCGCGAACTGATCGAAAAAACGCCATGTAACAGATGTCAGGGGGCCGTAGTTTACACCGGCATCGCTGTAGTCCAGGAGCATAGCGAATGGAAAAGACCGAAGGGACAGAGCTGAACGAGCGGTATCGCCGGCTGGTGGAGCCGGAGATCCTCGCGCTGTTCGCGCAGCTCGGGTATCACAAGCCCGCTCCAGCACGCCTAGTGACGCGAGCCATCGTCGAGAACGGACACCTGGCAAAGCTGCGGGAAATATTCAAGGTACTCGGCGTCGATGTAAACGGCTTATGACCAAGCGCAGGACCAACGCGGAAATTACCCCGGAGATTTCACGTCGCTTGCTCGTCGATATCGTCAGGGGGAAGGCCCTCGAACTCGGCCTTAAGCCTGAGCTAATGATGGCCCTCGTTGAGCAAGAATCGGGGTGGAACCCGTGGATGTTCTATTTTGACGCTACCCAGTATCGTCAGAAAATTGCGCCGCTGTACACAATGGAGAAGCTCAAGAACGATTTGACTGAGCTCCAGGCCAGGGCTACCAGTTGGGGGCTGATGCAGGTTTTCGGTCAGGCCGCACGGGAGCATGACTTCGCTGGGCCCTATCTCACAGAGCTATGCCAGCCTAATGTCGGGGTTGAGTTAGGATGCCGGATTTTCCGGGAAAAGCTGGACCACGAGCACGGGGATGTCGTGCGAGCGCTGCTCTCGTACAAGGATACGGGGCGCGCATCCTATGCCGATGAAGTTTTAGCCCGGAAGGCAAGCTACGAGAGCGGAGAACAGAAGCAACAGGAGAACAGCACATGAGCTTGGATACGATCAGACGTTGGAGCTTTTCGGCGCTCGGGGTACTGACCGTGATCTCATCGATGGTAGACTGGACGGCGGTAGCGCGGCTCACTGCTGCGCACCCGCGATTCGCCCGATTGGTTGCTGGAATTGTTTTTATAGCAGCCCACTTGCATCCGTCGCCGATGGACAAGGCGAAACCCTAGCCTGCGCAGCCTGTAGCGCAAAGGACACCATGGGACGGTTCGAGACGGCGGTGACACGAGACGCATACAGGGATGATGTTCCAGATCCAGTTGCAGGACATCGGCTCCCGCAAGGGAATGATGTGGTGCAGTTCCAGAGGGCATCGTTTATGGCAGAGGGGACAGCGCCCGCCCGTAGCCTTAAGCAGTGCTCGCCATTCGGCGACTGTGAACGTGCCAGGGCGTTTCCATTTGCGCGCTGTGCGGTGAGCCGATTTTACTTGGGCCTCTGCACGGTGCCTGCGGTAGTAGCGGTGCATATAGAGAAGGAATTTAGTGCGGTACTTCCGATGGCGTGCAAGCGCATTCGCCCGATGCGTACGGTAATAGCGCGCTGCGCGCGCAACGATCTCTTCATGATGTTCTCGACGATAGCGGCGCTTATGGGCACGCGCTTTCTTCGGATCTTTGTAAGGCATTTCGATCTCCCGCATCCCCGAAGGAAGGAACTGCGCGCGGCCAAACTAGGTCGGGATGCGTCTAGTTTTTCGGGAGCTACCCTAGGTCGCGCAGAAGGAGTTATACCACAACAATGAGAGCAATACGCACCGAGTTACGCTTTACCTCCGCCCTGCTGTTCGTTGTCCTGCTAGCCGCGCTCGGATTGGAGCAGTGCGCCCATATCCGACACCCCTCTGGCAAGGACATCAACCCGCGCGCGCCTAGTGCCTGGGAGCAAGTGCTTGTTTGGAATGCCGCCCTCGCAGAAAGTAACCGCGGAGTAGCGGAAGCGGTCATCGCCGGAAACCAAGCTGGCGAGATCAGCATCGCCCTCTCGAAACGCATCCTAGATGAGCAGGAGAAGATCGCCAAAGCCGATGAGGAACTAACGAAGATACTCCAGCGCGCGCAGAGTACCGTGCTGGGCAGCGATCCCGGGCAGATCAAGGCGCTGATCGAGCAGATCCGGACGAGCACGCAAGAGATAATCGCCTCGGGTGTAGCCGGAATCAAGAATGCGGCAAAGCAACACTCCGTACAGGCGGCAGCGGAGACAATCCTTACCCTGGCCGGGCAGATCTTGGAAGGCCTTCATGGGCTCGGAATCGTGCAGCTCGAACCAGCCCGGGTCGAGGATGCGGAAAGGGGGGGACGGCAATGACACCTGTATTGCTGCAAATCTTCAAGCTCGGCAACCTCCTGGTAGCCTTCATCGTGCCAGCAGTAGAGGCCGCGCTGCGCATAAAGCACTTGCTCGAACTTGATCCCGATCTCGAGGTATCGCTTAGGAATCTGGCGGGGACCGCCATCGAGGCGGACGAGGGGACGCTGACGAAAATTCGCGAGTGGCGTGCGCGCGTCGGCTTGCCTACCTAGAGTAGCTCTTTATCGGATGCAAATTCGTATTGCTGCGAACTATCGCCGCGCCCCTCGTGCTGAAGCGCTTCGAGGTTCCGCAACGCCTGCTTGTAGTAGCTCGGCTTCAGCTCGATGCCGATGGCCTTCCGCCCGTTGATCAGCGCCCCGTATACCTCCGAGCCTACGCCCATGAACGGCGTCAAGACCGTTTCCCCCGGATTAGACCACAGGATCAGGCACCGCTCGATCACGTCCAGCTGCAAGGGATGGACGTGCTTCTCGTCCTCCTGGTCCCGCGCCTGGCGGAAGGGCAGCACGCGCCCAATACGCACATCGTCCCAGAAAGCAGACGCGTATTGCCGCCAAATCCAGTGCGAATAGCGGTTCTCGATCTGGTCACCTTGCCAGCCGCGAAATTTCAGGAGTTCGGCTGGGACCTTGCGCTCTCCTGCGTAGTTCATCAGCCCGTGAGGATGAGCGATGGCCACGGGGTTCGTACCCTTGCGGCGGAAAACGAGCAAGTAGTCCGCGGAGGCTACGCTGCAACGCGAGGAGTCCTCGACCACTGTTTTGTGTGCGAGGTTCTTGGCCATCGTGCGATTACGCACGCCGAGCGGCTCTTTCCAGATGACGTAACGCGCGATGTAGTGCCAGCCCTCGCGCTCGTGAAGCCGGATGATGTCGCCCGGAAAATCTACTAGATGGTCAGTTCCGCTGTTGCCAGAGGGCACGTCCATCGCATGCACGCAGGTCATACGCCCGGGCATTGTGAGACGAAATAGTTCACGAACTACGAACGTATAGTGTTCGAAGAATTGCTCGTAATCCTTGCAGTTCGAGAGGTCCCGCTCGTTGCTAGAATATGCGTATAACCCTCCGAACGGGGGAGAGTATACCGATAGATGCACGCGCGCATTCGGGAGCATCTGCATCACCGGAATGCAATCACCGCAATAAATCGCATACGTCTCCGCGACGCACTGCTCGATCACAGCCATGTCGGCACCTCCTCTTTCACTGGATACTGAGTACCGCGATCAACGACCAGCGCTCGGTTCATCTCCGCGACGAGCGCGGAAAACATCTTGTCAGCGGCAGCGGCCTTGCGCTTGAGGTTCTCTAGCACGCTGTTCTCGCCAGGTGTAGTGATTACATCCACGCGCACAGGACGTTTCTGACCGAAGCGCCAGCAGCGCCGTACGCCTTGGTAGTACTGCTCGAAAGAATGAGACGGGAAAAAGCTTACGTGAGCGCAGTGCTGAAAGTTTAACCCGTAAGCTCCGATTTTAGGCTTGCTAATCAGGATTCGGGCCTTGCCATCAACGAAGGCGAGGAACTTCTCTTCTTTGGCCTCGTCCGGATCGTCGCCCGATATTTGCTCAGCGTCAGAGATGAGGTTTTCTAGCAGATCGCCCTCGGCGTTTAGATGACACCAGACGAGGGCTGGCGCGCCTGTCCCGTTGACGAGGGCGGCGACCGTTTCGCACCGTTCTCTGATAGTCCGCTGACGCTCCTCGCGTTGCTCTTTCAGACCGACGGCTGACAAGGGGAACAACATCCCCGAAGGCGCCGACTTCGGCTCGATCAGATGATCCGTTTCGAGCAGCGGCGGCAAGACAAACTCTTCGTCAGCGAAGCCGAGGTCCGATGGCTTGCGGACCGCCCGCGCCCAGGAACAGATCCAACGCCAGAAGGGAAGCTCGGCATGACCCTTGAAACGCCACTTGACGACTTCGCCCCAGTTGCGCCCGGTCGCGGAATTGTGCTGATCGTTCTTAAAGAAACGGTTCAGCATGTCCATATGGCCGAGCTGCCCGAGGGCCTCGCTCGACGTACCCAGCTCGATGTAATCGTTCGGGGCTGCGGTCGCCGTACACAGCAGGCGATAGCGCATCTTCCGCATGAACTCGGTGATTTCGAGACGGCGCTTTCCATCGAATGACTTCAAAATTGAACTCTCATCGCATACCACGGCGACAAAATCCCGAGGATTAAAATAGTGTAGTCGTTCGTAGTTGGTCAGAGTGATGCCGCGCTGGACCTTCCCGTTCGCGGAGCGTTGACAGGGAATGCCGAACTTCTCGCCCTCGCGCATCGTCTGCGCGCCCACGGCGAGCGGCGTAATGATCAGGACGGGCTTGTTCTCGCGTTCGAGAATGTTCTGCGCCCAAACGAGTTGCATCGGAGTTTTTCCTAGGCCGCAGTCGGCGAAGATCGCTGCCCTGCCCTTGCGGATCGCCCAGGTGACTAGCGCTTTCTGAAAATCAAAGAGAAAATCCGGCACCCAGAGTGGATCGAAACCGCAATTATTAGCGTCTTGCGATTTCGCTGCTAGGAAGTTTCGGTAGTCGTTCATTTGCGTTGTATATTAGGTGCCAGCACTCCCATGGGAAACTCTGGCCGCCAACGCGCCAACTCGGGCCGCGCTTTATGCACGTTGCAGTACGCTGAACGGGCAGGACCCCGAGGTCCAGCTCCGCGAGCTGCGCGAGTATTGCCAACGCCGCGGCTGGCTCCCCGTCGGCGAGTACGTCGATGCCGGCATTAGCGGGGCCAAGGACTCCCGCCCGGAGCTCAACCGCCTGATGGCCGAAGCGCACCGCCGCCACTTCGATGCCGTAATCGTCGCGCGGTTTGACAGGTTCGCTCGTTCCGTGTCTCATCTGCTCCGAGCGCTAGAAACGTTCCAGGCACTCGGCGTCGAGTTTGTCAGCCTGTCGGAGCAGCTCGACACCTCCACACCAACCGGCAAGATGGTCTTTACGGTCCTGGGTGC
>Ga0066679_10001024_pt1 | contig 10730 bp, 8 predicted proteins | sample GraSoiAngelo_128_FD_62298 | JGI IMG/M metagenome (GOLD analysis project Ga0066679, IMG submission 62298) | Grasslands soil microbial communities from the Angelo Coastal Reserve, California, USA - 14_0927_12_20cm | ecosystem: Environmental > Terrestrial > Soil > Grasslands | place: USA... | reverse complement strand
GCGCGCCGGCTCGGGATGGTGGAGGGTGCGGAGCTGCTGCCGTCGATGCCGGTGTGGAGCCGGCTCCTCAGCGTCCGGCGGCAGTCAGACTTTCTGTTCCTGCGCTACGCCTTGCCGGCCACCTGACCATCGAGGGCTCGCGCCCGAAGGGCTCGCTTGGTGCCGTCCTGGGCTTCGAGCAGCGCGCGCCGCATGGGGCCCGGTAGGTCGCGCTGGAGGTACTGGTCGACGAGCTGTACGACTTCGGGCGTGATGATGGTCATCGGATACATCGACCTCACGAACATCAGCGCTTCGTCGATGTCGTGCGACTCCCAGAACGGTAGCAGCGTGCCGAAGTACGGCTGCACATAGTCACCGAGGAGCAGCTCCTGGTCAGGCCGATGGAAGCCGGCGGCGATGGCCCGCTTGGTCGCCAGCGATAGGCGGTCGTCGGCCGTCACAGCCTCCCAGGCCTGCTCCTTGGCCTCCTTGACTGGGCGCGCCGCGCTGGCCGCCGCGGCCTCGCGCTTTCCGATGTCGGTCGGATCGCGCTCCAGCTCGTCGGCGATCACCTCCGGCCCCGCGACCCCGATCGTCGCCAGCGTGTTCACCGCCGCCCATCGAATGGCGAAATCGACGGTCAGGCCCTCCGGCTTGGTAGCGCCGTCGAGGAGGCCCGCCACCCACGCCAGGTCGGCGGGCTTACGGGCAGCGTCGATGAACGCAAGCGTCCAGTGCAGCTGGAGATCATCACCCGGAGCGATCCGCGACAGCCTTTCGAACGCCGCTCGGGCGAGCGACTCACGCAGCGAGGCGCGGTGCGACGGATCGGCGTATTTCTCGAGTGCGGCAAAGACCCGAAGCATCAGGGGCTGGAAAACAGCGGGATCGGCCTCCACGTCGATGCCCAGCAGCGATGTATCGACGTAGTCGGTCGCCCGCAGCTCCCCGTTGCGAACCATGTCCCAAAGGTCACCCCACAGAAGAGCACGGGCCAGGTCGTCGCTGAGGGCCATGCGGCTCCGCTTCAGGGCCACGAGCGAGCGCTCGTCGAGCTTGACCTTGGCGTACGCGAGGTCACCATCGTTGACCAGCACGAGGTCTGGCACCTTCTGACCCGCCAGTTGCGGGATGAAGGTGCGTTCGCCTTCGATATCGAGCTCCTCCGCATGACGTCGCTGGAGTCCTTCGCCGTTGAGGTCGAAGAGGCCCACGCGGAGCCGGTGGGGCCTCAGGACCGGGTGTGTCTCCGGCGCGGTCTGCACGATGGCGGCGGACTTGATATGCCCATCCTCGACGTCAAGCTCAGCGGCAAGCGTGTTCAGGCCGGCCTCTTCGAGCCAGACCCGGGCCCACTGCTTGAGGTCGCGCCCCGACGCATCCTCCAGCGCCGCGAGAAAGTCGGCGAGCGCGGCGTTCGCGTAGGCGTGGCGCTCGAGATAGGCGTGCACGCCCCTGAAAAACGTCTCATCTCCCAACCACGCGGCGAGCTGCTTCAGAACGGCGCCGCCCTTGTTGTAGGTGATCGCGTCGAAGTTCAAATGCACGGAGTCGATGTCGGGGATGTCGGCGACGATGGGGTGGGTGGTGGGAAGCTCGTCGTGAGCCCTCGCCGCGACCTTGACCTCGGCCGCGAACCACGTCCAAGCATGCTTGAAGCGCGTCGCCTCGGCGCTCGCGAGGCTGCCCATATAGGTCGCGAAGCTCTCGTTGAGCCACAGGTCGTCGAACCATTTCATCGTGACCAGGTCGCCGAACCACATATGCGCCATCTCGTGGAGGATCGTGTCGGCCCGCTTCTGGCGCGCAGCCTGAGACACCCGCGACCGGAAGAGGTAACGCTCGTTGAAGGTCACGCAACCCGGGTTCTCCATAGCGCCGGCGGAGAACTCGGGCACGAAGAGCTGGTCGTACTTCCCGAACATGTAGGGGATTCCGTACCGAGCTTCGAAATAATCGAGGCCGGCACTGGTGATCTCGAACATCTCGTCCGGGTCCAAGTAGCGCGCGAGCGACTGCCGGCAGTAGATGCCAAGCGGGAGGCTGCGATGCTCCTGGTGCACCGAGTGGTAGTGGCCGGCGACCAGCGCCGCGAGGTATGTCGAGATCGCATTCGTGGTCGGGAACTTCCAGAGCCCTCCGTCTTTCTTGACCCCGGAAGTATTCGACGCCACGGTCCAGTCGGCGGGCGCCGTCACCTCGAGTGCGACGGTGCCCTTGATGTCGGGCTGGTCGAAACACGCGAACACCCGATGCGCGTCGTTGCTCTCGAAGTGGCTGTGCAGGTAGGTACGACCGTCCAGCGGATCCTCGAAGCGGTGCAGGCCGGTGCCGTCACGCATGTACTTCGCGACCGCCGACACCTCGAGGACGTTGTGCTCCTCGAGGTCGTCGACGACGATGCGGCCGCCGTCGAAAGCGCCTGAAGGAATCGGCTTCCCGTTGAGCACCATGTGTTCGATTGCCGGACCGATGAATTCGATGAAGGTGGAGGCGCCCGGTCGAGCGTCGAAGCTAGCGCTGGTGTGGGAGCCGAATGTCTCCGGGCCGCGATCGAGGTCCAGCCGCACAACGTAGCGTGGCGCCGACACCAGCGCGGCCCGCGTCCGCGCCTCCTCACGAGTGAGGTTGTTCTTCGTGATGCTGGTGGTTATCTGCTGACTTTAGGTCACGAGCACGATTCGGCGCCGAGGAGGATGGGTGCGGATGCGGCGACGGTTGGCGTCGTGCTCACCGCCACGAGAGCCGCGGACTTCGCCGGTGGCAGGGTCACGTTCTGGAAACCGGGATCGGCGCGAACGAAGGCCGTCGGTGGCGTGAAGTGGCGCCCGGGCAGGTCGGTGGTGGTCCCGGTACAGCGGTCGAAGAACTTGAGGGTATAGCCCAGCTCGCCTCCTTGGGCGGGCGAGTACTTCATCTCCACGTCGACCCTGCAACTCGTGAGCGTGCAGGTGGCGTCTGGCAGGAACTCCACGCTGGTCACCGGCGGATTCGTCGACGGCGCGTAAGTGGGCACCGGCTGCAGCCCTCCTGCCGATGGGCTGGCGCTGGTTTTCGGTGACGCCTTCGGGGAGGTCTTGGGCGATGTGGTGGCGACGGGATTGTTCGAGGATCCGCGGTTGGCGAGGACGATCGCCCCGACGCTCCCAAGGAGCAAGACCACAACGATGGCGATGATCGCCGGCACCAGCCAGGGTGGCCGATCGGAGGTCTCGTCGTGCGTTGGCCGGCGCGGAGCCGGTGGTTTGCGGGCAGGCGTGGGAGGAGGGGCGGTGACGGGAGCAGGCGCACTCGTTGCCGTGGTGGAGGAAGGGCTCGGAGCCACATATGAAGGTGCAGCCGCCGGAGCCGTGTAGGACGGCGCGGCAGGAGGCGTGTATGTCGGGGCTGCCTGGGGCGCATATGAGGGTGCTGCGGGGGGCGGCGCCGGCGTAGAAGGCGTGGCGGACGTCGGAGCAGCCGGAGCCTGGGCCGGCACGCTGTCGGCCGCGGGCGTCCACACCGGGGTCGGGATTGAGGTCCACGTGGGCTTGGCTTCCGGGGCAGGCTCAGGGGTTGGCGGCGTCGGGATCGGAGCTGCGGGCGTCGGCGCTGTCGGCTCGCTTCGCGCAGGGGCAGGCGGGAACGTATCCCACGTTGAGCTGGGCGAAGGCTTGGGCGCCGCGGGAGCCACCGGCGCGGTCGGCGGCGTCGCGGCGGAGGGGGGAGAGGGCACCGTGTCCCAGGTCTCCTCGCCCGGCTGCGCCGCCGGAGTTGCAGGCTTCGAGTCCCATGTCGGCACAGGTGCGGCAACTGGCGGCGCCGCGACCGGAGGGAAAGTCTCTGCAGCGCGTGGAGGTGGCTCGTAGGGGGCCGGCGCGGACGGCGGCGGCTCGTTACGCGGTGGAGGCACGAACGGAGGCGGCACCGGCGGCCCGGGGGGCGGCGGGTAGGTCTCCGTCGAGCGCGCTGGCGGTTCATATGACGCCGAAGGGCGCTTGGGGGCTTCATCGGGCGGCGGTGGCGTGTAGGTCGCGTGCGCCTGCGTCTGCAGGGGCGCCGACGGCCTCGGCGCGGGCTCAGGCGGGAAGGTGTCCTTGGGCAGGTATGGCGTGATCGAGGGCATCTCGCGGCCGCCCGCCCGCAGCGCCAGCTCCGACTGCGCGGCGGTCATGCGGTCGGGAGCCAGCAGCGCAGACGCCATCTCTCGAAGCGCGCCCTGGGCGCGATCCGCGGCCGGCCCCATGGCGCCGCTCGCCATCGAGCGCATCGTCACCACGAGCCCCGGAGGGATGGTGGGCGGAGCGGGCGCGCCTGCCGGGTCGACGCCGAACGCAGCGCAGATCGCCATGCCGCAGGACCGGACGTCGGCTCGCAGGTCGCTCTGTGATGGGGCGCCGCGCACGGCAGCCGCGGGATGGCCGCTCAGCCGTACCTCGCCGTTGCCGGTGACCCGAATCGCCGCGGCTCCGAATCCGCCCATCGCGATACCTGCCTCGTGCAGGGCGGCCACGCCGGAAAGCACCGCTGCCCCGAGGGCGGCTGCCGCGGGCGGCGTCAGGGGTCCGCGGGAGAGGATCGTGCCCAAGGGCGTCCCCTCGTTCGGCTCGACCGCCACCCAGAGTCCGTTGGGGTCGGTGCCCCAGGCGAGGACAGGCGCGAGCGAGGGATGGCGGTGCTCGGCCAGCCTCTGGATGCGGGGCACCGCAGCGGCGGCTTCCGCGGCCGGCGCGCTGATCTCGTGGACCACGACGGCCTTGCCGTTTTTCAGGACGGCCTTCCAGCCCTGGCCCGCTCCAGGCGCTACGAGTTCGATCAGCTTCGGCTTGGGCTCGCTCTCCGGCATAACGGGTGCATGGTAACCTTGCGGCACATGGCTTATGTCATTGTTCAGCCTTGTGTAGGGGTCAAAGATGCCTCGTGCGTCGAGGTTTGCCCCGTCGACTGTATTCACACCGATGACGCCGCGACCATGTATTTCATCGACCCCGATGAGTGCATCGACTGCGGAGCCTGCGTTGATCCGTGCCCCGTCGACGCCATCTTTCCCGAGGACGAAGTTCCCGAGCAGTGGCGCGAGTACATCAAGATCAACGCCGACTACTTCAAGAATCGTCAGTAATCTCGTAGGCCACTCTTAAGGGTTGGCGAGGCACTCGGTCACCCTCGTTCCTGGTGACGGGGTGGGCCCCGAAATCTGCGACGCCGCCGTGCGCGTGATCGAGGCCACGGGGGTGGAGTTCGACTGGGAGGTCCTCCAGGCAGGCGAGGCGGCCATCAAAGAGTTCGGGACTCCCCTTCCGGAGCCTGTGCTCGCGTCGATCCGCAAGAACAAGGTCGCACTGAAAGGGCCGATCACGACGCCGATCGGTTCTGGGTTTCGCAGCGTTAACGTGGCCCTCCGCCAGGAGCTCGACCTCTACGCCCTGGTGCGGCCGGTCAAGGCCTACAAAGGCGCTCGCAACCTCCGCGACGACCTCGATTTCGTGATCGTGCGCGAGAACACCGAGGACATCTATGCGGGCATCGAGTTCGAGCAGGGCACGGCCGACGTCAAACACCTGATCGACGAGATCTCGGGGCTCGCCAAGAAGAAGATCCGCCCCGACAGCGGGCTTTCGATCAAGCCCATCTCGATCACCGGGTCAGAGCGGATCGTGCAGTTCGCGTTCGACTACGCGCGCAAGAACAATCGGCGCAAAGTCACCGCGGTGCACAAGGCGAACATCATGAAGCACACCGACGGGCTGTTCCTTTCGGTGGCGCGCATGGTGGCCGAACGCAACGGCGACATCGACTTCGAGGACCGGATCGTCGACAACATGTGCATGCAGCTGGTGCTGCGTCCCAGGGAGTACGACGTACTGTGTTGCCCGAACCTCTATGGCGACATCATCTCGGATCTCGGGGCAGGGATGATCGGCGGCCTTGGCCTGGCGCCGGGCGCGAACATCGGCACCAACGGCGCCGTCTTCGAGGCGACCCACGGCAGCGCTCCGAAGTACGCCGGCCTCAACAAGGTCAACCCGATGGCGGTCATGCTCTCGGGCGTCTTGATGCTTCGTCACCTCGACGAGGTGGTCGCGGCGGATGCCCTGGAGACGGCCATCGCCGATGTGATCGCCCTGGGCAAGAGCGTCACGTACGACCTGAAAGAAAAGCGTGACGACCCAACTTCGGTGGGCACGAGCCAGGTCGCGGACGCGGTGGTGGCCCAACTGAAAGCAGGTGCGTGAGGAAAGCGACGACCTGAGGCGCTTGCGCCGCCTCTGGGATGAGCATATCCACCGGCCCTTCCCTGAAACCAGCGACGATCCGCGATCCCAGGAGGTCGCACTCTACGCCGCATGGCTCGGCAGCATGGTCGAGGTCGCCCTACGGCATGGCGGGCTCGACGCCGCGCACGCGGACATGCTCAAGATCCGGCGGGCCGAAGGCAATCGCGAGCTCTTTTTAGCCGGCGGAGAGCTGGGCGATCCAGTACGCTCGTACGTCGCTCGATTGATAGCCCTCGAAGACGTCCTGGTCAGCCTCCCCGTGGACACGTGAGGGGCGCTGCCGCTTTCCTGGCGGCCGGCCTTCTTGCCGCAGCATGCTCGAACGCCGCTCAGCCGGTTGCCGGGACGACGCCGGTTGCGGCGGCCCCGATCATCGGGCCGGCGCTCGAGCGCGGCGATCAGCCTTCCTTCACGTATCGAACCGGCCAGCCACCGGTCCTTAGCCTTCAGGAGCTATTCCACCCGACGTACAACCTTCCGATTGATCCATCCAAGGTGCGCACGCTGCTCGTTACCGGCGACATCATTCCCGCGCGCGGCGTGGCGTATTTCGCGGCGGTACGGCACGACTACCTGTGGCCGTTCCGGCCGACCGCCGAATACACGAAGAACGCGGACATCACCTATGTCAATCTCGAGGCGCCGCTGTTCTCAGGCTGCCCGGTGAGCCCTGCCGAGAGCTTCACTTTCTGTGGCGACCCGCGCTTCGTCAACGGTTTGACCCTGATGGGCGCCAAGGTCGTGAACCTTGCCAACAACCACCTCACGAACTACGGACCCGCTGGCGTCGCCGCCACTGACAAGCTCTTGAACGAACACGGCATGCTGACCACCGGCCTCGGCCCGGTCGCCGTCATCGACGTGCGAGGCGTCAAGTTCGGATTCATCGGATTCAACGGCGTCGGTCGCGCGATCGACAAGACCGCGCTGAAGGCCGGCATTGCGCGTGCGCGGCAGCTGGCCGACGTCGTCGTCGTGCAGTTCCACTGGGGCAAGGAGTACGAGCGACAGCCGATGGCCGATCGGGGCGTGCCCACGCCCGACGATCCGGTGGTGATCGGCCACGACTCCATCGATTGGGGCGCGGACATCGTGATCGGCAACCATCCGCACTGGTACCAGGGCATCGAGATCTATCACGGGAAGCTCATCACGTACGCGCACGGGAATTTCATCTTCGATCAGATGTGGTCAGAGGAAACGCGAGAGGGAGTGATCGGCACATATACCTTCTACGGCACGCAGCTCGTCGCTGCGTCATGGAAGGCAGTGCGCATCTATGACTACGGGCAGCCGGTGTTCATGAACGCCAAAGACTCATCGACGGCGATCACCACGATGGAGGCCGCGAGCGATCAGCTGGCCAAGCGCCTCGGCGAGGCGACGACGGCTCCGATTCCAACGATGCCGCCGGCCCCGAAGTACGCCCCGGAGCACGCCTAGCCTCCCCACCGTGTGGGGAGGTCGCCTCGCCGCGTAGCGGCCAGGCGGGAGGGGGGATGACAAGTGCCCTAGAATCTCCGCAACTTAATCAGGGGGTCCCCACCGTCCCAGCTCACGTCTCAGCAACCGACCTGCAGCGCATACGCGGCCGACGGAGGCGTCGACGCGACAGAGTCGTCTTCTTCGCCACCATCGCGTTGCTGCTCAGCGCCGGCGTGGCCAGCGGCTTTGTGCTGGCGAACCGGCCACAAGGCTTGGTCTTCACGGCGCAGCATTCCAAGACCGGCGCGGCTGCCGTCGCGCCGCCGGCCAACTTCGACCACTTCGACTTCTCAAACCTCTGGCTCGCGACCAAGCCACAGCCCGCGCTTCCGATTCACGGCCATGCCGCCTACCTCGTCGACCTGGACACACGCCAGGTCATGTGGGCGCGCGATCCCGAGTCACCACGCGCGCCGGCCAGTCTCACGAAGCTGGTGACGGCCATGGTGGCAGTCGACGATGCAGGGTCGCTGGACCGCACGGTCGTCATCGCCAAAGAGGCGACCCAGGTGGTCCCGAGCCTCATGGGCATTTCCGCAGGCGAGCACCTAACCGTGCGCGAACTCATAGAGGGGCTGTTTCTCGACTCGGGCAACGATGCGGCCGAGGCCCTGGCTCGAGGCATCGTGCCCCGCGATCGCTTCATGCGGCAGATGAATCAGAAGGCCAAGAGCATCGGCCTGACCGCGAGCCATTTCGTCACCCCGAGTGGGCTGGACGCGCCGGGACACGTGATGTCGGCGCACGACCTGGCCCACGTCGCCGCGTATCTAGACGAGTACTATCCCGCGCTGGCGGCGATCGCCGGCACGAAGGAAGTCGCGATCTCAGCCACTGCGGACCACAAGGCGTTCGACCCGCACAACCTGAATCCACTTCTCTGGAGCTATCCCGGCGCCACCGGCCTGAAGACGGGGCTCACCGACAACGCCGGCGGCTGCATCGTGGCTACAGCGACGCGGGATGGGCGCCACCTGATCGCGGTGGTGATGAACGCAACCTTGCACTCGGCCGCTGACGCCACCGTTCTCCTCAATTACGGCTTCAGCGTCACACCCCGGCTGCCGATGCCGCCATGGCCCCAGCCGACTTCATGACGGAGAGCATTTAGACTTCCCGAAGTGATCCGGCTTGTGGGCCTGAGCGCCCAGGAGGTGCTCGACTCGCGGGGAAACCCCACCGTGTCGGTCACCGCACGCACGGAGTCGGGGAGCGCCACCGCGATCGTCCCCTCCGGCGCATCCACCGGCAAGCACGAAGCGATCGAGCTCCGTGACGGTGACCCCAACCGGTACGGCGGCAAGGGCGTGCTGAAAGCGGTGAGCAACGTCGAGAAGACAATCGCCAACCATGTCGTAGGGATGGACATCTCCGACCAGGCGTCCATCGACGCTGCACTGATTGGCCTCGATGGCACGATCGACAAATCGCGATTGGGTGCCAACGCCATCCTCGGCGTGTCGCTCGCGGTCGCGCGTGCGGCCGCGCAGGCGAAGGACGAGCCGCTCTATCGCTACCTCGGCGGCGCTCAAGCGCACCTGCTGCCGCTTCCGATGGCCAACATCCTCAACGGGGGCGCCCACGCCGACACGTCGGTCGACCTTCAGGAGTTCATGGTCTGCCCGGTCGGCGCCTCGTCTTTTGCGGACGCGCTGCGGGCGGTCTCGGAGGTCTACCACGAGCTCAAGCGAGTCTTGAAATCGCAAAATCTCGTCACGGCGGTGGGGGATGAGGGAGGGTTCGCTCCCGACCTGCCCTCCAACGAGGATGCACTCAAGCTCATCGTCGAGGCGATCAGCCAGGCGGGCTACAAGCCGGGTGAACAGATCGCGCTTGCACTCGACGTCGCGGCGAGCGAGCTGTTCGGGGACGGCGCCTACAAGCTTGCGGGCGAGGGCCTGGCGCTCAACGCGATGCAGCTCGTCAGCCTGTACGAGAAATGGATCGAGCGCTATCCGATCATCAGCATCGAAGACGGCATGGCCGAGGATGACTGGGACGGCTGGAAGCTGCTGACCGAGAAGCTCGGAGACAAGGTCCAGCTGGTCGGAGACGACCTCTTCGTGACCAACGTCACGCGGCTCGAGAAAGGAATCGAGATGGGCGTCGCCAATTCGATCCTGATCAAGGTCAACCAGATCGGCACCTTGACCGAGACGCTGCATGCAATCGACACCGCCCGCACCGCGGGTTACTCGGCCGTCATCTCACATCGCTCCGGCGAGACCGAGGACACGACAATCGCCGACCTCGCGGTCGCCACAGGGGTGGGCATGATCAAGACCGGCGCGTGTGCCAGATCGGAGCGCGTTGCCAAGTACAACCGGCTGCTTGCGATAGAGCGCGAGCTGGGGGCCGGCGCGTACTACGCACAGGCTTCGAGCCTGCCGTGAAGCTGGCATCGCGGGCGGTACATGCCGGCCGCGAACTTGTCGCCCGGAGCCCGCTCGCACCGGACCTGAGCCCCGCGGCGGTCCACGTCTACACGGACCTGGAGGACTACGACGCCGTTGCGCGCGGCGAACGCCCGGGTCATTACTACGGCCGGAACTCGAACAGCAATCGGGCGATGCTGGAGCAGGCGGTGGCCGACCTCGAGGGTGGGGAAGAGGGCGTGGCCACGGCGTCGGGGATGGCCGCCCTGCACATGGCGATACTGGCGCTGGCGCCGAAGCCGGTCACGATCGTCGCCACGCGCGAGCTCTACGGCGGCACCATGGCGTTGATTCGGCAGGACCTCGAGCCTGCTGGCTACGAGGCCAACTTCATCGACATGACGGACCTCGACGCGGTTCGGCGGGCGATTGATGGAGCCGGCCTCGTGCTGGTCGAGTCGATCACCAACCCTTTGTGCCGAGTCCCAGACGTCGAGGTGATCGCGACGGTGGCGCGTGATCGCGGCGTGCCGCTGCTCGTGGACAACACGTTTGCCACGCCCATCCTGTTGCGTCCCCTTGCTCTCGGGGCGACCGTGGTGATGCACAGCGCGACGAAATACATCGGCGG
>Ga0066679_10001019_pt1 | contig 10755 bp, 10 predicted proteins | sample GraSoiAngelo_128_FD_62298 | JGI IMG/M metagenome (GOLD analysis project Ga0066679, IMG submission 62298) | Grasslands soil microbial communities from the Angelo Coastal Reserve, California, USA - 14_0927_12_20cm | ecosystem: Environmental > Terrestrial > Soil > Grasslands | place: USA... | reverse complement strand
AAGAGGTCGATCAGCTCGTGGTTCTCACGTTGCCGATCAGGTCGATCGAGTGAACCGGCCGATCGTGCCCCGTGGCCTTGAACTAGACGGTGGGCGAGCTCATGGATCAGCGTGCCAAGCTTCGTTTCCTTGTCGTAACTCGCGCGAAGTGAGTTCGGGTCGGACTGGCTGGTGCCCTCGAACATGCGAGCGTCCATCGCGTGCACGGCGAAGGTCAGGCCCGTAGTAGTGGCAAATTGCCGAACGATCTTCTCGCCCTCGGCTTCCCACAGACGCTTGTACTCGGCGGCCGCTGAAACGATCGGGGGTTCGTCTGAGTCGGGACGGAACCGTATTTCCAGCATCTCGTGGCTCCGCTCCTTCCCTAACTCGACCAACTCGGACTGGTACCAGACCAGCAGATCCAGCAGCCGCCTCGCTCGGTACATCTTGAGCGGTTCGGATCCGCTTCGGGCTACACGTAACGTTGCGCAAAATGACACCGCCGAAAGCTCCTCGACGCCCGCGCGTCGCGCGCGCCAAGCCATGGCTGACGCAGGTCGAGGCCGATCGCCGGATCCTCAAGCGCGTCGACGCCAAGGGTCGACCGGGCCGCGCTCTGGCTGCGGCGGCGCCGCGACTTGCTGACTCGCAATACGCGGAAGCGCTAGATCACGTGCTCGCGCGGGCGACGGACAAGCCAGAGGGCCTCGAGATCGCTCTGGCGATCGGCCGCCGGGCGCTCGTCAACGACCGGCTGGACGAGGCCTTGCGCTGGTTGGTGCAGGCGCGATCTTTGGCCACCGAAAAGACGCCCGTCGTCGCCGCGAGGATCGCATTCCTGCTGGGCGCCGTCTACATCGGACGCGACGAGGAGGTCGCGGCTGACGCGGTCCTCGCCTGGGCGGAAGGGATCCTCGGCCGAGAAGCCGATTCGAGCGCGGATGTCCTCCACCTGCGCGCTCTCTTGGCCGAGCGACGGGGCGACCGCGACGTCGCTATGGCGCTCTATCGCGAGGTCTTGCAGCGGGCGAATGTCGCGCTGACGCCGATGACACGCGTGCTCGCGATGAGGAACCTGGCGGCGATGCTCGCGCACGCGCGGCCGCGCGAGAGCGTCGGCCTCTACGCCATGGCGTTGGCCACGCTCGATGCCGACGAGCTCGATGCCTCGACGCGCTGCGGGATCGACAACGGCATGGGGTACGCGCTGCTGTGCTCCGGAGATGTCGATGGGGCGCGCATGAAGCTCGATCAAGCGTCTTCCGAGGCCAAGCGCGTGGGCGCTGAACGCGTGGAGGTCTTCGCGAACTTCAATCGGTCGCTCGTGGATGAGCTGAGTGGCGACCTCCATGCCGCCGACGCGAGGCTGCGCGCGGTCGAAGCGGATGCTCGGCGGCACGATCTCGATGAGCTCGCCGGGTGGACGCGTATCCGGCGTGCGTGGCTGCAGTTGCGCGCCGGATCCGCGGACGCGGCCGCCGCCGCGTTACGTGAGGCGTTCGCCACAGCGCCGCGGACAGAGCATCGCGAGGCGATCGCCACACTCAGCGCGCTCATCCGCCTTCCCGATCGACTGGCAGCGTCGCGGGCGCAGCTTTCCGCGTTGGCCGCCGCATATCGCAAGCGCGACGACGCGCTGACCGATTTCACGCTGACGCTCTGGGTTGCCCACGCCGACGCGGCGAGCGGCCGTCTCGCGACAGCCCGGCGGAATGTGGCGCGAGCGTGCGCGCTCGGCTCGGAACGAGGCTTCCGGCTCGGGACCAGCTGGTGGTCCAGCGAGGTCGTGACCGTCGCGCGTGAACATGCTCCCGCGGAGTTCGCGGACTTCGCGGATCGACTGCTCGTCGCGCCATCGACACCTCGTCCCGGTCCGGAGCGCCACGTCGTCGTGTCGCGCGACGGGACCGTGACGGTCGACGGCCAGCCGCTCGACGAGTCGACTTGGCGACAGGGCCGCAGTGGCAGCGGCGTGTTGCGTCGGTATTTCCGAGCGCTGCTTTCGGCGTATCCCGCCGCATTGGCGAGAGATGAGCTGGCCGACCTGCTCTGGCCGGAGAGCGAAGGCGACAAAGCGGTGCGGAATCTGTACGACGCGACCAAGGACCTGCGCCGCGTGCTCGTGGCCATGCCTGGCGTGCAGCTGCGGGTCACCGAACAGACCTACGGACTCGTCCTCGCATCGAGCGCGCGCGTCCACTAGCGCCCCCCACGAGGCACCCCCCCAAGGTCCCCCCATTGGTCCTCGCATCGTGGCGCGCATGCAGTTCCGGCCCGAGCTCGAGGGGTTGCGTGGCGTCGCCGTCGCGCTCGTCGTGCTGTTCCACGCACGCCTGCTCGGCTTCAGCGGCGGCTTCGTGGGCGTGGACGCCTTCTACGTCTTGTCGGGCTTCCTCATCACAAGACTGCTGCTGGGTGAGATCGCAGCGACCGGGAGCCTGGATCTCGTCACGTTCTACGCGAGGCGCGCGCGCCGCATCCTTCCCGCGGCGATCGCCGCGGTGGTCGTCGTCCTCGCCTGCAGCGCGTTCGTTGTCGCTCCGCTCGACCTCCCCGCGATCACCGTCGACGCGACCGCCTCGGGACTGTTCGCGGGGAACGTCCTCTTCGCCATCCGCGCGACCGACTATTTCGCGTCGACGACCCCGTCGCCATTTCTGCACTACTGGTCGCTGGGCGTGGAGGAGCAGTTCTACCTCGTCTGGCCCCTGTTTCTCCTCCTCGCGTTCCGTTCCCGGCGACCGAGCCTCATCATCTGCGCGGCCTGCCTCGGTTCCCTGGCGCTCGCGATCGTGCTCACCCCCGTTCTCGCGCCATGGGCCTTCTACGGCCTGCCCACGCGCGCGTGGCAGCTCGCCGCCGGCGCGCTTCTCGCGATGCACCGACCCGCGCTGAGCCGACTGCCGTCGCTCGCGCTCGGGGTCTGCGCGTGGATCGGTCTCGCGCTCCTCGCGGTCGCGTCGACCACGCTCGATCCAACGGCGGGCTATCCGGGGGTCGCCGCGATCGTCCCAACGCTCGCGGTCGTGCTCGCGATCTGCGGCAGCGACCGGCGCGGCGGACCAGGAAGGCTCTTGGCCCTGGCACCGCTGCGAGCCCTCGGCCGCATCAGCTTCTCGCTGTACCTGTACCACTGGCCGGTGCTCGTGCTCGCAGCGATCGCCTTCGGCGATCTCTCGGTCATCGAGCGGTGGTGCCTCGTCGGCCTCGCCGTCGTCGTCGCGGCGATGAGCCGGAGGCTGATCGAGCAGCCGTTCCTCGAGCCGCGTCGATTGCGCGCGACTTCCCGGCGCTCGCTCGTGTTCGGGGGGAGCGCGATCGCCATGGTGCTCGTCGCCGCGCAGCTCGTCGGACTCTCGGCGGCGTCGTCCGTCGCGGCGAGCGACGAGCCGCGTTTCGCCGATGCGACATCGCCGGCGAGTGGCACGTCGGCAGCGGACACGCCATCGACGACAGCGCCCGCGACGGCGTCTCCGACCGTTCCCGCCACAGCCACCCCGGGCCCGACGCCCGCGGGCCCGCGCGAGCTGCGACCGCGCCTGACCGATGCGCGCGACGATGGCGATGGTCTGAACGCGCGCGGCTGCGGCCTCTCGCTCCGCGGCAGCCAGCCACCGCTTTGCGATCTCGGCGTGGCCGGTCCGGCCACGGTCGCGCTGGTGGGCGACTCGCACGCGGCTCAATGGTTTCCCGCGCTCGACCTGATCGCGGAGCAGCGCGGCTGGCGGATCCTGCCGTTCACGAAGGACTCGTGCATCTTCCTCGACATGCGCATCATTTCACTGCATCTCGAGCGCGAGTACACCGAGTGCGCAGCGTGGCGCGAGAACGTGATCACGATCCTGCAGCGCCTACGGCCGGATCTCGTCGTGGTGTCATCGAGCCGTTGGGTCCATCCGGTCGAGCCGGTGGATGCCGATGCGGCGCGTCAGGCGGACGCGATGGCCCGGCTCCTCAGACGGCTCCCCGGCCGCGTCGTGGTGATCGCCGACACGCCGCTGAGTGAGGTCGACGTGCCCGCCTGTCTGTCACGCAGGGATCACACCGCAGAGATGTGCGCGACGTCCCGCGGATACGCCCTGACCAGACACCTCGCTCGCGATGGGCGTGCCGCGCAGGCGGTCGACGCAGTGCTGATCGACCCCTCGGCATGGCTGTGCGACGAGCAGACCTGTCCGGCGGTGATCGACTGGACGATCGTCTATCGCGACGACCACCACCTCACCGCAACGATGGCGCGCCGCCTGGCTCCAATGCTCGAGCCCGGTCTGTTGGAGGCGCTCTCGCGACCCAAGTGATGAGAACGGTCGACCTCGCCGACCGACCGACACCCCGCGAGCCCCATCGTGAGGTCGTTCTCGGACGCGCTTGAACTCCTGCTTGGTTTCGATGTACTGACCAAACTGTTCGTACAAGGTCTTCGCCGCATCTAGGACTTGGAAGGGCGTGTAGGAGAGTCTTGTGCTTTGAGAGACATCCATCTGGCTGATGGCGTGAGGATGGTCTTGACCTTCGACGCGATGCACGACGAGCACTGGACGCAGATGGCGGTGATGGGCCGGGAGAGCGAGCTGGGCAAGCTCGCGCGGGTCCTCGAGGCGCGAAATCCCCCGGTTTCATGAGGCAGTCGGCAGAAAAGGGTGTACACATACGAGACGCCGGTCTCACAGTGGGTGGCCGCGCAGTAGGGAGCGTCCATGGGCAGTCTCCTCAGACCCGACCCTGATCGGCGCGACATGATCGGCACGCCCGACGCCCCGGCCACGGGCGAACCAGGGGAGCGCACGCCCTTCGAGTTCGTCGAGCGTCCGCGCGGCGAACCAGAGGTCTACATCTCGCGACCGCACCTCGGTCGAGATCCCGCCCAGTCGCCGGCCGAGAGCGGCCTCGACGAGCCTGCTGTCTGGGCCGTGCCTGAAGGCGACCCGGAAGAGCCCAAGGCCTTCGAGTTCGTCGAGCGTCCGCGCGTCGAACCCGAGATCTACATCTCGCGACCGGAGCTCGGTCGAGATCCCGCCGAGACGCCGGCTGACGGCGGGCGGCGCTTAGGCTAGCCGACTCGCCTGCATACACTCCGCGCCACGTCCGCGCGGGGGTGATGCATGGGGACATCCTCCTTCTTCGAATATCCGGCGCCCGACGAAGAGCAGCCGCCCGACGAGCTGCTGTTCCTGTCTGGCCAGAGCGAAGCGCACTGGCGGGCGATCTTCGCGCACGCGCAGCCACAGCGCGTCCGCGCCGGGGACGTCCTCATCCGCCGCGGTGAGGTGGAGCGCGCGATCTACATCGTCATCGCGGGCGCGCTCGAGGTGGTCTCGGTGGAAGGGGGCGCGTCCGGCGCGCGCGTCATACCGGTACCCACCGGTTCGGTCATCGGCGAGATCGGATTCTTCGACGCCCGCCCGCGCTCGGCGACCGTGCGCGCGGTCACGGACGGCGAGGTGCGCAGACTCGACCACGAAGGCTACGAGGCGCTCGCGCGCAGCGATCCGGCGCTCGCCCGGACGCTGCTCTTCGAGCTCGGGCGCATCGTCGCGGTGCGGCTCCGGCAGACGAACGAGTTCATCCGCGGCTGGCTGGGCTGAGCGTGGCCGCACGGAGCCCCTTCCCCACATACCTGCAGATGCGAGCGCGGGTGCCGCTCTGGGCGTGGGCGGCTCTCCGTGTCGTCGGTCTGCTCGCGACGGCCGCGCTTCTCGTCGCGCTCTTCGTCGCGCCGGAGATCGGCCTGCTCGCCTTCTGGGGCGTGCTCATCCCAGCGCTCCCGCTCCTGTTCTTCGTCGCGCCGGGCGCGTGGCGGAACGCCTGCCCGCTCGCGACACTGAATCAGACCCCGCGGTTCCTCCGCTTCACGCGCGCGCTCACGCTCCCCAAGTGGCTGCGCGAGCATGGCTATCTCGTCGCGATCGCCCTGTTCTTCGTGATCATTCCGGCGCGCAAGCTGCTGTTCGACCACGACGGAACGGCGCTCGCCGTGCTCCTCCTCGCCACGCTCGCCGCGGCCTTCCTTGGCGGCGTCTTCGTGCGCGGGAAGGCCGGCTGGTGCAGCACGATGTGTCCGCTGCTACCCGTCCAGCGCCTCTACGGTCAGACGCCGTTCGTCACGGTGCGCAACGCGCATTGCCGCCCGTGCGTCGGGTGCGTGAAGAACTGCTACGACTTCAACCCGGCGGTCGCGTACATGGCGGATCTGTACGATCCCGACCCGCACCGCAGCGGGTACCGGAAGCTCTTCGCGGGGGCGTTCCCCGGTTTGATGGTCGCCTTCTACACGATGGAGGGCTCGCGCGATCTTCCCATCGCACCCACGTATCTCGCGTTCGCCGGCGCGATGCTCCTGAGCGTCGGCTCCTTCTACGTGCTCGAGGTCCTCTTCCGCGTGACCGCGAACAAGATCACCGCGCTGTATGCGGTGGCCGCGCTCACCCTGTTCTATCTCTTCAACGTGCCGCTGCTCAACGGGCGGCTGGGCGCGCCTCTGCCGCCTGTGGCGATCTGGGCGATCGAGGCCGGGATCCTGGCCCTCGCCGCGGTGTGGGTGGTCCGCACCTATCGCAAGGAGCGCCCGTTCGTCGAGCAGGCGATCACGCCGAAGCCCGCCCGTGTCGGCTCGCCGGACGTCGTCGCGCGAGCCTCGCGGGGTGCGCACCGGGCGTAGTCATCGGCGGGTCGGGGCTCGTGGCCCCCGATCAGGGGCCCGGCCAGACGTCTTGAACGCTCGAGCGGCGGCTACCGGATCGCCGCATCGGTGGCTCGGATCAATGCTTCGGTGATGAGCGCGCTTCCCCCGTGACCGGCGTTGTCGACGATCACGATCTCCGAATTCGGCCAGACGCGATGGAGCTCCCACGCATTGCCGATCGGTGCTTGGAAGTCGAAGCGCCCGTTCACGAGAGTTCCGGCGATGTTCGTGAGCGAGGCGACGCCGCGAAGCAAGACCCCGTCCTCGAGCCAGGCGTTGTGCCGCACATAGTGGGTAACGATCCGCGCGAAGGCCATCGCATATACGGGATCACGGAATCTCTCGGCGAGTCCAATGCGTGGAGGCCAGTCGAGTGTCGTGGACTCCCACAAGCACCACTCGTCCGCGGCTCGTCGACGGACCGCTGGGTCAGGATCGTTGAGCAGTCGGTGGCAGGCGTCGACGACATCGCCGTCGCCATGCACCAGTGGGAGAGCGGCGCAAAGGCGTTCCCACTGCTCCGGGAAAAGGATGGACAGGCCACCGCGGAACGTCCAGTCGAACTCCTTTCGCCGACCGGTCGTGACGCCGAACAAGATCATCTCCGTGACGTGGTCCGGATGCGCTTCCGCGTACGCGAGCCCCAACGTGCTGCCCCACGACCCACCGAGCACCAACCATCGTTCGATAGCCAACTGTTCGCGGAGGCGTTCAGCGTCGTCGATGAGCCGCCACGTCGTGTTGGTGGCGAGTCCCGTATCAAGAGCGCTTGCGTGCGGTGTGCTCCGCCCGCAGCCGCGTTGATCGAACAGCACGACGCGATAGACGCTTGGATCGAATAGCCTTCGGAACCAGGGCGAACGACCCGAGCCAGGGCCACCGTGAAAGATGAGGGCGGGCTTGCCGCGCGGGTTGCCGCACGTCTCCCAGTAGACGAGATTGCCATCTCCCACATCCAACATCCCGTGCTCGTGTGGTTCGATCTCGGGATACAAAGGCCTCATCTGGGGCAGGCTCTCTTCTCCTTCAGCGGCATTCTTCCGTGGAGGTATCTCGCATGGCAAGGTCGCATGGCGTGATGGTGAAGCTCGAGCGTTTCACGGCGGTCCTCCTCATCCTCCGCGACGACGCGCCCAAGCTCGACGAGCGGGCGGCTGCCGAGCTGCAGGACGCCCATCTCTCGCACCTCGCGGATCTCCACGAGGCCGGGTACCTCCTTGCGGCCGGACCGCTGCTCGATCCGACGTTCCGCGGCCTCTCGCTCTTCAGGGTGGAGCCCGATCGCGCGCGCGAGCTCGCCGAGCGAGATCCGGCCGTCCGGGCCGGCCGCTTCCGTCTCCAGATCATCCCGTGGATGGTCCCCGCCGGTGCGATGACGTTCGCGCGCACGCGCCTCCCGCGCTCGGCGAGCGAGGTCAGCGAAGACTGAGCGCCGGCTGATCGCGCGTCACGACGCGCCCAGGCGTCTCTCGATCTCGCGCCGGTGCTCCCACTCGTGCTCGAGCATCCGGCGGAGCTTGCGGCGGAACGTCGTGCGGTCGTTGCGCGGCCCGCGTGCCGCTACGCGCTCCGCGGGCGTGGCCGCGCGCAGCCGCGCGATCGCGGCGTCGCGCTCCTCCCCGAGGGCGACACGCAGGTCGAGATCGCCGCGCAACGCGGCGCGCGCGGGCTCGCCGACCTCCTTCACCGGGCCGAGCGCCGCGTACACATAGCCCATGTCGGCCTCGAGCACGTGCAGGAGGATGTCGCGGAGCGAGCGGCCCTCGGACGGCTTCTTCGCCAGGGTCTTCGCGTCGATCCCCTTCACGAGCTTCAGCAGATCGGCGCGCGACCATGCGAGCCAGCGTAGGTACTGGGCGAGCTGCGCCGCCCCGAGCGGCACGCGCTCCGGCGCGAACACGATGTCCGAGGCGCCTCGACCGATGATGTCGCCCTTGGTGATGTGCTCGGCGACCGCGGCCTCGATCTTCTCCTGGGGGTCGACCGCTTCGCCGTGACGTGCGAGATAACGCAGGTAGAGGCGGATCTCTTCGGGCGCGGCCGCCAGGGCGTCGTTCGTCGTTCGCCCGAAGACGACGCAGCCAAGCAGGTCCAGCACGTGAACGAGCGTGCTCTTCCGCTGCGGCCCGGACTCGACGTAGAGCGCGTGGATCGCCACGGAGGCGCGTACCGTAGCAATCCTCATGACGACGGACATCGCCGCCGCCGCCGCGGAGGAGATGGTCGAGGTCACCACGTTCGCGGAGGTGTCCGAAGGCCTGCGCGCGGAGTCCAAGCTCGCGGTCGTCCTCGACGACCATTCGCGGCCGATCCGCGCCGGGACCGTCTTGCGCCTCGACGGCAAAGAGCACACCAGGCGGCGCCGGCTCCTCAACCGCCTCGTCTTCCGCGGCGAGCACGCGCGCTTCCGCCGAGCGATCCTCGGCCCCGCGCTCGAGCGGCAGCTCGCCGCGGCGCCGCGCGCACCGGATGGGCTGGCGCGGGCGGACCTTGTCGAGCTCTGCATGCGGTCGTTGCTCGAGCACGTGGCGGCGCTCATCGGCCTCGATCCCGTTGTCACGCGCGAGCGGATCGACGAGCTCGCCCGCCTGCAGGCCGACGTCGAGGGGTTCCTTCGGCTGGGAACCCAGCTGAAGGCCGCCGCGCCTCCGTTGCCCGACGGCGACGCCGGGCTCCGGCGGGCGATCGCGCGCCTCGAGGTCGGGAAGCGCGAGTTCGCCGAGCGCTTCTTCCGCCCCGCCCTCGCCGACCGCCGGCGGGCGATCGCGCGCCATGAGGCGGGCGAGATCGCCGAGAGCGATCTCCCGAACGACCTCCTCACGCTCGTCGCCCTGCACCTCGAGCCCGGCTTCGACGAGGACGGCGACCTGCCGCTCCGCGAGGCGGTCACCGATTTCCTTCACGCGGGTACCGGGACGAGCGTGGGGGCGATCGTGCACGCGATGGAGCATCTCGCCCTGTGGTTCGAACGCCGTCCCGAGGACCGCGCGCGCGCCGGCGACGTCGAGTTCCTGCACGCCGTGGTGAACGAGACGCTCCGACTCCACTCGGCGAACCCGGCCGAGGTCCGGCGCGCGGTCGAGGATGTCCGGCTGTCGGGCGGGACCACGATCCGTGCCGGGCAGTACGTCGCGCTGCGAACGGGCGTCGCGAACCGCGACGCGAGTGTCTTCGGTCGCGACGCCGCCGAGTTCGATCCGCGCCGGACGATCCCGCCGGGCGTCTCGCGCTACGGCCTCGCGTTCGGCGCCGGACCGCACATGTGCTACGGCGTTCCGGTCGCGCTGGGCGACGAAGGGACCGACGGGAGCCTCGTGCTCGTCGTGAAGCGGCTTCTCGAGGCGGGCGTGCGGAAGGACGCGGACCGGCCGGCGCGATATCGCCCGGGCATCGCGTACGCCGACCTTCGCGGCTGGGAGAGCTACCCGGTCGTCCTCACCTAGAACATCACCCGGCCGCCGTCGACGACGAGCGTCTGACCGGTGATGAACGCGGCCGCCGGCGACGCGAGGAACAGTGCCGCACCGACGAGATCGCTCGGCACGCCGACGCGCCCGATCGCACGAGCGCCCGCGCCGGACTCGTGCCGCGCGCGGTCCTCCTCCGCGGTCGTCTCGGTGACGGTCGCGCCAGGCGCGAGCGTGTTCACCGTGATGCCGTGCGGTCCGAGCTCGCGCGCGAGATTGCGCGTGAAGCCGATCACGCCCGCCTTCGACGTCGCGTAGTGGAGCGCGCCGGTCCCGTTGAACAGCGTCCCCGACGCGATGTTGACCACGCGCCCCCCGCCACGCGCCTTCATCGAGGGCACGACCGCCCGCGTGCAGAGGAACATGCCGCGGAGGTTGGTGGCCATCACCTCGTCCCACTCGGCGACGGTGAGCGACTCGAGCGGCGCGCGCCGGATCGGGATGGTCGCGTAGACCGCCGCGTTGTTCACGAGGACGTCGACCCCGCCAAGCCGCGCGGTCACGACGTCGATCATCGTTCCGACGCGCTGCTCCTCCGCGACATCCACGGCGACGGCGAGCGCCTCGCCGCCCAGCTCGACCGCGGCCTTTCGCGCGGCGCCGCCGTCGAGGTCCGCGACGACG
>Ga0066679_10001016_pt1 | contig 10757 bp, 10 predicted proteins | sample GraSoiAngelo_128_FD_62298 | JGI IMG/M metagenome (GOLD analysis project Ga0066679, IMG submission 62298) | Grasslands soil microbial communities from the Angelo Coastal Reserve, California, USA - 14_0927_12_20cm | ecosystem: Environmental > Terrestrial > Soil > Grasslands | place: USA... | reverse complement strand
GCCACGACCCAAACCCGGACGAAGGCGCAGAAGCCGGCGAAGACCATCTACATCCCGGCGCTCCCGAACCTGGGCGGCATATCTCCGAAGCGATTGGGCTTCCAGTGGCCGGTTCACGGCTACCACGGCATCACATCGCCGTTCGGGCCGCGTGACCACGGACAGTTCCACCATGGCGCCGACATTGCGTGCGGCATGGGCCAGCCCCTGTACGCGTCGCGAACCGGCCGAGTCATCTTCGCCGGGAACGCCGGCGACGTGTACGGCAACACGGTCGCGATCGATCACGGCAACAGCTACATGACGGTGTACGCGCACATGACCCGCGTCATCGCGCAAGCGGGACAGGTCGTCAAGACCGGGTGGGAGATCGGCACGTGCGGCATGACCGGGAACGCGACCGGCCCTCACGTGCACTTCGAGATCCGATATGACGGCTACGTGTGGGATCCGTTGCTGTTCTTGCCATAGCCCCGCCGTGGCGTAGCGCAGAATCTTCCAACACTTGGTGTGATGCGCGCGCACGTAGCGCGTTTGCCCTACTCAAGTTGGCACCGTTGGCGGACGAAACGTCACGGGGTCCTTCCTAGCATCCGCTCAACCGCCCGTCCTCGAGCCCATTCCAGAAAATGCAAACACGTAGATCTCGTCGCGCCCACCCGTTCACGTTGTTCGTTATCGCGTTCCTTGCCGCTCCTAGCGTGGCGATGCTGCCTGCGATCGCGCTCGAAGGGAACGCGCACCACGCGACGCCTTCGTCCGGCTTCGTGCCGATCCCGATGGAGCACGTCGACGTCGTGGCCCGTCCCAAGCCGAAGGTCAAGCGCGTCGTCGTGCGGAGACACCGAGCCGCGGCGAAAGCAGAGCGCGCGCGCTCGACGCCGGCGCTCCGTATCGGCTTCTTGTGGCCGGTAACGAAAGCTGCGATCACGTCGCCGTTCGGCTGGCGTCCGTTCGTCATCACCCCCGGCGAAACGGGACCGCACCCCGCCAGAGAGTTCCACCACGGCATGGATATCGCGTGCGCACTGAACCAGCCGGTCAGGGCATCGAAGGGCGGCCGAGTGATCCTCTCGGGTGTCAATCCAGACTACGGCAACGTCATCGTGATCCAGCATGCCGGTGGTTGGTCGACGTTGTACGGACACCTCAACAAGCGGCTCGTCAACGCAGGGAAGCGCGTGTCGGCGGGCGCGCTCATCGGTCTGTGCGGCTCGACGGGACGCGCCAACGGCGTGCACCTTCACTTCGAGATACGGCACCTCGGGTCGTTCTACAACCCCATCTACTTCCTGCCGTAGCGGCTACTTGATCAGCCGCGACATCCGCCGGTCGGCGAGGATCTTGCCGCCGGTCTGACACACCGGGCAGTACGTGACTTCGTGCGACTCGTACGAGACGCGCCGCAGGTCGGCACCGCACCGAGGGCAGGGTGTCCCGTAGCGCCCGTGCACGATCCAGTGGTCGCCGATCTTGGGCGGCAGCCCGCCGGTCCGCTTCCGTTCTTCGAGCAGCCCTTCCGCAAGCACGTCGTGCACCGACGTGAGCAAGGTTTCGCGTTGCTCCTCCGTCAACGACGCGAGCGATGCGTACGGAGACAGGCGCGCGCGATGCAGGATGTCGTCCGAGTAGCCACGGCCGATGCCGGCCACGGTGTGCTGATCGCGCAGCATCGTGTGCACGCGCCTGCCGTCGGTGCCCGTTCGGATCAGATCGCCGAACTCTTTCGAATCCGGCTCAGGTCCGAGCGTCGCGAGCGGACCTTCTTCGCCGGGCGCAAGCACCCACCACGCGGCTTTCCGTTCGGTTCCGAATTCTTTGACGAGCAGCCCGCTCTTGCCGAAGACGAAGCGGACGACCGAACCTTTCGCGCGCGTCGTTTTCGGTTGCTTCTCGACGTCGACGCGGCCGCCTTGCGACAGGTGCACGAGCACGCGCGCGCGCTCGAGCTCCACGACGAGGAACTTCCCGCGGCGGCCGACGGCCATCAACTTCTGCCCGTTGAGCGTGTCGTACATGGGAGTGACGGTCTTCAACGCCGAGAACTGCAGCGGCATGATCCGCTCGATGCGCGCGCCCCCGAACGTGTCGCCGAGGCGCTCGGACAACGCCTGCATCTCCGGGAGCTCGGGCATGCGGTCATGCTACCGGTGTCCGTTGCGTCCGGATTGTTCTAACAGGCCTGCGCACGATGTCCGATTCGGTGCTTTTTCGGACCAAGATTCCGAGGATCATCGGGAGAAAAGGCTGGGGCGGGGGAGGGACCGCCAGCCGCCTCGGCGAATTGTGTCCCCGAAGGAAGGAGACACGATGGTTACCTGGGTGCTCGTTGAAGAACCGACATTCGAAGTAGCTCGCGCGATCGAGATCGTTGAGTACCGCCTGAACTCCGATCCGGAAGCGGTCCAGTGGATCTGCGCGCACCTCCCCGTCGTGGAGCCGGCGCAGGATTAGCTCCAACTCACCTCACAGAAGCGCGCGCCCACGAGGCGCGCGTTCTGCTTTTCAAGCGAGCCCGACGCGCGTGGTGCGCCGCGCTGCGCCCCGCCTATGCTTACGCCGCTCCACTGTTTGGTTCGGCGAAACGGCGAGGAGATCCGATGGACTTCGCATACAGCCCCAAGGTTGAGGAGCTCCGCCGCAACCTGCTCGACTTCATGGATGGGCACGTGTACGCCGCGGAGTCCGTGTACGCGGAGCAGGTTCGCGCGTCGGGGGATCCGCATTTCTACCCGCCGGTGATGGACGACCTCAAGAAAGAGGCGCGCTCCCGCGGCCTGTGGAACCTGTTCATGCCGGATGAGCAGTACGGCGCCGGCTTAACGAACCTCGAGTACGCGCCGCTTGCCGAGATCACCGGTCGAAGTCCGCACATCGCGCCCGAGGCCCTGAACTGTGCCGCACCCGACACGGGGAACATGGAGATCCTCGCCGAGTACGGAACCGACGAGCAGCGCGACGCGTGGCTGAAGCCGCTCTTGGAAGGCGAGATCCGCTCGTGCTTCTCGATGACCGAACCCGAAGTCGCGTCGTCCGACGCGAGCAACATCCAGGGAAGGATCGTGCGCGAAGGCGATCACTACGTGATCAACACGCGCAAGTGGTGGTCCTCCGGCGCCGCGGATGCGCGTTGCAAGATCGCGATCGTAATGGGCGTGACCAACCCCGATGCCGATCAGTATCGGCGCCAATCGATGGTCCTCGTTCCGCTCGATACGCCGGGTGTGCGGATCGTGCGCACGTTGCCGGTGTTCGGGTACGACGACGGCGGCGGGCACTGCGAGATCGAATACAAGGACGTCCGCGTTCCCGTTTCCAATCTGCTTGGTGAAGAAGGGAGCGGCTTCGCGATCGCGCAGGCGCGACTCGGCCCGGGACGCATCCACCACTGCATGCGCGCGATCGGCATGGCCGAGCGCGCCTACGACCTGATGTGCAAGCGCGCGCTCACGCGTGTCGCGTTCGGCAAGCCGCTTGCACGACAAGGCGTCGTGCAGCAGCAGATCGCCCGGTCCCGTATCGAGATCGAGCAGGCACGGCTGCTCGTGCTGAAGGCTGCGTGGCTGATGGATACCGTTGGGAAGGAGGGCGCGCGCGTCGAGATCTCGGCGATCAAAGTGGCCGCGCCGACCGTGATGCTGAACGTCCTCGACCGCGCGATCCAGATCCACGGAGCTGCGGGCGTCTCGGAGGACTTCCCCCTGGCGGCAATGTACGCGCACGGCCGGACGCTCCGCATCGCCGACGGACCGGACGAGGTGCACGAGATGGTGATCGCCCGGCGCGAGCTGTCCCGCTACCTCGAGGGCGGCTCGTGACCGACGAGCTCGTCGATCCGTCCGCACTCGCGAAGTTCCTTGCATCGGAAGCGCCCGACTACGCCGGGGACTTCACGGTCGAGCGGATAGGTGAAGGCCAATCGTGCTTGACGTTCCTCGTGACCGGCGACGGATGGCGCGTCGTGTTGCGACGCCCCCCGCGCGGCGATCTGCCGCCCTCCGCGTTCGACGTCACGAGGGAGTATCGCGTGATGCGCGCGCTGTACGATCACGGCGCTCCCGTTCCGGTGCCGGGCCCCATCGTGCTGTGCGAGGACAAAGACGTGATCGGCGCGCCGTTCTATCTGATGGAGAGCGTCGACGGCGTCGTCGTTCGTGACACGCTTCCCGATGCGCTTTCGTCGTTGGACGACCGCGCGCGCATGAGCTACCAGCTCCTCGACACCCTCGTCGATCTTCACGCCGTCGACTACGCAGCCGTCGACCTGGCGTCGTTCGGGAAGCCGGCCGGATATCTAGAGCGCCAGCTCCGAAGGATGAACCAGCTGTGGGAGCTCGCACGTTTCCGCGAGCAGCCCGACATCGACGGCGTGGGGGAATGGCTCGCCGCGAACGTGCCCGAGCAGACCGAAGCATCGATCGTGCACGGCGACTACAAGCTCGACAACGTCATCCTGGCGCCGACCTCACCGGCGACGCTCGTCGCCGTCGTCGACTGGGAGATGTCGACGCTCGGTGATCCGCTGGCCGACGTCGGCTGGCTCCTCTATTTCTGGCTGGACCCGGGCGACGAGCTGTTCCGCGGTCCGGGTGCCGGCGGCGTGACATATCTGGAGGGCTTCCCGCATCGCGCCGACCTGTTGCGGCGCTACGCGGAACGGTCGGGACGCGATGTGCGCGCAATCGACTGGTACGCGGCGATGGCGGGATGGAAGATCGCGATCATCATGGAGGGCTCGTACCGGCGCTTTCTCGGCGGCGTGACCGACCATCCGACGTTCGCGCGCTTGGAAGAAGGTGTCCCCGCACTCGCACGCAGAGCGGCGATGGCGATGCGGGGCGAGCTCCGGCTCTAGCTGCGCGCCTCTTCGACCCGCACGACGCGCTCGGGACGCCGTGGGCTGCGGATCGGCTTGCCGTTTGCCGACGGGATCGCTTTCCGGCTCTGCGCCTTCGCTGCGCGCGCAGGCAAGACCAGGCTGAACGTGCTCCCGCTCCCTTGCTCGGAGGCGATGTCGACGCGCCCGCCGTGTGCTTCGGCGACGCGGCGGACGAACGCCAGACCGATTCCGAGCCCGCCGAACCGGCGCGTTGCCGAACCGTCGACCTGGTGGAAAGCGTCGAACACGGCGTCTCGCTTGATCGGATCGATCCCGATGCCTTGATCGGCGACCGAGATCGCGAGCGTCGGCTTCCGCTCGTCCGGGAGCGTCTCCACGGCGACCGTGACGATCCCGCCGTCGGGTGAGAACTTGATCGCGTTGTCGATCAGCTCGTCGATCGCGTTCCGAAGCAGCGCGGAGCTCGCTGCGATCGGGGCAACGTCGTGGCCCACTCGTGCCGCGATCACGTGGCTGGCCGAGCGATCGCTCCAGCGCGCGGTCGCGTCGCGCACGAGCTCGCCGACGTCGACACGCTCGGCGTCGGTGCGCGCGCTTCCGCCTTCGAGCGCGGCCACGTCGATCAGCAGGTCGACGACTCGATCGAGGCGCTCGCACGCTTCCACGATCGCGCCGACGAATGCGCCCTGTTGTGTCGTCGAAAGCTCACGCCGCTGAAGCAGACGCGCGAAGCCGAGCGCCGATGCGAGTGGTGTCCGGAGCTCGTGCGAGATGTTCGAAAGGAACTCTTCTTTCATGCGCTCGAGCGCGCGCTCCTTGCGAAGGTCGCGCACGAGGAAGACGTGACCGACGATGCTGCGCTCGGCGCGCACCGGCGTGGCTGCGATCCCGACCGGCAACCCACTCTCGAGCGTGCCGGTGGTTCCGGACGGATAATCCTTGCTCGATCGCATCCACGATTCGAGTGAGATCCCGGACCGCTCGGACCCGCGGATGAAACGCGAGACGATCGTTCCGCGCGCGGTTTCGCCCGTAGCACCGAGCATCTCGGCCGCAGCCGCGTTCATCGCGCGGATCTCGTTCTTCTCGTTGGTCACGACGATCGCATCGGGCACGACGCTCATCACAGCGGCAAGCTGCGCGTCGGCCGCAACGTTTGCGAGGTGCCGCGCGCGCTTGCGGCCGGCACGGACGCCCATCCAGATCTCCATGATGAGCGCGAAGACGCAGAACGCGACGAAGGCGACGCGCCCCGGAGTGTCGATCCAGTTGATGATTGCCACCCGCACGGAGCCCTCCCTCGATTTCGTTTTTGGTGCCGTGGTCGTGGTCGTCCGCACGCTTCCGGCGGGCTGCGTCCCGGTGCGTCGGACCGTCGTTGGACGAGCGCCTTGGGTTGCGGTCGGAGTGCTCGAAACGCCCGGCGAATTCGTTCCTTGGCCGCTCGCTTGCTGCGGGTTCGTGATCCCGCCGCCGCCGGCCGAAGGCTGCGGTGCCGGCGTAGAAGACGCGCATGCCGGTGCGACGTTGAGCAAGCCGGTTTGCACGCCGTTCGTGAGAAGACCCCCGACGACCGGAAGTGGGGTCGCGAGCGTGCAAACGGGATCGGCCGACGCAGGGGGGATGACCAGCGCGAACGCAGCCGCCGACACGAGCACGACGCCGCCGATACCTCCGCGCTTCATGCCCCCAAGCGTGCCCGGTTCGCCCCAGATAATCCATGCCCCGCTCGGGCCAAACGCGCCTAGTCCCCAATGACTACAGAAGGGCGACGGAAAGCCACCCAAATGCGTCCAGGTTGCGCCATCGGTTAAGGAAGGAAATGACCGTATTACATGCTCCCAGCGGGGCAAACGACTAAGTGATGATTACGTTTCCGAGCGTTCACGTGTGCTTGCCGAGCGATTTCCGCGCGGCAGGCGCAGCTCGCGAGTCGCTGCGCTCCCTCGAGCAGTACGTGCCAAACGAGACGATCCAAGATCTCAACCTTCTCGTCAGCGAGCTCGTGAGCAACAGCGTCAAGCACGCGCCGCTGATGCAGGATCAGGCCATCGAAGTCGACGCGAATCCGACCGACCGCGGCATCCGGGTCGAGGTGACCAACCCGGGACGAGCCGAGATGGCGAACACGCTTCAGCCGAGGGCGACGGAATCCGGCTGGGGGTTGCTGTTGGTCACGAAGATCGCGTCGCGCTGGGGCGTCTCGACGAACGGTTCGACGCTGGTCTGGTTCGAGCTCGACCTCGGCGACACGTAACGAGCTCGTCCGAGATCCACCCACCGCCCGCATCCCGAGCGATCTCGGAACCTTCTCCCCAGTTATCGGATTCCACTCCAGCGAGGCCACGTTGCGTGGGAGGTCGACGGGTACCGCCGATCGCTCGTGGCGGGGCCTTCCGGACGGTCGATCGTTCTCCGGCTCCCTCGCAGCGCGGCCGCGACGTGGTGCGCCTGCCGTCGTCACCGCATGTCGTGACGACGGTCGTCGGCTGCCGGGTGCAAGGGCAAAAGTGGGGCGAACGGGCCGGCCGGCTTCGGCCGGCCCGTTCTGGGGGCTTCAAGTTCGCCCGTCGGCTGAACCTCAGACGAGCCAAATCAAGGCCACTGGTTTGGGGAGGCTCCACAATCATATGTCCCCGGCCTGCGCGGGGAGAAACCAGGCCGGTTGGACATATGCCTAAGTTCGCGCTGTATCCTTTGTGAGCGTCACAAGTACGGGATCTCGCAAGCGGCCACGATCGGTGAACCTTTCGATACGGCGTTCTGTGGGTCTCACAAAGGGGGGGCGTGATGCCACGGACGACGCAGCGGAAGACAGATCAAGATCCACGCGCGCACGCGCTACGCGAGATCCTCGACGATCTCGAACGCATCACCGACGATCTCGCCGAGCGGATGCTCAAGCAGTACCTCGAGTCGATCCCGAGCTACCGCGCGCTCCCCGACGTGACGCTCGACCAGATCCGCGAAGTCAACCGCGCGAACGTACGAGGATTCATCCGCTCGATGCGCGCCGGCCGTGGGCCGAGCAGCGAAGAGCTCACGATGATCCGCGAAAGCGCATCCCGCCGCGCGCGCGAAGGCGTTCCGTTGTCTGCATTGCTCGCCGCCTATCGGACGGGGGCGCAGATCGCGTGGGCAGAAGCGCGCGTGATCATCGGCGACGACCACCAGCGGCTCGCCGCAGGGTTGGACTTCGCGACCGCCGTGATGAATTGGATCGACGAAGCGAGCGGCGCGGCTGCTCAAGCGTACCTCTCTGAATACGAACGTCTCGCCAGCGATCGAGAAACGTCGCGCCGCGACTTCCTCGACGGCGTGCTCGGTGGAGAGCTCATGGCGGAAGAGATCCTTGCGCGCGGCGAGGCGTTGGGCCTCGAGGTCGCGGTGCCGTACGGAGTCGCGATCGTAGCGTTCGCGCAGCACGGCGCCGACGAAACCCTGTGGAGGAACGGCCAGCACCGGCTTCGTGCGATGGCAGCCGAGCTGCCGAACGCGGATCGTTCCTTGGTCGTAACGCGCGGCGACGAGGTCGTTCTGATCTTCCCGGCCGAAGGGGAGGTCGACGGGATGGCGGCTCACCTCACGTCTTTCATCGAGCGGGCCGGTGGTGTCGTCGGTGCGGAGCTCTCCGCCGGACTTGGGCGACCGCGCGAGTCGATAACGGAGCTCTCGGGCTCCTATCGCGAAGCGGCGATCGCGCTCGCTGCGGCGCGCGCGGGGTCGTCGGTGCCGCTCGCCGTCTACGGCGAGGTCCTGATCGAAGAGCTGATCCTTCGCGAGCGCGCCGTTGCGCGGCGGCTCGCACGAACGATCCTCGAGCCGCTCGACCAGCATCCCGACTTGCTCGCGACGCTCGTGGCGTACATGACCCACGGGCCGTCGCTGCCTGCCGTGGCGAAGCGCTTGTACTTGCACCCCAACACCGTTGCCTACCGGCTCGCTCGGGTGAAGGAGCTCACCGGGCGCGACCCGAAATCGCCGGCCGGGGTGGCGGAGCTGTTCCTGGCGCTGCGCGCTTCGCAGCTGGTCGGCGGTCGGCCAGACCCTGGGCAGGCCGAACGCTAGAGGCAAACCCCCGCGTACCCAGCGTGAATGGCCCGATGGAGCCATTCACGGCGCCCTGTTACGACTTCTACAATGATTGTTGCCGTTCCTGGCAATGATTGGACGATGTCTTTACAATCTCCGCATAAGCCCCCCTAGGGAAGCGACCCCCTGCCCGGTCAGGGGGTTTCGCTTATCGGGGGCCCGGCGCATCGAGCGCGCGCGCGAATGCCTCGTACGCGGGCTCGTCGAAGAGAACGAACCGCACGTCGTCGACGTTCGATGTCGCATCCCGGACCGCGCGAACGGCGACCACAGCCGCGGCGTCGAGCGGATAGCCGTATACGCCCGTTGAGATCGCGGGGAATGCGACCGTCCGCGCGCCGAGCTCGTCGGCAACGCGCAACGACTCGGTGTGGCACGACGCGAGGAGACTCGAGCGGTCTTCGTTCTTCGAGTAGACCGGCCCGACCGTATGGATCACCCAACGCGCGTCGAGTTTCCCCCCCGTCGTTGCGACGGCTCGCCCGGGAGGGAGCCCGCGTGGGAGCGTCGTTGCGCGCAACCGACGACACTCTTCGATGATCGCCGGCCCACCACGCGCGTGGATCGCACCGTCGACACCGCCGCCTCCCATCAATGATGAGTTCGCCGCGTTGACGATCGCGTCGACGCTTTCCTGCGTGATGTCTCCCTGTACCAAGCCGATCGTTGTCATGCGGGAATCGTAGCGTGATGCGCGGATGGACAGAACCGCGTGCCGCGGCGAGAGTACGTGGCATGAAGATCGCGGTGACCGGCGCGAGCGGTCTGATCGGTACCGCGTTGGTTCCGGCGCTCGAGGCGCGAGGACACCGCATCGTCCGCGTGGTGCGCGCAAGCGAAGGGGGCCCGGACCGCGTTCGCTGGGATCCGGAGCGAGGAGCTCTCGATGCGGAAGCGCTCGCAGGTGTCGACGCCGCCGTGAACCTGGCGGGTGAGCCGATCGGCAAAAGGCGGTGGTCCGCGCGCCAGAAGGCCCGGATATTGAACAGTCGCGTTCGCGGAACGGAGACGCTGGCTCGCGATCTCGCCGCCCTCTCGCCGCGTCCGCGCGTGCTCATCAACGCGTCCGCGATGGGCTTCTACGGAGACTGCGGCGACGAGGTCCTCACCGAGGCGTCACCGTCGGGATCGGGCTTCCTCGCGTCGGTGTGTCGCCGCTGGGAAGCGGCGACGGCGCCGGCGAGCAACGCCGAGATCCGCGTCGTCCTCCTGCGGACGGGTCTGGTTCTGCACCCCTCAGGGGGGCTGCTGAAGCGCGTGCTGTTGCCGTTCCGCATGGGCCTCGGCGGACGGCTGAGCACGGGGCGACAGTGGATGAGCTGGGTCACGCTCGCAGATCACATCGGGGCGATGTTGCATCTGTTGGAGGACGACGACGCGCGCGGCGCTTTCAACGTCGCGACGTCGAACCCAGTTCGAAACGTCGACTTCACACGCGCGCTTGCACGCGTGCTGAGGCGTCCGGGGATCGTCCCGATCCCGAAAGCGTTGATCGCCGTCCCGTTCGGCCGCGAGCTCACTGGGGACCTGCTTGCGAGTATCCGGATGGCTCCGGAACGGCTCGACCGCGCCGGCTATCGATTCGAGTCGCCTGAGCTGGAGCCGGCCTTGCGCGCGCTGCTGGAGCGCTAAGGAGCTTCCGCAGGGCCGCTCGGAAGGAAGACGCGGAAGCGTGCGCCGCCTTCCTCGCGATCTTCGACCCACGCCCGTCCGCCCTGACTGTCCGCGAAGCGCGCGACGAGCGAAAGCCCGATGCCGACGCCCGGCGCGTGCGGCTTCATCCCCGCTTGCCGGAACGGCTCGAAGATCACCGTGCGCAGATCGG
>Ga0066679_10001015_pt1 | contig 10759 bp, 10 predicted proteins | sample GraSoiAngelo_128_FD_62298 | JGI IMG/M metagenome (GOLD analysis project Ga0066679, IMG submission 62298) | Grasslands soil microbial communities from the Angelo Coastal Reserve, California, USA - 14_0927_12_20cm | ecosystem: Environmental > Terrestrial > Soil > Grasslands | place: USA... | reverse complement strand
CCGGTCGCCTTGCTGACGAAGGGAATGGTGCGGGAGGCCCGGGGGTTCACCTCCAGCACGTGGACGACGCCGGCCTGGATGGCGTACTGCACGTTGATCAACCCCACCACCCCGAGGGCCTCGGCGAACGCCTTGGTGTAGCGCCGCATCTCCTCCACCTGCCGATCCCCGATGAGGTAGGGTGGGAGCACGCACGCCGAGTCGCCCGAATGCACGCCCGCGTCCTCGATGTGCTGCATCACCCCGCCGATCACCGAGCGCCGCCCGTCGGCGATCGCGTCCACGTCGGCCTCGAAGGCGTCCTCGAGGAAGCGATCGATGAGCACGGGATGCTCCGGGGCCACCCGCGCCGCCCGCTCGAAGTAGTCGCGCAGTGAGCCGTCGTCGTACACGATCTCCATGGCGCGGCCGCCGAGCACGTATGACGGGCGCACCAGCACGGGGTAGCCGATGCGCTCGGCCACCGCGACGGCTTCGGCGACGGAGCGGGCGATCCCGTTGGGCGGCTGCGTGATGCCGAGCCGCCGGGCGAGGGCCTCGAAGCGCTCCCGATCCTCGGCGACGTCGATCGCGTCGGGGGTGGTGCCGAGGATCCGCACCCCCGCCGCCTCGAGGGGCTTCGTGAGCTGCAGCGGCGTCTGGCCACCGAGCTGCACCACGACCCCGAACGGCCGCTCCCACCGCACGATCTCGAGGACGTCCTCCAGGGTGAGCGGCTCGAAGTACAGCTTGTCCGAGATGTCGAAATCGGTCGAGACGGTCTCGGGGTTGCAGTTGATCATGATCGTCTTGAACCCGAGGTCGCGGAACGCGAGCCCCGCCCGGACGCAGCAGTAGTCGAATTCGACGCCCTGGCCGATGCGGTTCGGCCCGCTGCCCAGAATGACGATGCTCCGCTCCCCCAGCGGCTCGGACTCGTTCTCGTCGTCGTAGGAGCTGTAGAGGTATGGGGTGGACGACGGGAACTCGCCCGCGCACGTGTCCACGGTCTTGTAGGCCGGATGCACGCCCAGCTGCCAGCGCCGCGCCCGCAGCTCCGCTTCGCTGGTGCCGCGCAGCGCGGCCAGCTGGCGATCGCTGAACCCCATACGCTTCATCCGGCGCAGCTCGGCGGCCCCGACCTCCGTGAGCCCCGCGAACCACCGCTCCGCATGGAGCAGGTCTTCCATCTGATAGAGGAACCAGGGGTCGATGCGCGACGCCTGCGCGATGTCCTCCACCGTGAGCCCGGCGACGAGGGCGCGCTTGATCTGGAACATCCGCTCGGGGGTCGGGACCCGCAGCGCCACGCGCAAATCGTCGGGGGAGTCGCCCGTCAGTCGGTCGTCGGCCAGAGTGGCGCCGGCGACCCATCCCGGGCGGCCGATCTCGAGCGCGCGCAGTCCCTTCTGGAACGCCTCCTTGAACGTGCGCCCGATCGCCATCGCCTCGCCCACGGACTTCATCTGCGTCGTGAGGCGGTAGTCGGCGGTCGGGAACTTCTCGAACGCGAAGCGCGGCACCTTCACCACCACGTAGTCGAGCACCGGCTCGAACGACGCCGGGGTCGTCCGCGTGATGTCGTTCGGCAGCTCGTCGAGGGTGTATCCGACGGCGAGCTTCGTCCCGATGCGCGCGATCGGGAAGCCCGTGGCCTTGGACGCGAGCGCGGAGCTGCGGGAGACGCGCGGGTTCATCTCGATCACGAGCATCTCGCCGTCGGCTGGGTTCACGGCGAACTGGATGTTGCAGCCGCCCGCCTCGACGCCGATCTCGCGAATGATCGCGATCGCGGCGTCGCGCATCCGCTGGTACTCCCGGTCGGTGAGGGTCATGGCCGGGGCCACGGTGATCGAGTCGCCGGTGTGCACGCCCATGGGATCGAGGTTCTCGATGGAGCACACGATCACCACGTTGTCGCGCCGGTCCCGCATCACTTCCAGCTCGAACTCCTTCCAGCCGAGCACGCTGCGCTCGATCAGCGTCGTGTGTACGGGGGAGAGCTCCAGCGCGCGCTCGACGTGCTCCTCGAACTCCGCCCGATTGAAGGCCACGCCCCCGCCGGTGCCACCCAGCGTGAAGGACGGCCGGATGACGGCTGGATACCCGACCTGCGCCACCGCCGCGACCGCCTCCTCGAGACGCCCCACGGTCCGGCCGAGCGGCGTGGCGAGGCCGATGCGCCCCATCGCCGCCGCGAACTCCGCCCGATCCTCCGCCATCTGGATCGCGCGGGCGTTCGCGCCGATCAGCTCGACGCCGTAGCGCTCGAGGGTGCCGTCGCGCGCCAGCGCCATCGCCACGTTGAGGGCCGTCTGGCCCCCCATCGTCGGCAGCAGCGCGTCAGGGCGCTCGCGCTCGATCACCTTGCGGACCCAATCGGGGGTCACGGGCTCGATGTAGGTCCGGTCGGCGAGCTCCGGGTCGGTCATGATCGTGGCGGGGTTGGAATTCACCAGGATCACCGTGTAGCCCTCCTCCTTCAGGGCCTTGACCGCCTGCGTGCCCGAGTAGTCGAACTCCGCGCCCTGGCCGATCACGATCGGGCCGGACCCGAGGAGCAGGATGCGTTGGAGGTCAGTCCGCTTGGGCATCGAGCACGTCTTGCAGGGTCTGGTCGAGCGAGCGGCGCGGCGCCCAGCCCGTCGCCGCGCGGAGCTTGGAGGCGTCCCCGACGAGATACGGCAGGTCGCCCACGCGCATGAGGTCCGCGTCCGCTTCGGGAATCGGCCGCACGCCGACCAGCGCGGCGAGCTTGTCGAGCAACTCCTCGAGCGAGATGCCGCGGCCCGACGCGATGTTGTAGATCTCGCCGGGCTGGCCCTTCACGAGCAGCCGGGCGTAGGCATCGACCACGTCCTGCACGTGGAGGAACTCCCGTACGGGCTCCAGATTTCCCACTTTCACGACCGGAGCCGCCGCCCGCTTGGCCAGCTTGAGCCGCTGGGCGAACGCGGGCACGACGAAGCGCCCATCCTGCCCGGGCCCCGTGTGCGCGAAGGCCCGCGCCACGATGACCCGCAGCCCGCCGCGGCGCCACGCTTCGAGAGCGGCGAGCTCGGCCCCCGCCTTGCTCGCGGCGTAGGGCGAGCAGGGTGCCACCGGGTCGCTCTCCTTGCGCGGCGTCGGGTCGCCGCGGCCGTACACCTCCGCGGTCGACGTCACCAAGACCACCGGGTCGCCCCGGCCAGCCCGCTTTGCCTCGAGCAGCACGTGCACCAGCCGGGCCGTGCCCGCGGCGTTCACCGTCCAGGCCCAGCCCGGATCTCGCGCCGCCTCGACCCCGGAGGACACGGCGGCGAGGTGCACGACGGCGTCGTAGGGCGCGCCCGCGCACTGCCGCACGGACTCGAAGTCCGCGAGCTCGAGCGGCAGCCAGCGCACCGCGGCGCGCTCCGCGACGGACAGCTCCGCAGGGCCGGCAGGGGGCCCCGCCGGCGCGGCCGGACGGACGGCGGCGACCACGTCGCGCCCGTCGTCCATGAGCCGCCGCACCATCCACCGGCCGACGAACCCGTCCGCGCCGGTAACGAGAACCCTCACCCCGCCCGCTCCACGTCCGCGTTCACCATCATGCGCACGAGCTCCTCGAAGCTCACCCGGGGCGCCCAGCCGAGCTGGCGGCGCGCCTTGGCGGCGTCGGCCTGCAAGATATCCACCTCCGCCGGCCGCACGAGCCGCGGGTCGACCTTCACGTACTGGCGCCAGTCGAGATTAGCGTGACCGAACGCCACCTCGCACAGCTCGCGGACGGTGTGCTGCCGCCCCGTGCCCACGACGTAGTCCTCGGGCTCCGGCTGCTGCAGCATGAGCCACATCGCCTCGACGTAATCCCCGGCGTAACCCCAATCGCGCCGGGCGTCGAGGTTGCCGAGCCGCAGCTCGCTCGCCTTCCCCTTCACGATCCGCGCCACGCCGTGGCTCACCTTGCGGGTGACGAACTCGAGCCCCCGCCGGGGTGACTCGTGGTTGAAGAGGATCCCGCTCACGGCGTACAGCCCGTAGGACTCGCGGTAGTTCACCGTGATCCAGTGTCCGTAGACCTTGGCCGCGCCGTAGGGGGACCGCGGGTAGAAGGGCGTCGTCTCCCGCTGCGGGGTCTCGACCGCCTTGCCGAACATCTCGGACGAGCTGGCTTGATAGAAGCGGGCCTCCGGGTGCGCGAGCCGAACGGCCTCGAGGATGCGCGTGACGCCCAGCGCCGTGAACTCGCCCGTCAACACCGGCTGGGTCCACGATGTCGGCACGAAGCTCTGGGCCGCGAGGTTGTAGACCTCGTGGGGCCGGGCGTCGCGGATGACGGCCGTGAGCGAGTGCTGGTCGAGCAGGTCGGCGGGCACCACGTGGATCTTGTCGAGCAGGTGTCCGATCCGCTCGTAGGAGTCGTGTGACGTGCGCCGCACGACGCCCACCACCTCGTAGCCTTTCTGCAGCAGCAGCTCCGCCAGGTACGACCCGTCCTGGCCGGTGACTCCCGTAACGAGCGCCGTCCGGCGGGGTTGCCCTTCCCCGGAGTCCCGAGTAGGTTTCGGCCGCTTTTCGCCCTGCTTCGCTGTGGCGCTCATGCTCTGTCGGATGGAGGCCTATGGCTCGAGTGTGCGAAATCTGTGGCAAGGGTCCCATCACGGGGCACAACATCAGCCACGCGAACAACAAGACCAACCGCCGCTGGTACCCCAACCTGCAGCGGGTGCGCGCCGTGGTGGACGGGACGGTGCGGCGCCTGCGCGTCTGCACCCAGTGCCTCAAGTCGAACCGCGTCGCGAAGGCGTCCTAGCGGAATAAAAACGGGGGACTCAGAGTCCCCCGTGCCGCGCTGGTGCTCCACCGCTCGCTCACTCACCCAGCAGTTCGATCCGAGCCACCTCGGCACCGTCGCCCGCGCGATGGCCCAGCTTGAGGATGCGCGTGTACCCCCCGGGTCGCGAGGCGAACCGGGGGCCCAGTTCCTTGAAGAGTTTCTGCGCCGCCGCGCGGTCCTTGATCCGCCGCTCCACCAGGCGGCGTGCGTGGAGGTCGCCGCGCCGCGCCAGCGTGATCAGCCGCTCCGCGAACGGGCGCAGCTCCTTCGCCTTCGCCTCGGTGGTCACGATCCGGTCGTGCTTGATGAGGCTCGTGGCGAGGTTCGCGAGCAGCGCTTTGCGGTGGCTGGCGGTGCGCGACAGTTGGCGCGCCTTGGCGCGGTGCCGCATCTACTCCACTCCCTCCTCTTCGGTCACCTGCGCCACCGGCGGCGTGCCGGGATCGGCGACGCGCAGCTCGCCCTCGACCTCCTCGAGCTTCATCCCGAAGTTGAGCCCCTCGCGCCGCAGCAGCTCGGCGATCTCACCCAGCGCCTTCTCGCCCACGTTCTTCACCTTGAGCAGGTCCTCCTCGCGGTACTGCACGAGGTCGGCCAGGGTGCGGATGTTCGAGTTCTTCAGCGAGTTGACGGAGCGCACCGAAAGGCCCACGTCGTCGATGCTCCGCGCCACCACGTCCTTCAGCTGGCTCGTCGCGACGCCGCCGTTCCCCGCGGGCTCGCTCGCCACCATCGGGACTTTGCCGAAGTCCACGAAGAAGCGGAAGTGCTCCTGCGCGAGCGCCGCCGCATAGGCCACCGCGTCTTCCGGTGAGATGGTGCCGTTGGTCTCGACCGTGAGCGTCAGCCGGTCGTAGTCGGTGCGCTGCCCGACCCGGGTCTCGGCCACCGTGAAGTTCGCGCGACGCACCGGATTGTAGATCGAGTCGATGCGCACCACGTCCACCGGGAGCGTGCGATCGAGCGGATGCTGCTCGGCCTCCACGTAGCCCCGGCCCTTGTTGACGTACAACTCCCCCGCGATCTCCCGGTCATCCTGGAGCGTGAAGAGCAGCTGGTCCGCGTTCACGATCGTCACCGCCCCGTGCGCCTCGATGTCGCGGGCGTGGACGGGCCCGGCCTTTTCGCGCTTGACGTGCAGCACGGCCTCGTCCACGTCGGGCGAGAGCATCAGCGTGAGCTGCTTGAGGCGCTGGATGATCTGGTGCACGTCTTCGACCACCCCCGGGATCGTTTGGTGCTCGTGCACCACGCCGTCGATCCGGAACGCCCAGACGGCGGCACCCCGCAGCGAGGACAAGAGCATCCGGCGCAGCGCGTTCCCCAGCGTGTAGCCGTAGCCCCGCTCGAGCGGCTGCAGCCGGAACTCGGCGGCATTGGGGTTGTCCTCCCGCTTCGTCATCTCCACCAGGTGCGGTCGGACCAGTCCGGTCAAATCAAGAGTCGTGATCACTTGGAATAGAGCTCGACGATTAACTGTTCCTGCGCGGCGATCGGGATGGCGTCGCGGGTGGGCCGCTCCTTCATCCGGCCGCGCGCCTTGTCGGTGTCCACCTGGATCCAGGAGACGGGCTGCCCGCGCCCGAACTGCTCGAGCGCGTGCTTCACCAGGACGAGCTCGCGGCTGCCCGCAGCGACCGCAACCTCCTCACCCGGGCGCACGCGGTAGGAAGGCACGTCCACCGTGTGCTCGTTCACCTGGATGTGGCGGTGCCGTACGAGCTGCCGCGCCTGCTTGCGCGACACCGCGAAGCCCATGCGATACACCAGGTTGTCCAGCCGCGACTCGAGCGCCACGAGCAGCGCCTCGCCGGTGACCCCGGGCTCTTTCAACACCCGGTCGAAGATGTTGCGGAACTGTCGCTCCGACAGGCCGTAAATGCGCTTCACTTTCTGCTTCTCGCGCAGCTGCTTGGCGTACTCGGACGCCTTGCGCCGCCGCCCCGTGGACTGGCCGTGCTGGCCGGGCGCGTACGCGCGGCGCTCCACGGCGCACTTCTCGGTGAGGCAACGCGTGCCCTTGAGAAACAGCTTCGTGCCCTCCCGGCGGCACAACCTGCAGACGGGACCCGTGTAGCGCGCCACCGCTTACACCCGCCGCTTCTTGGGCGGCCGGCACCCGTTGTGAGGGATGGGCGTGACGTCGCGGATTGAGCGGATCTGCAGCCCTGCAGTCGCCAGCGCCTGGATCGCGGACTCGCGGCCCGACCCCGGGCCCTGCACCCGGACGTGCACGCGCCGCACGCCCAGGTTCATCGCCTCGCGCGCGGCCTGCTCGGCGGCGACCGTGGCGGCGAACGGCGTCGATTTCTTGGACCCCTGGAACCCGGCCTTGCCCGAGGAACCCCAGGTGATGGCGTTCCCCTGCATGTCGGTGATCGTGATGAGCGTGTTGTTGAAAGTCGCGGTGATGTGGGCGATCCCCTCCGCCTCCACGACCTTCTTGGCGCGCTTGGCGCCCGCCGGTTTCGCTTGTGCCATTTACTTTTTGAGAACGGCTTTCTTCTTGCCCGCGATCGCCCGCCGCGGCCCCTTCTTGGTTCGCGCGTTGGTGTGCGTGCGCTGGCCGCGAACCGGCAATCCTTTGCGGTGCCGCCCCCCGCGATACGTCCCGATGTCCATCAACCGTTTGATGTTCATCGCGACCTCGGTGCGCAGCGCGCCTTCCACCTTATAGTCGCGCTCGATCACCTGCCGCAGCCGCGCCACCTCCGCATCCCGGAGATCGCGCACCCGCGCGTCGGCGTTCACCCCGGTCTCGGCGAGGATCTTTCTCGCGTTGCTGGGCCCGATGCCGAAGATGTACGGCAGAGCGTATTGTATTTTCTTCTCGCGCGGCAGGTCGACGCCCGCAATACGTGCCATGTCCTAGCCCTGCCGTTGCTTGTGCTTGGGATTGCGCTTGCAGATCACGCGGACCACGCCGCGGCGGCGGATCACCTTGCAATGCTCGCAGATCGGTCGAACGCTCGAGCGCACCTTCACAGGGCGGTCTCCACAACAGAGCCAAGATTCCGGGTCAGTCTTGAACAATAGACGGGCCCGTAAGTTATCGCAAGGGGCGGGATTAGGGCGTTGTCCGCAGCTCCGACAACACCCACCGGTTCCCCGCGCGGCGAAACCCCAAAAACACCGCTTCGCGCCGCTCGTCCGCCGTTCCCGGTACGACGTAGCGGCGATCCAGCTCGACGAAGCCCTTGCCCGGTTCGACTTCGCGCAGGCTCGTGACCGCCAGCGAGCGCTCGTTCGCGGTGCGCAGGTGGCGCCGCAGCAACTCGACCGCCTGCGCCCGCCCAAGCGGCGACGACGGGTCCGCGCCGGGGATCTGGAGCACAACGCTAGCACTTTGTCCCACAAGCGATTGGGGATCGTGGGCGAGCCAGGCGACGCGCGCCGCCTCAGCCGCCTGGGCAAGCGAGCCCTGGGCCTCGAGCGGCGCCGCGGCGAGCGACAACCCCATGACCCACAGCGTGCGCCTCATAGACACTCCACCAGCCGTTGGTACACCCCGCTCGGGTCGGCGGCCCGCGTGATGGGTCGTCCCACGACGAGATGGGTCGCCCCCGCGCGCACGGCGTCCTGGGGCGCGATGGTGCGCGCCTGGTCGTCGGCGGGGTCCGCGGGCGAGCGGATCCCCGGCACCACCATCCACGGTGTGGGCCCGAGCGCCGCGCGCAACAGCGGCAACTCGGCCCCCGCGGCGACCACGCCGCGCAAACCCGCTCGCACCGCGAGGCGGGCGAGGCGCTCTGCTTCGCAGCCCACGTCCGGCACGCCGCGCCCCAGCACCTGCCCCAGGGCCGCCCCATCGTGCGAGGTGAGAATCGTGACACCGACGAGCGCGACCTCCCCGGCGGCCTGCGCGGCGGCGGCGAGCATGTCGGCGCCGCCCAGGCAGTGCACGGTCGCCATGGCCACGCCCAGCTCGCGCGCGGCCGCCACCGCGCCCGCCACGGTGCTCGGGATGTCGTGCCACTTGAGGTCGAGGAACACCCGCACGCCGCGCGCCAGGAACTCGCGCGCCAGGGCCGGCCCCTCGCGGACGTACAATCCGGGGCCGAGCTTGGCCCAGCGCAGCCCGGGCAGGCGCTTGGCGAGCGCCAGCGCCTCGCGGCCGCTCGGCACGTCGAAGGCGACGACGAGCTCAGCCACGGGTGAGCTCCCGCGCGACCCGCTCCGGCACCCGCGGGTCCGCGAGCGCGGCGGTGCCGATGGCAACGAGCGACGCGCCGGCATCGAGGTAAGCGCGCGCGTCTTCCGCGGTGCGGATGCCGCCCACGCCGATCACCGGCACGCCCACGCGCTCGGCGACCCGCCGGGTGGCAAGCACGCCGATCGCCAGCAACGCCGGGCCGCTGACGCCACCCGACCCGTTGCCCAGGCGAGCGTCCAGCATCCCAGGCATGGTGTTGACGAGACTGACGGCGTCCGCGCCTTCGTGCTGCGCGGTCTGCGCCATGGCGGGAATATCCGGGAGCGCGGGCGAGAGCTTGATCACGAGCGGTTTCGTCGTCACTCCACGGCAGCGGCGCACCAGCTCGGCGAGAGCGTGCGCGTCCGCGCCGAACTCGAGTCCACCGGCGGTCGTGTTCGGGCAGGAGGCGTTGATCTCGAACGCCACGACCGTGGGGATGGGCGTGAGCCGCTCGACCACGCGAACGTAATCGTCCACGACGGCGCCCGCCACGTTGACGAGCACGCGGGCCCGCTTGAGGCGCGCCGCGAGCCACGGCAGGTCGCGCCGCGCCACCTCCTCGAGTCCCGGATTCGCGAGGCCCACGGCGTTCAGCATCCCCCCGCCGAACTCGGCGACGCGCGGCGCCGGGTGCCCCTGCCGTGGCTCCGGGGTCACGGCTTTCGTGATGATCCCCCCCAACGCGTCGAGATCGATGACCCCGTCGACCTCGCGGCCGAAGGCCGCCGTCCCGGCGGCGAGGAGCACGGGGTTCTGGAAGGTCGTGCCGAGCACGCGGACGGGAAACGGCGGCGAGGCCGAGGGGCTCACGGTGCGTCGAGCATCGGGCCCCGCCGCCCGGGCACGGGCGGTCTGACCGTTGCGGAGACGGTCGGCGCGGGCGAGCGCAGCTCGAGGCCGAGGGCCCGGGCGAGCGAGTCCTCGGCCGCGGCGTAGGCCGGGCTCGCTTCGCCCCGCAAGGCGAGGGTGTACGGCGAGGCGGGATACGTGCTGGAAAGCACCGCGAGCAGGGAGTCGTGGGACTCGGGCAGCAGTCCGGCGGCGGCGACGAGCGCCTTGGGGGCGAACAGCGAGCTCGGCGCGAGCGTAGCGATGCGCAGAAACAGGCGCCCGGCCAGCCGGGCATTCCCGAGCGAGTCGCGCGCCAGCTCCGCGGCGCGGAACAGCGCGGCGTCGCCGCTCGCATCAGGGACCAGCACGCGCGCGAGCAGCAGGCGGGCCCGCTGTCCCTCCACCGAGTCCGGGGCCAGTCGTCGGACCTGAGCGTACCTGTCCTGCGCCGCATCCAACTCCCCGCCGGCGAGCCGGCGGTCGCCGTCCGCGAGCAGCAGCCGCGCACGCGCTCCGTCCGGCGCGCGCTGCCGCGCAAGCAGACGATCGAGCGTCTGTCCGGCCGCGTCCGGCCCGAGCGCGCGCGCGACGTCGTCGAGCACCGCCGCCCACTCGCCCTCGACGAACCGTCGCCGAGTCAGAGTGTCGAGCAGCGCTGCCACCTCGTCCGGGCGTCCCGCGGCGGCGAGCAGGCGCGCGCGGGTGAAGCCCGCTGCCGCTTCCTCGGAGCGGGACAGCCGCTCCAGCGCCGCCCGTACGTCGCCCCGCAGCACCGCCGCCCGGCCGGACAGGTAGGCGGCGCGCGAGCGCCGGCCGCGATCGCGGAACTCGAGCGGTCCCGCGAGCGCGCGCTCGGCAGCCGCCGGATCGCCCGCGTCGAGGGCGCATTCCGCCAGCACGAGGGCGGCCCGTTCCCGCAAGGTCCCATCCGAGCCGCCCTCCAGCACGCGGCG
>Ga0066679_10001014_pt1 | contig 10763 bp, 7 predicted proteins | sample GraSoiAngelo_128_FD_62298 | JGI IMG/M metagenome (GOLD analysis project Ga0066679, IMG submission 62298) | Grasslands soil microbial communities from the Angelo Coastal Reserve, California, USA - 14_0927_12_20cm | ecosystem: Environmental > Terrestrial > Soil > Grasslands | place: USA... | reverse complement strand
GCCACGATGAGGGCGATCAGCACGGCGGCGGCGGCGGCGACGCCGGCCACCTCGCCCACGAACGCGGCGCCCTGGCCGTCGGCTCGTGCCGCCGGATAGAGGCGGGCCAGCAACGGCGGCATCGCCCGGCCGATGACCGGCGCCGCGAGCAGCGCGCGCCAACGGGCGCCGGGGCCGAGCTCGGCCAGCGCGACGATCTCGATCATGAGAAAGAGGATGAGCCCGATGGCGCCGAACGTGCCGATGCGGCTGTCGCTCATGATGACACGCCGGTGGTTCGGGTCGCGGCCGGCCAGGCCATCCAGACAGTCGGCGAGGCCGTCGAGGTGCAGTCCGCCGGTGAGCACCTTCCACAGCGTGACGGTCAGGAGGGCGCCGAGCAGCCCCGGGAACAGCCGGACGATCCACTGATCCGCCACCAGCAGGACGACGCCGAGGGCGAGCCCGACCACGGGAAACCACGCGGCGGCCCGGCCGAGGCCGACCAGTCCGGTCGCGTGCCGGCCCGGCACCGGAAGGATGGTCAGATAACGCGCGGCGACGAACAGTCCCGACACGGCGGCGAATCTACCAAAGTTTGACAGCGCTGCGGGCCGCGGCGAAAATAGTTTCACCGGGCGCGATTCCTTTCAGGGCGAGGTCCCCGCATGAGCGCCACCCGCATCGCCGAACGATGGGTCGACTCCACCGCCGCCATGACGCAGCCGGCCCGCACCGTCTGGTGCGACGGCTCCAAGGCCGAGTACGACAGCCTGATCGAGGTGATGCTGCAGGACGGCACGCTCCTGCCTCTCGACGCGAGCGCCTATCCCAACTGCTACCTGCACCGCAGCCATCCCTCCGACGTCGCCCGCACCGAGCAGCTGACGTTCATCTGCACGGCCGAGCGCGACGCCGCTGGGCCGACCAACAACTGGATGCCGCCGGCCGACGCCAAGGCCCGGGCCGGGCAATACTTCCGCGGCGCCATGCGCGGCCGCACGATGTACGTGATTCCGTACCTGATGGGTCCGGTCGGCTCCACGATGAGCCGGGTCGGCATCATGGTGACCGACAGCGCGTACGTCGTGGCCAGCATGCACATCATGACGCGCGTCGGGCCGGTGGCGCTCGCGGCGATGCGCCGCGACGACGACTTCATCGCGGGCGTACACTCGCTCGGCGACCTGTCGCCCGACCACCGGCTGATCCTGCACTTCCCCGAGGAGAAGCTGATCTGGAGCGTCGGCTCCGGCTACGGCGGCAACGCCCTGCTCGGCAAGAAGTGCCACGCCCTGCGCCTCGGCTCGTCGCAGGCCCGCCAGGAAGGCTGGCTGGCCGAGCACATGCTGATCATCGGCGTGGAGGACCCGCAGGGGCGCGTGACCTACCTGGCCGGCGCCATGCCGAGCGCCTCCGGGAAGACCAATCTCGCGATGGTCGAGTCACGCCTGCCCGGCTGGCGCGTGTGGACGGTCGGCGACGACATCGCCTGGATGCACGTGGACGCGCACGGCCAGCTGCGCGCCATCAATCCCGAGAGCGGGTTCTTCGGGGTGGCGCCCAACACCAGCCCGAAGACGAACCCGAACGCGACGCGGATGGTGCGCGCCAACACGATCTTCACCAACGTCGCCCTGACGCCGTCCGGCGAGCCGTGGTGGGAAGGCCTCACCCCGGCGGCGCCGGCCGGGCTGGTGGACTGGCAGGGCCAGCCGTGGAAGCCCGGAACGCCGGCGGCCCATCCGAACTCGCGCTTCACGGTGCCCGTCCAGCAGTGCCCGTCGGTGTCGCCGAACTGGGAGGATCCCGAAGGCGTGCCGATCTCCGGCCTCATCTTCGGCTCGCGCCGCACGAGCGTCATCCCGCTCGTCTTCGAGGGCTTCGACTGGACGCACGGCGTCTTTCTGGGGTCGGCCATGAGCACCGAGACCACCGCCGCCATCACCGGCAAGGTCGGCGTGGTGCGACGTGATCCGATGGCGATGCTGCCGTTCTGCGGCTACAACATGGCCGACTACTTTACCCACTGGCTCAGCCTGCAGCAGCGCCTGACCCGGCCGCCGCGGCTCTTCCGCGTGAACTGGTTCCGCCGCGGCGGCGACGGCGCCTTCCTGTGGCCCGGGTACGGCGAGAACGTCCGCGTGCTCAAGTGGATGGTCGAGCGCATCCATGGCGGCGCCCCCGAGGTCGACGAGACGCCGATCGGCTGGATCCCCAGGCCCTCGGCGCTGGATACCTCCGGCCTCGACATCAGCCGCGACCAGCTCCGCGAGGCGCTCCGCTGCGACGCCGCCGAGTGGCTGCAGGCGCTCGGCGACCTCGGCGAGTTTTACGCGCAGTTCGGCTCGCGCCTGCCCTCGACCATCGCGCGCAAGCTGGCCGAAGCGCGGCGCGGCTTCGGCGGCTGAACCGGATCTCGGCCCGGCCGCCGGTCGGACTCGAAGCGCCCGACCGCGCTCACCCGCGCTGGCCGGCCACTCGCGGGCGGAGGCGCTGAAGCTGTTGCTCGACGTCGGCGAGGCCGGGCCGAAGCTGCAGCGTGCGCTCGAACGAGCGGACGGCATTCGTGGTGTCGCCGTGGGCGGCATACACCCAGCCGAGCGCGTAGTGCGGCCACCAGCTGTCGGGCACCATGTCGCGCGCGCGCTCCAGGTAGGCCAGCCCCTCGGCCCGGCGGCCCTGCATGCCGAGGGCATAGCCGAGATACATGTAGGCGCCGGCGTGCTGGTGGGCGGCGGCGACGGGCGCGAGCAGCGTCGCGACGTCGGCGAAGCGGTCGCGCGTGGTGAGAATGCCGGCCACGTGGACCGGGAACTCGGGATCGCGCGGGAAGCGGGCGACGTACTCGCTCGTCGCCTGCCGCGCCTCGTCGAACCGCCCGATCCGTAGATTGAACAGGACCAGCCGCTTCCAGATCTCCACGGCGTCCGGGAGCAGCGTCAACAGCTCGCGGCTCTGCCGGTCGAAGTCGGGCTCGATCGCCGAGACCCACGTCACGCCGAAGAACCCACGATGGACCAGCACGACCACCGGCTGCCCACCCCAGAGTCGCTGGCGCTCGTCCCGGCGCAGCAGCATGCGCACGGGGTGCGGCGCGCCCTGCCACGAGCGCAGCATGGCCCACGTGAACGGCACCGCGAGCCCGAGATCGCTCTCGCCGGTCCCGAGCTCGACGATCTCCGTCGCGTGCACGACGGGATCGGAGACGTCGAACGTTCCGTTGGCGAAGAGAAAGAGGGCCCAGAACGTGAAGCCGAGGATCGTGAGCGTGCACAGAACATGGCCGATCTCGACGGCTCGACGATACCGCGGCCGGGCGCCGATCGCGTGATAGACCTCGACCAGCCCGAGGAAGGCCATCATTCCGGTGGAGGCGATGGAGACGACGGCCAGCAGGACGATCGGGAACCGATGCGGCGCGCGATAGAAGAATTGCGCCCACACCGACCAGGCGCCGAGCCCCAGCACGACGACGTGGACCAGCCCGGCCCGGATCGCGGCGGCCATCAGGCCGCTCGCCTGGTGGACGCCGTCCTCTGCACGTGCTCGAGGAGCGCGCGGCCCCGCACGTTGTCCGGCTCCCGTGTCAGCAGATCGCCCAGACAACCCAAAGCCTGGCCGACCTTGCCGACTTCGTAGTACAGCGAGCACAGGTCGACGACCTGCTCGGCGTCGCGGGCGCCGAGCCGATAGGCGCGCTCGTACGTCGCGAGCGCCTGAGGGTAGCGCCGCTCCCGCGCCAGAAGGACGGCCAGGCCGACGTAGCCGCCCGGTCGACTGGGGTCGAGCTCGATCGAACGCTGGTAGGCCTCGGCCGCTTCCGCGAAGCGCTGCAGCTCACGCAGCACGTACCCCCGTCCCTCGTGCGCCTCCGGGAGGTCGGCGAGCTTCGCGGAGCGGTCCAGGCTGTCCAGCGCGGCCTGGTGGTCGCCGAGCGCGAGCTGGACGGCGCCGAGCCGCCACCACGCCCTCGCATCGTCCGGACGCTCCGCCACCAGCGTCTGCTCCATCGCCAGCGCCTGCCGGTAGTCGCCAAGCTTGTGGACCAGCACCGCGTGCAGGCGGTCGGCGACGAACGGATCGTCGGGCGTGGCCTGGAAGGCGCGACGCAGCAGGCGGTACTCGGCCGCGATCTCGCCGCGGTCGGCGCGGAGCCGCGCCGTCCCGAGCAGCGCGGCCGTGTTGGCGGGGTTCACGGCGAGCGCGCGCAGGAAGGCTTCGAGCGCGTGGCGCCGCTTGCCCTGCGTGTCGTGGATGACGGCGACGGTGACCCAGGCGTCATCGGCGCGATCGCCGGCGTCGACCGCGCGCCGGGCGTACCAGTCCGCGCTGTCGGCACGCGCGGGGTCGTAGATGCGCAGGTACCGATGGAGGTGGGCGAGCAGACACAGCGGCGGATTGCTCGACGAGGCGACGTCGCCGGTGGCCTCGAGCGTGGCGAGGAACACCGTGTAGCGCCGCTCGACCCGGTCCTGGCGCAGCGCGCGCTTCAGCGTGTCGACCGCCGCGTTCCAGTCCTTCCGGTGGGCGTGGGCGACGGTGGCGAGCAGCAGCGCATCGTAGTCGTCGGGTCTCAGCTGCAGCACCTGCCCGATGTGCTCGAGCGCTTCCGTGTCCTGCCCGCGGGCGAGGGCGACCTCGGCGAGCGTGAGCCGGGGCTGGATGGCCCGAGGCTCCTGGCCGAGCTCACGGCGGGCGGCCGCTTCCGCCGCCGCGTGGTTGCCCGCGCGCAGCGCGCCCCACGACGACCGCTGCTCGGCATCGACGATCGATGCTGCGAGAGCGACCCGATACCAGCGGGCCGCGTTGGGGTAGTCGCCGATCAGATAGTGCAGTAGCGCTCGGTGCGCCGGCATCGAGTCGCCGAAGAATCGCGTGTCCATCCGGACGCCTCGCTGCAACGCCGCCACGACGAGGACGACGCCGAGCGTGGCGACGCACAGCGCTGGGAATCCGACGGGTCGTCTCCTTCTCAACCGGCGCCTCCCTCGCGATGTCTGGCGGCGCGGGATGGGGTGCAAGGGGTGCGCCAAACGGTAATCACAATGAGGACCGACGGCACCCTCGGGCGAATGTCAGCCTGTCGCTGCAGCCTGGCACGGCGTCGACCGGCCATTGACACCCGTGGGAGGGCGATGATAGCGTCGCCCTCTCGCGCCGCTGTCGAGCGCGGCGTTCCCACCACCAGTTCTCGCGCAGTAAAAGAGCTGTCCCGGGAGGAAGGCGCATGAGCCTGTCGCACTGCCGCCGTTCGCTTGCCCTGTCCATCCTGCTCGTCGCCGCCGGCGCCGTCCCGGCCCTCGCTGCCGGCGTGCAGCCGAGGTTCGATCTGTCGTCGCCGTCGGGCGGACCATTCCCCAGCGATGTGTTCACGGTGACCGATCCCAGCCAGAACACCGGCGTGCGCGTGAACCTGCCGAAACCGGCGACCTGTCCGGCCGTCGTCCCGGCGCCGCCGGCGATCTTCACGGTGCCGACCGACTGCTTCGACGTCGACGAGCTGAACACGCTGGACGGCTTCAACATCCAGCCGCGCGTGCGGATTCCCTTCACGGGCGCCATCAGGCCCGAGACCGTCGCCGGCAACGTGTTCTTCGTGAGCCTCGGCGACACCCTCGGCGGCCACGGCGGAGCCCGCGTGGAGGTCAACCAGGTCGTGTGGGACGTGGCGACGACGACGCTCTTCGCCGAATCCGACCAGCTCCTCGACCAGCACACGCGCTACGCGCTGATCGTGACGAACGGTGTGCGCGACGCCGCCGGCGACCCGGTGGAGGCCGGCGACTTCGCCACGTTCCGCCACGATCTGAACTTCGGTCAGACGGACTCGGCCGCGCTGAAGGCCTATCGCAAGGCGCTGCTCGATGCTCTGGCCGCCGCCGGCGTGAATCCGAACGCGGTCGTCGCCGCCAGCGTGTTCACCACGCAGAGCGCGACGGCGATGCTGGAGAAGGTGCGCGAACAGATCAAGGCGGCCGCGCCGGCTGCGGCCACCGTTGTCGCCGACGTCCCGCGGGCGACGACCGCGGCAATCGTCTTCAACCGCCAGACGGGGACGAGCACGTTCACGCCGTCGCCGCTGCCGCTGGCCCTCTTCGATCCAGACGTGAAGATCGGCCGCCTGGTCTTCGGTCGCTATGCCTCGCCAAATTACCTGGCCCCCGATCAGTACCTGCCGCCGGTCGGCACGCGGACGGGAACGCCGGCGGCCTTCGGCCACCCGGACGTCTACTTCGACCTGTTCGTGCCGCCGGGGACGGCGCCGGCCGGCGGCTGGCCGGTGGCGATCTTCGGCCACGGCTTCACCGACAACAAGCTGGGCGCGCCGTTCGTCGTGGCGGCGTCGTTCGCCACGCAAGGCATCGCCAGCATCTCCATCAACGTCGTCGGTCACGGCGGCGGGCCCGCCGGCACGCTCACGCTGCTCCCCGGCCCCACGTTCCCGGCGGGCGGCCGCGGCTTCGATCAGAACGGCGACGGCAAGATCGATTCCACCGAGGGCGTCAACGCCGCCTTCCCGCGCACGATCGTCGGCAATCGCGACGGGCTGCGGCAGACGGTCATCGATCTCATGCAGCTCGTGCGTGTGCTCGAGACCAACAACATTCCCGGCTACGCCTTCGATCCGTCGCGCATCTTCTATGCCGGCCAGTCGTTCGGCGGCATCTACGGCACCAAGCTGCTGGCGATCGAGCCCTCGCTCCGGGCCGGCGTGCCGAACGTGGCGGGCGGCCCCATCATCGAGATCGCGCGTCTGAGCCCGTCCTTCCGGTTCCTGATCGGCATCGCGCTCGCGACCCGCGTGCCGAGCCTCGCCAACCGGCCGCCGGCGTTCGACCCGAACGTTCCGCCGGCGGGCGCCATCGTCCCCCAGTTCGCGGAGAACATTCCGCTGCGCGACCTCCCGCCGGTGGTGAACACGGACCCGACCACCATCCCGATCCAGGAAGTGATCGACAACACCGAGTGGGCGTCACAGGCGGGCAATCCCGTCGCCTACGCGCCGCACATCGTGATGAGCCCGCTGGCCGGGATGCAGGCCAAGCCGGTCATCTTCCAGTTCGCCAAGGGCGACAAGACCGTGCCCAATCCGACGCTCAGCGCCATCCTGCGAGCTGGCGATCTGCATGGTCACACGAGCTTCTTCCGCAACGACTTGGCCGACCAGGGCAATCCGGCGTTCCCCAACAATCCTCACACCTACCTGACCAACAGCCTGGTGCCGTTCAACCACCCGGACGTGGTGGCGGCCGCCCTCGCCGCGCAGAGGCAGATCGCGACGTTCTTCGTCTCGAACGGGACGATGGTGACCGACCCCGACGGCGCCGGACCGCTGTTCGAGGTGCCGATCTCGGCCGGTCAGATCCCGCTGCTCGAGCAACTGAACTTCCTGCCCTGATCACCGGGGGCCCGCCCGCGGGGCCCCGTCAGTGCACAGCGCCCCGGGCACACTCCGGGGCGCTGTGCGTATCCAATTCGAGGCGCTGACGTGACCACCCCGGCGGTACTATCGTCGCGAGGAGGTGAAAGGATGGCGGTCGCTCCTCGCGTGCGGCGGTTCACGGTCGACGAGTACGAGCGCATGGTGGACGCCCGCGTGTTCGCGCCCCACGATCGCATCGAGCTGATCGAGGGCGAGATCATCGAGATGGCGCCCATCGGTCCCCCGCACGAAAGCGCGGTGGACCGGCTCAACATGCTCCTCTGCCGCCGCGTCGGCGACCGGGCGATCGTCAGGGTCCAGGGCTCCGTGCGCTTCCGGGCGCTGAGGTCGCGACCACAACCCGACCTTGCCGTCCTCAGGCCCCGCGCCGACTATTACCGGGCCAGCGGGCCGACCGCCGACGACATACTCCTGCTGATCGAGGTCATGGACACCTCGGTCGACTACGATCGGCGGACGAAGGCGCCGCTCTATGCGCGCGCCGGCGTCGGCGAGCTCTGGCTGGTCGACATTCCCGCGGGCCTCGTCGAGGTTCACCGCGATCCAGCCCCAGCGGGTTATCGCGACGTTCGCACGCTCGGGGCTGCTGACACCGTGACGCCACGCGCGTTCTCCGACCTGACGCTGCGGCTGCCCGAAATCCTCGGCTGACCCCTAGACCGGCAACACCGGATTCCGGCGCGGCGGGAACTCGTGCGCCTTGCTCTCGGCGTAGGCCAGGCGCTTGATGAGCTCGTCCCGCAGGCCGGCGCCCGGCACGATGTCGTCCACCAGCATCTCCGAGGCGAGCTTGTAGATGTCGACGTCCTGGGCGTACTCGTCGCGCTTGGCCTTCACCCAGGCGGCGCGCTCGCTCTCCGGCAGCTCCATGATCTTGTTGTAGTAGACGGCGTTGACGGCCGGCTCCGGCCCCATGATGGCGATCTGGCCCTGCGGCAGCGAGATCGTCGCGTCGGGCTCGAACGCCGGCCCGCACATCGCGTAGAGCCCGGCGCCATAGCACTTGCGTACGATGACGCAGATCTTCGGCACCGTCGCCTGGGAGGTCGCGAAGACCATCTTGGCGCCGTGGCGAATGATGCCCTCGCGCTCGACCTTGGTGCCGACCATGAAGCCGGCGACGTCGGCCAGATAGACCAGCGGGATGTTGAAGGCATTGCAGAGCCAGATGAACTTCGCGGCCTTGTCGGCGGAGTCCACCATCAGCACGCCGCCCTTGACCTTCGGCTGGTTGGCGACGAGGCCGACGGCCCGGCCGCCCAGACGGGCGAGGCCGACGATGACCTCGCCCGCGAAGCGGCGCTTGATCTCGAACCACGAGCCGGCGTCGACGAGCCGGTCGATGACCTCGTACATGTCAAACCACTTGCGCTGGTCATAGGGCACGATCGCATCGATCGAGCGCCCCGGCTTGGGCTCCGCCGCGGCCCTCGGCGCAGGCACCTCGCGAAATGACGAGGGCATGAACGCCAGGTATCGCTTGGCCAGCTCGATGGCCTCCTCGTCGGACTCGGCCAGCACGTCGCCGCAGCCAGACACCTCGCAGTGCATGCGGGCGCCGCCGAGCTCCTCGAGCGTCGTCTTCTCGCCGATCGCCATCTCGACCATGCGGGGACTGCCGACGTAGAGCGAGGCCTTGCCGTCCACCATGATGACGACGTCGGTCAGCGCCGGCAGATACGCGGATCCGGCCGGCGAGGGGCCGAACAGGATGCAGATCTGCGGCACGACGCCGGAGAGCTGGACCTCGTTGTAGAAGATCCGGCCGGCATGGAAGCGACCGGGGAAGATCTTGATCTGCTCGGAGATGCGGCCGCCGGCGGCGTCGACGAGATAGAGCATCGGCACGCCGAGCCGGGCGGCCTTCTCCTGGATGCGCACGATCTTGAGCACGGTCTTCTCGCCCCAGGACCCCGCCTTGACCGTGTAGTCGTTGGCCATGATGCACACGGTGCGGCCGCCCACGCGTCCCACGCCGGTCACGACACCGTCGGCCGGCGTGTCGGCCTCCTGGTTGCGGGCGAACAGCCAGTCCTCCTGGAACTCGCTGCCGGGATCGAGGAGGAGCTTGAGGCGGTCGCGGACGAAGAGCTTGCCCTCGGCGCGCAGCTTGTCGCGGTAGCGGGCGTGGCCCTGCTCGATGCGCGCGCGCTCCTGATGGTAGCGGTCTTCGCCTTCACTCACGGGCGGGCCTCATGGCGAATCTATTATAGTGGTCGCCTATAGTGGTCGCCCAAGGGGGGACGATGACGGATCAGGAAGCGGCGGCGCTGGGCGCCGCCGCCCTCGCGGAGGTCAAGCCCGGCCAGGTGGTGGGCCTCGGCACCGGTCAGGCGGCCACGGCGTTCATCCACGCCCTCGGCAAGGCCGTGCAGGAGGGACTGCGCGTCGCCGGGGTGCCCACGTCGGAGGCATCGGCCGCGCTCGCGCGCAAGCTCGGCATCCCGCTCGTGAACGAGCCGGTCACGCTCGACGTCGCGGTGGACGGCGCCGACGAGGTCGACCCCCAGCTCGACCTGGTCAAAGGATTCGGCGGCGCGCTCGTGCGCGAGAAGGTCGTCGCCGCGGCCGCGCACCGCTTCATCGTGCTGGTCGGCGAGGAGAAGCTCGTCAAGACGCTCGGCGCCCGAGGCCGGCTGCCCGTCGAGGTGGTGCCCTTCGCCGCGCCGTTCTGCGCTCGCCGGCTCCGGGAGCTCGGCTATCCGCCGGTGGTGCGCGAGAAAGACGGCCGCCCGTTCGTCACCGACAACGGCAACTTGATCCTGGACGCCGCCGTGCGCGCGGTCACCGATCCGGGCGGCCTCGATCGGACGCTGCTCGCGATCCCGGGCGTGGTCGGCACCGGGCTGTTCGTGGGCATGGCCCACGCGGTCCTGGTGTGGCAGGATGGCCGGACGCGCACGCTGACGCGACACTGAAGAAGGAGGACGATGCCGTGAGCACGCTCACCAGCCGACCGGCCTGGCAGGCGCTCCAGACGCACCATCAGCAGCTCAAGGACGTTCACCTGCGCACCCTGTTCGCCCAGGACCCACGGCGGGGTGAGCGGCTCACCGCCGAGGGCGTCGGCCTGTTCCTCGACTACTCCAAGAACCGCGTGACCGACGAGACGCTCCGCCTGCTGGTGGCGCTGGCCGCCGACGCCGGGGTGGCGGCGCGCCGCGACGCCATGTTCCGCGGCGAGAAGATCAACATCACCGAGAAGCGCGCGGTGCTCCACGTGGCGCTGCGGGCGCCCCGGGGCGCGTCGATCGTCGTCGACGGCGACAACGTCGTCCCCCACGTCCATGCCGTGCTCGACAAGATGGCCGACTTCTCCAACCGCGTGCGCGGCGGC
>Ga0066679_10001013_pt1 | contig 10767 bp, 10 predicted proteins | sample GraSoiAngelo_128_FD_62298 | JGI IMG/M metagenome (GOLD analysis project Ga0066679, IMG submission 62298) | Grasslands soil microbial communities from the Angelo Coastal Reserve, California, USA - 14_0927_12_20cm | ecosystem: Environmental > Terrestrial > Soil > Grasslands | place: USA... | reverse complement strand
CTATGGTTCGGAAGCTCATCTTGTTTCTCCCTTCCCTCGTTATTGTCGATTCCCGGTCAATCCGCGTACCACGCGGGCGGCTTTTATGCCGGGGTGTCGCCAAAGAAGTCTAGCGCTTAACAGAAGACACACGAGCCGCTACAACGGCGGATTCCGCTGCTTCGTTGCCGTTAAGCCGAGGCCTGTGCGGGACGCTCCACGATGGGCCGCACTTCCACGGCACCCCATTGCGCTGAAGGCACCTTCGCCGCGATAGCGATGGCTTCATCGAGATTCTTCGCCTCGATCATGTAGTAGCCGCCGAGTTGTTCGCGTGTCTCCGCGTATGGGCCATCGGTGACGAGCCGCTTGCCGTCGCGCTCTCGGACGGTCGTCGCCACCGACGCCGGCTGCAACTGGTTGCTGGCCACGTAGTGCCCCCCGTTCTTGACCTCCTGGGTAAACTTCATGTACAGCTCCATACCCTTCTGGCGCTCGGCTTCGCTGAACTTCTCCCACACCCGCGTGTCGTCGTAAATCAGAAGCATGTATTTCATGAGATCCTCCTCCCTTTCACCAGTGAATCGAATGGGGATGGCCAGAATCGACAGCCCGGCCAGGAATATTTATCATTCCCCATGCCCCAAAGCACGCCCCAGAACGTATCTGCCACATTAGAAGCGGTTTACCGCTCGGACTGAGGGCGCATTGTTGCTGCTCTGATCGGGCTGTTCGGGGACTTCGATGCCGCTGAGGAAGCCGCCCAGGAAGCCTTTGCAGCCGCCGCAGACCAGTGGCCCGCGTCCGGCGTGCCAGAATTCCCGCGGGCTTGGCTAATCCAGACCGCTCGCCACAAAGCCATCGACCGCATCCGCCGCAGGGACCGGTTCCGGGAGAAGCTGGAAGCCTATGGCGTGACTAGCTTCGGCACAGTCACCCAGGAACCAAATTACAACACCGAAGAAATTCCCGATGATCGCCTTCGGCTGATTTTCACCTGCTGCCACCCTGCCCTAGCTCTGGAAGCGCAAGTCGCACTCACTCTACGCGCATTGTGCGGCCTGGAGAGGGACGAGATTGCTCGAGCATTTCTGGTTCCCGGCCCAACCATGGCGCAGCGCCTGGTTCGAGCAAAGCGCAAGATTCGCGACGCGGGCATCCCCTACATTGTGCCCGAGACCAGCGATTTGCCGGCGCGGTTGGATGCAGTTCTCACCGTAATTTATCTGGTCTTCAACGAAGGCTACACAGCCACGCGCGGCGAGCGCCTCATTCGCACCGATCTCTCCACGGAAGCGATTCGTCTTGGCCGGCTCGTCAGAGGCTTGATGTCGCCCAAACCTCCGGCCGAAGCCACCGGGCTCCTCGCGCTGATGTTGCTTCACGATTCCCGCCGCGATGCACGCCTGGATGAAGCTGGCGAACTTGTTCTCCTTGAAGATCAGGATCGCTCTCGCTGGAATCACGCGCAGATTGCGGAAGCGCTCCCGCTCGTGGAAGAGGCGCTCGGTGGCGGGCCAGGTCCGTTCGCTCTGCAGGCAGCGATCGCTGCGCAGCATTGTCAGGCGGCGCGTCAGGAAGATACCGATTGGCCCCAGATCGTGCGCCTTTACGATGTCTTGGAGCGTCTCCAGCCTTCGCCGATCGTATCTCTCAACCGCGCGGTAGCCGTAGCGATGGTGAATGGTCCGCGATCAGGATTAGCCATCATCGATGCGCTTGCCTCAAAAGGCGAACTCAAGAACTATCACATCTTGCACGCCGCGCGGGCCGAATTGCTGCGCCGCAGCGGGTCGCGGGAGGAAGCCGCCAAAAGCTATGCGCGAGCGTTGGAATTGGTCGCAAATGACAGCGAACGCAGATATCTGCAGCGCAGACTCAAGGAGGTTCAGGTCTCGCAAGAGTGACCCGAACTCGCATGCGTCATCCTCTAGCGAAGCGAAGGATCTCCATGCGTGGAGGGCCTGTACTCTCCGATTCGGCTCCAGATTCTTCGGTCATCCTCGTCGGATGGGTTCAGAATGACAGGCATTTTTGAGGCGTCCACGGGTCTCAAACCGCCGTGACACTGGCTAAAGCTCCGCGAAACCTTAGGACGTGAAATTCACGATCGATGCGAAAGACTTGGGATCAAGACTCGCTCCGCCGACCAGCGCACCGTCCAATTCTTCCTGCGCCATCAGTCCCTTAATGTTGTCCGGCTTGACGCTGCCGCCGTATAGAATCCGCAGCGCCGCGGCGTGCGCCGAGGAAAATTTCTCTGCCGCGCATTGACGCAGAAATTTGTGAGCCTCGGCGGCAATTTCCGGCGTTGCCGTGCGCCCTGTGCCAATGGCCCACACGGGTTCGTAAGCGATCAAGATGCGCGAGAATTCGTCCGGGGTCAACAAACCGGGGCCCCCATCGAACTGCGTTTTGCAGACTTTGTGAGTTTGGCCAGATTCGCGATGAGAGAGGTGCTCGCCGACACAAACAATCGGAGTCAGGCCCGCAGCAAGCGCAGCTTTGGCTTTCTTGGTAACCGTCTCTTCCGTATCGCCAAAAAACTGTCGGCGCTCGGAGTGCCCGATGATGACGTAGCGGCAGCCGGCTTCGACGAGCATGCTCGTGGAGATTTCGCCGGTAAACGCGCCTTCTTTCTCCCAGTAAACGTCCTGCGCGGAGATGACAATGTTGGTGTTTTTCGCAGCTTCCACGGCGGCGGGAATGGCGGTGAAGGGCGGCGCAGTCACGATATCGCAGTGCTTGGAAGCGGAGACAAGCGGAGCAAACGCCTTGAAGAACGCGCGCGTTTCCGCTTGCGTCTTGAACATTTTCCAGTTGCCGGCAATCACGCGGCGGCGCATGCAAGCCTCCAAGAAAAAAGAAAAAGATGACGCAGAGACGCCGAGAGCACGGAGGTTTCGCAGAGCAAGAGGTTATCCATTTTGCTATTTGTTGGTGAGGGCTTCCACGCCGGGCAGTTTGCGACCGCCGAGAAATTCGAGCGAGGCGCCGCCCCCAGTCGAAATATGCGAGATTTTGTCGGCCACGCCTGATTGGCGCACGGCGGCAACCGAGTCTCCTCCGCCGATGATAGAAGTTGCGCCGCCGGTGGTGGCTTCGGCAACGGCTTTAGCGATTTCGAGGGTGCCCTTGGCGAAGGCGGGCATCTCGAAAACGCCCATCGGACCGTTCCAGACAATCGTTTTGGCGCCGGCGATTTTTTGTTTGTAGGTTTCAATCGTTTTCGGGCCTATGTCCAAGCCCATCCACCCATCCGGGGTGGCGGAAACGGCAACGGCCTTGGTCGCGGTGTCGGCTTTGAATTCCGCGCCGACGACATGATCCACGGGAAGGAGCAGCCCGAATTTCTTTTGCTGCGCTTCCTCGCGAAGGCTGCGCGCCAGCTCAACCTTGTCGTCTTCCACGAGAGACTTGCCGATGGGCTGACCATCCGCTTTCAGGAATGTGTAGGCCATCCCCCCCCCAATGAGCATGGCGTCGGCGATCTTCATGAGATTTTCGACAACTTCAATTTTGTCGCCAACCTTCGCCCCACCCAGAATGGCAACAAAGGGGCGCGCAGGATTCGAGACCGCTTTGCCGAGATAGGCAAGCTCCTTTTCCATGAGAAGACCGGCAGCGGCCTGCTGCACAAAACGCGTAATGCCGACGACGGAAGCGTGAGCGCGGTGCGCTGAGCCAAAAGCATCGCACACGAAGACGCCATCCGACAGGGCGGCAAGTTGTTTGGAAAAAGTTTCGTCGTTCTTTTCTTCTTCAGGATGAAAGCGGACGTTCTCAAGCACGAGAACTTCACCCTGGCGCAGCGCTTTGCTCTGGCTTTCTGCGCCGGGGCCAATGCAATCGAGCGCAAAAGCAACTGGCTTGCCGAGCAGTTCTTCCAGTTTTCTGGCCGCGGGCCGCAGAGAATATTTTGGATCGGGACCGCCCTTGGGCCGCCCGAGATGCGAGGCCAGCACCAGGCGACCGCCTTTTTGGATGGCGAGGCGAAGCGTGGGAAGCGTTTCGCGGACGCGCGTGTCGTCGGTGACGACAGCGTCCTTGAGCGGAACATTGAAATCCACGCGAATGAAAACGCGCTTTCCTTTGAGCTCGAGGTCGTTGATGGTGAGCTTGGACATGACTCAAGAAGTGACGAATGGCTAGAAATCTGATGCGGCCCGCCGCGCGTCGCTAAGTCTACCTCAGAACTTTGAAGCCAAGAGCTTGATGAGGTCGCGGCAACGGCAGGAGTAGCCCCACTCGTTGTCGTACCAGGCCAAAACTTTGACGCAGCGGTCGCCCACGACCTTGGTGTATTCGGCGTCGACGATGGACGAATTGGCATTGCCTTTGAAGTCGGCGGAAACAAGCTCTTCTTCCGTGTAGCCGAGAATGCCTTTCATCGGGCCATTGGCCGCGGCTTTCAACGCCGCGTTGACAGATTCTTTGGTCGCAGGTTTGTCAACGAAAACGGTGAGGTCGACTACGCTCACGTTAGGCGTGGGCACGCGCATGGCGTAGCCGTCGAGTTTGCCTTTCAATTCCGGAATCACGAGATGCAGCGCTTTGGCGGCGCCCGTGGAGCTGGGAATCATGTTCAAGGCGGCGGCGCGAGCGCGGCGTAGATCCTTGTGCGGCAGATCCAGCAGGCGCTGATCGTTGGTGTAGGAGTGAATGGTGGTCATGGTGCCGCTCTGAATGCCAAACGTATCCTGGATAACTTTGGCGACGGGGGCAAGGCAATTCGTGGTGCAGGACGCGTTCGAGATGACGTGATGCTTCACGGGATCGTAGCACTTGTCGTTGACACCGAGAACAAAAGTGGCGTCGGGGCCGTCCGCTGGCGCGGAGATGATGACTTTTTTCACCGGAGCGCGGAGATGCTTCTTGGCGTCCGGGCCTTTGGTGAATAGGCCGGTGGATTCGACGACGATTTCCGCGCCAACCGAAGCCCAATCCAGCTCGGCGGGATCCTTCGCGCGGAATACCTTGAAGCTCTTGCCGTCCACCGAGATGCTGTCATCGGTGTGGGTCACCTTGTGCGGCAAATTACCGAGCACGGAATCGTATTTCAGCAAATGCGCGAGCGTTTTGGCGTCGGTGACGTCGTTCACGGCGACGAACTGAATGTCCTTGTCGTCGATGGCCGTGCGCATGATGTTGCGTCCGATGCGGCCGAAGCCGTTGATGCCGACCTTGATGGGCATGCCTTCCTCCGAACATGAATCGTTGACCGCGAAGCGGTAACGTTGGAATTTTAAGTGAAAACGGGAGGAGCCCCTCCCCCTATGCTTTTTGCGTAAGCTGATTCTAAAGGACTTTAAGTTGCTTAGAATCAACACCCGCAGAAGTGCTGATTACAAGGGGTTACCGCCGCGCAGAATCCTTCCTATCGGCTTGGGCAATCCCACCGCTCGTAACGCGAACGAGCACAGAGGAATGCAGAACCCTCAGAGAGGAGACGGCACCAGCCGCCCTCATAACTCTTTCGCTCTACTCACTAACAAGCTATTTTAATCCATTAACAAGCTTCGTCAAGCGGGATTTCAAGGAGCCTCGGCATTGAAAGCATGAAACTGGGCGCCTATCGTCTCGCCATGAAGGCGTTGAGACTCAAGACGCCACTCCCCACCGTGCTCGGGTTGTTCTCGACCGTTCTCACGATTCTCCTCTTCCCAGGGCTGTCTGTGGTTGGGTTTGTTACCCCACTCTTTCCGATCGCTCCTTAGTTGGGGAAGGCCAAACAGTCTTTTTGCATCATTAGGACCTTCTGCATTACAACGCCGTGGCTCGGGCCGCTTAACGGTTCTGGCTCTGGCTGCGACTTTCTTGCTGACTGCGAGTTGGAGGGGACGCAGCGCATTGCCGTCCAGTGCCCAGCCGGGCTGAAGCCCGGCGCCTACAAACCAGCGACAAAAGTGTGGCAGGCCCGAGTTGCGCTGCCAAGCAACCAAATGAAAACAGGGGTCTGAAGCCGCCACTACCGTCGAGGGCTATAATGGCGGACGATGAAGGACTGGTCACCGGCGTGGGCGGTGCGCTGGCTGTTTGCTTCGGAGCAGGGTAAAGCCGACGGGCTGCTACCGCGCTGGATTTTTCTGCGCGCGCTCGGACTGATTTGTTACTCCGCGTTTTTCTCCCTGGCTTTTCAAATCAAAGGATTAATCGGGCCGCAAGGCATCTTGCCGGCAGACGAATACTTACGCGCGGTGGCGGAACAATTTGGGCGCATAGGCTACTGGTATGCCCCGACGCTGCTTTGGTTTTCGAGCAGCCGACACATGATGACTGGGATTTGCTGGGCAGGAATGATTGCGTCCGTGCTGTTGGTCTTGAATTTGTGGCCGCGGGGGATGCTGGTCGTTTGCTTTGTGTGCTTCCTTTCGTTTGTGAGCGCCGCGCAGGATTTTTCAGCGTACCAATCGGACGGAATGCTGCTCGAAGCCGGGTTCATTTCCCTGTTTTTTGCGCCGCGAGGATTCCGGCCGGGCCGGGGGGAGGCAAGCCCACCTTCGCGAATGAGCTGGTTTCTATTGTTGTGGGAATGCTTCCGCATTTATTTCGAGTCGGGTGTGGCAAAAATCATGGGTGGAGATCCGCAATGGCGGAACTTCACGGCGCTTGATGACTATTACCAGAACGGGCCGCTGCCGACCTGGATTGGATGGTATATGCAGCATTGGCCGCATTGGTTCCACGTAGCGACGGTTTTTGGGACGCTGGCGCTGGAATTGGGACTGGCGTGGATGATGTTCCTGCCACGGTGGTTTCGCATCGCGTGCTTTTGCATCGTGACGCCGTGGCAGATCGGGATCATTCTTTCGGCGAACTACACCTTCTTGAATTACTTGGTGCTGGTGCTGGGGTTTCTTCTGCTGGACGACAGACTGCTAAAACAATTGGTGCCTAAACGGTGGGAAATCAGCGGTGGCGTTACCATCCCGGATGCAGCAAATGCTAAAGCAGAAGAAAACCCCGCGGGGCTGTGCCCCGCGCTACAGGACATGCCGGTTTCGGAAGTGCCGCCGCGAAAGGAATCTCTGGTTAAAGAAGCGCGGCAGTCCACCACAGCTGCTAGGCAAAAAGGTTGGCGAGAGACGGTAGAAAAACAGGGGGCCGCCGTGAAGCTCGCGGTGACGGCTGTGCTACTGACGTGCATTTTCTATGCTACCGCCGTGCAAATGGTGTGGATGGTGAAGCCAGTGGAGTTGCCCACGACGCCTGTTTCCGCGCTGGAACCATTTCGTATTGCGAACCGGTACGGATTGTTTGCGATCATGACGCGGGGGCGATACGAAATTGAGTTCCAAGGCTCGGACGATGGGCAAACATGGCTGGTTTATACGTTCCGGTTCAAGCCCCAGGATCCAGCGAAAGCGCCGGGAATTTATGCGCCCTATCAGCCGCGGTTCGATTGGAACTTGTGGTTTGCGTCGCTGAGCACCTGGCGGCAAGAGCCGATTGTGCCGCGAACCGAACAGGCCTTGCTGCGAGGTTCGCCGGACGTGCTGCTCCTGTTTGCGGGCAATCCGTTTCCGAAAGCCCCGCCAAAGCAGGTGCGAGCGGTGCTGTGGCAATACTGGTTCACCACGCCGCAAGAAAGGCGCTCAAGCGGAATGTGGTGGCGGCGGGAGCAGCTTGGATTGTATGCGCCGACGCTCGAGCGGGAGAACGATGGAAGAATCGGCGTGTTGCAGTGGCCGCAGATGGTGGAACCACGGGAATGAAAAGCAAACGCCCTATTGCGGAAACTGCTCGATTTTGGTGACGTGGTCGCCGGTGAAACGGACGAAGATGGTTTTTGACGGCGGCTGGCCGTAAATCCAATCCTCGATGTCGTTGCCATCGGAGTCGCGCTCGCGGACTTTGTGGTCCGGCTTGCCCATCGCAGCAACGAGTTCCTCACGATCCATGCCGACCATGGGCCGGCGTTCTTGGATGGCTTTCTTCGTCTCCGGCGGCAGAGTATCGATCCACTGCACGGAAGCGGAGCGCTCTTTTTGAAAATTGAGAAAGGGCGCGAGCACCTGTTTCAACTCCTCGGGGGTCATGTCGGGAACGAACTTGTTCCACTCTAGAAAAATGGTGCTGCCCATGCCGGGCTGCAGCCCCGGCGGACCGGTTTCCTGGGTCGATGAGCTCATCGTGGGATACGGGCCGCCAATGCCGATTTGGAGGTGGTCACGCCAATGATGCTTGCCGCGGCCACCGCCATTGATGTCCACGATAATCTGGCGGCCGCGAAATTGAAGGCCCGTGATCTGGACGCTGTCTCCCGAATTTATGGCAGCGCCATGCGAAGCGACGGCGCGGTCCAAAAGTTCCGTTTTGAGCGGCTGGCCCACAGAAAAGTCAAAACCCTGCTTGCCTGCCGGCAGCGCCTTGACGGCTTTGGCAAACTCGCCGGAGACGAAACGAATCAAGGTCAGCTTGGTGCTTTCCTGCAGCGGCTGATTGGGCACGCTGGCGGACTTCGTCTGAAGCTGGGATTGAGAAGCCTCGCTCTCGGAGGAAGCTCCCGAGCTCGGAAAAACCGGAATTTGTTCGTCCGAGGGGAAATTGAGAGACGGCTTGTCGGGCGCACGGAGGTTGTTGATGCGAGGCACGTCCGCATCAGCTAAAAGCAGGAAAGCCAGAGGAATGACGTACCGGTTCGGCATACCCAGGCGGGCTCCAGCTGGGGTACCCGCACTCCCTATTCTATGATGCCGGAAAGCGGCTGAACAGGTGCCAGGGTTAGAAAGAGATGCGATTCGCTTAACTGTACCGGCTGGGGGCGCGACTGTACGGTGGGACGGGCTGGCTGACCACGCCGACATTCCAAAAAATGGAAGCGAAGAATGATCCTTTGAGGCATTTAATGCAGGAGGTTTAGCGGGAGATGACGCTGACCCCACGGCGGTCAATGGTGGTGCGCAAAACCTTCCCACCAACCTCCGTGATGGCCTTTTCGACGCGGTCGCGGGTTTCCGGCTCAATCAGCAGAACCACGCAACCGCCGCCTCCCGCCCCGCAAACCTTACCTGCCAGAGCGCCATTACGACGGGCGTTTTCAATTACGCGGTCGATGGTCTTGGTGGAAATCGTGGGGAGGTTGCGTTTGCGGAACGACCATTCCTCGCGCATGAGGCGGCCAGCTTCCTTCCAATCAGGTCTCTCGAAGGCCACCCGCATGCATTGGGCCACTTCGGAAATTCGCTCGAGACTCTGTTGCACCGCCTTCTTGCCGCCAATCTGCGCTTTAAAGACTTCCCAGTTGTTGATTCCGTGCTGGCGGGGCTTGCCCGTGTAACAGACGAGGACACGGCGTTCGAGTTCGTCGAGATTAACGCGCAGCTCAACACGATGCTCGCCACCGGGAGGCAGTTCGATGGCCGCGGCACCGCCAAAAGCCGGGGGATAGTGGTCCTGCGTGCCTGTGGGAACATTGATGACGATGGCTTCGGCGTCGCGGCTGATGTGGATCCAGTCCACTTTGCTCTTCCCTGCTCCGGTGAAACGGTCCAGCGCGGCGCAAATAGCTACGGCCATGGCGCTCGAACCGCCGATGCCGGCGCCGGCGGGAGCTTCGGAATCGGTCATCAACGTGAAGCCGCCTTGCGGGCGGAAAAACTTGGCGATTTCAGCCAGAAGAGGAAGGCGATAACGCTTGGTTTTCATGAGCACGGCGAAGGAGGGGAAGCTTTCTTCGCGCTGCGTGTCGCGGGACATGAGGTGAATAGACTCGCTGCCATTGGTTTCAATACGGCAGGAAGCATAGAGGGAAATGGCCGCGTTGACGGTGACCGCGCCGGGATGAAACAAGTAGAGCGGCCAAATGTCGAGCGTTCCACCGGCGAAGTCCACGCGAGTTGGCGCCTTTGATTCAATTATCATAAGTAAAGTGAGCCTGGTTTTTGGATTTTTCGGACGAGGTAGTTTGACGGAAGGGGCTGGTAAGCTCAAGAAGGGAAAGCGGGAGTGTCAGCAGAAAGGCAATGCCCCGCAGCCGGGGGAAAACCGAGAGGAATTCGCGCCTAGCTGCCGGCCGAAGCGGTTCGGTTGCGGGCGATGAGTTGCGGGCCGTCCTTCTTTTCTTTGGCCATGGCGGGATTGGGTTCGAAGCAGCGGCGGCACCGCGCTTCATAAGCGCCCATGGCGCCAACAACGATTAATTCGTCGCTTTCGACGAGGCGCTGCGTGTGGACGGCAGGATTGCCGCAGCGTACGCAGATGGCCAGGAGCTTGGTGATTTCTTCGGCGATGGCCAGGAGGCGCGGCATCGGTTCGAACGGACGGCCGCGGTAGTCGGTGTCGAGGCCGGCGACGATGACGCGCTTACCGAGATCCGCGAGCTTGGTGCAGACGTTTACGACTTCGTCGCCCAGGAACTGCGCTTCGTCGATGCCAACCACTTCCGTGCGCGGGGACAATTTGTCCAGGATTTCGGAGGCCTTGGTGATGTTGTCGGAGGAAATGCCCAAACCGGAGTGCGAAACGATTTCGTTGGCGGCGTAGCGCTCGTCAATGGCGGGCTTGAAGATTTGGACGCGCTGACGCGCAATCTCCGCGCGGCGCAGGCGGCGGATCAGTTCCTCGCTCTTGCCGGAAAACATGGGACCGACGATGACTTCGATCCAACCCATGTTGCCTTTGACGATGTCCACGGTCGCTCCTGTTTGAAAGTTCTCCGTTATAAGTTCTCAGTTGTTGTACGTTCCAAGTGCGCAGAGTTCGATGTTAATTCTTTCCTGGTGAAAATTCGCTCTGCGCATCGGAAAAACCGGCTGCGGCTGTTCGTTGCCAGATCCGGCTTGATGG
>Ga0066679_10001009_pt1 | contig 10775 bp, 12 predicted proteins | sample GraSoiAngelo_128_FD_62298 | JGI IMG/M metagenome (GOLD analysis project Ga0066679, IMG submission 62298) | Grasslands soil microbial communities from the Angelo Coastal Reserve, California, USA - 14_0927_12_20cm | ecosystem: Environmental > Terrestrial > Soil > Grasslands | place: USA... | reverse complement strand
CGACGACACACTGTCAAAGGTTTGTCGGAGCGCCCGCATCTCTGCGGGCGGGTCGCGCGCATCCTGCGCGCAACGAGATGGCGGCCATCGATGCTGTTCGCGCGACCGAAGGCCAGGCGCTGCTCGATGATCGCGGGCAGCCGATCGATTCATATTTTGGCGCTTCGTGTGGAGGCGAGACGGCGAACATCGGTGAGCTTTGGGGCGTTACTCCTCCGGCGTATCTGCGCGGTGTCCGCGATGAGTATTGTGATGCCGGGCCACACGCGACCTGGATCGACACGATCAAGCGCGGCGATCTGCTGCGCGCGCTGAAGAGCGATTCACGTACCGACATCGGCAATCGACTCGAACAGGTTCTGATTAGCAAACGCGACGAAACCGGTCGCGCCGAATGGATCACGCTCGAGGGTGAAAATCGTAAGACGGTCCGTGGCTGGGATTTCAAGATCATCGTCGGTCGCGTGCTCGGCTGGAATGTCTTAAAGAGTTCGCGCTTCGAAATTGCCCGCAGCGGATCTAATTTCATTTTTCACGGCAGCGGCTTTGGTCACGGCCTAGGCCTTTGTCAGGAAGGCGCGCATGTGATGGCCGCGCGTGGCGCTGGTTATCAGAAGATTCTGGAGAAATATTTTCCGGGAACGCGTTTGAGGCCGCGGAGTGGCGCTGTGAGTTTAGCCCGGCCTTTCAAGGCCGGGAATGACACGAATAAGGATGACTGCGTCGCGTCAGCGACGTATGAAGTCGCGTCGCTTCAAGCGTCGCTAACGCGACGAATCGATTGGTCTGACGATCTGTTCCCGGCCTTGAAAGGACGGGCTAAACTCAATCGCCGCTCTGCGGCGGTTGTTTCACGGGCTCGATTCATCACCATTTCAAGCGATCACTTCACCGTCACCTATCCTGCCGATGTCGATCGCCTCGATGCTAATCAGGTTTTGAAAACTCTGGAAGTCACCCGCAACGAGTACCTCCATCGCGCTTCAGTAGCATCCATCTCAGTTAACGTTCCTAATCTCGATATCCGGTTCAATGAAAGCACCGGCGACTTCACGGCCCGCACGGGCCAGCCCTGGTGGGCCGCAGCGGCGACGAAGGGAAATCGGATCGAGTTACAGCCCATCGCGATTCTGAAACGACGCGGAGTTCTGTTCACGACTCTTCGTCACGAGCTAGCGCACGTCGTGATCGATTCGGCCGGCAACAATCGCGCGCCGCGCTGGTTGGAAGAAGGTTTTGCGATTTATCTCGCGGGCGAAGGGAAACTATTTTCGCATTATCAGCTGCGTGGCGCGCTATCGAATGAAGAATTGGAAAAGCGACTTGAACGGCCAGGATCGCAGCAAGACATGCGTGCGCTTTACGCTCAGGCTTATCTTAGTGTCACTGAAATGATTCGCAATCAGGGCGAGGTGAGTGTCTGGAAGAAGCTGGCCGGCATAAATTAACCACTGAGGACACAGAGGAAGAAATGGCAAAGAGCTAAGGGCAAAGAGCCAAGTGATAGCACCTTAATCGAGTTTCATTGCGCCCGCCATCGCGCTTAGAACTTTGCTCTTTGCCGAGTGGCTTTCCTCTGTGACCTCTGTGGTTAATCTCATCGCTTGCTCACGAACGGATTATCCTTGACCCAAAACCGCCACGGCTTCGTCACCCACTTCTCGGCATAATCAATTCCAACCCGCGGACCGCGAGCGATTTGACGCGGCGAGATCGAAACACCTGCTTCGATCCAGACGCGATTACCAAGCAGATCCGCTTTATCCAATCCGCGATCAATTCCCATCGCCAGGCACAAACGACCAGGGCCGCTCGTTAACTCGTATTCCGATCTTCCTTTTCTTCTGCGGCGCATGACATCCAACCCTTCAATCGGTTCCAAAGCTCGAACGAGGATCGCGTGCGGAATATTCTCGACATTCGTCACGACATTGAACTGGTTGTACATGCCGTAGACAAAATAGACGTACGCCGTGCCGCCGATGCCATACATTGTTTCGGTGCGATTCGTTCGTCGTCCGCCGTACGCGTGCGATGCGCGATCTTCCGGGCCGCGATAGGCTTCGGTCTCGACGATGATTCCGGCGACGCGCGACCCGTTTCGATTCGGCACCACAAGCTTCTTGCCGAGTAGATCGCGCGCGACTTCGAGAACATTGGAGCGCGTGTAGAATTCGCGAGGAAGTTTCATGGCAGTCATCGGTACACTTCTCTCCGATGAGCAATTTTCGCCACGAGCACCTCTTGTTCGCTATCCCAAACGTAATAGAGAATTCGATAGTCACCCACGCGAATACGATAGAGATTCGGTTCACCTTCCATTTTCTTTGTTCCCGCAGGGCGTGGGATGATCGCTAAAGGATCGATATGCTGCTTCAGTCGCTGCTGAATCAAAATTGGAAATTTTCGGAACTGGCGGACAGCGGCGGGTGAGAGGGAGACGGAATAGGCCACGATCTAGATTCCAACTTCGCGCTTGACTTGCTCCCAGGGGATCGAGCCCTTCTTCCGAGCTTCTTTCAGAGCACGCCGCGCGTCTTGAATGTCTTGTTCATCCTGGCGGTTTTTCCTCATCTCGCCATCACGTGAGTTCTCCGGCGACGGCTCTGGACGATTGCGGCGGTTCTTTGTTTGGGCTTGCTTCGTCATTTGTGAATACCCTGGCTCTGATTATATCAATAATCACCTCATCCGCCACAGCATCACGATCGTTATCACAAATCCAATCACTACAATCGAGCGACGGATGAATCCTTGTCCGACTCGCCGCGCCGTGCGCGCGCCAAAGTATCCGCCCAGCGATGCCGCCACCGCCATTAATAACGATCGCGGCCACGAAACCAAATGCGTGATCGAGAACGCCACGACCGCGACGCTGTTGATACAGATGCCCAGAAAATTCTTGATGCCATTCGCGCGATGAATGTCGTTCATGCCGAGCAGCCCCATCGCCGCCAGCATCCAAATTCCGTTGCCCGCCCCAAAGTATCCGCCATATATCGCTGAGAAAAACTGCACGACGATCGCGATCGTCCACCAGCTTGTTTGCGATCCTGTGGTCGGCGAAGGCAGCCGCAGCCAACGCGTCACCGGCGCTTGCAGCATAAACAGAATCGTGGCGAATAGAATTAGAAATGGCACGAGCCGCGCGAAGGTTGCCGATGGCGTCACGATCAAAAGCCACGCCCCAAGTCCGCCACCGACAACGCTCGTTGCGCCCAGACGCATCAACATCATCGAGCTGTCATTCATCTCGCGACGATAACCGAACAGCCCGCCGAACAGTCCCGGCCACAGCGCGACCGTGCTCGTCGCATTCGCCACTTTCGGATCAAGGCCCAACCAAATCAACACGGGAAAAGTCAGCAACGTCCCGCCACCCGCGATCGAATTTACGACGCCGGCAAAGAATGCGGCGAGAAACATCGCGACGCCATAAATGAAAGGCATGCGCGGTAGGATAAGGCGCAAAGGCCAAAGCGCAAAGAGCGAAGGGGGATTTGTTCATTGATCCCTTCATTGATTCAATGAAGAAATGATTAAATGAATGAATCCGCTCCGCACTTTGCTCTTGGCCCTTTGCTCGCTCATAATTGCGCTCACGTTCTCATTAAATTCTTTCAGGGGGAATTAGCATGGCAGATGTATCTATTCGTCCGAAACCAAATGGTCCATATTTGATCGAAGGCGCCGTCGATGTTTATGACACGGCCGGAAACAAGATTCCGACCGATGACAGACCACGCATCGCGCTGTGCCGCTGTGGCGCTTCGTCGAACAAACCTTTCTGTGACGGCACTCACAGCAAGATTGGATTTCAAGCGGCGGAAACGGTAAATCCGGAAAGCGCTGAAACGCAGCCGTAGTCCTTCTTAACTCCCTCTCCCTCTGGGAGAGGATTGGGGTGAGGGACGAAGTTACTGCCCGCTAACCCCTCACCCTTGCCCCTCCCAGAGGGAGAGGGCAGATCGTTCGAGTGAAGCATCTCAAATCGCTACTGCTGATCATCGTTGTCGCGCTGCCGGTCGTTGGATTTTCTGTGCGCCCGGCGGCGCGACGCGCATTGCCATCCCCCGTTTCACGAAGATCGATTCGCGTGATGACCTACAACATTCATGTCGGCGTCGGCATGGACAAGAAGCTCGACCTCGCGCGCATCGCGAGCGTAATTAAGAAACAGCATCCCGATCTAGTGGGACTTCAGGAAGTCGATCGCGGCGTCGAGCGCACCCAGCGAATCGATGAGATCGCCGAACTCGCAAACCTGACGAAAATGGATTATGCGTTCGCCTTTAATTTGAAGTACCAGGGCGGACAATACGGCGTCGCGATTCTTTCGAAGTCTCCGATTCTCGCTACCGATCACCATCTCTATCTGAACACGCGTGAAGCCGAGCGCCGCGGATTCATTCGCGCCGAGGTTCATATCGGCGGTCAACTTGTAAACTTCGTTACGACGCACCTCGATTATCAATACGAGGATGGCCGCGTGTTCGAAGCTCAGCAGTTGCTGGCGGCGATGAAAGATGTCAAAAGCCCTCTAATCGTGGTCGGCGATTTCAACGACGTGCCTGCTGGTGAAGCTTTTAAGTTGATGCGCCAATCATTTGATGATGCCTGGAGTCAGACCCGCGCGAGCGACGACGGATTCAGTTATCCGGCGGACAAAGCGGCGAAGCGAATCGATTACATCCTGACGCGTCAGACAGATCGGATTCGAGTGCAACGCGCCTGGATCGTCGACACGCTTGCCTCGGATCACGTCCCCGTGGTTGCTGAACTTGAACTTCCGTAATTGATGCCTCTTCTTTCTCTCAAATCGATTTCAAAACGCTTTGGGGCGACAGCGGCGGTCGATAACGTTTCCGTCGCTGTCCAGCGCGGCGAGTTCTTTGGCCTGCTTGGTCCATCGGGATGCGGAAAGACGACCACGCTGCGAATAATCGCGGGACTGGAAACTCCGGACACTGGCAGCGTTGAGTTCGACGGTCGTGAGATCACAAACCTTCCGCCGGAACATCGCGGCTTCGGCATGGTGTTTCAAAATTACGCGCTGTTTCCCCACCTGAACCTTTTCGAGAACGTCGCCTTCGGTTTGCGCGCGCGTCGTGGCAGTACTAGCGACCAGATTACAACCAGCGACAGAGTCAATCAGGCACTCGATCTGGTTCAACTCTCCGGCTTCGAAAAGCGTCGCGTGGATCAACTCTCGGGAGGGCAGCAACAACGCGTCGCAATTGCCCGCGCCATTGCGATCGAGCCGTCTCTGCTGTTGTTCGATGAACCGCTTTCAAATCTCGACGTGGCGCTGCGTGAAGAAACCCGGAGCGAGCTGCGCGCACTGGTGAGACGCCTCAATCTAACCGCGGTTTATGTAACCCACGATCAGGAAGAAGCATTTGCGCTGTGCGATCGGATTGCGGTAATGAGCGCAGGACGTGTCTTGCAAGTCGGTGCGCCGCGCGAGCTTTATGAGCAGCCAGCGAACGTGACGATTGCGAAGTTTCTCGGCCGCAACAACCTGATTCGGGCGATGCGGCTGACTTCAAGCAACGACGCGATCGCACAATTCAAGACTCTTGAAGGCGGACACCCGCTCATAGTTGAAGCCACGCACGATCAATTGATGCACTTGCCGGTGAACAAACCGTGCATCCTCGCGATCAGGCCGGAAGCGATCTCGATTTTACCAACCGAAGCCGCTGGCGAGAATCAGATTGCAGCGCGCGTCGAGCAAATCGAATTCAGCGGCGCAACCACTACTGTCAAGCTCAATGCCAATGGTTTGAAGTTGGAAGCGCTGGTGCTGAGAACCGATCTCGCTGTCGACCACGACTGCGTATTGATACTGCCGCGCAATCGAATCAAGCTTCTACGAGAGAACTAAATCAAGTGAGTTGACCAAACATGTACACGCTGAAAGTTCGTTCACATCAACGCGAAGAACTCGTCGAATTCACCGACGAAGTCCAAAAGAAATTGCATGAGACCGGCGCGAAAGAAGGCGTCGTGGTGCTTTACGTTCAGCACACGACGGCGGGATTGACGGTCAACGAGAATGCCGACCCGGACGTGCCGCGCGACATGTTGCACGCTTTGCGCACGCTAATTCCGCAACACGGCATGGGCTTTCATCATGGCGAGGAAAACTCGGATGCGCACATCAAGGCGAGTCTAGTCGGGCCGAGCGTGACAATTCCGTTTGCCGATGGAAAACTCCTGCTGGGCCGTTGGCAGGGAATTTTTCTTTGTGAGTTCGACGGTGGGCGTGAACGAAAAGTGGTCATGATCGTGCGATGACATCGCTTGAGTATCAATACGTACTGAGACTCCAGGCGAGGGCCTTGCGTGGGGGGCTCTCGAAGAGCACGGCAAACACGTTTGAATACTCAAACAGAATAAGTCTCCAGGAAGCGGGATTTCCCTTGAAGGTGAAGGCAATCAGGCGTAAGCTCCCCCTTCAACATTCCCCAGTCAAGTGACTCAACCAAACTGATTTTTCTTTTAGGATACAAGGCCTGCATTAGAAGTTTCCCAAGAGTGGGTCAATCCGTTCGGTGTTCTCTAGATAATTTGGGGAGTCCGCGTTCCGGTCGCCCTTTTTTGCGACGTGCGAGAGTTCTGTTCAGAGATTTTTGCGATGACTGATCTGTTCCTTCCGTGCCGTAGCCAACAACTGTTAAATCTGAAAAGGAGGCTCAGGCTGACTTTCAGTTGCTTGTGTGTGCTCGCTTTTCTTTTGCAGTTGGCGACAGTCTCTCGACCGGCGAACGCTCAGGGCGTGACTGGCAGCATCAAAGGCACAGTTAGCGCAACGGCCGGCGACACCACAACTCAGCCGGAACTAGTTCCCGGTGCGCGCCTGACTCTCGTCAACCGCGATCTGCCCAACGCCAGCTTCAAAACCGTTTCAGACGACACGGGTAATTTTGGATTTCTCGAACTGCCAGCCGGTTACTACATCCTCACTGTCGAAGCCAACGCGCTCCCTCGGGTCACGCGCGAAATTCATCTGACGACGGGCGCGAGCCTGGTCGTGGAAATTATCCTGACTGCGACGCTTTCCGAATCGGTCACGGTCCGTGACGAAGAGGGGTTACTAAGCGCCGGAGAAACGGTTACGTCGAATACGGTGCGCGCCCAGAAGCTCGAGCAGCTTCCTTTGCGTGCTGATAATGTTCAGGGTGCTTTGCCGCTTACGCCCAGTGTGATCCGTGACGTTGCTGGAAGGGACCACATTAAGGGCACCCGCGCGGGCGAGAACACCTATACGCTCAATGGCGCGGACGTTACAGATCCTGTCAGCGGCAACTTGGCTTTTGATATTCCGCTGGAAGCAGCCGCCAACGTGCACGTCGAGGACAACCCCTACTCCGCAGAGTTCGGCAAAGCCACGGGCGGCGCGAGTAATTTGGAAACCAAGACGGGCGGAGACAAGTTTAAGTTTGGCGCGGCGCGCATCTTTCCAGTCTTTCACAACATCATCGGCGGCAAGGTCGATTCTTTCCGGCCGCGCCTGACTTTCGAAGGCCCCATAATCCAGAAACGGCTAAACTTTCTCCAATCGTTCGAATATCGCTTCTCGAGGGTTTACGTGCCGAGCCTGTCGGCGCCGCGCGACAATTCAACCTCTGAGGCCTTCAACTCTTTCACGCAACTCGATCTCACTGTGAACAGTGCGAATCGATTGAAGTTTGTGGCTGCTTTCTTTCCGGAAAAGAAACGCTACGTCGGACTGAACACTTTCAATCCGCAGGAAACCACTCCGAACACCAAACAGCGCGGAGTACTGATTTCAGTTTCCGAACAGGCGACTTTTCAAAATCAATCTTTTCTCAGCTCGCTTTTCGCTTACAAGACTTTCGATTTCGACGTCTTTGGCCAGGGAGCAAAGCCGCTGGTGCTGCTTCCTGATGGAAACACGGGGAGTTATTTTGCCGACACGCGCCGTTCGGCCCAGCGCTGGCAATCGCAGGAACAATATTTCGCGCGCACAATGACGCTCTTCGGTCAGCACTCAATCAAGTTCGGCGGTGAATTAGATCTTACTAACCTGACCGGACAATTTAACTTCCGGCCTATTGAGATCCGGCGAGGCGACCAAACCCTTAGCCAGCGAATTGATTTCAAGGGGCCGACCGACCTCAATCGATCGCTGACGGAGTTGGGCAGCTTTATCCAGGATCGTTGGGTCATCAATCAGAGACTGACGCTGGATGGGGGCCTGCGCTTTGATCGCAACTCTATCTCGCATCAATATGACACCTCGCCCCGCGTCTCGATGCTTTATCGTCCTTTCCGCAACGACCGCACGATCATTCGCGCCGGGATTGGTCTTTTCTACGATCGTAGTGCCTTATCGACTCGATACTTCGAGCCTGAAAACCTTACTGAGGATGACGACCCGGTTGTTGGACCAGGATTAGGGTTCAATTCTCAGACGAGCTTTCCCAAGCGGGTGGTCACAACCTACGCACGCGATGGCCAAACGGTCGTCGACGGGCCGCGCGAATTCATGAACGTGGAAAGAAATCCTTTGCGAGACGCACGGAGCCTGCGATGGAGCCTTCAGTTTGACCGCCGCCTGGCGAAACATTTGACGCTGCGGGCCGGTTATCTTCATCGTTTCACGAAGAACGAACCCGTAATAAGTCCAAAGCTAACAACAAGCCAGGCATTTCTTGTCCTCAAGAGTCGAGGCGTGTCGCGATACAATGAATTCCAGCTACTCGCGCTCTATGATGACCAGCGGTTCCATAATTGGAACGTTTCCTATGTATGGTCCAAAGCAGAGGGCAGCCTGAATACGGCGGACAATTTCCTCGGCGACTTTCCCGCCTTCGTCGTGCGAGCGAACCAATACGGAACGCTGCCTTTCGACATACCGCACCGCTTTATGGCTTATGGCGAAGTGAAAGCTCCCTTTGGCTTGACGGTGATGCCGGCCCTGGAAATTCGTTCTGGCTTTCCGTTTTCATTCGTGAACGATCAACTGGATTTCGTCGGCGTTCGCAACCGCGCGCGTTTTCCGATCTACCTTTCGCTGGACGCGACGGTCCTAAAAAGCCTCACTATTCCTTACTTCGACAAGAAAGCGCGGGTTGGCGTAATCGTTTTCAATATCACCAACCATTTCAATCCGCGCGATGTGCAGAATAACCTGGGCAGCTCGCGCCTCGGAGAATTTTTCAACAGCTTGGGCACGTCTGTACGTGGCAAGTTTGAGTTGGATTTCTGAACAGTCTGTCTTAATCACAAAGACCCGAAAAACACTAAGTGCAAACCGGAAACGGCACGTTCGACGGCGGGCGTGAACGAAAAGTTGTAATGATCGTCGCTCCTTGCTCATGGTAGATGTAGAATCCTTTTCTCAGTTGACTCACCCTCGCGCGGTCCAAAGGTTCAAATCTCTCCCGAAAGGAGAACCAAATGCCTGATCCACCTAAAGAGACCTGGCTAAAGTCGCTTTGGAATGATCTTTCACAGACTCCGCGAAATCTATGGACCTTCTCCACTATCGTCGCTGCTCTCGGACTCTTGTTCATCGCGGCTTCAAAGATTCCCTCACCATTCGGCTGGAAATCGCACGGACCCGCTGAGTTCGCAAGGGATGTCGGGATAGCCCTGCTCGTTGCGCCGCTCGTTACGATCATTTATGAGGGCGGCACGCGACGCAGCGCCAGGCTTACAGAGCTGCGCGAATACATTAACGCTGCGATGGTCTCGTTCACCACCAAGGAGATGTGGCGAGAAATTCACGACCAGATAGTTCACCGCAACCTGACCCGCCGAAATGTCGAGATCACGATAACGTACCGGCGGGAGCTAGCGGATGACGATGGCAATACGATTGCTGTTCCTGAAGGTGTCGCCGTACTTGAAGTAAATTACGAGTATGACCTGTTTCGATATGTGGGAACGTCCGAACGCGTCTGGGTTCGTCACGCCCTGGATTTCCATATGTGGGACGACGGGTTGCGCGTTCCTTGTTTCAATTCGGCTACTGTGATCAAAGAGGGCGCAAAGACTGAATACGGAAAGAACTCGCCACAGATTTACGATCAGAATTTGGGAATAGTGGAAATTCCCGTCGCCCTGTCAGGCGGAGAATCCGCACATATCATCACGAACAGGTTCGAAAAAATTTTCATTCCGGGCATGTACATCGTCATCATGCCGGATATCGTAACGCAGGCCGAAGAGGCGACGAACACAAAAACGATAACTCTCAGAATAAAGGGTCTGCCTGATCATTTGGAAGCAAATGCTACCGTCTGGTTCGGTCCACATCACGACGAATTCAAAAAAGAGCCGGACAAATTGGAATGGAATTACAGATGGCCGATGCTAGCTGGCCAAGGAATAAGCGTAGTGTTCACGAAAAAAACCGGAGTGGCGATTGCAGAGTCATCACGTGCTACGGAAGAACGCTCGGCGGCCTGACTAAGTTTCGGCGTTGGATTGGTCAGCATCGCGTGGGTGCGGAGTTGCCCGCAAGATGTCGGCAAACTTCTCAACGTCTTCACGGGTTCGTTCCATTCTTCGACGGCTCTCAAGGTAAGCCTGCCACTGCGGCGTTAACGTGAGGGCCTTGGTCGTATCTTGATCGAGTGCCTGCGCCATCACCGCTACCAAGTCGCTGACGACGCGCGTGTGATCGAGCAACGATTCGATGATCGAATGCGCTAACTCCACCTGGGTAAGGTCGCTTTCAGCGGTGTCGGTTTGATCGTCAGACATTGTCTGAGAGTCCCGTAGGGACGAAATCTTTATAG
>Ga0066679_10001005_pt1 | contig 10788 bp, 6 predicted proteins | sample GraSoiAngelo_128_FD_62298 | JGI IMG/M metagenome (GOLD analysis project Ga0066679, IMG submission 62298) | Grasslands soil microbial communities from the Angelo Coastal Reserve, California, USA - 14_0927_12_20cm | ecosystem: Environmental > Terrestrial > Soil > Grasslands | place: USA... | reverse complement strand
CCCGGCTGAACTTCAACAATGCCGGCATCGCCGAGATCGATGACGGCGCTCACTTGATCCGGAGTTTCAATCGTCGCTCCCGTCAGGATTGTTCCGCCAGTTCCGACTGCGTTGCCGTTGACCGTGATTGATTGATTGTTCTTTGTCGTCACGCGGGCCGTGATAACCCGCTGCGGCGGACCAGCCGGGGTCTTTGCGTTTGGCAAACTCGCTTGCACGCAAACCTGCGCAAACGAAAAAGCGACGAACACGGCGAGCGCCTTTAATGCTTTCATTCGTCTCAGGTTCATGTTGGGCAACTCCTGTGACTTGTCAGTACCGATTTCCCTTTGATTAGCGGAGGAAGTGTACTTCCCTCGCCCGACTGCGTCAATCTTTTTTCCGGCTACTTCTTGACTGCGTGGTAGAGCTGCTCTGCCAGTTTCGGATCGAGTCGTTTCAGAATCGCAAATTCGCGAGTCACGCCATCCTTGTCGTTCAAACTCGCGTAGACGAGGCCGAGGCTGTAATGCGCCTGGGCATAATCGGGTTTCAACTTCAGCGTAGTTTTCAGTGCGACTTGCGCATCCTGCAGTCGGTTCGCTCTGTAGCTCGAATTGCCAAGACCGTAGAACGCTTCGACGTTGGTCGGATCCATCACACTCGCTTTTTTGAAAGCGTCGGCGGCGTCGGGAAACTGTCCCGCCAGAAACGCCGAGGTTCCCAGACCAAGATAGGCCTGCTCGTATTCGGGTTTCAGTTGCGTCGCTTGCTTGTATGAAGCGGCGGACTCAGCGAAGCGCTTGGCGTCGAACAAAGCCTTGCCCAGGTTGTAATGCGCGGCAACGTAGTCGGGCTTAGACCCGACCGCCTGCTTCAAAAGATCGATGGCTTCGTTCGGTTGGCCATTCTTGTCGTAAAGATAGCCGAGCCCGTTCAGCGCCTTGGCGTATTTCGGATCGAGGCGGATCGCTTCTTTGTAATCGGCGAGTGCTTGCGGGTCGTTTCCGGTTTTGTCTTCCGCGAAAGCAAGATTGTTGAAGATGGTCGCAAGATCGGGTTTCAGCCGCGCGGCTTCTTTGAACGCCGAGACCGCTTCGGCGAATCGATTCAAATTCGTCAGCGCGATGCCGAGATTGTTTTGCGCCTCCGGATAATCCTTCTTGTGCGCGATTGCCTGCTGATAAGCGCCGGCGGCGTCACTGAACTTTCCTGACATCAGTAAAGAGTTCCCGAGGTTGTACTCTGCATCCGCGTATCCGGGTTTCAGTTGTGCCGCCTGCTGAAATGATTTCGCGGCGTCGCCGTACTTCTCTAACGCGTATTGCGCGGCGCCGAGGTTGTTCATCGTTTCCGAATCGTCCGGTTTCAAACGCAGTGCCTGTGTGAACGCATCAACTGCGTCCTGGTACTTCCCGGCTTTGTAAGACGCAGCCCCGAGATTGTTGAAGCCGAACGCATCCTTAGGATTGAGCTGAACGACTTTCTTGAGCACGCGGATCGAATCTTCATAGCGGCCGGCACGATCATAAGCGTAGGCGAGGCTGTTGTAGGCGCTGACGTTGTCAGACTGAAGCTTGACGACGTTTTCGTAAGTCTTTGCCGCGTCAGCATAACGCCCGAGTTGCAAGTAAGTGTCGCCCAAAGCGATCAGCGCGTCGGGCCAATCAGGTTTCAATTCAAGCGCGCGCTTCAGAGCCGTAGCGGCTTCATCATATTTTTCAGCGGAGTTGTAAGCGACACCGAGATTGAAAAAGCTGTCAGCGTCATCAGCTTTCGCTTTCGTCGCGCGCTGGAAAGATTCGATCGCAGGTTGATTCTGATTAAGCGCGAGATAAGTTACGCCAACGTTGTTCAGACTCGGCACGTCATCCGGTTTTAGCTTCAGCGCTTGCTGATAAGCGTCGAGCGCCTTGGCGTAATCGCCGGCGTCATAAAGCGCATTGCCCTGATCGTTTAGCGCCTCGACTTTCTCCTGCGTCGAAACTTCCGCTGGCGTCGGTTGCGGTTGCGGCGAGCCCGGCGACGGCGAAGCGACCGGACGGTTGCGAGCTATTTCAATTCTTCGCGGCGGGCGATGCCGAACTATCAGCGCCGCCGCACCGCCCGCGAGATCGCGAACGCGTGGTGGTCGCTTAAAAACGATCGCCGCGCCGCCGATGATGTCTTGTCCGATTAAGGCAGACGCGCCGCCGGCAATGTCTTGAGGCCAGCCGAATAGCGACTGACTGATGAGAACAACGAGTAACGCAATTGCGATGCGATTAGTCTTCTGCGGCCGGTTCAATTTCATCTGCGGGCTGTTTCGCTGTCACGGATCATCAAGACGTCGCTTGGAACATTATCAGAACGCTGCGATTTGATGCGCTTGCGGTGTGGGCCGTTGGTAGTTTTGTCGGCGCTCAAAATCGAAAGCAATATTGTGAAGAGCAGCGCGTTACCCGTTATGTGTAAACCAAAATCGATCAAGCTGTGGATGCCAACGCCGACGATGCCGACCAATGCTCCCAGCACAGCGGCTCGCTGAAAACCGCTCAGCGTGCCGAGCACCCAGCGAACTCGCTTTACCAGCACGACCCCGAACCAGAAGAAAATGCCGACGCCGACGAGGCCAGCACTGGCCAACAACTCAAGATAATCGTTGTGCGCCTGGGCCGGCGTCTGCGCTCCCGAAGCATCATGATATACCGGCACTTCAGCCCAAAAGCCGCCCAGGCCCGCGCCAATAATCGGATGCGCGCGCGCCATGCGCCACGTGGCATTCCAGATGTCGCGACGACGGGCGCCCTCATGAGAATCGGTGCTCTTGATTTCAATCTGTGCAGTTTGGATTCCGGTCGTCAGTTGATCGCCACCCAGCCACGCCACACCTGCACCGATCGCAATCGCTAACACTGTGGCCGTGACAGCCGCAAATCCGACCGAGTATCCCCAACGTCGCCAGCCGAGTACTTGTTGACTCCTGCGCCTGTTGAGATAGATGAACAGCAGCGCCGCAAAAAGTATCTGCACCGTCACCGCGAGCAAACCGCCGCGCGATTTCGACATCACGAGCGCAACCCACAGCAGAATCATCGCTGAGAAATAAATGAGAATGTGTTGGCGATGATGCTCGCGCAGGATTGTGATTCCCAGCAGCAGACCCATCGCCGGTTCGACGAGAAACGCGAAGTGATTTTTGTTGATGAACTGTGCGAAGCCGCCCCCGTATCTCAGCGCCGGCAGGATAAAGCCCTGATCGTGTTGCATCGCCTGCCGTAGGATCCCGAAGATGGAACTGATTACGGCGAGAACCACGATCGCATGAACCAGGATTTTCAGTCGGACCGAATTGCGCGCAAAGCGAACCGCGAGAATTCCCGCGAGTGTCAAAGCTGCTAATCGGAGAGCAAACAACCAACTTCCGAAGGGATCGGCGCTGATCGCGTTGACTACCTTAACGCCCGCGACTTCGGTCTGAGACCACGAGAGACTTTGCAGGATCGCGACGACGATTAATGCGATCAGCGGAAAGAACAGTTGCAGGTTGCCCGCCCGCCACGAACTCTCGATAAGGCCATGAATGACCCACAGGAGGCCCAGCGCAAACACCAAACATTCGAAGATCGCCTGCGACCAGGGTTCGACTGAGCCATAAGGAATTGCCGTGAGAAAAATGACGCCGACGAGGGCGAAGAAGATCGTCGCGCCAAGCAGTTTAGCGACACGCGACTCGCCGGACTCAGCGTCCTGTTTGAACGACCTGACTTGAGCACGCGAGGCTTTCAAGCGTTATTTAAGAGGTCCGGCGGAAAGCTATCGGGCGGTCGCGGCCATCCGCCGAGGCATCGAGTGCTCGGCGTTCTTGAAAACTCGCGCGGCCGCTCCGGTCACGGCAGGATGAAAAACGTCGGTGAGGTAGTTGATGTCAAACAACAATGGATCGGCATCGAGCCGCCGATAAAGATTCAGGTAACCAAGCGAGCAACCATTCCCGGCAATTGGCAGGCGCATTGCCCAAAATCGATCCGAACCGACAACGTTGGCGTTCACCAAATTGCTGCGCTGCCAGTTCCATTGAATTCGGCCATTCAGAATTTTCGCATGCTCGGAAAAACCATTCGCGTCGCTTAGTTCGAAAGCGCGCTCGTTGACCTGGGCCTGATCGTCGCAGGTCAACTGCGCTTTGGCGTAAACGAAATCGCCCAGCTCCAGAACTTCGACGACCGCATCGAATAGTTCGCTCATCGTCTTTGCCGACTCAAGCGCCTGACACGCCCGACGTAACCTCAGATTGTTAATGGCCCGCGCGCGTCGATCGCTAAGATTGCGTTTCACGCTCGCGCGTAGCTCATCCACTTCGTGATAACGCAGATTCCCAAGCGCCAGCGCAACGGCGACGCCCAGCACGAACAGCATGACGCCGGTCATCCCGCTGCCACCATTGACGAACATCATCGCAGCCAGGCCGAACGCGGCGCTGACTGCGTAAAGGACGAGCGCGACTCGACGCTGCGACCATCCGCGCGCCAAAAGCATGTGATGAATGTGTTCGCGGTCGCCTTGAAAAATCGGCTTGCCGCTCAGCAACCGACGGCCAATAGTCACGGTAGCGTCAACCACCGGAAGGCCGAAAGCGAGAATCGGAATCGCGACGGCAACGGCGGTCGAGGCTTTCTGCGAGCCCATGATTGAAAGTGCCGCAAGCGCGAATCCGACGAATAACGATCCGGAATCGCCGAGGAAGATCGACGCTGGATTAAAGTTGTAACGCAGAAATCCTGCGAGTGCGCCGGTCAATGCCAACAAGATCACGGCCATCAGCGCGCGGCCTTGGATCAAGGAAATGGTCAGCAGCACGAGCGACGAAAACAACGCCGAGCCGGCCGCCAAACCGTCAACGCCGTCGATCAGATTGAAAGCATTGGCGATCCCGACGACCCAGGCGATAGTTAAAAGAAATCCGGCGACGGGATGCAGCGTAACCTGGCCAAAGAATGGAATCGACAACCCTTCGATCCTTCCACCCAGGGCGTAGAAGATCATCGTGATGATGCCGAGCACGACGAACTTTATCATCGCATTCGCGCCCCGAATGTCGTCGTAAGCGCCGAGCGCGACGACTAACAAGCTGCACAGCAAAAAGGCGCCAACCGATTTGACGTCGCTGCGCAGGTTTTGCGTGAGCAGGTTATGAACTGCGAACAACGACGACAGAGCGACCAATACAGACAAGAAGATTCCAATGCCGCCCAATCGCGGAATCGGCGTGCGGTGCACGTGTCGTTCGCTGCGCGGTCCCGCAACCAGGCCGAACCGCTCGCACAGGCGTCGCAGCAGAGGCGTGATCAAGGCTGAGCTGAACGCCGCAATCAGGAACAGTACGAAATAGGTTTTCATTTGCTGATTCGCGAGTGGATCAAATCTGACCGGGGGAAGTACGAACGACTGGTTTGATCACAGAGTCATCATGCACGGCGGCGTGCGCCGATTCGATAACTGCAACCAGACTCGGCAATGAATCAAACTCGTGAATCTCGGGCGCGCGAAAGCTGCGTTTGAAATCGGACATCTCTTTCGCTGCTTCGGAAATCGACTTCGCCAATTCGATGGCAGCTCCATGACTGACGTGGGCGGCGTGTTTTGGATCGCCAATTTGTGAAACGATCTCGCCCATCGAACTGTGTTCAGGTCCGATGAAAACAAACGGCGCGCCGATTGAAAGGATGTTGTAGATCTTCGACGGATGAACGATTCCGACGAATGGATCGCCCATCACGACAACGTGCAGGTCAGCTGCTGAAAGAACGGCAGAGAAACTTTCCTGCGGTTGATAAGGAAAGCATTTGATGTTTGTTAGCTCGTGCGCGCGCGCGAACGCTTCGACCTTCTTGAACTCGCTGCCGCCCCCGGCGAAGACAAACGCGATCGCCTCGTCAGATTTCAATTCATTGGCGCTTTCAAACAGCGTATTCAGCGGATGACACGGACTGTGATTGCCGGCGTACATCACCACGAATTTGTCAGCGAGGTGGTGCTGTCGTCGAAATGCTTCCCTGCCCTCTTCGTCGAATCGCACGTTGTCATCGCGAGCCGGCGGAATGACCGCAATTTTCCTTTCGTCAATTCCTTTGCTAACGATTCGCTCTTTCATGAATTCGTCCAGCGCGACAATTGTTTTCGCGCGGGCCATGCTGCTTTTTAGTAACCTTGATAAGAACTTTGCGGTGAGCGAATTCTGTTTGAGCCAGCCTGCGGCGATCGCTTCATCGGGATTCAAATCCATGGCCCAGAAAACCATCCGGCCGCCTTTGATTTTGGTGAACAGCGAGCCCAGCCAGGAGATCAGCGGCGGTGAAGTGAGCGCAACAACCACGTCGTGTCGTGGCAATCTCAACATTTGCAGCGCCGACGTTAAAAGAAAACTGACGAAGTTCACCGTTCGTGCCGATCGAGTTTTCTTTCCAAGATTGAGCGACGAGACGCGGATGACTTCAATACCGTTCCATCGCTCGCGCCGCGGAAATGTAAGTCCTGGATCGTCATAGCCCTGACGAGCCGCGACCACCGTGACCTCGTGACCTTGTTCAGAGAGACGACGAGCGACGGCAGTCAACTGCTGCGATGTAGCAACTACATCCGGCCAGAAACATTGATTGAGTAAAAGAATCTTCATCGAGAGGAGGAAGGTGTTCCGGTCATCACGACTGAGCGATCCTCTGGGCTTTATGATCGCCTTTCGGCGCGATTCGTTTGGCGAAGTCCGCAATCGTTTTCATCAAACCTTCGCGCAGGCCAATCCGCGGTTCCCAGCCGAGCAGCGAGCGGGCACGATCGATATTTGGTTGTCTCTGACGGGGATCGTCCGACGGCAAAGTTTGATACTTGATCTTCACGTTCGATCCGCAAAGCGTCTTAACCTCTTCGGCCAATTGATTGATCGTGAACTCGCCGGGATTGCCGAGATTCACCGGATCAAAAACCTCATCTGCATTCATCAGCCGAATCAATCCATCAACTAGATCATCGACGTAGCAAAACGCGCGCGTTTGTTTGCCATCGCCGTAAACCGTGATCGATTCGCCGCAAAGCGCTTGCACGATGAAGTTCGAAACTACGCGCCCATCATTTTCCAACATGCGCGGGCCGTACGTGTTGAAGATGCGCGCGATGCGCGTATCGACGTGGTTCTGCCGGTGGTAATCCATCATCAAAGTCTCGGCCACCCGCTTCCCTTCGTCATAGCAACTGCGGATCCCGATCGGATTTACATTGCCCCAATACTTTTCCGTCTGCGGATGCTCCACGGGATCGCCGTACACCTCAGAGGTCGATGCTTGCAGAATTCGCGCGTGCACACGCTTGGCCAGGCCGAGCATATTCAGTGTACCCATCACGTTTGTCTTGACCGTCTTCACCGGGTTGTACTGGTAATGAATCGGCGACGCGGGGCACGCAAGGTTATAGACTTGATCGACTTCGAGCAGGATCGGTTCGATCACGTCGTGACGCAGTAATTCGAATCGATGATTGTCGAGCAGTTGTAGAATGTTTTCGCGACGGCCAGTGAAAAAATTGTCGAGGCAGATGACCTCGTGACCATCGCCAATTAGACGATCGCAGAGATGCGATCCGATGAAGCCGGCTCCGCCGGTGACGAGTATTCTCATGCTTCTAATAGGCCACAAAAAGGCGCAAGAGTAACAAAAGCAAACCTCGAGCGATCAAGGCACATTGGAATTGGTTTGAGCCTTTTGTGCATTTTCGTAGCTAATCTTTCTTTGGAATATAGGTCGCGGACTTATCTCCTGACCATGTGATTGCCAAGATACAAGACATCGATCTTTGTTTTCAAAAAACATTCAATTGCATCGCGTGGCGTGCAAACAACGGGTTCATTTTCATTGAACGACGTGTTGAGCACAATCGGAACGCCGGTTAATTTGTAAAACTGCTCGATGAGATCGTAGTAACGCTCGTTTGCCTCGCGCGTCACTGTTTGCAAACGGCCGGAGCCATCGACGTGAGTAACCGCGGGAATTTCTCTTTGACCATCTGGTTTAATCCCGTAGACCATTAACATTGCCGGCGACGGGTGCGTCTCTACAAAATAATCGCCGATATGTTCTTCCAGAATTGAAGGAGCAAACGGCCGGAAAGGTTCACGCCTTTTTACGCGAGCATTCAAGATGTCCTTCATTTCTTCGCGTCGTGGATCGGCTAGAATCGATCGATTGCCCAGCGCGCGCGGCCCGAACTCCATGCGTCCTTGAAACCAACCGACTATCAAACCATCCGCGATATCGCGGGCCGCGAGATCGGTAAGTTCACCGTCCGAAAGAGTTTCGAATTTCAGATTCGAACGCTTCAATTCTCCAGCGATCTCATGGTTTGAAAATTCAGGCCCGGTGAAAGGCGCGACGAGCAAAGAGCTAAGTGCATAGGACGATCGATTTGTGACTCTTTCCGCTTTGCTCCTCGCTCTCTGCTCGTTAAGTATCTGGTAGCAAACGCCAATTGCCGTACCACTGTCGCCCGCGGCCGGCTGAACGAAGACGCGACGAAACGGCGTGTGCTGCAAAATCTTTCCGTTCATCACTGAGTTGTAAGCGACGCCGCCTGCCAAACCGAGATCGGTCAATCCTGTCTGCTCGTGCAAATGATTCAGAACGTGGAACGCCACTTCTTCCAGCCGCAACTGCAAACTCGCAGCGACATCGCGATCGCGATTAGTCAGAGGCGCGTCAGGTTTTCGCGCTGCACCGAAAATATTTTCGTACTCATTTGAAAACAATCGACCGACTCTCGGCGAACCGCCCTCCCACGTCATGTCTACGCCTTCCGACGTGTGCCTAAAGTAGTCGAGGTTCAAGACAAATTGGCCGTGCGATTCCGCGCGCACGATCTCGCGGAATTGATCGATGAAGCGCGGCTGCCCGTAAGGCGCGAGCCCCATCACTTTTCCTTCATCGCCGTAATGCGGAAAGCCCAGAAACTGCGTTGTCGCCGTGTAGACAATGCCAAGCGAATGCGGATACTCGACCTGGCCCAACACTTCGATGGAATTTTCTTTCCCGATGGCCCACATCGTCGAAACGAAATCGCCGAAACCGTCGATTGAGAGCAGCGCCGCGCGCTCGAAGGGCGAGACGAAAAACGCGCTGGCCAGATGCGCGCGATGATGCTCGATGTTGTGAAAGTACGCGCGCAATCCCGCTGCGGAAACCTCGAGCGCGTTGGCCAATTCTGATTTGATGTCCCGAACTTTGGCCGCATTGCGCAAACGATCTGTAACCTGCTGAAGAAACCGTTTGCCGTGGCCATTCCCATTTCCGTTCGCTGGGGAAGGCCAGAGCAAATAATGAGCAGTCGAGCTTGCAGTCTCATCTGTGCCCATAGTTTCGACCGCGAACGACGGCGACAGGTCGGCACCTGACGCTTTGCTCTTCGCCCTTTCCGCTTTGCTCTCCGCCTCTGCGCCTCTGTGGCTAAATCGCTTCGCGGCAAACAAAATCTTCTTATGCAGATTCGCGGAAGGATTGCGCGAGATGCCGACGTGATCGACTTGCTCGATATCAATGCCGGCGGCGCGCAGACAATACTTGATCGATTCCGAAGGAAATCCGGCGCAATGCTTGATCCGATTGAAGCGTTCTTCTTCGACCGCGGCAATCAGCTCGCCGTTGCCAACGATCGCCGCCGCGGCGTCACCGTGATAAGCGTTTATGCCGAGGATGTACATTAAATATGCAGCCAGGGAGTCACGCGCCGCGAACATGAGCGAATGCGTCGCACAATTGGACAGACCACTCGCTTGATGTTCTAGAGTCTGGCGAACTAGACTGACGCTGCATGTCCCGGCGCGATATACTTCTAATTCTCATCCTTGCATTAACCGTAAAGACATTTTGGGCCTACAAAGGCTCTCGTGAGTATGACGGAGCTTACACGCCTCAATCAGACTCTTGGCAGTACATGATTGCCTCAGAAAACATTCGATATTTTCACGTATTGAGCTTTGATTATGATCATCAGCCAAGCTACTTTCGACCACCTGGTTATCCATTTCTGATTGCTATCCTTCGATCCTCCATACCCTTGCTCTTCGCGTTTCAGGTCATACTCGGATCGCTCACAGTAGTGGCCACATATTTATTAAGTCTGAGATTCGGGAAAGGGGTTGCGCTCATCTCCGGCATCGGAATGGCCCTTGGTCCGTTGGGCGGAAGTCTGACGGGACAAGTAATGACCGAGACTCTTTACACATTTCTGGTTGTCGTTGCGGTTCTTCTTTGGGACCGTAGCCGTTTAATATCGAGCGGCCTCGCGTTTGGACTGTCATGGCTAGTTAGACCAAACACTTTAGCGATTCTCGCGCTCGGACTGGTCCTCGCGGTATTTGTCTATCGGACACATCGACGCCAACTGGCATTGATAACCTTGATCGCTCTCATAACCATAAGTCCCTGGATCGTGAGAAATGCTGTAATCTTTCACAAGCTGGTACCTGTCGCGGCCGGCGGCGGGCAGAATCTTCTATACGGGACCTTTGACATCAAGTATGGCAAGCAGCAACTTTGGGAACAAGCATTCGCGCAACCAGGTGCGATGCCTGCTTACGGTTGGGCCGATCCCCGGAGTCAGGACGTTTACTTGCACACAGCGATAGAGCGGATCAAATCCGACCCCTTCAATTGGCTCATAGTCAGAGTCAAGCAATATCCTAGAGTGCTAATCGATACGGGTGCCTATGCATTTCCATCATCTGAATTAGCCGTAATTATGAAGTGGACGTTTGTGTTCGGAAATCTTCTCTTTTGGATCTTCTCG
>Ga0066679_10001004_pt1 | contig 10793 bp, 10 predicted proteins | sample GraSoiAngelo_128_FD_62298 | JGI IMG/M metagenome (GOLD analysis project Ga0066679, IMG submission 62298) | Grasslands soil microbial communities from the Angelo Coastal Reserve, California, USA - 14_0927_12_20cm | ecosystem: Environmental > Terrestrial > Soil > Grasslands | place: USA... | reverse complement strand
GCCGTCGCGTCGCTGCGGCGCGACGGCGCGGCGTCGTCGCTGCCGACCGCGCTGGTCACGAAGACGACGTTCGTCGACTTCCTGCAGCTTCGCGGCGAGATTCGTCCCGTGCGATCGGTGGTGCTGACGGCGCCGTCGACCGGCACTGATCTGCAGATCGTCGATCTCGCGACCAACGGCGCCAGAGTATCTGCAGGCGACGTCGTCATCACGTTCGATCCGACGGTGCAGCAGCGTACGCTCGAAACGAAGCGCTCGGAACTGAAACAGGCCGAATCGGAAATCGAGCGGACGGAGGCCGAGCAGCGCCGCCGCGTCGCCGCCGCGCAGAGCGAGCTCGACGAAGGCCGGAAGGCGTTGGCGCGCGCGCGCCTCGAGCTGCAGGGCAACGAACTGCGCGCCCGGCTCGACGCCGAGAAGTACGTGATTGCGGCGTCCGATGCCGACGCGCACGTCCGCGAGCTCGAGAAGAAAGTTGACGGCGAACGGATCGCCGCCGCAGCCGACGTCGCCATGGCGCGGCAGAAGCGCGACAAGGCGGCCTTCGACGTGCGCGACACCGAGCGCATCATCGCGTCGCTGCAGGTCCGCGCGCCCATTGGCGGATCGATTTCGCTTCTGCCCAACTTCCGCGCGGGCGGTCCCGGCATGCGTGCGGCGCCGGAATTCAAGCGCGGCGATCGAGCGTGGTTCGGCGCGGCGATCGCCGAGCTGCCGGATCTGACGTCGATCCAGATGACCGCGCGCGTCGACGAAGCCGATCGCGGACGTGTTCAGACCGGCAGCGGCGTCCGCGTGCGCGTCGATGCGGTTCCCGACCGCGAGTTGAACGGCACGCTCAGCGACATCTCCGTCGTGGCGAAGCCGGACTTTACGACGTGGCCGCCGGTCCGCAACTTCGATGTCGTCGTCGCGATCCCCGATGTGGATCCTCGGCTGCGATCGGGCATGAGCGCATCTGCGCGCGTGGAGCTCGATCGGCTGGCGGACGTCGTGGTGGTGCCGATCGGCGCCGTGTTCCAGCGCGGACCGGCGACGGTCGTCTTCATCGTCGCGCGAGGAGGGATCGAGACGCGCACGGTCACCGTGCTGCGGCGCGGTCGCGATCAGATCGCGATCGCCGCGGGCGTCGCGGAGAACGAGCGGGTCGCGTTGAAGGAGCCCGGCGGCGAGGCCGCCGGCAAATGATCCGCAACGGGCTCATCGCAATCGTCGTGCTGCTCGTCGCGGGCATCGCCGTGCTGCGTGGAGTCGCGCCCGCGCTGCCGAAGGCGATTCCGACGGCGCATGTGCAGCGCGGCCGCGTGCAGGTGACGGTGTACACCGTCGGCGATCTGCGCTCGTCGCGCGCGGCGCAGCTTGCCGTGCCCCCGATGGGCGGCCAGCTCCAGATCGTCCAGCTGGCGGACACCGGCGCCGCGGTGAGAGCCGGCGACGTCGTCGTCGAGTTCGATGCTGCCGAACAGGAATTCAACCTCGAACAGGCGCGGTTCGATCTGCAGCTTGCCGAGCAGGAGATCGTCAAGGCCGATGCGCAGGCGGCGGTGCAGCAGAGCGACGATGAAGTCGCGCTGCTGCACGCGCGCTACGACGTGCGGCGCGCCGAACTCGACGTGCAGGCAAACGAGCTCGTGAGCGCCATCAAGGCGCAGCAGAACGTGCTGGCGCTCGAGGAAGCGAAGCAGCGCCTCGCGCAGATCGAAGCTGACGTCAAGGCCCATCGCGATACGATCCACGCGTCGGCCGACGGTCAGCGTGAGAAGCGCAACAAGGCCCGGCTCTCGGTGCAGGTGGCCGAACGCAACATCGAGAGCCTGCATGTTCGGGCGCCGTTCGACGGGTTCGCCACGATTCGCACGAATTTCCAGGCGTTCGGCGGCATCTATTTCGGCGGCGCGATGCCCGACTACCGGGTCGGCGACGCGGCGTTCGCCGGTCAGCCGATTGCCGATGTGATCGACTCGTCGCGCGTCGAGGTGACGGCGAAGCTGCCCGAGCGCGATCGCGCGAACGTCGCGCCCGGTCAACCGGTCGAAGTCGCCGTCGACGCGCTGCCCGACGCGAGGCTGCGCGGCACCGTACGGACGGTGAGCGGCGTCGCTTCGCGGGGGATCTTCGACGCCGGCACGCGCCAGTTCGACATCGCGTTCGACGTCAGCGGACATCCGGACGTCCGTCCCGGCGTCTCGGCGGCGATCGCGATCTCCGGTCAGGCGTTCGACAACGTGCTGTACGTTCCGCGCACGGCCGTGTTCGACGTCGGCGGGAAACCCACCGTGTACATCCGGTCGGACGGCGGCTTCGACGCGCGCGAGATCCGCGTGCGCGCGTGGACCGACAGTCTCGCCGTGGTCGAGAACATCGAGCAGTCGGCCGAAGTCGCCCTCGTCAACCCCAACGCGATCGGTTCGCGTCCGAAAGCCCAGCCGCCGGCTCCGCAGCGCGCGTCGCGATGACATCGGTTCTGTGGCTGCCGGATCTCGGGCGCAGCGTCGACAACCTCCTGCTGCACAAGCTCCGCACGCTGCTGACCATGCTCGGCATGATCTTCGGCGTCGCGGCCGTCGTCGCGATGCTGTCGATCGGCGCCGGCGCGCAGCAGCAGGTCATGGCATTCATCGAAGACCTCGGCGTCCGCAACCTGATCGTCGAGGCGCACGAGACGACGGAGTTTCAGGCGTACCAGAAGGTGCGGCAGCAGTCGCCAGGACTCACGTTTCACGATATCCGCGCGATGCAGGGGACCGTTCCCGGGCTGGACATGCTCTCGCCGCGAAAGCGCTTCACACCGTCGCAGGTCATCCCGAAACCACAGGGCGAGCTTCCGGTCGTGTACGGCGTCGAGCCGAACTACCGGCAGATCGCTGGTCTGAAGATCTCTGCCGGCCGCTTCTTCACGCCCGAGGAGGCAGCGCGGGCGGCGGCCGTTTGCGTACTCGGCGAGGCCGCCCGCGTGCGTCTGTTCGGCCTCGCTGAAGCGCTCGACCGCTTCGTCAAGGTGAACGGACAGTGGTATCAGGTGATTGGCGTCGCCGGACCGCAAGCGGTCGTTCAGGGCGACGTCGCCGGCTTACCCGGGCAGGATCGCAACAACGCGCTGTACGTGCCGACGGGCGCGGCGATGTTCCGTCTCGAAGACAACTACAGTCAGTTTCGCGACGAGATCGACGGCGTCTACATGCGACTGAAAGCCGACGCCGACGTCATCGCCGCCGCCGCGACCGTACGCGGAATCCTGTCGGCCTCGCACCGCGGCGCCGACGATTACGCGCTCGTCGTTCCTGCTGAGCTCCTCGCCGAGCAGCAGCGGACCAAGCGCATCTTCGACATCGTCATGGTCGCGCTCGCGTCCATTTCGCTGCTGGTTGGCGGCATCGGGATCATGAACATCATGCTGGCCAGCGTCCTCGAAAGGACGCACGAAATCGGCCTCCGCCGGGCGATCGGCGCGCGGCGCACCGACATCATGCGACAGTTCGTCATGGAGACGACGCTGATCGCCGTGGCTGGCGGCACGCTCGGCCTCCTGCTCGGCGCCTCGATGTCGCGCCTCATCGCGAGCTTCGCCGGCTGGTCCACGATCATCAGCGGCGGCTCGCTCGTCCTGGCCTTCTCCGTCTCCGTGCTGATCGGGCTCGTCTCCGGCGTCTATCCGGCGATGAAGGCTGCCAAGCTCGACCCCGTTCAGGCGCTCCACTACGAGTGATAAACTAGTCTGCACGCGAGAGTTGCTCTCATTTGATTGAGGAGGAGTCCATGATCCGCCGAGTGAACGGCCGGTCTCTCTGGTTGATGGCGTGCGCGGCGTTCGCGCTGGCTGTCGCCATGCCGGCGGCCGCCCAGTCGACCGGAATGGTGCGCGGCGTTGTGCTCGATGCACAGGGTCAGCCGGTTGACGGCGCCAAGATCAACATCGACATGACCGGTGGCACCAACCGGCACTTCGATACGAAATCGAACAAGAAAGGCGAGTTCGTGCAAATCGGCCTGCCGCCGGGCCAATATGCCGTGACCGCCGAGAAAGACAAGCAGACGTCGAACACCGCGAACCTGAACGTCCGCATCGCCGCGCCCGCCGAAGCGCGCCTCGTCATGGGCGCCGGCGGTCCGTCGAAAGAAGTCGCGGCCAAGGCCGCCGAGCTGAAGAAAGTGTTCGAGGAAGGCGTCGCCGCGAGCCGCGCCGGCAATCACGACGATGCGATTGCGAAGTTCCAGGCGGCGGCGGCGATCAACGAAAAGTGCTTCGATTGCTACTACAACATCGGCTTCTCGTACTCGCAGAAGAAGGACTACGACAAGGCTGAAGAGGCGTACAAGAAGGCGACGGAGCTGAAACCCGATTACGCCGAGGCGTACAACGGGCTCGCGAATATCTACAACGCGCAGCGGAAGTTCGACGAGGCCGCTGCCGCGAGCCAGAAGGCGATGGAAGCGGGCGGCACGGCCGCCGGCGCCGCGGGCGGCGGCAACGCCGACGCGATGTTCAACCAGGGCGTGATTCTCTGGAACGCCGGCAAGATTGCCGACGCGAAGAAGCAGTTCGAAGCCGCCGTCGCGGCGAATCCGAGCCACGCCGAAGCGCACTATCAGCTCGGCATGGCGCTCGTGAACGAAGGGAATCTTCCGAAGGCGGCAGACGAGTTCGAGACCTACTTGAAGCTGGCGCCGAACGGACCGAACGCGACGCAGGCCAAGGCGCTCGTCGCGCAACTAAAGAAGTAGGGCGAAGCCGCCCGACCTTGACCAACGACCTCCCGCCCCGGCTGGCCGATGTCCGCGCACGCATTGCTCGGGCGGCCGGCCGGGTCCGACGCGACCCTTCCTCCATTCGCCTCGTCGCCGTCTCGAAAACCTTTCCGGCGGACGCCGTGCGTGCAGCATTCGACGCTGGCCAGATTGACTTCGGCGAGAACAAAGTCCAGGAAGCGCTCGACAAGATGGATCGCACGGCGGATCTCCCGATTCGCTGGCATCTCGTCGGTCATCTTCAATCGAACAAAGCGAAGAAGGCCTGCACGCGGTTCGACCTCATCCACTCAATCGACGGTCCGGCGCTGCTGACGAAGGTGGACGAGGCCGCTGCCGGTATCGGCCGCCGCATCGATCTGCTGGTCCAGGTCGATCTGGCCCGGGAAGCGACCAAACACGGCGCGCGCGAAGACGAGCTGGCGTCAATCTTCGAGGCGGCTCGGGGCTGCCGCGCGGCGCGCGTGGTCGGCTTGATGCTGCTGCCGCCGGCGTCCGAGGATCTCGAGCAGGCGCGTCCGTATTTCCGGCAGCTTCGCGCCGTCCGCGACCGAATGCTGGCACAGGGCGTGGACGGCTCGATGCTGAACGAGTTGTCCATGGGCATGAGCCACGATTTCGAGGTCGCGATCGAGGAAGGCGCGACGCTCGTACGCGTCGGGACGGCCATTTTCGGAGGCCGCGACACGGCCGCGGTCTGATCTATATGTTCGACCCTGCTCTGTCGAAGCGGCACAATTCGTCCGATAACCGTGGGGAACACGAACGTTCTGTTCTAGATACGCCCGTGAAAAAGGTTCCTCGCGAGGATTAAGAATGAACGTCAGTCCCCTGGACCTTCGACAGCAGCGCTTCCGCTCAGGCTTCCGGGGCTTCGACAAGGTCGAGGTCACGGCCTTTCTCGCCGCGGTCGCCGACGACTACGAGCAGGCGCTGCGCGAGACGGATCGGCTTCGCCAGGACGTCACCCGGCTCGAAGCACTGATCGGCGAGCACCGCGAGCACGAGAAGAACCTCAAGGCGACGCTGATGACCGCGCAGAAGCTCGCCGACGACATCAAGGCGAACGCGCAGGAGGAAGCGCATCGCATCATCGGCGACGCGGAGAGACGGTCCGACCTGCTGCTCGAGAAGACGCAGGCGCGCCTCGAGGACGTGCAGCGCGAGATCGACGGCATGAAGCTCAAACGGCGCGACGTCGAAACGACGATGGAGTCGACGATCCAGACGCTGCGAAACACGCTCGAGTACATCCGTGAGCAGGAAGCGCGCGAGCGCGACGAGAAGATCCTGATCCACCGCGTGAAGTGATTCGATCGACGAGCGCGGGTGTAGAGCTCGACGTCCGCGTCATCCCCCGCGCCGCAAAAACCGAAATCGGCGGCAGCCGCGACGGCGCTCTGCTGGTGCGCCTGAACGCGCCGCCGGTCGACGGCGCCGCGAACGACGCCCTCATCGCCTTCCTCGCGGCCGTCCTCGACATGCCTCGATCGACGATTCGCATCGTCAGCGGCGAGCGCGGACGCCGCAAGCGCGTCGCGATTGCCGGCATCTCCCGCGACCGCGTCCGCGCTATCCTTGACGCGTGCTCGCGGACTTCCTGATTCACAACACCGCGGAAGTGCTGACGTGCGCCGGGCCGGCGCCGCGAGCCGGCTCGAGGCAGGGCGACGTCCGTTCGATCGCGCGCGCGGCCGTTGCCGCGTACGCGGGACGCATCGTCTTCGTCGGCTTCGAGAGCCTCGTCTCCGGCGAAGTCGAGCTCGCGCCCGACGCGCGCATCCTCGACGCACGCGCGGGCGTCGTCGTGCCCGGCTTCGTCGATCCGCATACGCACGTCGTCTTCGCCGGCGATCGCCGCGAGGAGCTTCGGCGCCGGCTGGCGGGCGCGTCGTACGAGGAGATCGCGGCCGACGGCGGCGGCATTCTCAGCACGGTCATCGCGACGCGTGCGGCCTCCGAACGTCAGCTCGCGTCGGACACGCGCGCGCGACTGGACGAGATGCTGAGGTGCGGCACCACCACGTGCGAGGCGAAGAGCGGATACGGGCTGACGACGGAGGACGAGCTGAAGATGCTGCGCGTCATCCGGACGCTCGCCGCCGATCACCCGATCGAGCTGTCGCCGACGTTCATGGGCGCGCACGAGGTGCCGGCCGAGTACCGGAATCGCCACCGCGCGTACGTCGATCTCGTGGTGGACAGCATGATTCCCGCGGTCGCCGGCGAGGGGCTCGCCGAGTGGTGCGACGTGTTCTGCGAGCGCGGCGTGTTCACGCCCGAAGAGACGCGGGAAATCCTCGCGGCGGCGCGCGCGGCCGGCATGAAGCTGCGCATTCACGCCGACGAACTGGCGGCGAGCGGCGGGTCCGGCGTCGCCGCCGACATGCACGTCCGCTCCGCCGATCACCTGATCTTCCTGGACGAGCAGAACGCGAAGCGCTTCGCGGCAACCGGGGTCGTCGCGACGCTGCTGCCGATCGCGTCGTTCTACCTGAAGCTCGATCGGTTCGCGCCGGCGCGGCTCCTCATCGACCACGGCGTGCCCGTCGCGCTCGCCACCGACGTGAATCCGGGCGGCGGCTTCTCGCCTTCGATGCCGTTCGCCATGACGCTGGCGTGCTTCGGGATGGGGCTGACCCTCGAGGAGGCGCTCGTCGGCGCGACGATCAACGCCGCGTACGCGCTCGACCGCCACGACCGCGTCGGCAGCCTCGAAGTCGGCAAACAGATGGACGCGGTCGTCGTCGACGGTCCTGCCATCGACCTGATTCGCGTCGGCGCCGAACCGATTCGAACCGTCATCAAATGTGGCCGCGTCGTTTGGAAAAAGTGAGAGCGCCTGCGGCCCGAGCGAGGCGCCGGAGGGAAGCCCGGCGAAGCCGGGCCGCCGAGTGAGAGCGAGTGGGGGTGGGGCCCCGCGAGCATAAGAAAATGTCTACGCTCGTCGATAGGCCGGTTCGCGATCTGCTGGCGGCGTTCAGCTCCTCCGATCCCACGCCGGGAGGCGGCTCCGCGTCAGCGCTGGCGTCGGCCGTCGGCGCGTCGCTTCTGATGATGGTCGCGTCGCTGCCGAAGACGCGCTCCGGATCGAGCGAAGACCGCGCTGCGCTCGCGGCGGCAGCCGAAGCGCTCGTCGAGCTGCGGCAACAGCTGACCGAGGCGATCGACGCCGACACGATCGCGTACGACCAGGTCGTCGCCGCCTATCGGCTGCCGAAGGGAACCGACGACGAAAAGGGCGCGAGGAAGAGCGCGATTCAGCGCGCGCTGAGGTCGGCCACCGATGTGCCGCTCGGAGTGATGCGGCTGTCCGCGCTGGCGTTGAAGCAGGCCGACATCGTCGGCGCGCACGGCCATTCGGGTGCGTCGAGCGATGTGGGCGTCGCCGCGGCGCTGCTCCGAGCCGGCATGCACGGGGCACGGCTCAACGTCGAGATCAACGTCGGATCGATCGAAGACGAAGCGTACAAGGAGGCGGTCGGATCGGAAGTTGCGGCGCTCGATCAGGTGGCAACGTAGGTGTCGACGTGAATCGTGAACTCCCACGGATATTTGAAGCCCGGGAACAATTCGAGCTGGCGGCTGTAGGACGTGTCGACCGTCGTGTGGTTTCGTTCGTCGTGTCGAACGGTCAGCTGGTCCTCGTCGATCGGGATGTCGTACTGCGACGCCAGCTCCAGGATGCGCGCGCGCAGCTGGTCGTCCGAGCGTTCGCCGCGATACTGCGTGAGCTGCTCGACGGCGTCCTTGAATCGATAGTGCGACAGGTACGCCGAGCCGACCCGCCATGCCGCGTTGGCGATCGCCGCCGCGATGAGCAGCTTGATGATCAGCTTCAATGGATTTGATGGAACATCCGGTCCCAGCGCGTTCGCGTGAAGAAGTGCGCGAACACCGACACCAGTCCTTTGATCGTCGCGCCGGTCCCTTCGTCCTGATAGTCCTCGCGGCCGGCCTCGTACGACCAGTAGATGACGAGCGCCTTGCCCTTCACGTAGTCGCGCGGCAGGAATCCCCAGTAGCGGCTGTCCTGTGAGTTGTCGCGGTTGTCGCCCATGACGAAGTAGTGGTCGGCCGGCACCGTGACCGGTCCGTACCGCTCGCGCACGTCGAACGATGTCACCTCGTGGAATTCCGATTCGCCGCTCGGCGGCTGCAGGAAGTGCACGTAGGGTTCGACGAGCGCCTTCCCGTTGACGTACACCCTCTTCTCGCGGAGCTCCACGGTCTCGCCGGGCAGGCCGATGACGCGCTTGATGAAATCGCGCTCCGGCTCCTCGGGGTACTTGAACACGATGACGTCGCGGCGCTTGATCTCGGCGACCGGCAGCAGGGCGCGTTCGACGCGCGAGGAGGTCGGACCGAACTCGAACTTGTTCACGAGCAGATGATCGCCGATGAGCAGGTTCTCTTCCATCGATCCGGTCGGAATCTTGAACGCCTGCACGACGAACGTGCGGATGAACAGCGCGAGGATGACGGCGATGACGATCGACTCGAAGTACTCGCGCGCGGTCGATTTCTTGAACGCAGCGGCCGCCTGCTTCCCCTCCGGTTTCATCTCCTTGACCGCGCCGGCGTCGGTCGTCATTCGCTCTCCGTCCCCATCTTCAGCACGGCGAGAAACGCTTCCTGCGGAATCTCGACTTTGCCGACGCGCTTCATGCGCTTCTTCCCCTCTTTCTGCTTTTCGAGCAGCTTCCGTTTGCGCGTGATGTCGCCGCCGTAGCACTTGGCGAGGACGTTCTTGCGCATCGCCTTGACCGACTCGCGCGCGATGATGCGGCCGCCGATTGCCGCCTGAATCGCGACCTCGAACATCTGCCGCGGAATCAGCTCGCGCATCTTCGATGCGAGCGCGCGGCCGCGCTCGTACGCCATGTCGCGGTGGACGATGATCGACAGCGCGTCCACCGGATCGCCGTTCACCAGGATGTCGAGCTTGACGAGCGGCGACGGCCAGTAGCCCGTCACATGATAATCGAGCGACCCGTAGCCGCGGGAGATGGTCTTCAGCTTGTCGTAGAAGTCGAGCACCACCTCGTTGAACGGCAGCTCGTAAGTGATGAGCACGCGATCGGACGCGACGTACTCGAGCGTCTTCTGGACGCCGCGCTTGTCCTGACAGAGCTGCAGGATGCCGCCGACGTGCTCGGCCGGCGTCAGGATCATCGCGGTGATGACCGGCTCCTCGATCTTCTCGATGTGCCCCGCGTCGGGCAGCTTCGCGGGGCTGTCGATTTCCTCCACCTTTCCATCGGTCGTCGTCACGCGGTACAACACGCCCGGCGCCGTGGTGACCAGGTCCATGTTGAACTCGCGTTCCAGCCGCTCCTGGACGATCTCCATGTGCAGCAGGCCGAGGAACCCGCACCGGAATCCGAATCCCAGCGCCACCGACGTTTCCGGCTCGTAGAAGAACGACGCGTCGTTCAGTCGAAGCTTCTCGAGCGCGTCGCGCAGCTCGGGATACTCATGTCCCTCGACCGGATACAGGCCGGCGAAGACCATCGGCTTGAGCTCCTTGAAGCCGGGAAACGGCTCGGCCGTCGGCCGGCTCGTTTCCGTGATGGTGTCGCCGATTTTCGCGTCGCCGACGTTCTTGATGTTCGCGACGAGGAATCCGACTTCGCCGACTCCGAGCTCGCCGACATCGACCGCCTTCGGCGTGAAGATGCCCAGCTGCAGCGATTCGTAGTCCTGGCCCTGCGCCATCAGACGAATCTTCATGCCCGGGCGAATCATGCCGTCGATGACGCGGATGACGATGACGACGCCGCGGTACGGGTCGTACCACGAGTCGAAGATGAGCGCTTTCAGCGGCGCGTCCGGAACGCCCGCCGGCGGCGGCAGCCGGTGGACGATCGCCTCAAGAATCTCCGGAACGCCCGTCCCGACCTTCGCGCTGGCGAGGATGGCGTGATCGCCGTCGAGGCCGATGATGTCGGAAATCTGCCGGCGCGACTCTTCCGGCTGCGCGCCCGGCAGGTCGATTTTGTTGATGACCGGGATGATGTCGATGTTGTTCTCGACCGCGAGGTACG
>Ga0066679_10001002_pt1 | contig 10798 bp, 13 predicted proteins | sample GraSoiAngelo_128_FD_62298 | JGI IMG/M metagenome (GOLD analysis project Ga0066679, IMG submission 62298) | Grasslands soil microbial communities from the Angelo Coastal Reserve, California, USA - 14_0927_12_20cm | ecosystem: Environmental > Terrestrial > Soil > Grasslands | place: USA... | reverse complement strand
TACGCGAAGACGATCCGGATCTCGGCCGAGGCCGAGCCGGAGATCTACGCGGCGACCAACCGCTTCGGGACCGTGCTGGAGAACGTCGTCTTCGACCCCGACACGAGAGTTCCGGACTTCAACTCCGACGAGAAGACGGAGAACACGCGCTCGGCCTACCCCATCAACTTCATCCCCTCCGTCGACCTCAGCGGGCGCGCCGGCCATCCGACCGAGGTTCTCTTCTTGAGCGCCGACGCTTTCGGCGTCCTGCCACCGGTCTCCCGGCTGGAAGGAGAGCAGATCCGTTACTTCTTCCTCTGCGGTTACACGGCGAAGGTCGCCGGCACCGAGCGCGGCGTCACCGAGCCCGAGCCGACCTTCAGCACCTGCTTCGCAGCGCCCTTCCTGGTGCTGCCGCCGGACCGCTACGCGGACCTGCTTCTGGAGCGGGTGCGCCGCCACGGCACGACCGTCTGGATGCTCAACACGGGCTGGATCGGCGGGGCTTACGGCGTCGGCCAGCGGATCTCGATCGCCCACACGCGCTCGATCGTCAGGGCCATAGTCGAGGGCAGGCTCGACGGCGTCACCCGCCACTCGGAGCCGGTTTTCGGCCTCCAGATCCCCGACAGCGTCCCCGAGGTCCCGCGGAAGATCCTCGACCCGCGCGTCGCCTGGCCGGACCCGGACGCCTACGACCGGCAGGCCGAGAAGCTGCGGGCGATGTTCGACGAGTACTACGGGAACTTCCGGGAGCAAGGAGCCGCGGCGGGCTGAGCCGCTTCGCGATTGTAGGCAGCCGCCACTACCCGGTCCTGACGCGCGTCGCCGAGTACGTCAACGCGCTGCCAAAGGGCTCCACGATCGTCACCGGCAGCGCATCAGGGGTGGACGCCGAGGCCACCAAGGCGGCTCGCGGCCGGGAGCTGGCCGTGATCAGGCTGGCCGCCTCCTTCGAGGAGGCGCGCGATGCGCGCGCCGCCGTGACGCGCAACCAGAAGCTGATCGACCAGGCCGACGTGGTGGTCGCCTTCTGGGATGGCGCCTCCGAGGGCACCAGGGGAACCATCGACCGGGCCCTGGACTCCGGCAAGGAGGTCCACGTCTTCATCGATAAACTCGCGCCATGAAGGTTGCGGTGAGGGTCACCGCCTTGCTCTTCGCCCGCCTCCGCGAGCAGGCCGGGGCCGACCGCTTCGAGCTCGAGCTGCCGGGGACGCCCACGGTGGCGGACGTGTATGACGAGCTGCGCCGCAGGCACCCGGCTCTGGACTCGCGGCGCGGGATCGTCCGGCCGGCGCTGAACCAGGAGTTCGCTGACTGGACGGACGCGGTTTCCGACTCCGATGAGGTCGCCTTCATCCCGCCCGTCAGCGGGGGCAGTGGAGCCGCCGGAGTCCTCTTCGAGCTGACCGACCAGCCCCTCGACGCCCGCCGCCTGGAGACGGCGGTCGCCCACTCCAGCGCGGGTGCCATCTGCACCTTCACGGGGGTCGTACGGGACAATTCCCGCGGGCGCGAGACGCAGCGGCTCGAATACGAGGCTTACGCCGCCATGGCCGAGGCCCAGATGCGCGCGATCGCCGCCGAGATCGGCCGCCGCTGGCCGGAGGCGCGGGTGGCGATGGCCCACCGGACCGGCGTCCTGGAGATCGGGGAGGCGTCGGTGGTGGTGTCGGTGTCGAGCCCGCACCGGGCGGAGGCGATCGCCGCCTGCAAGTTCGGGATCGATGAGCTGAAAGAGTCGGTGCCGATCTGGAAGAAGGAGTTCTTCGCCGACGGCCAGGTCTGGATCGAGGGGGACGAGGCCCGGCCGCTCTAGCGGGAGGGTTCCTGGGCCGGCCGGCGGAGGAGCGTGATCGCCCCGAAGCCGACCGAGCTGGCGATCAGGCCCAGCGAGAAGCCGAAGGACAGGAAGCCGAGCGGCATCCCGTTGGCCAGCAGCGCGAACGCCCCCGCCAGCAGGATCACACCGATCCCCGCCAGGGAGAAGGTCATCGAGTAAGGGATAGGCTCCGGGCGCGCTCCCGGCGATTGGCCGAGTGCGACCTGGACCAGGAAGGTCACCTCGGCCGCCACGGCGACCACGGCCAGGCTGGACATGGCGATGAAGGAGCCGTTGGCGCCGGTCGCGGCGAAGTAGAGGCCGAGCAGGGTGAAGACCACCGACACGCCGGTCGCGACCCAGCCAGTGCGGTGGCGCACCGCCATCCCGATCCCGACCGCCAGCGCGACCCAGCCCACGACCCAGATCGCGCCCCACAGGTAGAGGGCGAGGCCCATGGTCCTCAGAACCTCGGCCACCAGCATCACCAGCAGGCCCACGCCGCACACGCCCCACGCCTGGTGGGAGATCCGGGTCATCGGCAGGACTCTAACGCAGTCAGAGGCGAAATCGATCGTCCGCCGTCAGCGCTTGACAGCGACGGAGAGGCCGTCGCGGAGGGGGACGATCACCGCTACCAGCGAGGGCTCGGCCGCCACCAGCCGGTTGTAGGTCGCCACGTTGCGCGCCTGCTGTCCGCTGGGATGGACCACCTCGCCGAGGCGGAGCGCGTTGTCGGCCAGGAGCAGGCCGCCGCTGCGGACCCGCTCCAACCCGGCTCGGAAGAGGCGCTCGATCGCCCGCTCGTCCGGCATCGAGTTGAGGAGGTCGTCGAAGACCAGGTCGAATGGCCCCGGCAGCCGCTCCAGGGCGGCGAAGACGTCATCCTCCACCACCTCGGCGCTCAGGCCGGCGCCGGCCTCGGCCAGGCTGGAGCGGGCCAGAGCGGCCCGGGCGGGATCCATCTCGATGGTCGTCAGCGACGCTTCCGCACCCCCGCCACGGAGGAGCCAGAGCCCGCTGTAGCCGGTGGCCGCGCCCAGCTCCAAGATCCGTTTGGCATTGGCCGCACGCGCCAGGACGTGCAGCAGCATCCCCTCGTGGGGGCCGACGATCGGCACCCCCTCCCGCGCGGCGTGCTCTTCGAGCCGGGTCAGCACGGCGTCGCGCTTCGGCAGCAGGCCGAGCATGTAGTCCTCGAGCTCGTCGGTCACCTGGACCGGCTTCATCCAGCCACCTCCTGTCGCGTCAACACCTCGAGCACCTGGTCGATCTCCTCCTCGGTGTTGTAGAAATGCGGCGACAGGCGGACGAAATCACGGTGCGTCCGGCAGATGACGCCCGCGCCGGTGAGGTCGCTTAGGAGCTCCTCCGCGGTCCTGCCCCGGCGATTGAAGGAGATGATCCCGGACGACTCCGACCGCTCCCGCGGCCAGGGCTCGATGATCCGGTAGCCGCGCTCGAGCAGGCCCTGCCCGAGCCGGTCGACCAATCCCAGCACGCGCTCCTCGATGGCCTCGATCCCGACCTCCAGCAGCAGCGACACCGCCGCCCCGAAGGCGGCCACGTCGAGCAGGCTCAGCGCCGACTCCTCGAACTTGCGGGCGGTCTTCGCGTAGCCGAACTTCGGCTCGAAGTAGGCCATCCGCTCCTCCATGGACCCCGTCCCGACGAGGATCGGGTCGACCCGCTCCAGGAGCTCCGGTCGCCAGGCGGTGAAGCCGGTGCCGGGCACCCCCAGCAGCCACTTCCCGGCGCCCGCGGCGACGAAGTCTGCGTTCATCGCCTCGAGGTCGAAAGGCAGCACTCCCAGACCCTGGATACCGTCCACGGCCAGGATCACACCCCGCTTCCGGCACTCGGCGCCGATCTCGGCGAGGTCGACCCGGTACCCGTTCCAGAACTCGACGAAGCTCAGCGCCACCACCCGCGTGTGCCCGTCGACTAGCGACAGGACCGCTTCCGGCGTCACCCGCCCGTCCTCGGGCTCGACCAGCCGCAGCTCGACCCCGCGCTCGCGGCAGGCCATCCAGGCGAACAGGTTGGCCGGGTACTCGAGGCGGGCGCCGACGATGTTGTCGCCCTCCTTCCAGTCCAGCCCGCGCGCCAGCAGGGAGATGCCATGGGCCGTTCCGCGGGTGATCGAGACCTGGTCGGGCGAGACGCTCACCAGGGTCGCCAGTGACGAGCGCAGCTCGTCCACGATCTGCTGGTAGCGCTCGAAGAACTGCGCCTCCTCGCTGAGCATGTGGGTGGCCTCTTCGACCGCCGCCCGGACCCGGCTCGACATCGGCGAGACGCCGGCGTGGTTCAGGTGGATGTGGCCGGCGGTGATGGGGAAGAGGGCGCGGGCTTCAAGCGGGTCCATCGAACTCACTCCAGAACTGGTCCAAAAGCGGCTGCAGGGTGACGATGTAGGCCGCGAGCCGGCGCGCCGACTCGGTGACCGCGTCGGTGTCGAGGTCGGGCGTCGGGAAGGTCTCGTAGAGGCGTGCCCAGCCGCGGTCCCAGGGCTCCAGCTCAGCACGCGCCAGGCCGCCCTTCACCTCCACCATCCGGCCCCGGAAGTAGGCGAGGGCCGCCGCGTTCAGCTCTCGGTTGCCCTCGAAATGCAGGCCCACCTCGATCCTGCCGACCCCGGAGTGGTGCCAGGCCTCGAAGTGCGTCTCAGGATGGCCGTAGTGGAACTTGATCACGCCGTGCTGGCGCCGGGCCTCAAAGCGGCGGAGCCGGGCCGGCAGGGCTTCGCGAAGGCTGGCGGGAAGGGCCTGGAAGAACTGCGCCGCGGCCAGTCGGCGGCCGGATCGCACAGGCACAGGACGAATATAGCCGGGCTGCTACGATCGTCCACGGTGGCCTACATCCCGACCGTCATCGAGAACGAAGGCGGCAACCGCGAGCGCGCTTTCGACATCTACTCGCGCCTGCTCCGGGACCGGGTCATCATCCTCGGCCGGCCCATCGACGACACGATGGCCAACCTCATCGTCGCCCAGCTGATCTTCCTTTCCGCTGACGACCCGGAGAAGGAGATCCAGCTGTACATCAACTCGCCGGGCGGCTCGGTCTCGGCCGGCTTCGCCATCTACGACACCATGCAGTACATCCAGGCGCCGATCTCAACCCTGGCCATGGGCATGGCGGCCAGCTTCGCCACCGTGATCCTGATGTCGGGCACCAAGGGCAAGCGCTTCGCGCTCCCCAACTCCCGCATCCACCTCCACCAGCCTTTGATCGGTGGCCGCGGACTCTCCGGGCAGGCCAGCGACCTCGAGATCCACGCCAACGAGATCATCCGCGTGAAGAAGGAGCTCAACCAGCTCATCGCCGACCACACCGGGCAGCCCTTCGAGAAGGTCGAAAAGGACAGCGACCGAGACTTCTACCTCTCGCCGGAGGAGGCCATCGAGTACGGCATCATCGACGCCGTGATCACGCAAACGCCCGTCCCGGTTGGGGCCGGAACCGCGTCCTAGCGCCCTAGACAATCCCGGTTTTCGCCGGCTCGCCCTCTGGCTGGCCGGTGTCCCGATCCTGTGCTTCTACCTCTGGTCGACGCTCGTCCAGCCGCTGCTGGTGCGGCCGGTCTTCCCCGACTTCGCGCAGTGCTTCCGCGCGGCCACCCGGCTCCGGGGTGGGGTCGACCCCTACCTGTCCTTCCTGGCCATCGGCCACTACAGCTACAACGGCAGCGAGTGCGCCTACGCGCCGCTGACGCCCTGGCTCGTCGAGCCCTTCACGCCCCTGGGCGAGGAGAACGCCGCGCTCGTCGTGCTGGTCCTGCTCCAGCTCTGCCTGGTGGCTTTCCTGGTCCTCTTCTATCGCGGCCTCCGGCCGGTGAGCCGCCACGAGGTGGCGCTGGGCGCGCTGCTCCTGCTCGGCTTCGAACCGGTCTTCGCAAACCTCTGGAACGACCAGTCGAACATCCTGGTGCTGCTCGTGAGCGCGGTGGTGCTGGGCGCCTACCTGGACGGCGACCACTGGCGGGGGGGCGTCGCCTACGGGCTGGCGATCGCGATCAAACCGCTGCAGCCGGCGGTCGGGTTGCTGCTCTTCTGGGGACGCCGCTGGTGGATGGTGGCAGCAGCGGTCGCCGCCGGCGTCCTCGCGTCCCTGCTGCCGGGGCCGCGGCTGCTCTGGGAGTACCTGACGCGCGTGCTGCCCGCCGAGACGGGGGGGACCGGCTTCCGCGACAACGCGGCCCCGGCCGGCTTCCTGGAGCGCCTCTTCCACCCGGCCACCTTTTACGACGGGACGGCCCAGGGTGGCCTGGCGGTGCGCGGCCTTTACGCGGCCGTGGTCGTCGCGGTGCTGGCGGTCACCTGGTGGCGGCTGGGCCGCAGCCCGCGCGCCGACCGGCAGGGTCGGGCAGTCGAGATGGCGACCGCGGTGGCAGCCTCACCGCTGCTGCTGACGATCTCCCACACCTTCCATGCGGCGCTCCTCCTGGTCCCCATCCTGCTCCTGGTTCACGTCGGACTGGAACGCCGCGACCGCTGGCTGCTGGGTGCGGCAGCGGTCGGCTGGCTGTGCCTGGGCCCGGTTCACGCGGGGATGCTGACCGCGATCGGCAACCGCTTCACCGTCGACGCCGTGCTGCGGATCTGGAATGAGAGCCAGCTGCTGGGCATGGTGGTGATCTGGCTCGGCTGCCTGGCGGCGCTCAGAGCTCGACGGTCATCCCGTCCCGAGCCGCTTTCACCTCGACTCCGGTCTTCTCGCTGAGCTGGGCGGCCAGCTCCCAGGGCTTGGCGCGCCACATCGTCATCCCGAAGTGGGTGAGGATCGCCAGCCGCGGCCTGGCCTCGGCGATGATCGCCTCCGCGTCGTCGAGGCTGAGGTGGGGCAGCGGGCGCCGTTCCCGGAGCACGGTGTGGATGACCATGACCTCCGCCTGGTGCTGTTGGGCCAGCTCCGGGTAGTACTCGGTGTCGGTCACCCAGCCCAAGCGGCGGCCGCCGAACCGGAAGCCGTAGGTCTCGGCGTTGTGGCGGTGCGCCGGCGTGGTGGTGAACTCGATCGAGCCCACCCGGTAGGTCGTCTCCGGTTTGAGCTCGACGATCTCCTGCGGGAAGCCCCGCAGGTAGCGGAGGACGACCGGGTCGTCCTCCAGGGCGTCCGCCGGGCAGAAGAGCTTGCCGCGCTGCTTGAAGCCGCCGTCGGTCATCGCCTCGATCATCACGTTGACGTCGCCGGCGTGGTCCAGGTGCCGGTGGCTGAGCACGATCCCGCTCAGCCGCCCCGGGTCCACCTTGCGCTTGGTGTACTGGACGATCGCGCCCGGGCCCGGGTCCAGCGCCAGCCGCGTGTCGCCGTCCTCCAGGTAGAGCCCGCCCGAGGCGGCCAGCTGCTTGGCGACCATGAAGCGGGCGCCGGCGGTGCCCATGAAGGTGAGCCTCAATCGGCGGCTTCGGCGACCTCCGCCAGGGAGGTCCGAGTGTCCTCGCCGAAGAAGCGCTGGTAAAGGCGTTCGACGGTGGCCAGCGTGTCGATGTCCTTGGGCGTCTTGTCCGTGCGCAGGCGCACGATCCGCGGGAAGCGCAGGGCGAACCCGCTCCGGTGCCGCGCCGAGCGCTGGATCGAGTCGAAGGCGACCTCGACCACGGTCTCGGGCTCGACCATCCGCACCCGGCCGCGGTCGAGGGTCGTCTGCTCGAGGAAGTGTTCGGTCATGGTCGCGATCTCGGCGTCGGTCAGCCCGGTGTAGGCCTTGCCGACGTTGACCAGGCGGTCGGCGTCCTCGTCCCGGACCGCGAAGGTGTAGTCGCTTAGCACCCCGCGGCGCTTGCCGTGGCCCCACTCGACCGCCGTGACCACGCAGTCAAGGGTCGCCAGCGGACGCTTCAGCTTCAGCCAGGCCATGCCGCGCCGGCCGGGCGTGTAGGCGCTCTCGGGGCTCTTGAGCATCAACCCCTCGTTCCCGCGCTCTCGCGTCTCGTCGAAGATCCGGTCCAGGTCCTCGGCGGTGGTGGCCGTCTCGAAGCGCGCCAGCAGGAAGGGGTGCTCGGCGCCCAGCCCCTCGAGCAGCTTTCGCCGTTCGGCCAGGGGCCGGTCCAGCAGCGGCTCGCCGTCCAGGTAGAGGAGGTCGAACGCGACCAGCACGACCGGCACCTCCTCGCGCAGCTGCTCGGAGACCAGCTTCCGGCCCAGGCGCCGCTGGAGCTCGAAGAAGCGCAGCACCTTGCCGTCGCGATGGGCAAGCACCTCGCCGTCGATCAGGACCTCGTGCTCCAGCTTCTCCGCCGCCTCGGCGATCTCCGGGAAGGCGGCCGTGGTCTCCTTCAGGTCACGGGAGTAGAGGGCGACCCGGTCGCCGGTCCGATGCAGCTGCGCTCGCACCCCGTCGTACTTCTCCTCGGTCCAGGCTTGACCACCAACCCGCTGCATCGCTTCGGCCGCGTCGGCGACGGCGGTGGCCAGCATGAAGCGGATGGGCTTGAAGAGCTCGATTGACGCCGTCTCGGTCTCGCCGGCCCGGGCCCGGACCGCCGTCTCGCCGAGGTCGCCCGTGAGCATGTGGACGCGCTTGATCGTCTTGAGCGGCAGCTCGAAGGCGGCCGCGACCGCCTCCTCGACCAGGCCTTCCTGGAGCCCGATCCGGAGGTCGTTGGCCAGGATCTTGACCACGTACTTCGCCGCCAGTGGGTCCAGCCGCTCCAGCAGGGCCCGAAAGTGCCCAACCTTGGCCGCCGCGCCGGACGCCTCCTCGATCTCGGCGAAGGCGGCGCCCACCTCCTGCAGCGTGGTCGGCGTGGGTCGGGTCCTGCCCTGGAGCACCTCGGACGCCCAGTCGCCCGGGTCCGAATGCTTGAGGTAGACCCGGCTCAGCTCTTCGCTTTCGAGCCCGGTCAGCGCCTCCACCGCCCGCCAGAGCGAGGAGCCGCCGAGCTGCATCGTCCGCGGGTCGTTGAGGCTGAACGGCCGCCCCGTCATCCAGGTCGCGGCCAGCCTCAGATCGGCCGCCTCCAGCGTGCGGAAGTACTCCGCCAGGAGCCGGGTCTTCTCCAGCTTGGAGGAGGTCGCCCCGATCGAGTCCGCAACCTGCCCGAATTGCAGCATCGGGTCTATCGTAGGGAGGGCCAACCGATGTCCCGTCGCTGCCCCTACCTCGAGGAGTACTACCGCGAGAAGGCCGGTCCCCTGCGCACGTACCACTTCGACTGCCATGTGGACGGCCTCTCCCACGTCCGCCGCCGGCTGAGTGACAGCCCCCCGATCTGCGTCCGCAACTTCGAGGACTGCAAGCTCTACCAGGCCGAGAAGCACCGCGAAGACGGGCTCATAACTCGCTACACGGACTGACCCTTTAGAGTCACTTCTCGCTCTGAAGGTCTTCATCTCGGTCGACATCGAGGGCGTCGCGGGCGTCGTCCATCCCCAGCAGGGCACGCTCGGCTCGCCCGAGTACCGGGACGCCTGCCGGCTGATGGTCCAGGAGTGCAACGCTGCCATCGAGGGCGCGTTGGAGGCGGGCGTCCAGGAGTTCGTGGTCAACGACTCCCACGCCCACGGCCGCAACCTGCCGCCGGCCGAGCTGCACCCGGCGGCCGAGCTGGTCAGCGGCTCAGCGCGGCTGCTCTCCATGTGCGCGGGCCTCGGGCCAGGCTTCGACGCCGCTTTCTTCATCGGCTACCACTCCTCGATCGGGTCGGCCGACTCGGTCATCGACCACACCTATGACCCTCGGGTCTTCGGCCAGGTCCGACTGAACGGGCGCCCGCAGTCGGAGGGGTCGCTGAACGGGGCCGTGGCCGGCTACTTCGACTGCCCGCTCGCCCTCTTCACCGGCGACGCCGCTGCCGTCTCCCAGATGCACGAGTTCGTGCTGCACGTGGAGGGGATCGTGGTCAAAGAGGGGCTGGGACGCTATTCGGCGCGGTCCCTGCACCCGACCGTGGCCCGGCAACGGATTCGGGAAGGGGCCAAACGGGCCATCGAGCGGCTGGAGAACATCCCGCCGCTGCGCGCTGCGGGCCCCTACGACCTCGAGGTGGACCTGGCCTACCCGGTCATCGCGGACGTCTGCGAGCGAATCCCAGGCGTGGAGCGGCGCGGGGCGCGGACGGTCGGCTACAGGAGCGAGGATTACCTGGAGGCCTTCAAGCTCTTCCTGGCCCTGGGTTCGATCGGCGGGACGGCGGTCTAGATGCGCTGCGAGACCTGCGGGGCCCCGGCAGTGCTGCTCGGGAACGCCTGCGTCTTCTGCCGGACGCCCGTCGCGGACAGCCACGCCCCGGCGGACCTGCTCGACTACGTCGCGGCGCGGCTGCCGACCGCGATGGTGAAGCGCTACGGGCTGCGAAGGCGGGGCCCGGTGCGCGAGCTGAAGCTGTTGGTCGGGGACCAGCCCTTCGAGGCGCGGCTCAGGCGCGGCCGGCTCGTCTTGCTACCGGACCTGCCGCCGGCTCGCTGGGTGGACCGGCTGCTGCATTCGCTGAGCCTGGCCGCCGCCGGCGACGCGGACCTCCGCTCGGACCTCAGCCGGGCGGGCTGGCAGCTCCGCTAGACAAAAGCCAGGGCCAGCTGCTCGACGCCCTTCAGCGCGGAGGCGCGGATCCCGCGCTTGCGCAGGTTCTTGGCTAGGTCCTCGGTGAACCCGTGGACGGTGTACACCTGCTCGGGGGCGACCGCCTCGACCACGTCCAGCAGCTCCAGGAAGTCGCAGTGGTCACTGAGCGGGAAGGCGGTGTCGGCGCCGAAGAGCATCCGGAAGTGGCGGTCCTGGGCCCAGCCGCTCACGAGGGCGGTGCGATAGCGGTGGAGCTTGCGGATGACCGTCTTTCCCGCCGGCGGGGCGATCACGACCCGCTCGGCGTAATCCTCGCCCGGCGTCAGCTCTTTGTAGTCGGGGAGCGTTTCGCCCAGCTCTTCGTAGGCGTTCGTCGCCGGCAGGCAGCGGTGTTCGAGAGCGAACTTGAACCCGTATCGGGCAAGGGCCAGCATCACCTCCTGGGCTTTGCCGACGGCGTGGCAGAGCAGGACCGGCGTGGC
>Ga0066679_10001000_pt1 | contig 10798 bp, 6 predicted proteins | sample GraSoiAngelo_128_FD_62298 | JGI IMG/M metagenome (GOLD analysis project Ga0066679, IMG submission 62298) | Grasslands soil microbial communities from the Angelo Coastal Reserve, California, USA - 14_0927_12_20cm | ecosystem: Environmental > Terrestrial > Soil > Grasslands | place: USA... | reverse complement strand
GGACGCTTGACGTGGTCGATCGGCTGAAGGCAGAACGCGATCCGTGTCCAACTGGCTGGCATCAGGGGCATCATGAGTTCTGCCGCCTGTGTCAACGCGACCTTCGGTTCATAGGCCGGCCTCGCTGAAATCGGCCTGATTGCGGATCACTGGTTGCGTACTCACCCGATCACGCACGCAGCGGGGGACCTACGCCACGCTGTGCGTGCCATACCGCAAGCACCCTGACCTCCGCAGCGAGAGGTACGTAGTAGACGTGATATCGCGTTTGTTTGAGCAGAAGACGACGCGCACCCGCGACGGGAGACTGCCGATACAGTCGGCCGATCTGCGGCGCGCCGCCGATCACGTCGAACGAGGCACTGAGTTCGTCGAGGAACAGATCGACTGATGAACGCCGGTTGCTTCGCCACCAATCATCGATTTCTCGGATCTGCGCGTCTGATTCGGGTGTGGTCCGGACCGGCAGGTTCACCGGCGCCGGCGGAGTTCGTCCAGAATTGCCGACGCTGGATGTAGCTGGCCCGCCTCAGCGGATTTCCAAGACGCCGACAGCGCATCGTGCAGCGCGCGACGCTCTGCCTCGGTGAGGTCATCGCCTTCATCGTCGGCCACTAAATCGACAACCGTCCCCTCGGGTAGCGTCGTCGGCTCATCGAGGACCAGCCGTCCATTCTCAACCCGAGCGCGGAGAGGACTCACGTGGCTACTCTACGGGTTTCCTACGAATCCGGCAAGACGTGGCCGACATCATCGATTGCTGAAGCCAATGGGTAGTAGAAATTCCCGATGATGCGCGAGTCCCCTCGCGACGATGAGGGGCTGCGGGCGCTGCAGCGCCAGGACGCGAGACCATCGTTGAACTGTATGACGACGCAGTGTTCGTCGCAGGCGAAGGCGTCAAAGGCCGAGAGGCTATCGAAGTTGATGCGTGCGCGATTTATTACGATCAGACGCGTCGCAGGCGGCACGCTGCAACAAGACAAATTGGTGGCGGCTCTATGATGTATGACTTGGGCCACGCTGATCTGGAAATTGCCAGTGCCGCGCGGCGGGCTGTCATCGCGCTCGGCGCTCAGCGGGGCGTTATCTTACCGACTGGAAGCGTGGAACCTGGAACCCGTCAGACTACTCCGCTGATCTTCTTCTCCGCCGTCGGAAAGCCTTTCTCCAGCGGCAGCTTGAACACTTCTTCGGCGACGGTGAGATACAGATCGCCGATCGTGTGTCGCATCTTCGAGTGCATGCCGGTCTTCATGCCGCCGGCATGGCCCGCGAGGATGAGCGCGAGGCCGTTGTCCTTGTGCGGATTGGCTTCGGCGTGCTCGTGCGCGAACACGACGCAGGTGTTGTCGAGCAGCGTCCCCGATCCTTCGGGGATCGACTTCAGCCGCCCGATGAAATAGGCGAATTCCTCCACGTGCCACCGGCAGATGTCGCGCATCGTCCGCTGACCTTCCGGCGAATCGGCGTTCGTGTGCGTGTAGTCGTGATGCCGCAGGCGCGTGTAGCCGAGCCACGGAAGCCGCACGAGGCTCTGGCACTTCGTCAGCATGTACGAGACGACGCGCGTCTGGCCGGACGCGAGCGCGTGCGCGACGAGATCGGACTGGATCTTGGCGATCCGCGGATAGTCGGTCAGGTCGGCGACGTCTTCGGGCTCCTTGATCTTCTTCCCGTAATCGGACGGCAGGCTCGCGATCGCCCGCTCGACCTCGCGCACCGACGTGAGGTGTTCGTCGAGCCGATGCCGATCCGGCTGGCCGAGCGACGGCTCCAGGCTCGCCAGATCCGCGCGGACCGCGTCGAGCACGCTCTTCTTGCGGGAGATCCAGCTCTGATCGCGCACGCCGAAGAGCCGATCGAAGAGATTGTGCGGAATCATTTCGGGCGGGAGCGCGCGGTCGGCGCCAGCCCAACTCAGGTTGCGGTGGATGTTTTCACCGTGCGATTCCTGGCAGACGCCGACTTGAAGGGAGCGGAACCGCGACTCGCCGCGCATCGCGCCCGCAATCACCTGATCGATCGACGCGCCGCCGGCGCCGCGGCCCGTGTACGGCGTGCCGGAGACGAGCGCGCTCATCGATTTGTGATGCGTGTTGCCGGGCGCCGTGACGCGCGCGTTCGGGTTGTCGATGCCGCTGACGACATGGACGTCGTCTCGAATTGACGCGAGCGGCGCGAGGCACGGTGTCAGCTCGTAGTCGACGCCGATCTCTCGCGGAATCCAATAACGCTCGGGAATGCCGTTGCCGTTGAACCAGAACACGAAACGCGGTTGCACCGCGGCGTCCGCGCCGGTCGCCGCGTACGCGGTTCCATTCGAGTTGAACATGGCGGCGAGCGGCGGCAGGCCGATCCTGACTGCCGCGCCGGTCATGCTCATGTTTCTGAGGAACCGTCGTCTGCTGAGCGGCATGACTGATCTCCTGTTGCGGGACGGCCTAAAGGCCGTCCCTGCGACTACGATGCTACGGCAATCCGTCGAGGAACTGCGGCGAGCGCACCAGCGCGACGAGCAGCTCCCTGAACCGAAATCCTGAATCACGAAACGCCGTAAACGCCGTCCGTATCGTGTCGCGGTCGGCGGCCGTTTCCATTCGCCCGAACGCGTAGCGGAACAGCTGCTTGACGATGCATTCCTGGCATGCGCGGCTCTCGGCGAGCAGGTGTCCAATCTGCTTCGGGTCGGCGAAGGCGCCGTTGGCGAGGCCCGCGATCTCGCCCTCGGCGTCGATCGGCAATTCCACTTTCTTGCCGGGCGTGCCGCGCCTGCTGCTCTCGAACTCGATCACTTCCTTGTCGCGCCACTGCCCGATCGCATCGTAGTTCTCGAGGCCGAAGCCGATCGGATCCATCAGACGATGACACGTCGCGCACGTCGGGTTCGCGACGTGCGCCTGCATGCGCTGCCGCCGCGCCAGCGGCTTGTCGACGGTGGGCTCCGGAACTTCTGTGTTCACGCCAGGCGGCGGATTCGGCACGTGCTGACAGAGAAACTGTTCCCTGACGAAAATCCCGCGTGCGGTCGGCGATGTCTCCACTGGCCCTGCGTTCGACGACAGGAACGACGCGTGGCCGAGCAGTCCCGCGCGATGCGATGCGGCTGGAAACGGCACGCGCTCGAACTCGCCCGACGGCGCGGGCAGGCCGTAGACGCCCGCGAGCTCGGAATTGAGGAAGCTGTACTCGGCAGTGAAGGCATCCATGAAATTGCCGTCGTGCCACACGAGATTTCCGAGCAGCAGCCGCGTCTCCTGAACCATCATCGCCGCGAGCTCGGGCGTGAACTCCGGATACCGGCGGCGATCCTTCACGGATCCGAGCGCGCGATCGAACCGCAGCCACTCGGCGAAGAACTCGTCGATTGCCTGTCGCGCGGCCGGCTGCTCGAGCATGCTCCTTGCGACGCGCTCGAGTCCTTCGGCCGTTCGCAGCTCGCCCTTCGCGGCGGCGTCGAAGAGGGTCCGGTCCGGCATCGTGTCCCACAGAAAATAGGCGAGCCGGTTTGCAACCGCGTACTCACGATGACTTTCCACGTGGAACAGAAACTTCGGCGACTGCAGCATCGCCTCGACGAGGACGCGGGCGCCTTCGAGGAAGTGGCCGGTGTTCCTCGCCTGTCCGTCGAACAGCGCCGTGTAGCGCGCGATTTCTCCCTCGTCGAGCGGTCGTCGAAACGCGCGCGCGCCGAACGCGCGAACGAACAGATCGCGGCATTTCACGTCGTGCGCGCCGGACGGTTTGCATGGGATCAGACCGTTGACGTCGCCGGCGCGGAAGGCGTTGAGCGCCAGCTTCTCGGCGGCGGCGCCGTACGCTTCGGCGAGGAGCGGCGGCATGCCCTGCGTGCGCAGCTGGTTCTTGAATCCGTTGACGAAGTCTTCCGGAGGAAACCGATCCGCCGGCCGGCTGTAGTCGCCCAGCAGATCGCGGACGGTATTGTTGTACTGACTATGCGTGAGCCGCCGGAGACGCTGATCGTGTGTCGAGGGCGCAACTGCCGCCGCGAGCCGTTCGCGCGCCGCGGCGACTGTCGCGTCGGGAAGCTCGGCGAGATGACGCACCCATTCGACGAGCGCCTGCTCCTCGAACGAGCCCGGCCGGATGCGGACGCCTCCGGTGTGGCGCACGCGATTCGTCGGCTTGTTGATCAAGAGCGACTGCGCTGGATCCGCACGATCGACCAACGCCGCCAGGGTGATGCCGAACGCCTCGATGTCGTCGGGGCTGGCGTTCGGCTCCGGAAAATGCAGTCGCGTCGCCGACGCGACGCCGTCGTCGGTATGGCAGCCGCGGCACTGAGCGGCTTCGAAGATCGGATACACCGTCCGCGAAAAAGAAATCGGTCCCGCCACGGCTTGCTGCGCCGAAATTTCGCGCGCGGTCACCACGGCCAGTGCGGCACCGAGAATGACGACGACCACGCATGCACACAGACGATGGTGGCGCCCGCGCCACATGCCGCGGCGGCTGTTAGCGCTCATGCTTCGACCCCGGGCTGAGCGGCACCCGTGGCGCGGAGCGTGCGGCCCACGACACCATGATCTCCGGATGCTGCTTTTTGAGCGCGTCGACTGACTGTGCCGTGACGTTCGCTTCGCTCACGTAGAGCCGGCGGAGATGCGGAAGCCTCGCGACGCGGCGCAGCGTCTCGTCGCCGACCGGCGTATTCGACAGATCCAGGCTCGTCAGGTTCGTCAGCGCTTCGAGCGACGAGCCGACGGAGTCGTCGATGGCTTTGACGTTCCAGAGACTGAGGCGCTGTAAATTGCGAAACGCCGTCAGACTCTTGAGTCCACTTGCCGTGATCGATGAACCACTCAGATCGAGGCGGCGTAACTTTTCGAGCGACGCCAGCTTCGCGAGCCCGAGATCGGTCACCCGCGTGCCGCCGGCGATTCGGCACTCGGCTTCGCTGTCGGCAGGACCGAGGTCGTCCGGGCGCGGCGCTCCGAGCGCCACGCCGAACCCGATGTTCAGCTCCTCGAGTCCGCTCAGGAGCGAAATGGTTTCGAGCTCGAGATCGGTGACGACCGGCGCCCAGCACCACCCGGCGTTGCGCCGCTGAATGCCGTAGAAACTCAGCTTCTTCAGCTTCGGCAGCAGCTTCAGCACGTGAAGACCGACGCCGCTGATCTTATTGCCTCCGAGATTCAGCTCCTCGAGCCGCGCCAGCGACGCGAGATGCTCGAGCCCGACGTCGCTGATCTGCGTGAAGCTGATGTCGAGCGACTGCAGCTGCGGCAGTTCGGCCACATACGACAAGCTGGTATCTGTGACGTCGGTGCCGCGCAGATTCAGCGTCCTCAGCTGACGGTGCCCTCGCAGAAACGCAATCGCCGCGTCGGTGATGAATTCCGCCGACGACAGGTTCAGCTCTTCGAGCTGATCGAGTGCCTTCAATCGCTCGACGCCGCGATCGGACGCATAAGTCAGCGACAGATCGAGGCGCCTCACCGTTTTGATCGCGGCAACTCGCTCGACGTCCGCATCGGTCGCCCAGGTGCGAGCCAGCGAGACGTCGACGATGTGTCCGGTCCGATCGCGGACGACGGATCCGCCGGCGGTCTCGATCGATGCGGCGATGCGGGCTGAATCATCCTGCGCGGCGCCGGATGGCGCTGCGCACGCGAGAACGAGTGCGGCGGATATCAAACGCAGAGCACGCAGAGATCTCAACTCCTGCGCTCCCTTTTCGCCGAGTCCCGCCCGTAGTGAATCCGGCAATCCGGCAACGCCTTCTTCAACTGGTCGAAGCCTTTGTCGGTGACGAGCGTGTGATAGAGGTCGATCTGCCGGAGGGTGCGGATAGCCGCCAGATGCGCGACGCCGGCGTCGGTGAGGTCGACGCTGTCGAGCGCGAGATCGGTCAGCTTCGTCAGGCCGGCGATCTTCGCAAGGCCGGCGTCGCCGACCTTCGTGTGATCGAGCTCGAGCGATTCGAGGCCCGCGAGCTGTCCGACGATGTCCATGCCGCCGTTGCCGATGGCCGTGTGCGACAGGCCGAGCCGCTTCAGGCGGGTCAGGCCCGCGATCGACTTGAGCCCGGCGTTCGTGAAGCGCGTGAAATTCAGCTGCAGATCCTCGAGCTGCGACAACTTCCCGATCGCCGCCAGACTGCCGTCGCCCACATCGGTTCCCGACAGATCGAGGTACGTCAGCTTTGCAAGTCCGGAAAGGTGGACCGTTGCTTCGTCAGTGATGTCGGTGTACTGCAGCGACACCTTTTCGAGCGTGGAGAGCTTTCCGAGATGCTCGAGCGCCTCGTCGCGAAGCGGCGTGTTGGCGAGCGCAATTTCGCGGAGCGAGCGCAAACCGCCGAGCGCGCCGAGGCCGGTTCCGTCAACGAGCGTGTGGCTGAGATCGAGAACCTGAAGGTTCGTGAGCGGCGCAAGCGCCGCGAGCGCCGAATCGGCGAGCAGGGTGTGGCTGACGTCGAGCGCGCGAAGCGAGCGCAGCGCAGACAGCTGCGCCAACCCGAGATCGCTGATCTCGGTGTTTCGAAGACTCAGCTCCTCGAGCTGCGGCAGCTCGCGAAGGATGACCACCTCGCGATCGGTGATTGGTGACGAACCGAGCGAGACGCCGACGAGCCGTGCGTCGCGACGCGTGACATGGCCGCCGATCGACTGCAGCCACTTCGCGATTGCCTCTTCGCCTCGTCCCTCGACCGAGGCGACGTCGATCGATCGCCTGGCCGTCGGCGCCGACGCATCGTCCGCCAGCACGCTGACGTTCGGGATGCGCGCCATCAGCTCCTTGACCCCGGACGGCGTCACGCGGCTGTACCTGACATCGAGCGAGCGCAGATGATCGAGCGTCGCAAGACGCGCGAGGCCGGCGTTCGATACTTTCGTGCGATACAGATTCAGCTCTTCGAGGCGCGTCATGCGCTGCAGATGTACCAGCCCGCCATCCGTGACGTTCGAGCCGAGCAGATCGAGTCGCCTGAGGTTCGTCAGTCCTGCAAGATGCGCGAGGCCGGCGTCGGAGATGCCGGTGCCGTCCAACGCGAGATCGCTCAGCTGCGTCAACCCCGCGATGTGGCGCAACCCCTCGTCAGTGATGGAGGTGCCCGTCAGATACAGCTTGTCGAGGGCGGTCATGCGGCCGACGTGGCGCAGCCCGCGATCGTCGAAAAACCGGTTGTAGCTGAGATCGAGATATCTGAGTCTCGTGAACGGCGCGAGCGCCGCGCCCGGAAGCTTCGTCTGATGCAGGCGCAGTTCGGTCAGCGATGCGACGGGCGCGAGCCGCTCGAGCACCGGATCTTCGAGAGGGATGTAGGTCTGAACCGGTTTGCTCAATACGAGCTTCTCGAGCTCGGTCGAAGCCGAGAACAGGCCGATAGTGTCGGCGACGAGCGACATCGGCTGGTTGTACCAAAGCCGGCCGTTGAGATACAGCTCCTTCAGATGCGGAAGCGGTGGAAGCCGCGACAGCTCGTCCTTCAATCCCCACGCGCCCATCGACACGCCGACGAGATCCAGCATGTGGATCTGGAAATCGGCATCAGGCAGATCGTCGAGATCGTGGATGGGGACGTGCTGTCCTTCGAGCATGACGGCGCCGCCGAGACGCAGCACGCGTTCTGCAACCAAACGATCTGCCGATGGCTGCTGCGCGAACGCCGTAACCGCGGCCAGCAGGAAGATGGCGCCGGCCATGGCTCAGTGCTTCAGCTCGATCCGAATGGTGTGACTCTCGGTCGTGCCGACATTTCGGACCTGATGCAGGCTCGCGTCACTCCAGTACGTCGTGCCGACTTTCCGTTCGTTGCGAACCCACTGACCGTCGGGCAGCGTGCGCGATTCGAGCGTGTATTCGGTCAGCGCCACGCTCACACCTTTCAGATGACGATGAGGCCTTTCTTCAGTGCCCGCGGGAATGCGCGCCTCGAGCACGCGGACGAACGGATTGTCGATAATCAGCTTGTAATTTTCAGGAATGACCTTGAGGACATCGAGGTCATCATTCTGAGCGACGGATGACCGGGCGGCGAGCGCGATCGCGACGAGCGCGATCGCTGCCGCCACGGCCGCCTTTCGTGAGGGGCGACGCAGCCTCATACCATCTTCAGCCGGCAAATCTGCGCCGGCTCGCTGCCCGGTCCCGGCGCGGTCAGGCCGGCGTCGCAGTAGTACATGTAGCCGTCGTGGATGCACATCCCGTGCGGATCAGGGTCCGACGTGCGTGAGAGCGTCACGATCTCCAGGACCTTGCCTGATTCCGGATCGAGCTTCTGAATCAGATGATCGCCCGCGATCAAGCACCAGATCTTTCCGTTGTCCCAGTCGAGGCCGTGGGGACGATCGCCCTTCACCGGGATGAGCCGCAGGATGCGGAGGTTGTCTTTCGGATCGAGCTCCGCCAGCGCGTTGACGCTCAGCGCTGTCGTCCACAACGTCTGTGTCTGCTCGACCCACGTGATGCCGTGGACGCCGGTTCGCCACGGTGGTTGATACACCTTCACGGTCTTTCCGGTCTTGATGTCGGCCTGCACGATCTCGCCGACCGGCTTGTCCTGTGGCCGCGCCGGACGCCGGCCGCTGACGCCGCCGTTCGCGTTCAGCCAGAGATAACCGCCGCCGACGGCGAGCCCGCTGGTGTTGTGCGATTCGGTCTGTACTTCGTGCAGCACTTTTCCCGTGTGCCAATCGACCTTGAAAACCTTCTCGGAAACCTGATCGCCAATCCACAAACCGTCGGGCGCTGCTTCGAGCGCGTTCGGGTGACCGTCTGGCGCTTTGAACAGCCGCTCGACCTTGCCCTGGCGCGTCGGCACCGGCGGCGTCTTGCTGCTCGTGCCCCCTTCCTGCGCGCGCACCAGGCTTCGCGAGGCAATTCCTGCGACCAGCGTCGACGTTGCGCCGATGAATTCACGGCGTGGGATCTTCATCACCTGCTCCCGTTGCAAGCTGAATTAAAACACAAACTTCAGTCCGAACTGGAGAATCCGCGGATCGCCCGAGCTTGGATCGGTGCGCGTGATCCGGCCGAGCGTCGACTGATTGTTAACGGCTGTGTTGGGGATGTCGAAGTTGACCATGTTGAAGATGTTGAAGAACTCCACGCGTGCCTGCACGTACGACGAGCTGTTGAAGTGGAAGTTCTTCGACACGGCCATGTCCCAGATCTGCAGCGACGGCCCGTAGTAGGCCCCCTTCCCGACGTTGCCGAACGTGCCGAGATCGTTCGCCGCGAACGCAGCGGGATTGAAATACCACACACAGTTGCTGCAGGCAGTCGTCGGAACGGCGAAGACGTCGGCGCCGGTCAGCTTCGCGCGATCGTTGCCGATGCCGTCGAGCGAGTTGTCGGTGCCGCTCGTGACGGTGAACGGACGTCCGGTCTGATACTGCATGACGCCCGACCACTGCCAGCCGCCGAGGACCCAGCGCACGGGACCCGCGAGGCTCTGGCCCGGAAGGTCCGCGACCCACGACGTCGTGAATCGGTGGCGATGATCCTGATCCAGCGGGCCCCACATCAGCGCCGGATCCTGGTACATGAAATAGGGGATGATCTCGCCGCCGGTCAGCTGTCGCTCGCCCGCGAAGTCTCCGACGACTTTCGACAGCGTGTACGTGCTGCTGATTTGAAAGCCGCGCGAGTAGCGCTTCATCAGCGTGAGCTGCATCCCGTTGTAGTCCGACCTGCGATCCTGCACCTGCAGGTTCACGATGCCGATGCCGTCGGCGGCGAACTGGCGCCGTGCATCGGTGTTGCCGGTCGTCGCTCCGGGGATCGTCGCGATGGCGGGATTGAGCGAGACGGTGAAGCGGCCGTTGCGGTTCCGCGATCCGACGTAGGCTGCGCGCGCCGTGATGCCCCGCATCACCTCACGCTCGAAGGTCAGGTTGAAGTTATAGGTGACCGGCGTCTTGTAGTGCTGGTCCAGCGTTTCAATCAACACCGGCGTCGGGAAGATCGCCTGCTGCGTGCCGATGACGCCGTCGGTGATGAGATTGAAGTCGGTCCGTCCCCGATACGGATCGGAGAACGGGCCCTGCGGCCGCGTGACGGACAGTCGAAGGTTCCACGGCGCGGCGTTCACCGCGCCGTTGCCCGACTCACCGTCGCGATGCTGGTCGTAGAACGCGCCGCCGCCGCCGCGAAGGCTCGTCTTGCCGTCGCCGGTGATGTCCCACGCGAAGCCGACGCGCGGACCGAAGTTGTATGTCGACGGGTCGGTGCCGTCCTCGGGGACTCCCGGGTCGCCGCGGAACGTTTCGCCTCGCGGCGCCTGCGGGAACCTGGTGGAGTGCACGTTGTTCCGGTAATCGTCGAGCGTGAACATTTCGATGCGGCCGACCTTCTCGTGCCAGGGCGGCGTCGACTCCAGCCGTGCGCCCAGGTTCAACGACAGCCGCGGCGAGATCCTGAAATCGTCCTGGGCGAACAGCGATCCGTAGTTCACCACGTAATCCTTGTACTCGCCGGTGCCCTGGTCGAAGCTGCTGACGACGCCGAGGAGGAAATCGGCGAGCGTGTTGCCGCTGCCACTCGTGGAGCTGCCGGCGAACTGAAAGTGGCCGGCGCGGCGGAACTGATTCCGGATCTCGACGGTGTAGCGCTGCACCTCGCCGCCGAACTGCATGTTGTGCCTGCCTCGCGTCCAGGTCATCCGGTCGTTGAGCTCGATGCCCGGACGATAGAACGACGCCTCGAGGTTGTCGCCGATGTTGAAGAAGTTGTTGGCGTTGATCTCTGAAATCGATGCGAGCGCCGGATAGATTGGCAGGCGGACGCCGAGCTCCTGCATCGAGGGCACGCCGGGCGGCGGGAAGCGCCG
>Ga0066679_10000998_pt1 | contig 10812 bp, 11 predicted proteins | sample GraSoiAngelo_128_FD_62298 | JGI IMG/M metagenome (GOLD analysis project Ga0066679, IMG submission 62298) | Grasslands soil microbial communities from the Angelo Coastal Reserve, California, USA - 14_0927_12_20cm | ecosystem: Environmental > Terrestrial > Soil > Grasslands | place: USA... | reverse complement strand
CGCTTTCGGTTGGGCGCGGGACGATGCTCGACACGAGGTGCATGGCGGTTTCGCGGAGAATTCCGGCGGGCTCCCCTCGAGCGACACGGTCGATGACTCCGCCGGGCGGGTCTTCAGTGCCACGATCGATGGCCGCGGCCTGCAGCGCCGCGGAAGAAATCCATGCCGAGTGACCGTCTTTTCGACGCAGGTACGCCGGTCGGCCACCGGCGGCTTCGTCAAGTTGCTTGCGGGTTGGGAATGCGGGGTCGGGCCAGGCGTCGTTGTACCAACCCGACCCTATGACCCAAGCGTCCCGCGGCAGGCGCGCCGACCACGTTTTGACCAGCGCCAGCGCCGCCTCGAGGCTTCGCGCGCCGGCCAGGTCGAGTGTGAGGTGGCGATCGGCGAGCCCCTCGAGGTGGATGTGGGCGTCGATGAGTCCGGGCCAAGCGGTCCCCCGCAGCTGCACCACGTCGGCGCCGCGGCCGGCAGCGGCGCGAGCCCTCGCTCCGACTGCGATGATCCTTCCATCAGGCCCGGCGGCCACCTCTGGCTTGCAGCCGGCAAACAGCACGGTCTGTACCGCCATTACAGGCCGTAGGTCTTGGCGATGATCTCCTTCATGATCTCGTCCGAGCCGGCGCCAATCCGACCAAGGCGCGCATTGCGCCAGGCCCTCTCGACCGGGAACTCGTGCATGTATCCATGCCCGCCGAGAATCTGGATGGCGTCGTCCGCGACCTCGCACGCGACCTGCGTCGCGAGCAGCTTGGCCTGAGAGATCTCGCGGACCGGGTATTCGCCCTTGTCCCACTGCGCGGCTGTCTGATACACGAAGGCCTGCACCGCCGCGATCTTGGTACCCATGTCGACCAGCCGGTGCTTGATGACCTGAAACTGCGAGATGGGCTGACCGAACGCCTGACGGTTCTGCGCGTAATCCATCGTGTATTCGAAGATTCGCGCCGCCCCCGCGATCGCTCCCGCCGCGGCGATCATGCGCTCGCCCTGCAGCTCCCACATCAGGTTCTTGAAGCCGTCACCCTCCTCGCCGATCAGGTTGGCGACTGGGACGCGGCAATCCTCGAACAGCAGCTCGGCCGTGTCGGACGAATGCATTCCCAGTTTTTTCAATGTGCGGGTAACCTGGAAGCCGGGGGTGCCCTTCTCGATGACGAGCAGGTTGTAACCCTTGTGGCCGCGCTCGCGGTCGCTCTTGGTGACCACGAGCGCCCACTGGCAGCGCGCGCCGCTGGTGATAAAGATTTTCCGGCCGTTGACGACGAAGTGATCGCCGTCTCTTTTCGCCACCGTGGTGATGCCGGCCACGTCTGAGCCCGCATCGGGCTCGGTGATCGCCAGGGCCGCAATGTGCTCGCCGCGGATGGCGGGAACCACCCACTTGCGCTTCTGCTCCTCGGTCCCGAACTTGAACACCGGAGGCGTCGCCATCTCGGTCTGGACGTCGACCGCCATGCCCAGCCCGCCCAACCCCGCCCTGGCCATCTCCTCGGAAAGCACCACCGCCGAGAAGTAGTCGCCGCCCTGCCCGCCGTACTCGGGTGGGTAGCGCAGACCGAGGAAGCCGAGCTCGCCGAAGCGCTTGAAGATGGAGTCGGGGAAGGTCTTCTCCTCCCACTCCTCCAGGTGCGGTTGGACTTCGCTGGCGAGGAACTTGCGGATGTGGAGGCGGAGCTCCTCGTGGGCGTCCGTGAAGTACATCGAGGTGAGTTTAGGCTGGGAACGGGCGCGACTCGCCTTACGGTATGATTCGCGGCCGGACCTCATTTGAAGATCAAGCACGCCTTAGGGGAATTGGATTGGGCTCGGTAATCAAGAAGCGGCGCAAGAAGATGCGCAAGCACAAGCACAAGAAGATGCTCAAGAAGACGCGATGGCAGCGCCGTGCGCACGCCTAGAGGCGCGACCGCGCCTAGAATGACCCGCTGATGGCTTGGTGGATCGTCCTCGGGATCGTCGTCCTCGTGGGCTTGTGGCTCGTCTTTACCTACAACGGCCTGATCTCGGCCCGCAACCGCACGCAAGAGGCGTGGTCGGAGATCGACGTCGAGCTCAAGCGCCGCCACGACCTGATCCCAAACCTCGTCAACACAGTGCAGGGCTACATGGGGCATGAGCGCGGGACGCTGGAAGCGGTTACCAACGCCCGAGCGGCCGCGGTCGCGGCCGGGGCCACGGGCGACCCAGCCAAGATCGGGCAGGCCGAGAACATGTTGAGCCAGAGCCTGCGCAGCCTTTTCGCGGTGTCGGAGAACTACCCCGACCTGAAAGCGATCAGCGCCTTCACGAACCTGCAGGAAACCCTGACCGCCACCGAGGACAAGATCGAGTTCTCGCGGCGGTTCTACAACGGAAACGTGCGTGACTACAACATCAAGCTGCAGACCCTTCCGACGTCACTCATAGCGGGCGCGCTCGGGTTCAAGGCGTTCGGCTTCTTCCAGGCCGATGACGCCGACCGGGCGGTGCCGCAAGTCAACTTCGGCAACATGCCGCAGGCGGGAGGCCCGCCCGCTTCGGGGTCGATGCCACCGGCAGCAGGTTCTTCCGGGCCCCCTTCGATGGGCTCATCGGGACCCCCTCCGCAGGGCTAGCCAGCCCGAGCCGCGCGTTAGGGCGAGCGATCGGCTAGGCAGACCTCGACCAATCGGAGTCGAATCGGGACCTGTACGCCGCTACGGCGTGTAGATCCTGCGTTTCGATGTCGAGCTCGTGGTTGACGCCCAGCCCGGACAGCGTCCAGTTGGCCGAGCCCAGGATGAGCTGGTCGTCGAAAAGTCCGATCTTCGCGTGCAGCAGGGCGCCTCTCGGAATTGGGTACCACCGTACCTCGACCCCGCCCGCTGAGAGAACCGCGTAGGCACGGCGGTTGTACGCCTGGTTGGGGTCGAGCAGCACCCGCACCAGCGCGCCGCGGCGGTGGGCAGCCGCCAGCCCGGCCATGACCTCTGCATCCGTGAGTGTGTAGACCTCGGCAAGGACTCGCTGTTGGGCGCGCCCAAGAGCGCCTTCGAGCATCGCCCTGATCTCTTCGCCTGGCGACGTCTGGGCGATTTCCGAAGGCACGGCGGCAAGCGGCGCTGGATTGCCGCCGGCGAGACTCCAGTCCTGTTCGAAGATGCGGACGAGCCGGCCGAGCTCGGCCGGCACGCGCGTCTCGAGCACATAGTCGTGGTTGCGGTCGCTGTGGGCGCCCCAGTTCATGCCGCCGACCACGGCCTCGCTGTCGGCTATCAGCAGCTTCACGTGATCGATCTGATGGCGAACATCGTCCACCGGATATACGCGTTCGGCGACACCGAGGCGATCGAGCACCGCGGCCGAACCGCGACTGGCCTTGACCGTCGGATCAGTGATTGTTCGCACGTTCACGCCGCGGGACCTGGCGGCGCCGAGTGCGCTCGTGACGTCCCGCCGCCCGAGCTCGTACATCTCCACCATCACACGGGTGCGGGCTGAAGCGATGAGCCTGTTGACGAGCCTGAAGATGGATGCGTCCTGCCAGAGGGCCACCGGCTCGGGGCGCCCCGACACCGATGTCGAGGGCGCCCTGCCTACGCCAGACGCCTGCGCAATCTGCGCCGCGTTCGCGATCGGCGCCACGGAGGGGAGGGCCGAGCACGCCGTCAGCCAAACCGCAAGCAGCAGGTACGCAAAACGCGCCATGGCGAGGCGAAGGTACCGAATGGATGAATAGGACGCCAATCCAGCTTGTTAAGGCGCGATCAGCTCAGAGCAGCTCTACCTTCATGCCCGCCCGCGCTCCGAGCACCCGGTCTGCGCGCGACTCACGGATGCCGACCTCGAGGTACCCCATGCTCCCGATGTAAACGAACGGCTCATTGGGCCGCGCATCGGCGTAGGTCGTAGCCGAGGCTGTGATGTAGTGATTGTGGATTCGCATGGGCCGCACCGGCGGCTTCAGGTTCGTGACCAGGTTGCCAAAGCCGTCGGTCCAGAGCACTCGGGGTCCGGAGTCGTCGAGCATCTTGGGCGCGGCGGTCGCGTGGCCCAGCGACTCGAGCGGCACCCCTGACGCCAGCGCCGCAGCGGCAGGAGCAAAGATGTCCCGTCCTTCAAATGTGGGTGCGCCGCCCGGCGTCGGCGCGAGCTCGACCGCCTGCTGCATCCCCACCTCCTCGATGACGATCGCGAACAGGCCATTGTCCGGGCCAATGTAAAATCGCCCGCCGGCTCGAATCGCCAAGCGCCTGCGCGAGCTGCCAACCCCGGGGTCGACCACGGCCAGGTGGACCGACCCGGCGCCGAAATGCCTCGTGCCGGCAAAGAGCATGAAGGCGCCCGCGAAGACGTCGAATCGGGGTACCTCGTGGCTGACGTCAACGAGCGTGGCGTGTGGGCATCCGGCCAGGACCACGGCCTTCATCGCCGCGACGAGGGGGGAACCTGAGCCGAAATCGGACGTGAAAGTGACTAGGGGCGGCCCAGCGGAGGCTCCACGACTACCAGTAGCGTGTCTCCTTCCAGGGATCTGCTTCATCGTGGTATCCACGCTGCTCCCAGAAACCAAGCCGGTTGCGTTCCATGAACTCTAGCCCGCGCAACCACTTCGCCGATTTCCAGAAGTACTTCGATGGCACAAAGAGCCGGAGCGGCCAACCATGGTCCGGCGTCAGGTCTTGCCCGTTCCAGGCATAGCAGAGGAGGTTCTGCTCGGCATCGAGGACGTCCAGCGGTACCGACGTCGTGTACCCATGTTCGCAGTGCGCCATGACGTACTTCGCCCCGGGCTTTGGCTTGACGCGGTCGAGAATTTCGCGGATCGGCACGCCGGTCCAGGTATCCCCAAGGCGGCTCCATCCGGTCACGCAGTGAATGTCGGCGACGACGTCTTTGGAGGGCAGGGCACGGACCTCGCCGTAGTCGAGGGTAAGAGGGTTTTCGACAGCACCGAACACCTTGAAATCCCAGGTTGCAATGTCGGTTTCCGGCACCGGGCCGAAGTGGAGCAGCGGCCAGCGATCGGGGGCGGTGAGGGTCTGGCCGGGGGGGACGCGAGCTGGATCGACCCCATCCGGCAGGCGCTTGGTCTTGAACAGGAACGACATGTCGCGAGTATAGGAATCGCCCGCCGCCGGGCGATTGTTTCGGCTTCGGAAGGCGATTTCGAGCCAGGCTATACTGGCCTTTCCCTCAGCTACTTGAACACGGGGGTCCGTAGCTCAATTGGGAGAGCGCTTGAATCGCACTCAAGAGGTAAGGGGTTCGAATCCCCTCGGATCCACCAATTTCTAGCCCTGGGCATTCTCTTCGTATGCCGACGCGACGCGTTTGGGGACCACCATCCGCCACGCATCCAGCACCAGCTCGCGCATCTCCGTCTCGTCGATTGCCGCCATCCGGACGAGCACCCAGTGGTAGCGGAGGTCGGACTTTTCGGGTTGCATGAACTTGTCCGGCGAGCCGCCGATCAGCCAATCGCGCTGTTCCTTCGGGAACCCGAAACCCATAACGGCCTCGTCGCGGGAGAAAGACACATACACGATCTGGCCGACGCGGAACTTCACCCGACCGTGCACCAGCGCCTCGGTCGTCCTCGGCAGAGTCAAGGCAAACCGCCGCACGTCGGCCACCGTGACCATTTGAGACAGATTATTTGACTCGCCATGCCGGCCAAACTCCACTTACGATTCCCTGAATTTCGTCAGCCGCCACAGAAGGGGGGACACATGGCCAGTGGTTCTCAGCAGGCGGGCACTCTTCAAAAGGACGCGATCGGCCTCGCCCCGGTCCTCTTCCAGTCGATCACCCACATGGCACCGGCCGCGGCCGTCGCCTTTTCGATCATCTTCGCGGTCACTTATGCCGGCGGCGCCACGCCGCTGGCCGTGCTTCTGGCGCTCGTCGCGTGCCTTTTGGTCGCCATTAGCATCGGGCAGCTGGCGAAGCACCTGCCGTCGGCGGGCGGCCTCTACACCTACAGCGCGCGTGGCCTTCACCCCACCGCCGGATTTTTCGTCGCTTGGGGATTCATGCTGGCGGAGCCGATCGTCGCTCCGCTCCTCTATCTGATCTTCGGAAACGTGATCGGCGTCTTCCTGACCAACCACTTCAACACCCCGACCTGGCTGTGGGCGCCCTTTGCGGCCGCGGCGGGAATCGGCGTTTGGGCGCTCGTCTACCGAGGCGTACGCATCTCCACTGAAGCGGGCGTGATCCTCGGCGCTTTCGAGATCGTCGTCTTCTTGGCACTCGCCATCACGCTGATCATCGCCGCCGGATCCCACAACACGCTCAGCGTCTTCAGCCCCAGCACCGGCAACTCCAACGGGTTGGGCTCCGTTTTCGCCGGCATGGTCTACACCGTGCTGGCGTTCATCGGCTTCGAGGCTTCGGTGCCGCTGGCTGAGGAGACGAAGGACCCGCGCCGCACGCTGCCGAAGGCGGTGATCCTTTCATGCGTGCTGATCGGACTCTTCTATCTCGTCTGTTACTACGCCGCGATCGTCTACTTCGGTCCCAGTGTCGCGGCCGATCAGAAGAACGGCTTCTTCGTCTTCAATGGCGGCGATCCATGGGACGGCCTCGCCTCGAAGGTATGGGGACCCTTCTCGATCCTCGTTCTGCTCGCAATCATCAACAGCGCCTTTGCCAACTCCAACGCGGGTGCCAACGCCGCGACCAGGGTCGGCTTCGCGCTGGGCCGTGTCGGCCTCCTCCCGGCCGCCCTGGCGCGAGTGCATCCGCGTTTCAAAACGCCTTACGTCGCAGTGCACGTTCAGGGCGCGCTTGGAATCGCGATCGCCCTCATCCTGGGTTTCGCGCTAAACGGGCCACTGAACGCCTTCGCCCTGCTGGGCACGGTCGCCACCCTCATCATCGTCGTCATCTACATCCTCACCAACGTGAGCAATCTCGTCTTCTACATGCGCGAGCACCGCGACGAGCTCAATCCGATCCTCAACGTCGTCGTGCCGATTCTGGGCACGCTGATCTTCATCCCGGTTCTGTTGGCGGCTTTCGGAATCGACTTCGCCGGCCTCGGCATCACCGCGCTTGCGGCTCCGGCCAACGCGGCGCCGTGGATCGTGCTGGCCTGGCTGGCGATCGGCGTCGTGGTCTACATCTACCAGTCCACGCAAGCTCCCGGTCGTATTCAGGAGACGGCGAAGACCTTCATCGAAGGCTGAGGCTGTGCGTTCAAGTTCATATGGGCCGCACTCCCGCCGCCCGAATGCTGGCCTACGCTGGAGCATGCCTGGCGCTGTCGACCGCGATCGGCTGCACCTATCGGGACGCTGGCGGGACCCAGTTCCCGGACTATCCGCCGCCCCCCCTCGACCAGGCGGTTGCCGCGGGCGACACCTTGCCACTCCCGTCGCCGTCCGCATCACCCGCCCCGATCGCCGACCGCCAGGCGATCAAAGCGATGCTCTACAAGGCTGGGGTCAAGCACGGCGTCAATCCGGCTCTGGTGATGGGGCTTGCATGGTGGGAAAGCGGGTGGAACGAGTCCGCCATATCCTCCGCAGGCGCCGTCGGCATCATGCAGGTGATGCCCGCGACAGCCGCAGCCGACGGGCCGGCGCTTCTGCATCGCAGCGTCAACCTTCACGACGCCGCCGACAACATCGACATGGGAACCGCGATCATCCGCAACAACCTCGATCGGTACCGAGGCGATCTCGTCAGCACCCTGGTCGCCTATTACGCCGGCGGCGGAGCGGTCAGACCTTGGCGATATCTGACCCCCGACGAGCAGCGTTATGCGTGGGGCATCTACCGACTCGCGGTTGCCTTCCAGAACGGCACGGGTCCTGCCTAGGCGGTTTCGCGCCGGCCTTCGGCCACCGGCTCGCGCACCTCGGGACCGATCACCTGCGAGAACACCGCGCGATAGTCCAGCAGCGCCAGCCGCAGGTCTTCTGTGCGATGCCGCTTCTGTCCCTCCGCCAGCTTCCGTCGCGCTGAATGCAACTGGCGCGGCAGACGATCGCCGCCGAGCGGATGGCCGCGTTCGCCAAGCATCGCGGTGATCAATGAGTCGGCTTCTGTGACGGCTTCTTCAGGCGCGTCCATAAAGCGCTTCTCGATGCGGTTCCACGAGTCGGCGTAGCGACTGCGCGCCTCCGGCCGTAGCGGAACGAGACGGGATCGAGCCGGCCGCGCGCGCCATGCTCTCCCTATCGAGAAGAGGATGGCCACGACGACGAGAAAGATCACGACGTCGATGACCAGGGTGGTCAGGTCCATGCGTCACCTCCATGTGAGTAACGCCAACACCCGCCCCCATGACCCGATCCGAATCGGGTAGTGAGATCAGATCAGGCCGTTTCCTACTGGGATGATGAAATTCAGGCTGACCCGGCTGCTCATGTGGATGGGCGCCGCTGCTGCCGCGACCTACTACTTCGATCCCGAGCTCGGCGAGAGGCGCCGCAAAGACCTGCGCAGGCGCATGGAAAGGATGCGCAAGATGGGCCGGAAGGCACGCCTGCAGGCCGGTCTCTAGCGCCCGAACCGCACTAACCAGAAGTCCGAGCAAAGGTATTCGACTTCGCTTGCGCGTTCCCTGAAGAATTGCGCAGCGCGTGAGCGCGTGCCTGCTTCAGGAGGGCCGATGTGAAGCCTCGAATCCTGCTGGTGGCCTTGCTCTTCGCATCATTGATACCCACGACCGCTTCCGCCGCAGCTCGCGTCCAGGTGCTCACGGGTTCGACACCCGACACACGCATCATGCCGAGCAACTCTTTCACCGTCGCCGACTCCTCGCAGCTGACTGGAATCCGCATCAACCTGCCCGCGCCGGTATGTGACGCGACCAACAGCTCGGTCTGCGACGACCTCACCTTGCTAAACCTTCAAGACGGCTTCGACCTGCGGCCGCGCGTGACGGTCCCATTCACCGGACCGATCGACGTTACGACAGTGACCGGATCGGACTTCTATGTGACCGGACCCAACGGCTTCACCACGCCGATCACGCAGCTGGTGTGGGATCCGAACACCAACGTGCTCGCGGGCGAGCCCTCCGATTTTTTGCGTGAAGCGACCAACTACTCGGTGGTCGTCACGTCTGGAATCAAAGACACGAGCGGCCGCTCGGTCATCGCGTGCACAGGCGCGTGCAGCAGCACGTTCACAACCGAGACCGCGACTCCTGAGCTTGCCAAGCTGCGCGCGTCACTCGACAGCGGCGATGCATACGCAAAAGCCGGCATCACCGATCGCGGCGCGACCTTTGTGCAAAGCGGTGTGCGCGACGTGTTTCCGGCCGCGACCGTCACCGAGATCGAGCGTGGTGACCAGGTCTACGCCGATCGCACCAAGCCTCTGTCGTTCTCGCTGGTTCCCAACTCCGCGGTAACGGGCGTTGGCTACTACGCGTTCGGCAGCTTCCTGGTGCCGCGCTACCAGACGTACTCCGACGCCGTGATCCCTCACGTGCCCACGACCCAGACTCCGAGCCCCATCGGCGCTCAGCGTGTGGGCTTCACCCTCATCGTCCCGGCCGGCACAGCGCCAGCCGGCGGCTGGCCGGTGGCGATATTCGGCCCCGGCTTCACGCGCAGCAAATACGACCTCTTCCTGGCCGCCGACCTGAACGCGACCAAGGGCATCGCGACCATGGCCACGGACCCAGCCGGCCACTCGTTCGGCCCGGCCAGCGTGACCGTCGTCCACCAGGGCGCGATCACAACGACGTTCTCCGGGTTTGGCCAGGGAGCGGACCTGGATGGTGATGGCGACATCACCGCCAGCGAGGGTGTCGGCCCAACCGATCACAAGACGGTCGACGCCAACGGCAACGTCATCGCCGATACGCCTTCACGATATGCAACCGTCGGGCTTCGCGACGGTCTCATTCAGACCGCCGTCAACGTGATGACGATGGTGCGATTGGTGGAGCACGGCATCGACTTGCTCGGCGACGGCACCGTGACGCTGCAGAAGCATGTGCTCGCCTACTACGGGCAGAGCTTCGGCGCCATCTACGGCACGATGGTCATGGCGACGGACACGCATCTGAGCGTCGGAGTTCTCAACGTCGGCGGCGGCCCCATCGTCGAGATCGCGCGCCTCTCGGGCTTCCGGAACCTTCTCTCGGACCAGCTGCGCGTCAGCCGCCCCACGCTGCTCAACGGCGGCCCGGGCCTCAACGGATTCACCGAGTCGATGCCGCTGCGTCTCGATCCGGCGGTGACCAACCCTTATCCCGGCGCGACGACCATCCAGAAGTATTTCGACCACGCTGACTGGCAAGAACGCGCGGGCGACCCGGTCGCGTTCGCGCCATTGATCAGGCTTCGACCGCCGGCCGGGGCGCCCATCAAGCATGTGATCTGGCAGTCGGCGTTCGGCGATCACACCGTACCCAACCCGACCGCCGGTGAGCTGTATCGCGCCGGCCGTGTCTTCGACCTGGTGAGCTATTACCGAAACGACAAGACCCCGACCGCGGGGAGCGATCCGCATGGCTTCTTGCTCGATCCACGCCTGTTCGGGCGCGATCAGGGCCAGGCGCAGGTGCTCGCTTTCATCAGCTCAGGCGGCGCCACCGTGATCGATCCGGACGGCCCCGGGCCGATCTGGGAGGTGCCGGTTGTGAATTTGCGTAATCTCGATTGCACGCATTACCCGCAACCTCAGACTGGAATCGCGTACACAGCTTCGGCGGGAGAGTGCTGATCTCGAGGCGGTAGGCCGGGCCGACCTGGGCGTTTTAACTCAGGAGGCCACTTCCATGCCCGATACGATCGCGGCCCTGTTCAAGGACCAAGAGCAGGCCGATTCGGCGGTAAGCGCCCTGAAATCGGCCAACTTCGACTCCTCGAAAATCGAGATGCG
>Ga0066679_10000987_pt1 | contig 10851 bp, 8 predicted proteins | sample GraSoiAngelo_128_FD_62298 | JGI IMG/M metagenome (GOLD analysis project Ga0066679, IMG submission 62298) | Grasslands soil microbial communities from the Angelo Coastal Reserve, California, USA - 14_0927_12_20cm | ecosystem: Environmental > Terrestrial > Soil > Grasslands | place: USA... | reverse complement strand
CTCGGCCAGCTCTCGTACCGCTCGCGTGGCGCCGTCGGACGCGATGCCCAGGACCAGCTCTTCCAGCCCCGCCTCGACCAGCCCGTCGGCCTCCAGCTCCGCGCGCAGGCGCCCGACCGCCAGCCGGCCGTGGTCGACGGTCTTGAAGGTTCCACCCAGCTGCTGGATCCCGACGAACGCGACGCGCTGTCCACCCCGCTCGATCAGTCTCGCCAGGCGTCGGCCCTGGATCGTCTCGCAGCCCAGGCTGACCACCACCACGGCGCCCACGTTGGGGTTGGTGGCGGAGCCGAGGAAGGCGCGCTCGGTGTGGGCGACGTCGTCACCAACCTGGCCGCAACCATGCTGGTGGACCACCGCGACGGCGCCGGGCTCGCTCCCGATCAGGGTCGCGGTCTGGTTCGCGCAGACGACCGAGGGAAGCACCAAGACGTGGTTGCGCGCGCCCAGCCGGCCATCGCGGCGGCGGCGGCCGCGGAGCGTGACGCTCATCCCGGCAACCGCCCGCTGACCACGTTGTGGACGTGGACGTGCCGGCCGCTGCCGATCGGGGAGGTCGCCCGGCCGATCAGCTCACCGTATTTGATGACCCCCTCGCCGGTTCCGATCTCCGCCACGGCCAGCTTGTGGCCGAAGGGGATGTCGTCGACGACGGCGAGACGCCGGCCGCGGACCTCGACCTCCTCGCCCGAACGCAGCGCACGGATTGCGACCGCGACGTTGTCGCGCTCGTTGAGTAGCAGCACCCGGGTGAGCGTGGAGGCCACGCGGCGAGCCTACGCCAAGATTCAGGCCAGGTCGTAGAAGCGGCGGACCGCGTCCCGCAGGCCGGGCAGGGGGTCGGTCTTCAGGAAGTAGGCGTCACAACCGGCCAGGATCGATTCCTCGCGGGACGCCATCCCGGCCGTGTAGACGATGACCTTGATGGTCGCGCCGCCTTCGCTGTCCTTCACCTTCCGGCAGAGCTGGAGCCCGGTCATGCCCGGCATCTGGACGTCCGCCACGACCACGGCGGGCTTGTGGCTCTGGATCAGCTCCCAGGCCACCGAGCCATCCTTGGCCTCCAGCACGCGGTGGCCGTCCAGCTCCAGCAGCATCCGGACCATCGTCCGCACGTCGGAGTCGTCGTCGGCGACCAGCACCGGCGCCCGGACGCCGCCGACCGCCGCCTCGTCAGCGGGGAGCGCGCTCAATCACCCACACCCATGAAAGCGAACGAAATTGTAGGGGACTGCCAAGCGCGGACAACACAAGTCCTGACAGCGAGGTTGACCGGGCTATCCTTGCTCGCATGCCGGGCCCGGGCTCGAACAGCCTCGACTTCAGCCGGGCGCTGCCGGAGCTCGAGAGACTGGCCCGGGAGCTCTACGCGAACCGACCCGCACCGGAGGTCGCCCTCGTCCGCCAGCACGTGGAGACGCCGCGCCTGCTGGACCTGGAGGGCGCCGTCGCGGCGGGCGTGGCCCGCGTGGCCTCCACCGTCGAGCGCCGCGGTCCGATCGCCGTGGGGGTCGGCAGTCGTGGCATCGCCAACCTGGCCCGGATCGTGGTCGCGACCGTCAATGAGCTCCAAAAGGCCGGTTTCGAGCCCTTCATCGTCCCCGCCATGGGCAGCCACGGCGGCGCCGAGGCAGAGGGCCAGACCCAGATCCTGGCCGACTACGGCGTTGACGAGGCAGCGATCGGCGTGCCGGTCCGGGCCACGATGGACACCGAGGTCGTGGGCGAGGTGGGAGGCGTCCCGGTCAGGCTCGACCGCCACGTGGTGGAGGCGGGCGCCGTGTTCCTCGTCAACCGCGTCAAGCCGCACACCGACTTCGAGGGTCCGATCGAAAGCGGGCTCGCCAAGATGTGCGCGATCGGGCTGGGCAAGCAGCGCGGCGCCCAGGCCCTTCACTCTGCCGGTGTGAGAGGCCTGCGCGACCTGATGCCGCAAGCCGCGCGCCTGATCGCTGCCAGGGGAATCCTGGTCGGCGGGCTGGCGATTGTCGAGAACGGGAGGGACGAAACCGCCGAGATCGCCGGAGTGCCGGCGGCCGAGGTCGGCGGAGAGGTCGAGGCTCGGCTTCTCCTGCGAGCCAAGGAGCTGCTGCCGCGGATCCCCTTCGAATCGCTGCATGTGCTGGTCCTCGACCGCATGGGCAAGGACGTCAGCGGCGCGGGCATGGACACCAACGTCCTCGGCCGCTGGCGGATCCACGGCGTTGAGGAGACGGCCAAGCCGCAGATCGCCTGCGTGGTGCCGCTCTCACTGACCGACGCGTCGCACGGCAACGCGGCGGGCCTTGGCCTGGCGGAGTTCATTCCCCTGCGGCTGGCGGAAAAGGTGGACCTCGTCGCCTTCTACGCCAACTCGCTGACCGCAGGCATCGTCGGCATCGAGCGCGGCCAGTTCCCGATCGTGCTTCCCACCGACCGCGACTGCGTGCTGGCGGCCGCCGCCACCAGCGGCCGGACCGAGCAGGAGCCGCTGCGCCTGGCCTGGATCGCGGACACGGCCCACACCGAGACCTTCGCGGTCAGCACCGATCTGCTGCCCGAGGTGACGGCGCGGCCCGACCTGGAGCAGATCGGCCCGGTCCGCGCGCTCCCCTTCGAGCCCGACGGAAGGCTCCGTGAGATCACGGAGCTGATCGGGGACTAGGCCAGGGACTCCAGCCAGGCCGCGTGGAGGGCGTGGTAGCGGCCCCGGCCGCTGACCAACGCAGCCGGCGTGCCGTCCTCGACGATCCGGCCGTGGTCGATGACCAGCACCCGGTCCGCGATCTCGACCGTGGACAGCCGGTGGGCGATGATCAGCGCGGTCCGGCGGCGCAGCAGGCTGCGCAGGGCCCGCTGCACCAGCCGCTCGGTGGGCAGGTCCAGCGAGGAGGTCGCCTCGTCCAGGATCAGCACGCGCGGATCGGCCAGGAAGGCGCGCGCGAAGGCGACCAGCTGACGCTGGCCGGAGGAGAGGCGGACGCCGCGCCGGCGGACGTCGGTGTCGTAGCCCTGTGGGAGTGAGGAGATGAAGGTGGCCGCGCCGACCGCCCGGGCGGCCGCCTCGACCTCGTCCCGGGTCGCGTCCGGGCGCCCGAAGGCGATGTTCTCGCCCACCGTCCCCGAGAACAGGAATGACTCCTGGGTGACCATCACCACCGACCGCCGGAGCTCCCGCGAGCTGAGCTCGCGCAGGTCCGTCCCGTCCAGCAGGATGCGGCCCTGAACCGGGTCGTAAAAGCGCGCGACCAGCCGCGCCAGGGTCGACTTGCCGGCGCCGGTCTCGCCGACCAGGGCGAGGACCTGCCCCGCCGGAATCGAAAGCGAGACGTCCTTCAGCACCGGCGTGTCCCGGTAGCCGAAGGTGACCGCCTCCAACTCCACCGCGCCGGCGGCCCGCTCGATGGCCAGCGGGCGCGCCGGTTCGGGCACCTGGGGCTCCTCGTCGAGCACGCCAGAAACCTTCTCCAGCGCCGCTGAGGCGGACTGGAACACGGTGTAGAACTGGCTCAGGTCCTGCATCGGCTCGAAGAACTGGCGCAGGTAGAGGATGAAGGCGGTCAGGATCCCGAGCGTCAGGTTTCCCTGCACGACCAGCAGCGCGCCGTAGACCAGGACCGCGGCCGTGGTCAGGCGCCCCAGCAGGTAGATGCCGGGACCGAAGGTCGCGCCCAAGGTGTTGGACCAGACGTTGGCGTCGCGGTAGCGGCCGACGACGTCCACGAAGATCTCCTGGTTGCGGGACTCCCGCCGGAACGCCTGCACCGCGCGAATTCCGGCCAGCGACTCGGTGTAATGGACGATGACGAGCGCGATCGCCGTCCGCACGGCGCGGTAGGAAAGCGCCGATTGGCCGCGGAACCACTGCGTCAGAACCACGATCAGCGGGAAGGCGACGAGCGTCGCCAGGCCGAGCCGGAGGTCGAGGCGGAGCAGGATCAGTGCGATCGCCACCACCGAGAGCACCGCGGTCACGACGGAGCTCAGCCCGGTCGCCAGCAGCTCCTGGAGCGCGTCGATGTCCGACGTGAGGCGGGCGATGATCCGGCCCGAGGTGTAGCGCTCGTAAAAGGACAGGCTCAACGCCTGCAGGTGGTCGAAGAGCCGCAGGCGGAGGTCGAGCAGGATGTCCTGCCCGATCCGCCCGGAAAGGCGGAGAAAGGCCCGGTTGGCGACGGCGGCGACCGACATCACGCAGCCGAGGACGACGACCAGCGCCAGCAGCCGGTTCAGGTCGCCGGTCCGGCCCGGCCGGACGCCCTGGTCGATGGCGAGGCCGACCAGGTAGGGGATGGCGAGCGTCGCCGCGGTCTTGAGCAGGATCAGGGCGGCGGCGCCCAGGATCGGCCGCCGGTAGGGCCGGACCAGCTGGCCGAGCAGGCGGCGCACGCGCGCCCGGAAGACGCCGGCCAGGTTCGAGGAGACGGCCTCCATGTCCTCGCCGGCGACACCGCGCCAGGAGTCGACGCGGACCGCGCTCACGACGCGACCTCCTCGGCCTGCTGCGCCAGCAGGGCGCGGTAGAGCGGCACCTCCTCCAACAGCTGGTGATGCGTGCCCAGCGCGCTGACGCGCCCGTCCTCGATCAGCGCCACCCGGTCGGCCAGCGCCAACGTCGAGGGCCGGTGAACCACGAGCAGTGCGGTCACCCCGCGCAGCACGGAGGCGAGCGCCTTCTCGATCAGGGCCTCGGTGTGCACGTCGACCGAGGAGAGCGGGTCGTCGAGGACCAGCACCCGGGGACTGCCGAGCACCGCCCGGGCCAGCGCCAGCCGCTGCCGCTGACCGCCGGAGAGGCTGTAGCCCTGCTCTCCAACGCGCGTTTCGAGGCCCCAAGGCAGATCGTCCACGAAGCCGGCCTGCGCGATCGCCAGCGCCCGCCGGATCTGCTCCTCGCCCGCTTCCGGCCGGCCCATGAGCAGGTTCTCGCGGACGCTGGCCGAGAAGAGGATCGGGTCCTCGAAGGCCATCCCGATCTGGGCCCGAAGAGAGCTCAGAGTCAGCTCACGGAGGTCATGGCCGTCGAGCGTGATGCGGCCCTCGCTGACGTCGTACAGGCGTGGCACCAGGGATGCCAGCGTCGTCTTGCCGCTGCCGGTCCGCCCGACGATGGCCAGCGTCTCGCCGGGGACCAGGTCCAGGTCGACGTGGCGCAGGATCCACTCCTCGGACCCCGGGTAGCGGAAGCCGACGCCCTCGAACCGGATCCGCCCGCTGCTCTCCCCGAGCCGGAGCGCTCCCGGCCGGCTGACGATGACGGACTGTGTGCGCAGCACCTCCTCCAGCCGGTCGGAGGCCGTGCGCGCCTCCTCGCCCATGCTGAGTATCCAGCCCAGCGCGTCCATGGGGCCGTTGAGCATGAACAGGTAGGAGATGAAGGCGACCAGGCCGCCGATCGTCAGCTGCCCCTGGATCACGCCGTAGCCGCCCAGCAGCAGGATCGCCGCCAGGTTGAGGTTCGGGATGTAGACGAGCAGTGTCCAGAGACCGGCCCGGACGCGCACCGACTCGAGGTTCAGCTCGCGCAGGGCACGCGCCTCCTTCTCGAAGCGGCGCAGCATGTCGGAGCCGCGGCCGAAGGCCTTGATGATGCGGACGCCGGTGGCCGACTCCTCGATGACGGTGGTCACGTCGCCCTGCTGGTCCTGGACCCGGCGCGCGATGCTCCGGTACTCCCGGTGGAAGCGGTGGCCGAGCCAGACCACCGGCACCGCGGCGATGCCCGTCACCAACGCCAGCAGGGGGTCGAGGCGGACGAGCATCGCCAGCACCACCAGGAAGGTGCAGACCATCACGATCATGAAGACGAGGCCGAAGCCGATGTAACGCCGGATGGTGTTGATGTCGGCCACGCAGCGGGAGAGCAGCTGCCCGGACTGCCAGTTGTCGTGGAAGCTGACCTGCAGGCCCTGCAGGTGCGCGTAGAACTCGTTGCGCATGTCGGCCTCCATCGCGAAGCTGGCGAGGCCGGAGGTGTGACGCCGGGCGAAGGTCAGGCCGAACTCAGCGGCCGCCAGGCCCAGCAGCAGGGCGAGGAAAGGCCAGAGCTCGCCCGGGCGGCGGTGTGTCACGGGCCCGTCGATGACGGCCTTGATGACGAGCGGGATCAGGGTGGCCGCGACCAGGCTGGCCAGGCCGGACCCGCCCGAGATCGCCACCAGCCGCCAGTACGGCCGCAGGTAGGGCAGGTAGCGGCGGACGACCGAGAATCCCATGCTGAAAAAAAAGCCTTCCTTACATTTGCGCCAAGGCGCGCGGACAGACGGCGGAGGTGGGGCGCTCTAGTTTAGCTTCCGGCCCCGCTTGCGGGCAGCCTCCGGGTCAGGCCCGGCCGCCCTCACCAGCAGGCGCACCGGGCGGTCGTAGAAGAGGTAGTTCCAGGCCCAGTTGAGGAGCACGATCAGCTTCGACCGGAAGGTGACGATCTGGAGGAGGTGGAAGCCGAGCCAGAGCACCCAGCCGGGGAACCCCGACATCCGGATCGGCCCGATCTCGGCCACCCCCGCGTTGCGTCCGATGGTCGCCATCATCCCCGGGTCGGCGTAGCGGAACGGCTGGGCCGGCTCCCCGGCCAGCAGGCGCAGGATCGAGCCGGCGACGTGCCTCGCCTCCTGCATGGCGGGCGGGATCAGCTGCGGCAGCTGCAGACCCTGCTGGGTCACCGCCGCTAGGTCACCGACCACGAAGACCTCCGGGTGGCCGGGGAGCTGCAGGGTCGGCCCGACCTTGACCGTGCCGCCGCGACCGCGCTCGGCGCCCAATGACGCGGCCAGGTCGCTCGCGCGAACGCCGGCCGTCCAGATCACGGTGCCGGCTTCCAGGCGCTCGCCGCCCTCCAATTCGAGGTGCTCGTCGCCGGCCGCGACGACCTTCCTCTCCAGCAGCACCTCGACGCCCCGGCCGGCGAGGGTGCGGCGGGCGCTCTCGCGAAGGCCTGGCACGAAGGCCGGCAGGAGGCTTGGACCCGCTTCGAGCAGAAGGATCCGCGTGTCGCGGATGTAGACCGACGGGAAGTCCTTGCGGAGGACGTTGCGGATCAGCTCCGAGAGCGCGCCCGCCAGCTCCACCCCGGTCGGGCCGCCGCCGACGATGGCGAAGGTCAGCAGCCGGCGGCGGCGGCCCTGGTCCTCGGTCCAGGCAGCGCGCTCGAACTGGCGCAGCACCTGGTTGCGCAGCGCCAAGGCGTCCTCCAACTCCTTGAGGCCGAAGGCGCGGCCGGCCAGCCCTTCGATGCCGAAGAAGTTGGTTGCGCTGCCGGTGGCCAGGACCAGGAAGTCGTAGGAGATCGGCCGTACGTCAGTCTCCAGCCGCCTGCGGGCCAGGTCCACGCCGGTGGCCGTGGCCAGCCGGACCTCCAGGTTGTGGAGGGGCCGGACGAGGCCGCGGATAGGATGGGCGACTTCGGCCGGATCGAGCAGCGCCGAGGCGACCTGGTAGAGGAGCGGCGTGAAGGTGTGGAAGTTGTGGCGGTCCACGAGCACCACCTCCACCGGCTTGCCGCTCAGGGCGCGGACCGTGGTGAGCCCGGCGAAGCCGGCGCCGACCACCACGACCTTCGCCCTAGCCGGCACGGGCTCAATGCTTACACGGCCAGTGGGCGTGGCGCGGGCGCCGGCGGAAGGTCCCGCCGAGCGCCCGCAGGACGACGCTTTAGTCGGACGCGGTCCTTACCAGCGGTACCAGCGGCCCCCGCCCTCGGCCGAACGAACGAAAAAGCCGATCAGCCAGATGACCAGGGCGGCCACCAGGATGTACCAGAGGATGTTCCAGACGAAGCCGCCGCCGCCGAACAGTAGAAGCAGGATCAGGAGGACGACTATTGCTGTAATCATGCTGAATCCAGCATAGAAAACTGATAGCAAGACAGTCAAGAAAGGGGAGGCTCTGGCTAGTCCGGCTGATATAACGAGTACTGCCAAAGATGGGAACTCGGACCACGCCGAGCTCCACCTACCGCCTCCAGCTTCACAAGGGGTTCGACTTCGACGCCGCCGCGGCGGTCGCCCCCTACCTGGCGGCGCTGGGTCTGAGCCACGCCTACTGCTCCCCCTACCTGCAGGCCGAACAGGGCTCGAGCCACGGCTACGACGTCGTCGACCACGCCCGGGTCAACGAGGAGCTCGGCGGCGCGGACGCCCACGCGCGCTTCAGCCGCGCGCTCCGCAGCAACGGCCTCGGCCAGGTGCTGGACGTGGTGCCCAACCACATGTCGATCGCCAGCGCCGAGAACAGCTGGTGGTGGGACGTCCTCAAGCGCGGTCAGCAGAGCGAGTTCGCCAAGTTCTTCGACGTGGACTGGAATCCGCCCGAGCTGAAGCTGCGCGGAAAGATCCTGATGCCGATCCTGGGCGACCACTACGGCCGGGTGCTCGAGGCCGGCGAGCTGAAGCTGGAGCGCGCGCCCGACGGCCTTGCGGTCCGCTACTTCGAGCACCTGCTTCCGATCGACCCCCAATCGATGCAGGGGGAGGACACGGACCGGCTGCTGGAACGGGCGGGCGCCGATTCCGAGGAGCTGCACCGCCTCCTCGAGCGCCAGCACTACCGGCTCGCCTCCTGGCGCACCGCCGGCCGCGAGCTCGACTACCGGCGTTTCTTCGACATCAACAGCCTGGCCGGCCTGCGTGTCGAGGACGAGGAGGTCTTCCTGGAGACGCACGCCCTGGTCCTGCGCTGGCTCGCCGCCGGCGTCGCCGACGGGCTCCGGGTCGACCATCCCGACGGGCTCCGCGACCCGCGGGCCTACCTCGAACGGCTGGACGAGGCGGCGCCCGACGCCTGGATCGTGGTCGAGAAGATCCTCGCGCCCGGCGAGAGCCTGCCGTCCGACTGGCCGGTTGCCGGGACCACGGGCTACGAGTTCCTGAACCGGCTCACACAGGCCTACGTCGACCCTGACGGCGAAGCGCCCCTGACGCGCCTCTATCAGGAGTTCACCGGCGTGCGCCAGGACTTCGCCGAGATCGCCTACGAGGCCAAGAAAGGCGTCCTGGGCGAGCTGCTCGCCAGCGACCGGCGCCGCCTCACGTCCGGCTTCGTCCGGGTCTGCGAGGGCCACCGAAACTACCGGGACTACACGCGCCATGAGCTGGGCGAGGTGTTGGAGGAGTTCATCGCCTCCCTCCCCGTCTACCGGACCTACATCCGTCCCGGCGAGCCGGTCTCCGAGGCGGATCGGCGCCAGGTCCTGGCCGCGGCGGCAGGCGCCAAGCGACGCCGGCCGGATCTGGACCCGAACCTCGTCGACTTCCTGGTCGCGGTGATCCTCCAGGAGCACACCGGCGAGCTGGAGTCGGAGCTGGTCGCGCGCCTGCAGCAGACGACCGGCGCAGTCAGCGCCAAGGGCGTGGAGGACACGGCCTTCTATCGCTACCACCGGCTGGTCGCACTGAACGAGGTGGGCGGTGACCCGGCCGCGTTCGGACTCGGCCTCGACGAATTCCACCGGGCGGCCGGGCGGACTGCGAGGGAGTGGCCGGCGACCATGCTCGCCGGCTCGACGCACGACACCAAGCGCAGCGAGGACGTGCGGGCAAGACTGGTCCTGCTGGCGGAGAACCCCTTGCGCTGGCGGTCGGCGGTCGAGCGCTGGGGGGCGCTCAACGAGAAGCACCGGCGCGGCGGCCTGCCCGACCGCAATACCGAGTACCTGCTCTACCAGACCCTGGTCGGCGCGCATCCGATCCAGCCGGAACGGCTGTGGACCTACCTGGAGAAGGCGGTCCGGGAGGCGAAGACGCACACCTCCTGGACGGAGGTCGACCAGGAGTACGAGCGGGCTCTGCGCGACTTCGTAACCGCCGCGCTGGCCGATGCCGCCTTCCTGCGCGACCTGTCCGACTTCGTCGGGGAGCTGGTCGAGCCCGGGCGCGTGAACTCCCTCGCCTGGAAGCTGATCACCCTGACCGCCCCCGGCGTCCCGGACCTCTACCAGGGGACGGAGCTCTGGGACCTGAGCCTGGTGGACCCGGACAACCGCCGCCCGGTGGACTTCGACCACCGCCGCCGCCTGCTGGGCGAGCTCGACCACCTCGACGCAGCCGCGGCTCTACGGCGGGGGGAGGAGGGACTGCCCAAGCTGCTGGTCGTCCAGCGTGCCCTCCAGCTGCGCCGCCAGCGGCCGGAGGCCTTTGGCCCTGGCGGCTCCTACCGCCGGTTGCAGGTGGCGGGCGAGAAGGCCGGCCACCTGGTCGCCTTCACCCGCGCCGAGGAGGTGGTGACGCTGGCGCCTCGACTGGTCCTCAAGCTCGGCGGCGACTGGCGCGGAGCGGAGGTCGAGCTGCCGGCCGGCTCCTGGCGCGACGAGTTCAGCGGAGCGACCGTCGCCGGCGGACGGCAGCCCGTCGGCGACCTGTTGGACTCCTTCCCGGTGGCGCTGCTCGTGCGCAGCTAAACGGCCGGGCGCAGCTGCGGCGTGCCGTGCGGTTCGGCCGGCTCGGGCGCCGGCTTCGGCGGCCTGACCTGCAGCGGGCGCTCGAGCAGCGCCAGCGGCGCCTTTCGGTCGGCGCGCTTCAGCTGTTCGAGCGTGGTCCGCGTGGCCGTCCTCATCACCTGTGTCCGGCGGCGATCGTCCATGACGTTGCCGCCGATCGCGGCGAGATCCTCGGCCACGGGCTCCAGCAGGAGCACCTCCGTGCCCTCCGCCCGCAGCGCCTCGACCTCGGCGTCGACCTGCCTGGCGGCGACCTGCCGGGTCACGTCGGTGAAGCGGTTGAGTGGGTCCCAGCCCCGAAATTTCTGCCGCGTCGAGTGGGGCGAGACGACCACGACCAGGTCCAGCTTCAAGCCCAGTAGAAGGTCGAGGTTGGACATCGAATGGAGAGCGCCGTCGACGTACAGCCGGCCGTCGATCTCCTCCGGGCGGTAGTAGCC
>Ga0066679_10000986_pt1 | contig 10851 bp, 11 predicted proteins | sample GraSoiAngelo_128_FD_62298 | JGI IMG/M metagenome (GOLD analysis project Ga0066679, IMG submission 62298) | Grasslands soil microbial communities from the Angelo Coastal Reserve, California, USA - 14_0927_12_20cm | ecosystem: Environmental > Terrestrial > Soil > Grasslands | place: USA... | reverse complement strand
ATCGCGACTCGAATTCGTACAGCGCTGCTGGGTGCCGCCGTTTGCCACTGTTTAGCGCCGGCGTTGCTGTTCGAAGGGCGCAGTCAGCAGTCCAACGCAATGCGCCACTCGCCTGCGTAGCGGTGCAGCATAGATTTTCTCCAGCCTTCGCGTTGCCTATGGTGGCACCGGTAATCGCCTGGTCGCGACCCAACGCCCCGCCTCGTCTCCGTAATGCGCGTTTTCCTTCTGACCTCGGGCGGTTTCGCACCGCTCGCCCCGTCAGGGGCCCTCTTGACGTCCTGATACTCCGCAGCGTCTCCCGCAACGCCGACAACGTTGCCCCTGATCTCGGGCCTTCATCGAGAATCCGCGGCTTGCGTGTGTCTGTGTCTATTCGAGGACGGCGATAGCATCGACCTCCATGAGCAAATCGGGCAAACCGAGGTTAGCGACTTGCACCTGCGTGCAGATCGGATATCTACCCTTCTTGAAGAGCGCACCCCTGACTGCGATCTCATCCCCAGCGTGACGAATGTCCTTCAGAAAGACGGTGATCTTCACGATGTCGGTGACCTTGCCTCCCGCTGCCTCGACCGCGAGCCGGATGTTGTGCCAGACCCGTTCAGCCTGCTTCCGAGCATCACCTACCCCAACCACGCGATTCGATTCGTCAAAGGCGACCTGTCCGGCGATATAGATCGTGTTGCCGCAGCGGATCGCGTGGCTGTAGGGCTCGGGTGCCCCCGCGATGCCAAGCGGTTCGAGATACACACGTTCCATCGCCTCTCTCCTAGCTCTTCATTTTCCTGGTCGCTCCTGGAGGTCCGGCATACCGACCGGACCGGCGGCGCGCTCGACCGCCAGCGCGACACGCAACGCGGTCTCCTCACCGAACGGCCGAGCAGCGATCTGCACGCTGGTCGGAAGCCCGAATACTCCAATTCCGGCGGGCACGGCCACCGTCGGCAATCCAGAGAGATTGAATGGCGCCGTGGTTCGAACCAGCGCTTGAGTGACCGATTCGGACTGTCCACCGAGCTGAAAGTCCAGCTGGTCGGCCAATTGCGCCTTGGCCGGAACCGTAGGCGCAATCACCGCATCCAGCCGGCGTTCGGTGAACAACCGTCTGAACGCCTCTTGAATGACGCGGCGCGTTTTCTGCGCTCGCAGGTAGACAGCGGCCGGCAGGAGAAGGCCGGTTTCAAGAAGACCACGGACGTCCTCGCCGATCAAACTCGCCCGGCCTGCGATGCGGGCTTCGTGGTACGAAGCTGCCTCGGCCGCCACAATCGAAAACTCTGCGGCCAGCCCAGCTTGCAGCTCAGACAGCCTCGCCTCGGTCACTTCCGCTCCGGCGGCTTCAAGGTGTGCCGTCACCCTGCCGAGCGCGGCACTCATGTCGTCTTCAATTCGATCGAAAGGGCTTCCGCTCAGCACGGAGATCCGCATCCCGCGGAGCCCTTCATCGGAGATGTGGGCTCGTGGCGCTGGCGGGCGCCCGAGCGTCGTTGGGTCCGCCGGATCAGGGCCGGCCAGGACCGATAGCATCAAGGCACCGTCGGCGACTGTGCGGGTGAGCGTGCCGACATGGTCCAGCGACCAGCTGAGCGCCATAGCGCCAGCCCGGCTTACGCGGCCATAGGTGGGTTTTATGCCAACGAGTCCGCAGTGGGACGCAGGAATTCGAATCGAGCCTCCGGTGTCCGATCCGATCCCGCCGGGCGCGATTCGAGCCGCGACGGCTGCACCGGTGCCGCCACTCGATCCACCGGCGCTCCGCTCGAGGTCCCACGGATTTCTTGTGGGCGGCGTGTACACACCACACGCAAGCTCGTGTGTGGTCGTTTTCCCGAGGACGATCGCGCCCGCCGCCCTCAGCCTGGCGACAGCGGCTGAATCGTTGCGAGCCGGCGGCGCATCACTCATCGCCTTTGATCCGCAGCCGGTCGTCCAACCTGCTACGTCGAAAATGTCCTTGATCGCGACCGGAATTCCGTGGAGCGGACCACCTGAACGCCCATCCTGAGCCTTGGCGTCCCGCCGCACACGGTCCTCGTCGACCGAGACGAAGGCGTGGATCAACGGTTCGACGGCTCGCCACCGGTCGAGAACCGAGTCGGCCAACTCAGAGGGCTTCAGCTGCTTCCTTCTGATCAGCTCCGCGGCCTCGACCATGTCGAGCGCCCAGGGGGCCGGCGTCATTCGCGCCACTCTGGCTCGAAAACCGTCGCGGGTTCGATCTCCTTGACGTCATCGACCGGCAGGCCTCCCCCCTGCGCGATCTGGCCTTCGAGCTGTGCCGTGACTGTCTCGATTCGGTCGTCAGGCAGCTCGACCCGAAGCATTCGCGCCCACGCAGAAACTGTCTGCTCGTTCATTTCGTATCCTCCGGAAAAGCTCTGAACGTCGCCTCCACGTTCTCAACGAAGCGGACGCAGGCCTCTTCGATTTGGTCGAGATACTCGCGGCCCCGCTCCGCAGAGGATTGCGATGGATCTCCCCAGACACCGGATCGACTTGCCCTCGGCAGCGTTCCTAGAGCGGAGAAGAAATAAGCTGAAACCATGGCAGGTGATGGTTCCACTGGAAACTCCGGATACTCGCGGACGGCATGCTCGAGCTTGACGAGTGACGGATCAATCGCCATCACGGCAGACGTCTCGCCGACGTTCGCGTGGAGGCCAACCTCCGAGCTGAGGTACTTCGCCAGTTGATCCGGAGGCAGTGCGTCCCAGTAGTTAAACGGAAACGCGATCGTCCCTTTGGGCAGCTTCTCGCCGATTTCCATCAGAGCTGCGGAGAGCACGATCACGTTCGTGTAGTGACCGTTCACCAGGATAATCTCGCGGAATCCACCTTCGGCCAGCGACATGACCACGTCCTGGACGAAGTCAATCATCGTCTTAGCCTTGAGGAACGGAATGCCTGGATAGCCCTTGTGATCACCGGATAACCCGTACGAGAAAGGCGGCGCAACGAGTGCTCCGATTCGCCGCGAGAGCCGGGCCGCAACCTCGCTTGCGAGGATCGCGTCGGTGCCGTACGGCGAATGCGGTCCATGCTGCTCTGTCGAACCTACTGGGATCACAACCTTCGCGCTTCGCTCGAGATGTGCCTCGACCTCGAGTAGCGTGCACTCGGCCAGATAGAGCGGCGACTCGTCCTTACCTGCCTTGCGCTTGTTCGTCGCTACCTCTTGACTCGCTGACGGTAGATGCCCAGGAGCGCCAGGATGATCAGGCCCTCGATAAGTTGCTGAAAGAAAGCGTTGACCTGGACGCTATCGAAGAACTGGCCAAGGAAGGCCAGGACCAGCGAGCCGCCGAGCACGCCGATCACCGATCCCTGACCGCCAAACAGGCTGACACCCCCGATCACCACCGCCGTGATCGTAGTCAGCAGGAGTGTGGCGCCAAGGTCAGGGGTGCCGACGTAGGTCTGCGTCAGTTCGAGCAGGCCCGCCGCGGCGGCGACCACAGAGCAGATCACATATGAGGCAAAGCTGACGCGGGTGGTACGAACGCCCGCCAGGCGAGCCGCCCCGCTCTCTCCGCCCACCGCGTACAGGTGTTTCCCGAACGCCGTCTGTGTTGCGACGTACCAGCAGATCCCCCAGAACCCGACCATCACCAGTAGCAGGACGGGCACACCGGCGATCGAGTCCTCGTAGAGGTTGTAGAAGGTCGGTGCCGCCTGGCCGACTGGATTGACGCTGTAGGAGTAGGCAACGCCTTGAAGGACGTAGAGCATGCCAAAGGTCGCGACGAAGGGGGTTATCTTCACCCAGGTGACCAGCAGGCCGTTGATCACGCCCACCACAAGCCCGACACCAAGCGCCGCGGCCACTGCCAGTGGGATGTTCTGATCGCGGCCGTTCATGAGCACCGCGGCAGCCATCCCGCTGATGGTCGCGACCGAGCCGATCGACAGATCGATGCCACCGGCAACAACGACGAAGAACTCGGCCGCCGCCGCCATGCCTACAAACGTTGCGCCCTTGAAAGTTTCGGTCACGACCGCCGGCGAGCGAAACGTCTCGGACAGGACGGTCGTGAGGAGAAACAGAAAAATGAGGAGTGACCAGGCAAGCAGGGTTCGCGCTTGGCGCTTGACCCAATGGTTTGGCCATCCGACAGATCGCATCGATAGCGCCGGTTGCGAGCTCATCCGGTCGTCATGTCGAGTTGATCAAGCCGCATCCCCGCCGCCTTCGGACGCCGCCAGCTCGTGCTCTCGGCCGAGTACAGCCAGCCTGAGGATCCGCTCCTCGCTGAGCTCGCCCCGTTTGAGCTCCCCCACGATGTTGCCAGCGCTCATCACAAGAACGCGGTCGCTCATCGCGATGACCTCGGGCAGCTCCGAGGAGATTAGAACCACACCGCTTCCTCGAGCAACCAGCGCATCAATCAGGTTGTAGATCTCGTACTTGGCCCCGACGTCGACGCCCCGTGTTGGTTCGTCCAGGACCACCACCTCGGCCGACGGTTTGCGAACCAACCATTTGCCGAGCACGACCTTTTGTTGGTTCCCGCCGCTCAACGTTCCAGTCGCGACGTCGATCGCCGGAGGACGCACAGCAAAGACCTTGACTGCCTCCGAGGCAAGGCGACGTTCAGCCTTCGCGCTCACCATTCCGATCGTCGAGAGCTCCTTGAGCGAAGCCAGCGCAAGGTTCTCGCGCACAGAATGCCCCAGGATGAGGCCCTCGCGCTTGCGGTCTTCAGGTATGACCACGATCCCGGCCCGCATTGCGTCGCTGGGTCGCTTCAGCCTTACCGGACGACCATTTCTAAAGACCACGCCAGCTCGCGCGGGACGGATGCCGCCTAGCGCGTTGGCCAGGCGGGTCCGGCCGGAGCCGACGAGCCCTGCGAGGCCCAACACCTCGCCGGCATGAAGCTCGAAGCTGATCGGCTCCCGGTCCTGGCCGAGTGCCAGCTTGTCCACTTCCAACACGATCCTGTCCCTGGCCGCTTCTGGCCTCAAATGCCGTGCTCCAATCTCACGGCCGACCATCAAATGGATCAGGTCTTCCATCGTCAGCTCGTTGACGGGTCGGCTGGCCACCACGCGCCCGTCCTTCAGCACCGTAGCGCGGTCAGCGAGCTCGAAGATCTCGGCCAGTCGGTGCGAGATGTAAAGGATTCCGAGACCGTGTGAGCGGAGCTCCTTGATCACGTTGAAGATTCGTTCGAGCTCGACTCCCGAAAGCACAGCGGACGGTTCGTCGAAGATCAGAACACGCGCTTGCTGGACGAGGGCGCGCGCGATCTCGACGAGCTGGCGATCTGCCACGCTCAGGGTTGCGACTTCGGTTTCGAGATGGATGCGTGCGCCGATATTGTCGAGTGCGGCGGCCGCTTCTCGCCGCATCCTGCGGTGGTCGAGAAGGCCGAGCCCGAAGCGCTGCTCCCAGCCGAGAAACACGTTTTCGAGCACAGTCATGGCCGGGATCAGGCTCGGCTCCTGGTAGACCGCGCCGATCCCAAGCTCACGTGCCTTTTCGGGCGTGAGCTGAGCTTCTCTGCCGTCGACCATGACTTGGCCTGCGTCCTGCTTTTCGGCCCCAGTCATGATCTTCACCAGCGTCGACTTGCCCGCGCCGTTCTCGCCCACAAGAGCATGGATTTCCGCGGACCCGATGTCCAGGGAAACGTCGGCGAGCGCTCGAATTCCGCCGTAGTGCTTGTAGATGCCTCGTGCCGAAACGAGCGCCCGCTCAACATTCATGTACGTAGGCCTTCCCTTCTTACTTCACCAGGTTCAAAGCCTTCAGCTCATCGACCGTTAGAACTGAGTCGGTCCCGACGTACATGTCGTCGCTGAATTGAGGCTTGTAATACTTGTCCAGCGGCGGAAGTATGGGCCCGTACTGCGGGAGATCTGAGATGTTGATGCTCTTCGGAACAGTCTCGCCCTTGGCCGCCTTGTATGCGGTGTCGATGCAAACCTGTGAGCTCGTAGGCGGGAACTGCAGCGACGCGACCTCCATCTTGTTCTGGATGGCCAGCCGCAGAATGCCGTTGGTCGCAGCTGCTCCCCCGATCGGGGGCGCAGGGTTCACCTTGGCATCGATGAGCGCCTGCATCAGTCCCGTGACGGCCTCACCACCCACTCCCCAGGCACCCGTGAATGTCTTGCCTGAAGCGATTGCCGTGGCCGCCAACTGCTTGGCCGTGCTGATCGAGTAGTTCGCGTTGCCGGCGTTGATGATGTGGATGCTTGGGTACTTCTGCATCACCGAGTTGAATCCCTGGTCATAAGTGATCGTCGTCGTGTTGCCGGGCAATCCTCCGATGTAGAGCAGGTTTCCCTGATGGTTCATCTTGTCAGCCAACCACTGCGCCAAGGGCACCGCGGCTGTCTCAGCATGCGGGGTTACTAATGACGTGTAGTTTTGAGAGGTGATGGTGCTGTCACACAGTACGACCTTGATGCCCTGGGACATCGCTCGCTCGACCGGACCGGTGTCCGCAGCCCCGCCAAGCGGGACGAGGACGATTGCGTCAGGCTTTTGGGCAATCGCCGTGTCGATTTCGGGCAGCTGTTTCGTTGCATCACCCTGGCCATTGAAATAGACGAGTTTCACACCATCTGCCTTCGCGGCTTTGCTCGCCACCGCATCGAGTTGGGCGGCCCAGCTGTTCGACGTTCCCTGTGAAATGAACGCGATCGTATATGTCTTAGTGCCTCCTGGCGTGCCGGACGAACCGCCGCACGCCGTCAATGCGAGCAGCGCAGCGGCGACTGCAGCAAAGCCAGTTTCCCAAGACCCGCGACGGACGGACTGTCTTGACATGACTTCCTCCTTTTCCCTATGCGAATGAACCTCTCTTGATGAGGTGAAACAGCGAGACCGCCACCAACATGACCACGCCCTGGACGATGAGCTGAGTGAACGGATTGAGCGAAGAAAGCGTCGTGACGTTCAGCACGGTCAGCAGAAAGAGAGCGCCGATCAGCGCACCCGCTGGCTTGCCTTCGCCCCCGATGAAGGAGACCCCGCCAACCACGGCGGCCGCGATCGACTGCAGGTTGTACGTGCCGCCGATTGCCGGATCGACGTAACCGACGTATGCGCTCAGGATGATGCCGGCCAGCGCCGCGAAAACCCCGCACAGCGTGTACGCGGAGACGCGAACCGCCGTCGTCGAGATCCCGACCCGGCGCGCGACCTCCGCTGAGCGTCCGACGGCATATATCGTCCGGCCATAACTTCCTCGGGACAGAAAGACGATCACCACGAGTCCGATCGCAAGGCAGATCAGCAGCGAATACGGCACGATGCCAATCCCATCCAGGGCGATTGGCCTGAGCGCGGTCGGTATGTTGCCCGCAGGGATGCCCTTGGTGTAGACGAGGATTGCCCCCTGCACGCATGCCGTCATCCCGAGCGTGGCCGCAAACGGCGGTACGTCACGGAGCGACACGAGCAATCCGTTCGTGACCCCAACACCGGCTCCGATCAAGATGCACAGTACGAGAGAAACGAGGAGCAGGTTCTCGTTGTAATGGTTCATGAGCGCGATGGTGATTAGCGCCGCGTTCATCACGGCGCCAACCGAAAGGTCGATTCCACTGACGAGAAGGACAAGAACCTGGCCGAGTGTGACGAGACCCAGAACCGCGTACTGCTGCATGACCACGTGCAGATTCGCCGGCCGATAGAAGCCTGGTTCGACGACCGCTACCACCGCCGCAACAAGCAAGCTGGTACCAATCGGTAGGCCGTAACCGCGGACGGTCGGAGGGAGGCGTAACAACGTCGATGCGACGGACTCGTAGGCCAAACGCACGACCCCGGCGGTGCGTACAGGATTCCTGGGCGATGACGATCCGCTCACGTTGCGGGGTTCTCGGCCACCCTGATTCGGAGGCGCCGCGAACGTGCTCAGCTGAGAACGTGCTTCCGTCCGGTCCAACGGTTTCATCAGTGACGCGCCCCATCGCGATTGGACGAATCAAGCAGGAGCAGTTCAGAGCCGGCGACAGGTTTGAACATGGTCGAGCGGTCGCCCTTCCATCCCATGGCGTGCGAAACCTCAACCGCAGCGGCGGCGACGAGGGGTCCCGTCTTTTCCGGCGTGTAGAAGTCCTTGATGGTCGATAGGCTGATCGCAGCAACGGATCGGCCGGTATGGTCACGAACGGGAGCCCCCACGCAGAACACGCCGACGATCGACTCCTGCTGATCGACCGAATAACCGCGTCTACGCGTCTGTGCAAGATCCGTGAGGAGGTGACGTGCATCGGGAATCGTGAACGGCGTGACGCCTTGGATCCCGGTCGCGCCGAGAACCCTGGTCACGGACGCATCGTCAACCGCCGCGAGAAGCGCCTTGCCCAGGCTGGAACAATGCAGCGGCACGCGAGACGTGACTCTTGGATCGGTTCGCACATCCCGCGCGTCGCTAAGGACCTTGTCGACATAGAGAAGCTCGCCGTGCGCAGGGACAGCCAACATGGCGGTATCGTGCGTGGCGGCGACAAGCCTCTCGAGTGAACGGCGCGCCACGGACCGCAGTTCGAGGCGATCGCCTGCATTCAGCCCCAGCTGAACCAGCCGGGCTCCGAGCTGATAGCGGCGCCCGCCATCCTGCGAAAGATAGCCCCGGGACTCGAGAGTGTGGACCAGGCCATGGGTGCTGCTGCGGGCGAAGCTGAGCCGAATGCTGATCTCCGAGATCGTCAGACCGCGTGGCTCACCCGCGAGTAACTCGAGGATGTCCAAAGTCCTGTCCGCAGACTTGACCGGTGAGGCGTCGGATGGTCTGCGTGCCATGGCGTGTTATCGCGACGTAGGCTCGTCCGGCCGCTGGTTCGGCATGGGAGGAAAGTCCTCGTAGTCGCAGATCATGATCGTCACTCCCCCACTTGCGAATCGCGGAACGTCGGCGAGCGCCGCCGCCATCTCTGGAGTCGCTTGCGCCGCATCAAGCGCCTGCCGATTGTCGAAGTACACATCCGACACGAGATAAAAGGGCGGCGGAGAACCATCCTCCGTGCGCACGACGCGTCCAAATCGGATGTTCCGAACACCGGGGATCCGTTGAACCAGAGGCGTGTGGACCTCTCGGTAATAGCGATCGAACTCGGCGGGATCAGTGGGATGACCGTGTAGGGAGAGAATTCGGGTCATTGTTCACATACGTGAACGCGCATCATGAGTGTGATAAGTCTAAATCGGCTTTTGAAAAAGATCAAGCCAGGCCATTCGGCTCAAATTGACGTCATTTATCGAACCCCCCAAAGACATCCGCAAGAGGCCACCATTAGTGCAGCCGTCGATGAATGCCCCGCCTGTGAGCCCTGAAGATCTATGAGCGCCGGACCAGAAGAACGCGATCAGATTCGTCGACTACGGACGCCAGAAGCTCCTGTTTCCTGTGTGCAGATCCAGACCGATAAGATTTCGGAGAGTGCGTCGCGGTCGTGCCGGCGGCACAAAGCACGCGTACGGCATCGTTCTGACCCTCGAGCCCTTTCCATTCGGATCACGCCAGCCAGCCATGCATCGTCTGCCGACTGACACCCAATCCCTTGCCAGGCCCACTCCGTAAAGATGCGCAGTAGCCTCGGTTACGGCTTGCGTTTGAAATCCGACCCTTCAAACACGCAGCCACAGCTCGAGTCAGTGGCCAAGCGCGGGCACGCCTACGCCAGAGGGCTGCCGAAGCGCTCAGCTGACACCACCTGATCGAACGGGTTGCGCTTTTTCTTGCCGATCACCTTTCGTTTCGGATAACCGAATGGAATGACCGCCAGAACGTCGTAGGTGTCGGGCAGCCCGAACTCCTGTCGCACGTTTTCCATACCCGTGAGACCCGTCCAGTTCGAGCCGACGCCGTCGCCCCAGGCGACCAGCATCATCGACTGGACTGCGCGGCTCGCGTCGGAGACTCCCGACTTGCTGTCTTTCTCATAAGCGACGATGACCGCCGCGGCGGCGTTCGCTGTGTACGGACCCGTCCGGACTAGCGACCCGAGCTTGCGGAGCGCCTCGCGCTTGCGGACCAGCACGAAGTGCCAGGGCTGGCGGTTGGCTGCGCTCGCCGTAAGGTGAGCAGCCTCGACAATCCGCCTGATCGCGTCCTCCGGCACCTCTTTGTCCTGATACTCACGTACCGCCATGATTGTGCGCGCCGCTTCGAAAACCTGGTTCGGCATGCGCTCATTGTCATACGTTTACGCCCCCGAGATGGAGCACATGGCCGAGCCACGAGTGAGCTCGCGTCTACAACGCACGGTCTTTTCGGAGACTAACAAGCTGTCCGTCAGCAAGCGATGCTGAGTCAGGCTTGCGCAGTCATTGGTGGAGCGTTCGGCTCTCAGTCAATAAGTTGCAGTTCAGGCGGTCAGCGTAACCGTGGTCGAGCCGAACGTGAGCGTGTACGTTCCGATGCTGCCGGCGCAAGTGCCTACGATGCTCGAGCCGGTGATCGCGGTGTAGATCGCGCCGGGGCTCGGCACGAACCCGCCGACGTTGGCCTCGTTGAGCGTGCCGGCGAGGTTCACCGCGCCGCTGCTGGTGATGGTTCCCGTCCCGCCAGCCGAGATGTTGACGTCGATCACTCCGGCCGTCTGCGTGAACTGGCCGACCGACAGCGTGCCGCCGTTGAGGATGACCGTCCCGGAATTTGTGAATGACACACCGGGCAAAGAGAACGATCCAGCGGTCATCGTGAGGGTGCCGTTGTTCGTAAAGCTGAAGCCCTGGAAATCGCCGCCCGCGAACTCGATGACGTCACCAGCCGCGTCGGTCTTCCACGACCCGGAGTCGATCTGGTTGCTGGGCACCAGGCTGCGCCCGTTGCCACCGCTCAGGGTCAGCGTGCTCGTCGCCACCCCGTTGCTGCCGTTGACCTCGAC
>Ga0066679_10000985_pt1 | contig 10855 bp, 5 predicted proteins | sample GraSoiAngelo_128_FD_62298 | JGI IMG/M metagenome (GOLD analysis project Ga0066679, IMG submission 62298) | Grasslands soil microbial communities from the Angelo Coastal Reserve, California, USA - 14_0927_12_20cm | ecosystem: Environmental > Terrestrial > Soil > Grasslands | place: USA... | reverse complement strand
ACATGACAAGGAATAACTTTGGCGACATCGTGAATGTTTCTTCGCAAGCGGGAAAGCATGGCTATGCTGATGTGCCGTCGTATTGCGCTTCAAAGTTTGGCCTGCTCGGTTACGCCGAAGCGCTGCGCGATCACGTCAGGAAGACAGGCGCGAACATTCGCGTCTTCAATTTCTGTCCGGGACTGGTCGATGTCGAAAACACGGCCCCTGATGCCGAACCGAAACCCGGATTCATTCACGTCAAGAGCATGGCAAAGACTTTGATGTATGCGTTGTCGCTGGATCGAAATGTGGTGTTGGAAGACATAAATATTTACGCGAGATAGAAGGAGCGAGCATGAACAAACCACGCATGAGCTTCTGGCAAATCTGGAACATGAGTTTCGGATTTCTCGGTATTCAGTTTGGCTGGGGCCTACAGCTCGCGAACATGAGCGGCATCTACACGTACCTCGGCGCAAAGCCTGAACAGGTGCCGATCCTCTGGCTGGCCGGACCCGTCACTGGTTTACTGGTCCAACCGATCATTGGATCAATGAGCGATCGCACCTGGAATCGCCTGGGCCGTCGTCGTCCTTACTTTCTGACGGGAGCGATTCTTGCGAGCATCGCGCTCTTCTTCATGCCTGACTCGTCTTTGTTGTGGATGGCGGCAGGTCTGCTCTGGATTTTGGATGCGAACATCAACGTCAGCATGGAACCATTTCGAGCGTTCGTGGCTGACAAGCTCAGCGTCGATCAACGAACTGCTGGGTTTGCCATGCAGAGTTTCTTCATTGGCATCGGCGCCACGCTCGCGAACATTCTTCCGTACATTTTCCGGCGCATGCATGTTGACGATCGCGCCGCCAACGCGACGTCAGCAGCGCCTGTGATTCCCGCGAGCGTTAACTACTCATTCAAGATTGGCGCGGTTGCTTTTCTCATCTGCGTGCTTTGGACCGTCATTACAACCAAAGAATTTCCGCCAGAAAACATGGTCGAGTTCGAGCGCAAGCGGAAAGAACGCAAGGGCATCAGCGCGACGATTTCAGAGGTCGCGCAAGCGTTGCGCGAAATGCCGGTAACGATGAAACAACTCGCCGTGGTGCAATTCTTCACGTGGCTGGGTCTGTTCTGCATGTGGATGTTTTTTGGCTTGATGACGTCTTATCATGTGTTCGGCGCGAAGAATGAACATGATCCGCGCTTCACGGACGGGCAGGCGTGGGGCGGCAATGCGTTTGCGGTTTACTCGATCGTTTGCTTCGTGGTCGCGTTTCTGCTGCCGCCGCTGGCGCGCGCAACCAGCCGCAAAATAGTCCATGCCACGGCTCTAATATGTGGAGCGATCGGATTGCTGTCGGTTTACCTGATTCACGACAAAACAATTCTGTTATTGACCATGGTCGGCGTAGGAATCGCGTGGGCGTCGATACTCGCGATGCCTTACGCAATCCTCTCGGGCGCGATTCCCGGAGCGCGCATGGGCGTCTACATGGGCATCTTTAATTTCTTCATTGTCATTCCAGAGATCATCGCGTCGTTTGCTTTCGGTCCGGTGATTCGCGCGATCTTTGGCCCGGACAATCCGCGTTCGCCGATGTTCGTGGTGATGGCCGGCGGCGTGTTTCTTGGTCTCGCTGCAATCAGTGTTCTTCTGGTCAAGGATGTAGCCGACAAGAATGTTCCGGCGGATGCGGTCATTGCCGCCGACGAGGAAGAGTTGTTGACGTTGCCCGAATCTGCGCAGCCCGTGCCGAGCACTGGATTAATTGATAAGGATTAGGAGGAGAGCAGTGGCCAGAAAGTTCTGCATAGCTGTCTTTACATCGCTCGTGATCGTGGTCATGGTTACGAGCGCGGATGGGTGCTCATGCGCGGGCGGCTCGAGCCCCTGCCAGGAATACGGCCGGGTTTCGGCTGTCTTCGTCGGTACGCCTATCGCTGTGCGAACGGTTCCGCGACCGGCGAACACTGACAGCGACGAGTACTGGGCGCCGAGGACCTTCACGTTCTCTGTCGAGACTTCATTCCTCGGACTGGCAGCAACAGAAGCGGAAGTGTCAACCGGATTGGGCGGAGGCGACTGCGGCTATGACTTCACACTTGGGCGACGTTATGTCGTCTACGCTTACAAGTCAGCAAAGAGCGGCAAGCTAGTAACAAGCATATGTACTCGCACAAATCCGTTCGAGAAGGCGAGTGAAGATGTTGAGTTCCTTCGCTCGCTGCGATCGCGGCAACCCGGCGTCAACATTTCCGGTGAGGTCAGACGCATGCGACGGAGCGTTGACGGCAATCCAATCTCTACTGGGCCTTTGCCGGATTTCACTCTGATCATCGAAGGCGAGAATGATCGCCGAGAAATTCGCACCGACACTGATGGTAGATTCAGCTTGACGGGTCTGTCGCCCGGCAAATTCAAAATCAAACTCCAGTTGCCCGATGAACTGACCACGTATAAGGCGGAACAGGAAATCACCGTCGCCGATCGAGGCTGCGCCACGGTTAACTACTCTGTTGTTGATAATGGACGATTAAGTGGTCGAGTGATGGATCCAAATGGCCAACCAGCCGCCGGTGTGCTGCTGGTGCTGATGGACAAGGATCATAGCGACCCAACGACCAACTGGGGAAAGCTCGTCAACGCTGATAAGGAGGGACAATTTAGTTTTTCCGCATTGCCATCCGGACAGTATTTGTTGGCAGTAAACCTCAATCGATTTCCCCAGCCGAACGATCCTACTAACGCATATCCTCGCACCTATTATCCTGGAGTGACCGACGCCTCAAAGGCGGAAGTTATCACCTTGGGGATTGGCGAAAACCTGAGTGACTTCAATTTCCGACTGCCGACGCGACGAGAGCCAAGTACTATCACCGGCAAAGTAGTTTGGAATGACGGCACGCCAGTGATGAATGCGGGAATCAGTTTTCGAGAGGTCACCTATCACGACCCGGGAATTAACAATGGCATTCAAGCTGACGATCAGGGGTATTTCACTATCAATGCCTTCATCGGACAGACGTTTGTAATCGAGGCGCGAAGCAACCGCCCATATGACGGCAACCCGCGACATTTTGTGCCGATGGAACGTGTGGAGCCGTTGCGCGTAGTCGTATCTAATCCAACTGAAGTCGTGAAGATAGTAATCACAAGATTGAGGTGACAAAGCTGCATACAGAAATGAAGAGTCGGATTAAGAGCAGAGTTCTGTGGATCGCTATGGCCTGCCTGGTGACGGCTGCGTTGTTCGACTCCGCAGTCGCTCAACAGCGTAGCATCTCAAAGGAATCAGCTCGGCCCACGCGTCCCTGGGTTCGCGACGGTGTCATTTATCAAATCTTTCCGCGCGACTTTTCGCAAGACGGAAATTTCAAAGGAGTTACCGCACAGCTCGATCGCCTGAAGGAATTGGACGTCAACATTCTCTGGCTGATGCCGATTCATCCGATTGGCCAGGAGAAGAAGAAGGGAACCATTGGCAGTCCTTATGCCGTGCAGGATTATTACGGAGTCAATCCTGACTATGGCACGAAAGAAGATCTCAAAAAGTTGGTCAGCGAGTCCCATCGTCGCGGCCTGAAAGTGATTATCGACATCGTCGCAAATCATACGGCCTGGGACAGCGTGCTGATGAAGCACCCGGATTGGTACAAGCATGACGCGAAGGGCAACATCACGTATCCGTACGACTGGTTTGATATCGCTGCGCTCGATTATCGAAATGCGGAGTTGCGACGTTACATGACCGACATGTTGAAGTATTGGATTCGCGAATTCGACCTCGACGGTTTTCGTTGCGACGTAGCTGGTGAAATTCCCACTGATTTTTGGGAGAACGCACGCGCGGAACTCGATAGAATCAAGCCTGACATTTTTATGTTGGCCGAAGCGCACAAGGCCGAACTGGAAGTGAAAGCTTTCGATCTCGATTATTCGTGGCCGCTGCACAGTGCGCTGACGGATGTCTTGCAGGGACGCGCACCAGCCACGGATCTTCGCAAAGCGTGGGAAGATGAATTCAGAGAATGGCCGCGCGGCGCTTTGCACATGCGATTTTCTGACAATCACGACGAGCGGCGAGCGATTGCGCGTTTTGGCGAGCCGGCTGCGCTGGCAGCTTCGGCGTTGATGTTCACGCTTGATGGCGTGCCATTGATTTACAACGGCATGGAAGTCGGTGACACCACCGAATCGGGCGCGCCGGCGTTGTTTGAAAGGCTGCCGATCTTTTGGCCAATTGCGGAACGTCGGCCAGAGTTCCCGCGCTTCTATAAACAAATGATTGCGTTGCGAAGAACAAGCGACGCATTGCGAAACGGTTCGATGATTTGGCTGCGCAATTCTGACGAATCGCGGGTCATCACCTATTCGCGGCGAATAAAGAACGAAGAAGTCGTCGTTGCAATCAATTTTTCCAACCGACCTTTTTTTGGATCGATAGAATTGGCTAACAGCCCGGCGTTTCAGGATATCACTCCTGATGTTGGTCAACCGTTGCCACCCGACGCGCCAGCCACGGAACGCGAAGCGCGAGCGCGCGTAAATTCGCTTCCGGCGCTGCGTCTCGATTCGTGGGGATATCGAATTTTTCAGCGGAAGCTAAAATAAGCTAGGAATGTCACGCGTAGAAAATAAATCCACCGAGACTGGTTCGAATATGCGAAGAGTATTTGTCGCCGATCTTGGCGGCACGCATTTGCGCTCTGCTGTAGTCGATCAGGCGGGGACGATTCATTTTCACGCGAAGCAACACACGCCAATAGCCGAATCTGCTCAAGACATTGTTGACGCCCTGGTCGCAGCCGAGCGCGAATGTGAACGGCAGAATGCAGCCGCGGGATATTCGATCGACGCGATTTCAGTAGTAGCGCCAGGCACAGTTAATGTCGCGGCCGGGTCGATCGTCAAAGCTCCGAACCTGCCGTTTCTCAGCGGTTTCAATTTGACGGGGGCGTTGTCGCACGCGCTGAAGCTCCCGGCGATTCTCGAAAATGACGCGAACGCAGCGGCAGTCGGCGAGATGTGGCTGGGCGCGGCGCGCGGACTGCGCACGGTTGTGTGCGTGACCCTCGGAACTGGTGTCGGCGGCGGAATAATTCTGGATGGAAAACTGTGGCACGGCGTCAACGACTCAGCCGCTGAGGTCGGCCATATGTGCGTCGATCCTTTCGGCGGCGTCGCCTGCACCTGCGGCAGCCGTGGTTGTTTGGAGGTATATGCCTCCGCTACGGCGATCGTGCGCATGACCCGTGAAGCAAAACCGCGGCATCCTAATTCGCGTTTGCAGATAGATAATGAACTAACTTCGGAAAGCATCTATCGTGCGGGTGTCGAAGGCGACGAACTCGCGCTGGAAGTTTTTCGGCGCATGGGCGTGTACCTGGGCATCGGCCTCGCGAATCTAATCAATATCCTAAATCCTGAGATGATTGTTATCGGCGGCGGAGTAGTGAACGGGTGGGATCTTTTCGAAAAGCACATGAAGCACGAGGTAGCGGAGCGGGCATTTCCATTGCTCGCCGATCAGGTGACGATTGTGCCCGCTGAATGCGGCGATGACGCCGGGCTGCTCGGCGCAGCGAGGCTGTCGTTCGACAGCGATCTCAAAAACTAATGAAGAAATCTTGCTTGTTAATGTTGGCAGTACTGATTGGCTTCTGTCTGGCTCGAGCGCAGGAGATCGATGTGACGCGACTCGATAAGATCGGGCCGGTTACAAGCTATATCAAAACCGAGAAGGGAATCACGCTCAACTGCGGCGACAATTCGCAAATTCAATTGACTGTGCTCGCAGCAGATTTGATTCGGGTTCGTGCTTCATTCGCGAAACCAATTCCCGCCAAGGATCATTCGTGGGCGATTGCGAAAGAGGATTGGAGGATAACTTCCTGGAATGTCACGGAAACTGCTGAGGCGATCACGATTACGACATCCGAAATCGAGGCCGTCGTTCACCGATCTCCGCTGCTGATAGAATTCCGCGATGCGCGCACGCACAAGACAATCAACGCGGACGAGCAGCCAATGGCTTACGACGGAAAGGGCTCGCTCGCACCGATTCAATTCGATCCCAGCGCCGGCCAGTTTGTCGCGGTCGCGAAAAAGCTGGGTTTCGACGAACATTTTTACGGCCTTGGCGAAAAAGCAGCGCGCCTTGATAAGCGCCGCGGATTCTTCGTCAACTGGAATTCCGACACGCCGGGCTACAGCGAAGGCCGCGATCCAATCTATCAAACAATTCCGTTCTACATTGGGTTGGAAAACGGATTGGCCTACGGCATCTTTTTCGACAACAGCTATCGAAGCTATTTCGATTTTGGCCGGCTCTCACAGGAACGTATTTGGTTTGGGGCTGAAGGCGGCGAGCTGAACTACTATTTCTTCTACGGCCCCTCGATTAAAAAGATTGTGAGCCGCTACGCCGACCTCACTGGACACATGCCGCTGACACCGCTCTGGGCGCTCGGCGTCCAGCAATGTCGCTACAGTTATTATCCGGACACGATGGTCGAACGAGTGGTGCGCGAATATCGCGAACGCGATCTGCCTTTGGATGTGATCTATCTCGACATCCATTACCTGAATGGTTACCGCGTTTTCACCTTCGATCCGAAACGTTTTCCCGATCCAAAAACTTTGACTGACAAATTGAGCAAGCAAGGTGTGAAGACCGTCGTGATTGTCGACCCGGGTGTGAAGTTTCAGCGGCCTTTGATTGATGCGACGCAAAACAAATCGCCCAACCCCGAACTCGGACCACAGGACCAGAGCTATTACGTTTTCAATCAGGGATTTGAGCAAAAGTATTTTCAACATCGCAAGAACGGCGAACTCTTCATTCCGCGCGTCTGGCCCGGCGATAGTGTTTTTGTCGATTTCACAAAGCCCGACGCGCGCAAGTGGTGGGGCGACTTGCATCGCGCGTATACCGACAACGGCATCGCCGGTATTTGGAACGACATGAACGAGCCCGCGGACTTCGTCGATCAGACGGGGAAGAACCAGCGTGACGTGGTTAGTTACGACGAAGGCGAGAACTCGACGCACGCCAAGAATCGAAACGTCTTCGCTCTGTTAATGGCGCGCGCAACCTACGAGGGCCTCGCGCGTCTGCAACCCGACCGGCGGCCTTTCGTCGTGACGCGCGCGGCGTATGCGGGAATTCAGCGCTACTCGACGATGTGGACTGGCGACACGCTCAGCACCTGGGATGCATTGGCGTTGAACGTGCCGATGTTTACGACGCTTGGTTTGTCTGGTGAACCTTTCGTTGGCAGCGACGTCGGCGGTTTCATCGGCCGGGCGAATGGCGAATTCCTTGTTCGCTCGTATCAGATTGGTTTTCTCGCTCCGTTCTTTCGCAATCACCACGCGGTCGATGGATACGATCAGGAACCCTGGCGCTTTGGCAAATACTACGAAGACATAATTCGCAAGTACTTGAAACTGCGCTATCGTCTGCTGCCGTTTCTCTACACCACGCTGGAAGAGGCACACCGCACGGGCGTACCGCTGTTTCGGCCGCTGATGCTTAACTATCAGGACGATCCGAACACGTACAATCTCGATGATGAATTCATGATCGGGAACGAGCTTCTGGTTGCGCCGATTGTAAAGCCGGACATTACCTCACGCCTCGTTTATCTGCCGAAAGGAATTTGGTACGACTACTGGACCAACAAGAAGTACGAAGGCGGGACCATGATAAGAGCCGAGGCGCCGCTCGAAACAGTGCCAATGTTTGTGCGCGGCGGCGCGATCATTCCGACGGGGCCGGAAATGAAATACATCGGCGAGAAACCTCTCGATCCGATGACGTTCGCGATTTACCCGGACGAAAAAGGATCAGCATCGACGACGTTGTATGAAGACGACGGGATTAGTCCGGCTTATCTGAAAGGCGCTTTCAGCCGAACGAGCGTGGATGTAAAGCGCTCGGCTACGGGTTATGTCGTCCACGTGAAGAGTCGCGAAGGCAACTACAATCCGGGCGCGAGGAAATTAGCTTTCGTGATCGAATCAAACACGGGTTCAAGAACCGCCAGTCTCGCTGATAACGGCCAGGCACAACAGGTTGAAATAAAGTGAGAGTTCCGCCGCGTCGGACCATTCGATCCTCAAACCAAGGAGTGCCAACGAAGTGAAATCAATAAAAGCATTTCTCCTCGCCATATGTTTGGTGTGCTCAGTGAGCGGTCTCGTCAGCGCACAACAGGCAGCTACCGCAACGTTGAGCGGAAGGGTCCTCGATCCAAATGGAGCCGTAATCCAAGGCGCAACCGTGACCGCGACGCAGACAGCAACCGGTGTGAAGCGCGAGACAACGACCAATGATGAAGGTGTGTATGTGATTTCGAATCTGGCGCCCGGCGGATACGATTTGAGAATTCAGGCCAGAGGTTTCGCTGACAAGATATCAAAGGCTCCGCTGGTAGTAAGAGTTGGCCAGACAACTACATTAGACACTGAACTCGAACTCGGACCAACTACGGCCACGGTTGACTTGATAGATCATGCGTCTTTAGTCGAAACGAACAGTTCCGCTGTCAATGACGTGATTAACGACAATGAGATTCAGACTCTCCCTCTCAACGGTCGCAACTTTCTCGAACTCGCTCTCTTAATTCCCGGAAACTCACCCGCGCCCAATTTCGATCCGACGAAAACGAATACGGTCGTCATTTCATCCGCTGGCCAACTTGGTCGCGGCGGCAACGTCACAGTGGATGGCGCTGACGATAACGATGATGTGGTCGGCGGCGCCGTGCAAAACATTTCGCAGGAAGCGGTCCAAGAATTTCAAGTCGCGACCAATCGATTCTCAGCGCAACTTGGCCGCTCGGGCTCTTCGGTAGTCAACATCGTGACCAAAGCCGGCACAAATAAGTTACACGGTTCCGGTTCGCTCTACTTCCGCGATAAGTCACTGCAAGGCTTACCGACGACGTTCGATCGCACCTTCGGGCAAACGCCGCCTTTTCATCGTGAGCAATACGCCTTTGCGATCGGCGGTCCAATCAAGAAAGACAAGGCCTGGTTGTTCGGTTCGATCGAATATCGAAATCAGAAAGGCGCAGTGCTTGTAGGCGCACGCAACCTCGCCACGCGTTCAATTGTCAGGAGCTTTGCCGCTGCGCCGTTGCATGACACGTTGAGCACCGAACGTTTTGATTGGGCGCCCACCAACCAGGATCGAATCACTGCAAGATATTCGCTTGAACGCGAAGACGATGTCGCCGCGAGCACGTTGATTCGCGCCCTTGGTTCAGCTTCACAGCGACAATCGAGCCGCAATCACACGCATTCTTTGCTGATTAACTATACGCGCACACTTACGGCGCGTGATGTCAACAGTCTTAACTTCAGCGTTAACGATTTCATCAATCGCACGCTGCCCATTTCGGTCGCGCCGCAACTTACTTTTCCGAGCATTCAGGATGGTGCGTCCTTTCGAGTCCCGCAACAGACAAAACAGCGCCGCTATCAATTCAGCGATAGCTTCACAATGGTTCGAGGCACACACACGGTCACTTTCGGCGGGGAAATCCAGCGCGTGCAATCTGATTTCAATCTCGGGGTGTTCCAGCAAGGCCGGGTCGAACTTATCGAAGACTTTCCCGATTTTGATCGCAACGGCGACGGTCGCGTCGACGATAACGACTTGTTGTTTGCGGTCACCTTACGCAGCGGCAAACCCACGCAACCGCTGATCATTCCCTCGGCCAATAACACTTACTTCGCCGGTTTCATTCAGGACGATTGGCGTGTGCGCCCGCAACTCACTTTGAATTTGGGAGTCCGTTATGAGCTTGATACGGACGTGAAAAATGTCAGTCGAGTGAGCGAACTTAACCCGCTCATCCTGCCGTTTTTGAAAGGCACAAGGTCAGCCGACAAGAACAACTTCGGGCCGCGTGTCGGGTTCAACTTTTCTAGTAAAGACGGAAGCATGAGCCTTCGTGGCGGTTATGGCGTCTACTACGATCGCGTGACGCTGGAGATTCAATCGCTCGAGCGCGGACTGGATGGCCGGGCACTGCCGATTGAAGTGCGCGCCGGAAATGTCTTCTTCATCCCGCCACAATTCTTATTCGATCCGGTGAATGGGAAGTTTCCGCCGCCGGCTCCGACATTAGTCAATCCGTTTACCGGTTTTATTCTCCCGGGCGCCGGCGCGGGCGGCATCAATATCATCGACAACGGTATGCAGAACCCGATGGTGCAGCAAATCAATGTCGGGGTGCAGCGTGAATTCAAGCGCGACTTCGTTCTGCGCGCAGACTACCTGCACAACTATGGCACGCATTTCATCATTGGCCGCACAATTGGCAACGTGTTCAGTCCGGTAGTTGGAGGCCCGGACCTGGTAAAGAATCTCGAATCAAGCGTGAAGACGAAATACGACGGCTTGCTGCTGAGTTTTGAAAAGCGCCTTTCGCATCGTTCGCAGTTTCGCGCTTCGTACACACTCTCGAAATCGTTCAACTTCGCCAACGACGATCAGATTCCATTCTCGAATGGGCCAATCGATTCCAATAATCTTCAGCGCGAGTATGGCCCGACGCCGAATGACCAGCGCCATCGGTTTGTCTTCTCCGGGAGGGTTGACCTGCCTTACGAAATTCATCTGGCGCCAATCTTTACGATGGCGTCTGGCGTGCCGATGGATATTCTTTTGCCTGAGGGCAGTTCGCGAATTCCCCAGTTGCAACGGAATGCGGGCGGACGGTTGTTTCATAGCGGAGCCGAATTGAATGCTTTCCTCAAGCAGCTTAATGCCGCGAATGTTGGCAGTCAGACTGCCCCGCTTCCGCTGGTGGCGAACGATGCTCGCTTCAACGATAACTTTAGTTCGCTTGATTTGCG
>Ga0066679_10000984_pt1 | contig 10856 bp, 7 predicted proteins | sample GraSoiAngelo_128_FD_62298 | JGI IMG/M metagenome (GOLD analysis project Ga0066679, IMG submission 62298) | Grasslands soil microbial communities from the Angelo Coastal Reserve, California, USA - 14_0927_12_20cm | ecosystem: Environmental > Terrestrial > Soil > Grasslands | place: USA... | reverse complement strand
TTTCCGAAGCGTTGGCGATACTCGGTGGAGCTGAGAAATGCTTTGACCATTTCGGCATTAATAAAGTTACCGCCAAAGCTGTTCAGCTTAGTCAACCAGAATTGATATCCGGCATCGTTGCCGTCCGGTGGATCGGTTGGATTACGCCGCAGATATCCGTAGTACTCCATCAACACGAAGGCCGCATTAAACTCAGTGCTGCGCACTGAGTTGGAATCCACCACCGAGCGGAATGCAGCTACTCGTCCCGCGGTGCCGCCGCCGCCGAAGGCGGCAATCGCCGCATTTCGTTCCGCCGTGGTCGGCGCTACCGTGGCCGTCGCAAACAACGCATCCACGTACTGCGAGGCGGTCTGGGCCAACGGATAAGCCGTCACGAATGGCCCGCTGGTTACTACCTGGGTGGCGTAGGCCTGCTTGTTCGCTTCCAGCAAGGCGTCGGCGCCCGGGCTCCCAATGACCACTCCGGCGCCAATCTGCTGCGCATCCTTCAGGAAGGGAAGATACGGATAACGCGTAGCCGGATCGGAGGACTTCTTGCCGAAGGCCACTCGCTGCGAACGAATCACGTTGTAGCCGGTCTCCTGGAATTCAACTGACAGGAAGAAAGCGGCTGAGGCAGCGATTCGGCGTTGCTCGATACAAGCAGCATTCGCACCGCACGAGGTGATCGTGCCAATCCAGAAAGCCACGCCTGGGGCGTCGCCCTGGCGATCGAAAAAGTCGTGGTACAACTGCCCTACAAACGTCGGGGTGTCGTCGATCGCATTCGTGGCCGGCGGTGGGTTGTCGTCGTTAAGGATGGTTACCGTCGCGACGGACTGACCTCCTAAGCCGGCGCCGCCGGTAGGATTGGTCAACGTCAAGTTGAAGGTTTCATTCGCTTCGTTAAATGAGTCTTCGGTGATCGGAATTTCGACCGTCTTGGCTGTCTCTCCCGAAGCAAAACTAACCGTGCGGAAGGTAGTCGTGTAATCAGACTTCTGCACCGCGGTACCGTCGCTGGTGCTTAGATCGACCGTGACCGGATCAGTGCTTGGTAGCGATCGCGTGATTGTTACCTGAGCCACGGTGCAGTCTTCAGTGATGCTGTAGTTGGCCGCACTGAAACTCAACGCGTTCGTGGCCGCCGCATCGCAACTGAAGTCGATCGCGTTGCCCGCTTCATTGCCGGTAGGAGACCCAACCGGAGATCCGACCGGTAACGTCTCCAGGTTACGGCTGGTGCCTCCGGGTCCGACGACAAAAATGCGGAACCGCTTGCCGGCACTGGCGGCCGTGAATGGGAAGCGCGCGGTCAACTGATTGTTGTTCAGAACCGTAAACGAAGTCGCGTCGATCCTGTTGCTCGGATTACCTTCCTCCAGCGCAAAAACACCTGTTGCCGTCTGGGTCCCGGAACCCGCCAGCGTGAATTGGAATGACGAGCCGCTGATCAAGAGATCCTGTGGGACTCCGCAGGTGCCATTGCTTGGTGAAACTCCGAGCACCACCGGGGCACGTGTCCCGAGAGCTATAGGTATTGTGAAGGTGCGCGTGAACGGTCCGAAGATGTTGTTATCTCCCGACGTAAAGGTTGTAGTGATGGTGAAGACACCCGGACCGCCGCTACCCGCCAGCGGAAACGCAGTCCCCGGCAATGACGGCAGGATCGGCGACAAGGTGGCCTTCACGAGGTTAGTGTTCAACGGCGTCACACTCGTCAACGCCGAAACAGATTCCGGAATTCCATCACCGTTTGTGTCTACTGAAAGGGTTACTGCCGTGCTAACAGTTTTACCTGGCCGCTGCACCGGAACGGTGGGTCCGGGCGGCGCCGGATCGGACGAGCAATTGAGCGGGGTTGGTCCACCACAAACCGTTGTCACCTCGTTTGGAAACATTCCCGCGCCGATTAGATTCACGCCGACCGCACCTATGGCGTTAGTCAAACCCGTGGTTGTCGGCGTAGTGACAAATGGATCTGGGATTGCAAATATGCCACTGGGATTTGACGGTGGAGCGCACCCAATTCCAAAGAATCCGACGTTAGTACGATCCGGATTCGGCTGGGACGCCGCTGATGGAGTGTCGTTTCCGGAGAACCTCAAGTTGAAATCAGACTTCGCCTGAGTAGCGCCGGTCGCTTCTTTGCCGCAATCAAATAACTCGTAGATCGTCGGTTCAGTACCTTCGCCGATCAGGCCTTGCTGTATGTTGCCAACTTGTCCCTGGGTCACGCCCAAGGGGCCGGCGTCTACCGACGCGGCCGCCGGTCCAAGTTTCGTTTCGCAGAGTCCGGGAGGATTGGTTATTGAAAGTCCGCCAATTGAGTAACCTGTAATCACCCGAGAATTCAATGTTCCTAGTAAATCCATCCGGCCATAATCAAAGGTGAAGTTGCCCGAACCGTCACGTCGCGGATTAGCGCCTACGAGTACTGAAATTCCACCAACGTTTTGTATTAGGGTCCACCGAAGGTCGGTGGGACCTTCCTGCAAATCGAACGGAACGGCGTTGTTGCCGATCGGGTTCGCGGGATTAAGCGGCTGGTTCGCGTTCTCGTCAATACCCACGCCATCGTCAAATAGAGTCACCGCGAAGGTGTTGGTCGCGCCGCTTGGACCGCTGCCGGTGCAAGCTTCATCGGAAAATCTTGGCACGTTGATGAAACGGATCTTGAACGCATTAATATCCGAGAAACCTAAAGCTTGAACCGGGAAGTCTCCAAAGTTTGCACCCCGTGCGGCAGGATTAAGGTCCGTCCACGCGGCCGCGATCTTGGGCAGGCCGGATCGAAATTCGGTAACCGTCGGTGTGTTATCGGTATCACCCGCGCCGAAGGTAACGCTGCCATTTGAATTAAGAAAGAAACCGTTCCAGACGCAAGCCGCAGTACCGACCGGCCCGCCGAACGTGAACTCAAATCCGCCCTCCTGTGCTGCGTTGATCGGTGCGATTCCGTTGGGAGTTCCGGCGCCGTCATTGTCGTCCCCACGAAACGGCGTATTCTGATCATCGCCGCCCGCTACCTGATGTCCCGGATCGAAATTGCCAAAGAACACCGTTCCCGAGGTGCTATCGTCCCCCTGAATTGTTTGCCCAGCCGTCTGACCGAGCGTGACGCTGGGGCCAATCTCATGTGGTGCCAGACGATTCGTGTAACGCAGGAACCCGCGGGAGAGTCCGCTGATGCCGGTGGGTGTTTGGGTGCTCGGGTCTGGCGGAGCCACCCAATAGAGATGGTCGAAACGATCCGAATCTCCATCACCGACATTTCCGCCAGACGCCGGCGGATTCGGAGGCGCATCACCGCGAAGGTCTATGAAGTCAGCGCGCCGATCGGCAGGTAACTGATCCGGGAAGGCAAGCATTTCACCGAGTGACGGCGATGGGTTGCTGCCGCTGCCGGCCGGGGCCGCGCCGGAAAGAACAAACACGGTTCCAGTTTCATCAGTCACGATGCCGGCATGAATTGAATAATCGACTTGCATATTCATCTTCAGCGTCTGCGACGTGACGATTGGTGATGTTGCCGGTGTTACTGGCCGGATGTCGGGACCGTTTCCGAGTACAAAGACGCGAAAGTTGTTTACGCCGGCGACCGGCGCCAGCGGAGGCTGCGCCACGTCGGCGACACCGTCGGCGATTGGCAGGATGCCTCCCACGTTCGGTCCGGGCGGCGTCGGAACGCCGGAACAGATATCGAAAGCTCCAGCCCGGTCGGCGAAACTGATCACCATCGAGGGTGTGGCGCCGAGAGCGGCAGGATTTGTAAACAGACCTTCGGTTGCCCGTGTTCCGGCATCATCCGCGGCATTAAACGATCGTGACACTGCCGCATAGATTACGTTTTCGGGGCCGGCATTGATGGCCACGATGTTTCCGAAGGTCGTCGAAGTTCCTGAATAGTTAGTTGCTGTGACTCCTCCTCCCGTGACTGGGCTCGCCGTCGCGAGCGTTACGGGGGGAATGGACGGAATCACGCGATTGATCCGGCCCGGGGTCGCGCAGATTGTTCGTGGCTGTTCCGTAGCTTTGAAAATTGCGGCGCCATTGGCGACGTTCGCGGCATCGAAAAGATGAAAATATAAGCTGCTGTCGTCGTCGACTGTGATGCCGTTGTTGCTTAGCGGGCTGAAGAAGATTTGCAGGGTGCCGGCCGGTGTCGCTGCATTCACGCCGGTTCCGTCGGTGACTGCGAAGGCAAAAATCCTGGTCTTAATACCAGCTCCTGAACACGCACCCGTATCCTGAATCGAAACGTAAACAACTTCGCCGATAGTTCCGCAGGCGCCAAAATCTCCCAAGTCAGCGACCGGATTGACGGCCAGTCCAGTAATCTTGACGGTGGCATCGGTGCAGCCGGCCGCCGGCAGACTGAAGCCTCCTGAAGCTGCCGTGTTTACCAACTGAGGAATGTTGACTTGTCGAACACTATCGATCGAGGGAGACGAACTTGTGTTGACTCCCGGGTTTGTGTCCGTTCCAATGAAAAAATTTCCGAGTGAATCTCCATAGTAGTAAACATTTTCGTCAAATCCGTTCGCAACAGTATGCTCGGAAACTCCGGTGCGCGTAACGAACTGGTTAGGAGAGAGCAAAACGGAACTGAAGTCGTCTACTTTCTGTCCGCGATCGGCATTGTAGTCCTCGCGGCCGTCCCAGTTGGCTATTAGCGAGACCTCTTCCGCTTGCACCTGAGGACCACCGGTCGATGTGAACAGCGCCGCCGAGAGCGCGCTTCTGGAATTAAGGACAGAGGGCAGACCCGCCGCGTCGGGCTGAATCTTCGGCTCTTGATCTTGACTGGGCGATAATTTGTCGAAATTGATGGCAGGTGCGGTGACCGTTCGTTCTGAAGTAGGCGGGTTTAGAACAACGCTGCTCTTGCGCGAACGTTCTGCCTGACTCGTCGGAAGTAACAACAGCGTCAACGACAGTGCCATAGCAACCAAGAGCCCAAAGCCTGTTTTCCGTTTCATGAAGTCGCTCCTTATGTTCGGTGCGGGCGATGTGTTACTAGTTCGGTATTGTCTTGCCAATGCGCGAATATCGGAAAGCCGTCACACCAGAAAAACTTGCGTAAACCATTGAAGATCACAAGCGCCAGCTCGCATGAAATTTTTGCGCGATTTGTGAGAGATCGTGGATCCTGTCACCGATTGTCCGCGCTTGTGGCCGGCAGTTACGAGTTCAGGCACTTCCTTCTTCGAAATCCTCTGAGCCTTGCATCACATGGGCATCAATACAAGGTATTGGTCAAGGCGAGTTCAAACGCCCGTCGATGACTAAACTTTATCAAAGCTCCTGAATCGGGTTGAGCATCACAGCGTTGGTGCATTGGTCCAATAAGGCTCAGGTGGGTCAATGCGTAGTTCTCAAAACTGAATCGGCTCCGAAAACGTCCGCAAACGGCTGCGGGCTTCACTCATCGCTAACTAAATGGATTCAAATTTGAGGCAGTCTCCTCTTAGTCGAACTTGTTGTAAATAGGTAGTTTGGCCGTGTCGTCTAGATCTCTCGATCAGTTTTCAGATTCAGATGGAATGACTAGCGCGGCGGATAATACACCACTTGACATCCTCGTCAATTTCTTCTGCGCACTTGCTCATACACTTGCAATGTCAATCTTGCCGTTTCCAGCCAATTGAATCGCTGAGCTCTTTCGATGCCAAGCTTTCGCAATTCATCGCGAGCTGATGGATTTGAGACGAGCCGAGCGATAGCGTTAGCAATATCTTTGGGGTTGAACGGATCGATCAAGATTCCAGCGTCGCCCACCACCTCGGGTAAACTCGTCCGATTCCCAACTATCACTGGAGTGCCGCACTGCATCGCTTCGAGCACGGGCAAACCGAATCCCTCAAAGTAAGATGGGTAGACGAAACAGAGAGCGCCGCTGTAGAGCGCTGGCAGATCAGCGTCCGCCACATACCCGGTGAACAGAATATCTTTAGCCATTGGAGACTCGTTGGCGGTTCGGAATATGTCACTCTCAAGCCACCCTTTCTTTCCCGCCAGAACCAACTGCGGCAGCTCTGCTCCCGAATGACTCTCTCGCAAATATGAATAAGCTTCGATCAGGCGAACTAAATTTTTTCGTGGTTGAATCGAACAGAGCGAGAGGACATAGTCACGTCGAATCCCGTACGTCTGACAAACGCGGCCTAATTCACTTTCGCTGGTGACGCGCGCGAAATGCGGTGACGCAGCTTCGGGCGTTACGGTGATCCGCTCGGGCGCGATTCCGTACGTCTTAATGATGTCTTGTCGGGAGTATTCGGAAACGGTGATGATGTGAGCCGCGCGGCGCGCCGTTCGTCGCACTGTAAGTCGCAGCTGCATCCAACTGCGACGGTTGAATGTCTCGGGCAGATGCTCGAACGCCAGATCGTGAATCGTTGTCACCAACGGACAGGGCGCAAAGGGCGGCGCCGTGTATTGAACGTGAAGAACATCAACCGGATTCTTTCGTAGTTCCGCAGAAAGAGTAATAGGAATCCGCACGAGCGGAGTGTGCGGTAGAGTCTGTCTGACTTTGAAGTTGGACCAGCGATTTGCGAAGCGGCCGATCGCTGACTGCCTGGTGACGTAGAGAGTGTATTGATTAACCCGATCGATTTCGGCGAGGGACTCGATCAGGTTGGTCGCGTAGGTTTCATTGCCGGCGAGTTGAGTTCCGACTGAATGGGCGTCGATGGCGATGCGCATATCGTGTCAGAAGCCCGACCGTCAGGGAGGGCAGGTTGCGGCAGCGGCCCTCCCTGACGGTCGGGCTTCTGACACTCTATTCCTTACCTTCCGCACCGGCGCCGCTACGGCCAGCCGCGGCGGCTCCGGCGACATCAACAGTTTGCCGTGTGTCGCGCTCGCGAATGCGGGCGGCCTTGCCGCGCAGATTGCGTAAGTAATAGAGCTTCGCGCGGCGGACGTGACCTTTCTTCACCACGTCGATGTGATCGACGATGGTTGCGTGCAGCGGAAAAATTCTTTCGACGCCGACGCCAAAGCTGGTCTTGCGCACGGTGATCGTCTCACGCACGCCGCCGTGTTTGCGCGCAATGCACACGCCTTCAAAAGCCTGCAGCCGTTCTTTCGTTTCCGATTCCTTAATACGAACGTGAACGCGGACAGTATCACCCGGCTGAAAATCCGGAATGTTATTTCGTAATTGCGTCTTGTCGACGTTATCTAAACGGTTCATGATCAACTCCACAAATCTGTACTTCGTACTTGGTTCTTTGTGCTTAGTTTGCTACAAATTGAATTCGCGCCTTCGATAAACATCGAAGTACAAAGCTCATTTCTTTAAAAGATCCGGTCTATTTCGTTTCGTCTTCTCTTCAGCAGCCTGCCGTCGCCAGCGGGCGATGTCAGCGTGATGCCCGGTCAGCAAAACTTCGGGAACTTTCTTCCCGTCGAATTCCGGCGGTCGCGTGTAATGCGGATAATCCAGCAACCCGTCGGAAAAAGATTCCGTACTCGCCGATGTTTCGCTTCCTAACGCACCCGGAATCAAACGAATGACCGCGTCGATGACAACGAGTGCCGCCGGCTCGCCGCCGGACAAAACGTAGTCGCCAATCGAAATTTCGTCTGTCACCAACACATCAGCAACGCGCTCGTCTACACCTTCGTAACGGCCGCAAACCAGCACGAGCTGTTCGCATTGAGCGAATTCAGTCGCCAGAGATTGCGTTAACGGCTTTCCTTGCGGAGAAAGCAAGACGACGCGTTTTGTAGGCCCGATGTCCTCGCGTCGCCGCGCTTCGGCCAGCGCTTCAACTGCTGCAAAGATCGGTTCCGGCTTGAGCACCATGCCGTCGCCGCCACCAAACGGCCGATCATCCACGACCTTGTGCTTGTCCGAGGTCCACGACCGTAAGTCGTGCGCCTTGATTTCCACTAAACTTGCCGCACGCGCGCGGCGAATAATTCCGTAATCGAACGGTTCGCGAAAATAATCGGGAAAGATCGTGATGATGTCGACGCGAAGCATGGCGATTGATCCATTTACTCATTGATGCATTTGTTCATTGAAACAATGGATCAATGAACCAATCCTACAATTCCAGGAGTCCTTCCGGTGGATCGATGCGAATTAGCTTCTCGTCTCTCTCGATCTCAACGACAATATCACTGGCCATCGGAATCAAACGGTCGCGGCCGCTCTCATCAACTACCTTAAGAATCTCAACGCCCCCGGTGCGCATGATTTCTATCACAACGCCGATCGACTCTCCGCCAATCGTCTCAACGCGACTGCCGATCAGTTCCCATTCGTAGAAACTATCTTGCGGAAGCTCAACGCGATCTTGAGCCGCAACGCCCAGGTCGTAATCGACAAGTTCCTTCGCTTCATCGATCGAATTGAAATCCGCGAATTTCAGAACCAACCGATTGCCGTGAAACCACTGCTCTTCAATTTGCAAAGAACGCTTGACTCCGCCGCTCGAAATCCCAACCAGCGTCTTCAGGTTTTCAAAACGATCCGGAAAATCAGTAAGCAGATCCGCGACGACTTCGCCGCGCAAGCCGCGCACTTTGACGATATGCGCGACTACGATTAAATCATCTATCATTCATTGAGCGGCGCAAGTTGTCGACTTGCGCTACCAAGCAAGTTAATAACTTGCGCTACTCAACCACATCCAAAACGTAACGCCGATGCTGTTTCACCCCCGCGGCGTAAACCAACGATCGCAACGCGCGCACGGTGCGGCCCTGCTTTCCGATCACCTTGCCCATATCCGGTTGCGCCACACGTACTTCGATGCGGGTCGTTCCTTCGCGCTGAAGCTCGCGCACATCGACCGCGTCGGGGTCATCGACCAGGACCTTCACAACCATTTCGATGGTGTCGCGCATAAATAAAAGTCTGGAGTGCGGAGTCGCTAAGTCTGGAGTCAAATGACTCAGGCTCAATACTGTCACACAGGCTCAGCACTTGGCTGCGCTTTCGCGGCGGCCTTAATCAAACGGCGCACGGTATCCGTCGGCTGCGCACCCTTGCTGATCCAGTATTGCACGCGATCGCTCTTCAGATTGATCTCCGCCGGCTCGCGCGTCGGATTGTACGTCCCAAGATTCTCGAGATACGCGCCGTCGCGTTTCGATTGTTTCTCTTTGACTACGATGCGATACGACGGGCGCTTCTTGGCTCCGGTCCGCATTAATCTAATTGCTAACAAGTAGTTACCTCCAGTGACAAGTGACGGGTGACAGGTGATAAGTGAAAACAGAATCCTGTCACTTGTTACCGGTCATCATTCACGGCGTTTCTATCTTCGCCGCTTCTTCTTTTTCTTCTTCCGCCGCGATGAACCCGGCAGTCCGGCCGGCAAACCGGCCATCATCGGATCGCCGTTGCCGCCATCCACTCCCTGCAGGCCGGCCATGTGTCGCATCATTTTTCCGCGTAAGCCGCCGCCGCTGAACATGCCCTGCATCATCCGGCGCATTTCGGTGTACTGCTTTATCAGCGAGTTCACCTGCTGCACCGTTGTGCCCGATCCGCGGGCGATGCGCCGGCGCCGGTTCGCGTTCAGGATCATGTGATTCATGCGCTCTTCGCGCGTCATAGAATCAATGATCGCTTCGGTGCGCCTCAGTTCTTTCTCCATCATCTCTGACTGCTCGTCGGTCAGGTCCGGCATGCCCACGCCACCGAGAAGCTGATCGGGAAGCAGCTTCAGAATCTTTGAGAAAGAACCAAGCTTCTTTACCTGTCTGAGTTGCGAACGAAAATCGTCGAGCGAAAACTGATTGCGCTGAAGCTTTGCCAGTTGGGCTTCCGCGTCTTCCTGATCGATCTTGTCCTGGACCTGTTCGATCAGCGACAGCACGTCGCCCATGCCCAGGATGCGTTGCGCTACACGATCAGGATAGAACGGCTCGAGCGCATCGTACTTTTCGCCGACGCCGACGAATTTCACCGGCTGTCCGGTGACTTGTTTGATCGAGAGCGCCGCGCCGCCGCGCGCATCGCCATCCATCTTGGTCAGCACTATGCCAGTGATGCCGACTTGCGCGTGAAACTCTTCCGCCGAACGCACCGCGTCCTGGCCCGTCATCGCATCAGCGACGAAAAGAATTTCGACCGGATGAGTTTCAGCTTTGATCTTGACCAGCTCTTCCATCAATGCGTCGTCGATGTGAAGACGGCCGGCTGTGTCGATCAAGAGCGTGTCGTAACCGGTGTCGCGCGCGTGCTTCAAAGCGTCGCGCGTCAGCTCCAGCGGATCGTTCGTCTCAGGTTTTTCAAAGATCGATTGGCCGGTCGCTTTCGCGATGACCTTCAATTGTTCGCGCGCGGCCGGCCGGTAAACGTCAGTCGAAAGCAACAAAGGCTTTCGTTGCTGATTCAAAGAAAGCCAGCGCGCGATCTTTCCCGTCGAAGTCGTTTTACCCGAGCCTTGCAGCCCGACGATCATCACGACATTCGGCGCGGTTTTCGTGAAAACCAGCCGCGACGATTGCCCGCCGAGCAGTTCAACCAACTCATCAAAAACGATTTTGACAACCTGCTCTGACGGTTTTAGTTCGAGCCAAACCTGTTGCCCTTCGGCCTTTTCTTTGACCGCGGCGACAAAATCTTTGGCGACTTTGTAGTTAACGTCCGCTTCAAGCAGCGCCAGGCGGATTTCGCGCAAAGCCGCGTCCACGTGCTCTTTGGTCAGGACGCCTTCGCCGCGCAGGTTCTTCAGCGTCCGCTTTAACTTGTCGGAAAGCGATTCGAACATACATCAGACAACAATTCCGGCAGACGCGGAAACAAGCATGATAAGTGCCGGTCTGAGGCGTGTCAAGGAGTCGTTCATTGCTCCGTCGGGAGCAAAATATTTATAGAAAGGGCCTCTTTTGATTACTCCTTG
>Ga0066679_10000970_pt1 | contig 10900 bp, 13 predicted proteins | sample GraSoiAngelo_128_FD_62298 | JGI IMG/M metagenome (GOLD analysis project Ga0066679, IMG submission 62298) | Grasslands soil microbial communities from the Angelo Coastal Reserve, California, USA - 14_0927_12_20cm | ecosystem: Environmental > Terrestrial > Soil > Grasslands | place: USA... | reverse complement strand
CTGGCGGGGCCGACAATCGCCGGATCATCAGCGCGTGGAAGGTAGGCGAAGATGGCAAGAAAAGATATCAAGCGTTACTCGCTCGAAGAACTTAAGGCTCTACGGGCGCGCGGCAAGACACGCACACGTGCCGACGCCCCGGTCCGCGAGATTGACGCGGATTTTTGGGAGCACGCTCACCTGGTCATGCCAGGCCCGGGCAAAACTTCCGTACACCTTCGTGTGTGGACAGCGACGTGCTGGAGTGGTTTCGGAAGCAGGGCAGGGGACACCTGAGCCGCATGAACGCCGTGCTTCGCTCATACGTGGAGGCGGCTCGCGGGAGGCGATGAACCGGTTGCGCCTGGGTTGCGTTTCCTGCCGCAACCTGCCGCGATCTGCAAGCGCAAGCGCGTGAAATGATTGAAGTGGCGGTGCCCCCCGAAGCGATAGAGGCTATGCGGACTGTGCGAATCTTCTTCGGCGCTGCAGTGGCGTCCCGCGAGGGACTCAGACCGTGGATTCACGCAATCGCACGTGAGCAGTTTGATGAGGCCAAAGATCAGGACGTGAAAGTCGAGGCATTGAATCTGTTAGGACTGGTCGTGAGTCCCCATGATCTCGACCGTCTGTTGGAACACGTTACCGGGTCGCCTCCTGACCTTTACGACGGTTGCCGTCCCTTATCTTACTGTAATAACTGTAATTGCCTAGGACTTGCCGGAATGCGGCCGGCTTTTCGGAAAAACGGATGGGACGGCATCGATGCGTGCCGCACACGGCTCACGCAGGAGTTCACCTTCTTCGACGGCACCGCCTGCTGGGCAAGGCGCGCAAGGCATAGGACTGGCCAGACAGGAACGAAAGGTAGACATCGATTTATTTGGGTGCGGCCACCAACCGGCGGGAGGTAACCAACAGGAAGCGCAAGAAGCGCTCGCGAAACTGAGGTGAGAAGCTGCAACTCTTATCACAATGAGGTGGATGCTTGTCCACGGTGTGCCAGAGAATTGCCTATCTGGAAATGAAGCGACTACGGTAACTCTCGGTCGCAGCGCGAAAATCGTCCTCCCGTGCGCTTTGGCATCTCGTCTGCACTCGCTCAAGGGCACGTACCTGAGAGATGAGCGAAACAGACTCAAGGCGTGCGCCGCCGACCCTCCCAGGGTGACGAGATGATGAGAAGCTTACCGCTCGTCATCGTATTGATCGCCCTCATGGCCGCCTGTCTGCCAGAAGCGAGGCAGGCATCCTCGGTGACCCGTCTTGAGCAGACCGGGCAGCCGACGAGTGTTCCCGAACCCGGCTTGCTCACGCTCCTCGGTCTCGGCGGGGCCGGACTCGGCGCAGCGCGGTGGTTCTCCCGTCGACGATAGGAGAGCCTCGTGATCCAGGCGTGGCTTGCCGCACGCTCTGCCGACGTCAGCTATGGCCTCTTGCTACTTCTCGGCCTGCCCGTGGTCCGCGATGGCGTCTTCATCACGGTGCCGGGGCTGACCATCGAAGTCGCCCCGGAGTGTAGCGGCCTCCGCTCGGCCGTGGTGCTGATCGGGGTCGGCGCCCTCGTGGGCCATTGGGCGTTGCGCGCGTGGTGGACTCGCGCGATCATGCTCGCGTTGCTCGTCCCCTTGGCGATTGTGAAAAATGGCGTGCGGATCGCGACCCTCGCACTGCTCGCCGCGTATGTTGATCCTGCGTGGCTCACAGGGAAACTACACCTCCAAGGAGGGATTGTCTTTTTCGCCTTGACACTGTGTTTGCTTGGGAGTTTCGTGATCGTTTTACGCCGGGTCGAGCGACCATGCGCTATGTCCAGCTGACCCGCTTCAACGCTGAAGTGGCCTTTGGCGGCCATCTGAGACTTGAAGCCCCGAAACCCGTGTAGGAAGGCGATCGCGAATCCTCGACGCCCGAAATCACGGGCGCGTCCTCATTTTGCGTCGTGGAAGATGACGCCGAGCGTGTAGCGCGAGCCGGAGAGCACGCGGCTCACCCCGTGGCGGACGGTCGCGCGGTAGAAGCCGCGGGCGCCCTCGGCCGGCCGGTAGCGCGTGGTGAAGATCACGATTTCGCCCTGCTCGGTGGCGATCGCCTCACCGCGCGATTGGGCGCGCGGCCGCTGCTCGACGAGCAGGAAATCGCCGCCCGTGTAGTCCACGCCGCGGCGCGAGAGGAAGCACGTCAGCTGGAGCGGAAACACGACGTCGCCGTAGAGGTCCTGGTGGAGGCAGTTGTAGCCTCCAGCCTCGTAGTGGAGCAGAAGCGGCGTCGGCTTGGTCTGCCCGCGCCGCCGGCAGAGCGCCTGGAGCGCCGCGAGGTCGGGCGGGTGTAGCAAGGCCGTGCCGAGCGCCGCCTCCCACTGGTTGGCGATCGCGGCGAGCGGCGGGTAGGCGTGGGTCCGGAGCGCCTGGACGAGTGGTGGCAGCGGTGCCGCGAAGTATTGGTAGTCGCCGACGCCGAACTTGAAGCGCGCCATGTTCACGCGGCTCCGGAAACGCCCGGCGTCGGCGTACGTCGCGATCAGCTCGGCGCACTCCGCGGGCGTCAGGACCGGCCCGGCCTTGGCGTAACCGAAGCGCCACAGCGACTCCTCGATCGCCTTCCAGTCGAGGGCCGCCAAGCGGGCCTGGATGGAGCCGGCCGAGCCCGTGCCATAATCGGCGTCGGTGAAGCCCCCGCGCGCGCTGGCGCTCCTCGCCGTCCTGTCCGCCGCCGCCTTCATCGTCCTGGGCCTGATCGCCTCATGGCAGTACGTGTTCCCCTATGACTATACGATCCAGGCCTGGGTTCAGGGTGGACGGCATCCGGCCCTCGAGTCGCCGATGCGCGCGGTGACGCACCTCGGCTCGGGCTGGCTGCTCGCCCCCTTGTGCGCGGTCGGCTACGTCTGGCTTCGCCGCACCGGTCATCGGCTGGCGCGCTATCTGCCGGCGACCGTCGTCGGCGCCTTCGTCTTCGGCGCGGTCACCAAGTGGCTCGTCTCGCGGCCGCGCCCGCGCGGCAGGGACTACGGCTTTCCGAGCGGCCACACTCTCGGGGCCACGATCTTCTTCGGCGGCGTCATCTACCTGCTCTGGACGAGTCCGATCCCGCGCGTCTGGCGCTTGGTGGGCACCGCGCTCTCGGTGCTCGCCGTCCTCGGCGTCGCGTACAGCCGGGTCTACCTCCGAGCCCACTGGGCGAGCGACGCCGTCGGGGGATTCGTCGGCGGCCTGGCCTATCTTCTGCTGGTCCTCGTCGCCGTCGGGCGGCGACCGGCGCCCCCGTCTACCTGACGAAGCCGAAGAGGCCTCAGCGGTAGGCGTCGGGAGACTGCTTGACCGTTTCCCAGAAGCTCGGGTCGTGGCCGGGGAAGATGCGGCCCCCGGTCAGGCGGGCGAGCGTCTTGAGCCGCTTGATCGAGTGGAGCGCCTGCGTCGGGTTCCAGACGACGCCGGGCACGCGTTCCTTGTCGGCGTGCTCCAGCCAGTAGCACGAGTCCGCGGCCAGGATGACCCGGCCCGTCTCGGGCAGCTCGACGAGGAGCGACTGGTGGCCCGGCGTGTGCCCGTCCGTGCGGAGCGCGGTGACGCCGGGCAGGAGCTCGGTGTCGCCGTCGAGCAGCCGCCAGCGGTAGCCGGGCAGGTCGAAGTTCTTCCGGTAGTAGAAGCTCTCGAAGAACGACGCGGGGTACTGGGCGTACGCGTACTCGTCCTTCTGGACGATCAGCTCGGACTTCGGGAAGAGCTGCGCGCCGCCGGCGTGATCGTAGTGGAGGTGGGAGATGACGACGAGGTCCACGCCGTCGGGCTCGAGCCCGAGCGCGTCGAGCCGGTGGACCAGGAGGTCGTCCTCGGTGAAGCGCGCCATCGGGTCGTTGCGCATGAGGCCCGGCACGGCGCGCGGCGAGAGCCCCGTGTCGAACAGCACGACCGCGTCGGAGGTGCGGATGAGCCAGCAAGCGATGGGAATCTGCACGCGCTCGCTCGAGCGCTCGCCGTAGAAGAGGCCGGAACGCTCGAAGCCCATGAAGCCGTTCTGCAGCGCGTGGAGCTCGCGGACACTCATGGCGCGCCATTCTAGCATCATGAGCGTCGTGTTCGGCGGGGGCCCACCGGGCTCGCCTTCCTCGACCACGCTATCCGTTACGGCGAGGGTGTTCCCGGAAGCTCTTCGTCCGGCCAACCCCCAGAAGCTACGGGTCTCGGAAGGCGAGCCCGCCGGGCCCCGCCGACGGCGGGCATGGGCTAGAATGGCGCCCATGGACTTCCAGCTGACGGAGCAGCAGGAGCTGATCCGCAAGGAGGTGGCCGCGCTCGCGCGCTCGTTCTCCCTGGACTACTGGCTCGAGAAGGACAGGAAGGCCGAGTATCCCTGGGACTGGGTCAAGAAGTTCGCCCAGGCGGGCTGGCTCGGGATGCTCATCCCGGAGGAGTACGGTGGGTCCGGGCTCGGCGTCACCGAGGCCACGCTGATGCTTCACGAGATCTGCGCCGCGGGCGCCGGGACCACGGGCGCGTCGCCGATCCATTTCTACCTGTTCCCGCCGCTGCCGGTCATGAAGCACGGCGCCGAGGCGCTCAAGCGGACGTACCTGCCGCGGATCGCCACGGGCGAGATCACCATGTCGTTCGGCGTCACCGAGCCGAACGCGGGCACCGACACCTCGCGCATCCAGACCAAGGCCGAGCTCCGGGGCGGCCGCTACGTCGTCAACGGCCGCAAGGTGTGGAACACGAACGCGCGCCAGGCGACCCACATGCTGTTGCTCGCCCGCACCGCGCCGCGCGACGCCGCCAAGCCCTTTGCGGGCATGACGCTCTTCTTCACCGAGTTCGACCGCTCGAGGATCACCGTGCGCGAGATCGAGAAGCTCGGCCGCGCCGCGGTGGACTCGAACGAGATCTTCATCGACGGTCTCGAGGTGCCCGAGGCGGACGTGGTCGGCCAGCCGGGCCGGGGCTTCTACCACCTCCTCGACTCGTTGAACCCCGAGCGGATCTTCACGGGGATCGAGGCGGTCGGCATCGGCCGCGCCGCGCTCGAGCGTGGCGTCCAGTACGCGAAGGAGCGCGTCGTCTTCGACCGGCCGATCGGTCAGAACCAGGCGATCGCCCACCCGCTCGCGCTCGCGTGGGCCAAGCTCGAGAGCGCGGAGCTCATGTGCCTGAAGGCGGCGTGGCTCTTCGATCACGGCAAGCCCTGCGGCGCGGAGGCCAACACCGCGAAGCTCCTGGCCGCCGAGGCGGGCTTCGAGGCGTGCGACGTCGCGCTCCAGACCCACGGTGGCTATGGCTATGCCAAGGAGTTCTACGTCGAGCGGCTCTGGCGCGAGGTCCGGCTCTACAAGATCGCGCCGGTTTCCCAGCAGATGGTGCTCAACTATCTGTCCGAGCACGTGCTCGGCCTGCCGAAGAGCTACTGACGCCCGCCTGACGCGCGGATCCGGGATCGCGTCCGCCATGCGCATCGTCTTCTGGAACATCCGGGCCGGCGGCGGCGCCCGTGTCGAGGGCCTCGCCCGCCAGCTCGGGCGCTGGGCGCCGGACGTGGTGGCGCTGTGCGAGTTTCGGGCGACGCCGCCCAGCTGCGAGCTCGCCCGCGCGCTGGCCGCGTTCGGGCTCGCCCATCAGTGCACGACGGCCGATCGCGCCGACCCGAGCGCCAACCGGCTCCTCCTCGCGGCGCGCTGGCCGCTGCGCCGGCTGCGCTCGCGCGCGGAGCCGGCCGAGCCGGGACGCTGGCTGCTCGCCGCCGTCGACGCGCCCCGCCCGCTCATGCTGGGCGCGGTCCACGTCCCGAACCGCGTGACCGGCCGCAAGGACGCGTTCTACGCGGGCGTGCTCGGCCTGCTGCGCCGCTGGCGCCGCGGCCCGGCGCTGCTGCTCGGCGACACGAACTCCGGCCTGCCGGGCATCGACGAGGAGGCCCCGGCGTTCGGACCGAGGGAAGCGGCCTGGCTCGAGACCCTGGGGCGGCTCGGATGGCTCGACGCGTTCCGGCTCTTGCGCGGCCCGGCCCGCGCCTACACGTGGTACTCGCCGAACAAGGGGAATGGTTTTCGGATCGATCAGGCGTTCCTCAATCAGGAGCTCGTGTCGCGTCTCCGCGACGTCCGCTATGCCTGGGGGAGCCGAGCCCGGCCGCGCGCCGCGACGTTGAGCGACCACGCGGCCCTGTTGCTCGATCTTCGCGGCTGAGCCTTACTTCGCGGGCGTGAGCTCGGCGCCTCCGCCACCACCGTCCCGGACGAGCCTCAGTACGCGCCGGCCGGCCTCCTCGTGCAGCGTGACCCGGCCGTTACCGTCGGTGCCCTCGTACCGGATTCGACCCCGCGCGATCACGCTGATCACGCCGGCCACGTCTCGATAGACCGGCTCGACATAGAGGATTCCGCGGTAGGAGCCGTCCTCCTCGATCGTCAGGAGGACCGGTGCCTGTCCCATGGGCCCCGACATCCTGCCGCGCCAGGTCCCCGCGAGGCTCGCGGGTCCGTCGATCGGCGTCGAGGCCGTGAGGCCCGCGCAGCCGGCGGCGAGCAGTGCGAGGACGAGGACGGCGCGGCGGGAGCGCGCGGTCATGCGGAGGGCGTGAGGTGCTCGGGCGCCGGCTTGAGCGCGAGGAACACGACCCAGAGGACGACCAGCGTGAGCCCGAAGGCGCAGACGACCGTCGCGCCCGTCGGCAGGTCGAACGCGGCCGAGGCGACCATGCCGATCACGCTGACGAGCGTGCCGAAGCCCCAGCCGATGAGGAGCTTGGCCGGTATCGTGCGCCCGAGCATGATGCCGGCGAGGGCCGGCACGATCAGGTACGAGAACACGAGCAGGACGCCCGCGATCCTCACGGAGCTGGTCACCACCACGCCGAACGACGCGTAGAAGAGGAAGTCCCACAGCCGGACGCGCCAGCCCTCGCGGTAGGCGGTGTCCGGATCGGTCGAGATCAGGAAGAACGGGCGGCGGCAGAGCCAATGGAAGACGCCGATCACCGCATAGAGTGCGGCGACCTCGACCACCTCGGGCGCCCGGACCGCGAGGAGATTGCCGACGAGCATCGCGCGCACGTGCTCGGCGCCGTGCGCCGCGCGATCCGAGAGGAGCACGGCGGCCGCGGACGAGACCGCGTAGACGACGCCGATCACGGCCTCCTGGGAGACGTGACGCCGCCGGCTGCGCGTCAGCGCGAGCACCAGCGCCCCGAGGAACGTGGCGGAGAGGCCGAACGCATACGACTCCCAGGTGTCGGCCTCCCAGCCGAGGAGGAACGCCGCCGTCGCGCCGAGGGCGGCGATCTGCGCGAGCGCGATGTCCACGAAGACGACCTCGCGCGAGAGGACGTGGACGCCGAGATAGGCGTGGATGCCGGTGAGCACCAGGCACATGAGGAACGGCGCCCACAGGAGCGCGAGGAGCTCACCGGCCACGCTACTTGAGCACCTGGGCGAGCGTGTTCACGTTGTAGTCGATCGCCGCGATGTAATTGTCCGCGCCCTTGACCGCGCCCACCGCGGTCGCGAAGACGAGCGCCTTGGCGCCCGCTTCGTCCGCGACGCGCTGGGCCAGCTTGAAATCGTTCCAGGGCTCCACGAGGATCACCTTAACCCCGTCGGCCTTCATCAGACGAATGATCTGGACGAGGTGCTGGGGCGAGGGGGGGATCCCGGGCCGATCCTCCAGCGTCGCGACCTGGACGAGACCGAAGCGCGTGAGGAAGTAGATCACGTCCGGATGGTACGCGACCACCTTGGCGCCCCTGACGGGCTCCATGAGCTTCATCCAGCGCTCCATCTCACGGTCGAGCCGTGCGAGAAACGCCTGTCGATTGCGCTCGAACGCCTGGCGGTCGTCGGCGGAGATACGCGCGAGCCCGTCCACGATGTTCTGGGTGATGATCGGAGCGAGCCCCGGGTCGAGCGAGAAGTGGGGATTGCCGAGCGGGTGGACGTCGCCCATCGAGCGGTCCACCCGGACGGAGGGGACTTCCAGCAGCGGGATGCCGCGCGAGATCTCGATACGGCCCGCGGCGCCGCGGGCGATATTGGCGTTGTTCGCGCCCAGCACGGCCACGTCGGCCCAGGTGTCGAGCTCGGCACCGTTCTCGACGAGGGCGTCGGCACGCCGGAGCTTCAGCATCATGCTCGGCCGCACCTCGGCCTCGTGGAAGTTCTGTGTGCCGCGCGTGAGGGAGTCGACCTCGACCAGATCGCCACCCACAGCCTCGACGAGCGATTTCAGGTCGGGGATGGTGGCGACCACGCGGAGCTTCCGGGCCGCCTGCGCGCTCGGGATGAGCAGGCCGAGCGCGACGAGCGTCGCGCCGGCGATGACCGTGAGACGTCGCATGATCAAGCCTCCTTGCCTAGCCTAGAACGGGTGCGCCGGGTGGGCGCCCAGGATGAACGTGCCCTGGAAGAGCACCTCGTCCACTTGCCGCGCGCTCCCTCCGTTCGCATCGAAGCCGTCGCGGTGCGTGCGCTCGGTGTTCTTGTACGCGAGGCGGAAGCGGAGGAACTCGGACGTCCAGAACGTGATGTATGGCTCGATCGCCCGCTCGCTCCCCGGGTTCACGGGGAACTGCGTCCAGTCGTAACGGACGCCGGCTGCCCAGCGCCGCCAGGGCTGGACCTCGAGGCCGGCGTACCAGCCGAAGCGGTCGCGCTCGCGCTTGGTGATCCGGTCGATCAGGCCGTCGCCGTCGGTGTCCACGTCCACGAGCACGCGGCGGAGCGAGTAGATCGCCTCGCCGGTGGCCGTCACGAGCGGGTGGAGCCAGCCCTCGGGCCGGTACTTGTACCGGCCCTCCCAGCCGAGGAGCGTGTTGCGCCGCTTCTCGCCGGTCTCGCCGCTGGCGACCGACATGCCGAGCTGGAATGCCGAGGCGTCGCCGAGCTCGAGAAACGTCCTGAGCCGGCCGGTGAACATCGGGACCCTGAGGGTGCCGCGGCCGAAGGCCGCCTCGTTGTCGCCGTTGAAGACGCCGGCGAGCCCCTCGAGGTAGAAGGGCAGGTCGGGGACGATCGTCAACTCTAGCCCTTTTTCCTTCAAGCCCTCGTCGCCGAGGAAGCGGCGGAGCACGTTCGGGCGATCGATCCACGGGAGGTCGTGCTCGTGGATGACGTTCGAGTAGCCGAAGCGGTTCCGCACCTGGCCGAACTTCGCCTGCGTGCCGAACGGCAGCGTCAGCATGGTCACGCTCGCCTCGGCGAGACTCACCCCCGTGTCCGGGCCCCGCGCGTCCTCTCCCGCCTCGATCCGCACCTCGGCGTAGGCGTAGGGATCGATCTGGCCGAAGAGCGACAGCTCGACCTCGCGCGGGAAGAAGCGGTTCTCCTGGCCGCCGAAGGTGCCACCCCCGGCCTTCTCCACGTTCGACTGCGTGAGATTGCCCACGAAGTCGCCCGTGACGCCCATGTCGAAGAGGAGCTGGCCGCCGCCGCGCTGCTGGTAGAGCGTGAAGGGCTGCCGCGGGCGCACCAGGTCGGTGATGGACGTGCCCGGCGCCGTAGCCCCCGGAGGCGACGGCGCGGACATGGCCGGCAGTGCGGGAGCGGGCACCGGCGCGGGCGCCGGGGTCCGCTGAGTCTCGAGCTTCTGCAGCCGGTCGGTGACCGACTGGAGCTGCTTCTGGAGCGCCTCGAGCTCTCGGCGCAGCGCCTCGGCCTCCTGAGCGGCGGCGGGCGCGGTCACCGAGATGACGAACAAGAGCGCGAGCACCTGCGCGCAAGCACGCATGACGATCCTCCATGGAGATGATGACGTTCCCGGCCGGTGTGGGCCGGACCTCGTCGGACGCGAGCGACGGGAGGACGCTAGCGGGCTGGAGGGGCGCGGGAATCGGCGAGGCGGAGCGGCGCGCCGGCGAGCCGGTCCGCGCTCGGCGCCAGCGCCAGGAGCACCGTCAGGAGCAGGACCACCACCGGGGCTGCCTCGGAGAGCGAGGCGGCGGAGCCGACAGCTGCCATCAGGCCGAGATCGTGCTCTTGGTTCCAGAGCCCGAACCCGCCCGAGGCGTGCAGGTGCGGGAGGGTCCCGCCTGCCACAACGAATGCGGTGAGGCCCAGCACCAGGAGGAGCGCCTTGAGCTTCGTCACAGCGTTGCCACGATACCTCACTTCACGCTGAAGACAAAGCTCGACTCGACCAGGTGGCCGTCCACCGAGAGCGCCCGGTAGCGCACGACGTAGCGGCCGGAGGCGAGCGCCGGGAGCGTCACCGAGAGCTTCCGTGGGTCGTCGGGGCCGACCGTCACGTCGCCCCGATCCACAGGCACTCCCGCCGCGGTCTCGACGCTCAGCGTCGAGTAGGCGGACTCGAGGCGCTCGTTGAACCACAGCTCGACGCGCGCGGGCGGGTGGGAGAGGACGGCGCGGCGCGCCGGCGACGACGCCACGAGCAGCGCGTGGGCCAGAGCGGCCTCGACGAGCACCAGGCCGAGCGCCGCCGCGAGGAGGAGCGCTCTCACTCCTCCGAGCCGGGACGGGGCACGCGCCCGCGGGTGAGGACCGCGACGATCACGACGACCAGCGCGCCGACGAGGAGCGCGAGCCCGGCGAAGACCAGCGCCGACGTGAGGGGGCTCATCGGCGCGCCGCGGAGCGGGCCGCCGTGATCCGCCCAGGCGACGGCGGCGAGCAGCACTAGCGCGGACGGAGCGCCATGCCGTGCGGCGCCCGGCCGACGGCGATCGTCTTGACCTGCGTGTGGGATTTCACGTCGATCACGCTCACGAGGTCGGCGTATCGGTTCGTCACGAGCGCGTAACGGCCACCGGGCTCCATCGTGACGAGGTCGGGGTATCCCTTCTGGGGGAGCACCGCCACGATCTTGTCGTCGGCGGTTCTGACGACGACGAGCTTGTTGGCCTTGCGGAGCGTCGTGTAGAGGAACTGGCCGTCGAGGGTGAGCGTGGCCTCGTGGACGATGCCCGGCAGCGGGATCTC
>Ga0066679_10000968_pt1 | contig 10902 bp, 8 predicted proteins | sample GraSoiAngelo_128_FD_62298 | JGI IMG/M metagenome (GOLD analysis project Ga0066679, IMG submission 62298) | Grasslands soil microbial communities from the Angelo Coastal Reserve, California, USA - 14_0927_12_20cm | ecosystem: Environmental > Terrestrial > Soil > Grasslands | place: USA... | reverse complement strand
CCGGCTGGCCAGCGCATCAAAGGGAAAATCACAAACCTTGTTCCTTACGGCGCATTTGTTGAGATCGAAGAAGGCGTGGAAGGCCTCATCCACGTTTCTGAACTTTCGTGGACGAAACGGATCATGCGACCCTCCGATATTCTTAGCGTCGGTCAGGAGGTGGAAGCTGTCGTGCTCGGCGTCAATAAGGAGGAGCAGAAAATTTCATTGGGCCTGCGCCAGCTCGAACCGAATCCGTGGGATGAAATCGAGAAAAAGTTCACCATAGGCAGCCGGGTCAAAGGCAAGATTCGCAACATGACCGCCTACGGCGCGTTCGTAGAGCTGGAGGAAGGCATCGACGGCATGATCCACGTGTCAGACTTGAGTTGGACCCGCAAGATCAATCATCCGAGCGAGATGTTTAAGAAAGGCGACGAAATCGAAGCGGGCGTTATCGACATCGACAAAGTAAACCAACGGATCAGTCTCGGGATCAAACAGCTCACCGAAGATCCGTGGAAGACAATTGATGAGAAGTACAAGATCGGCGATCTCGTGAAAGGCAAAGTCACCAAGCTCGCCAGCTTCGGCGCGTTCGTGCAACTACAAGACGATATCGACGGGCTCGTGCACATCTCGCAATTGAGCGAAGATCACGTCGCAAAAGTGAAAGATGTCCTGAAGGTCGGTCAGGAAGTCGAAGCGCGCGTCATCAAGGTGGACAAAGTCGAGCGCCGCATTGGTCTGTCGATCAAGGCCGCCAATTATTCTGAAGAGCAACTGCGTAAAGAAGTAGAGTCCTTCGACACGCTTCGTCCCGGCGAAGACATGGTCGGCTTGGAAAAAGCTTTCGCCGCCGCCGAGCAGGAAGAATATCGGCCCAGCGATTCCAAGCGAGCAGCCAAGGAATCGAAAGACTCCAAGGGCGAATCCAAAAAAGAATCGAAAGCGAAGTAGCTCCGGGTTTCTTGTCGCTGCGTACAAGACCCTCCAACGCAGAATGAGGACCAGCAGTGCCGCATTCCAAAACGCAAGCGGCTAGAGCGTGTCGAATCACGGCCACGTTTTGGAGTGCCGCAATGTTTGCCGAACTGAGTCAGATCAAGAAGCACTTTATCCTATCGGAGTGAGCTGTTAAACTTTCGCTGCTGTGGAAATCACGCCTGAGCTACCGAGCAATCAGCCTTCCATGCGGCGTATCTTTCTCCAATACAACTTCGCACTGCGAGCAATCGTTACGACGGTTTTGTTGTGCGCGATAACCGGCTGCGGAAATCCCAAAATTATCGGCAAATGGCGCATGTCGGGAGATTCAAATGCTACGGTTTGGGAATTTTCGAAGAATGGCCTCGTCCTTATCGGGGATGTGCGTGGCAGGTACCGGTTTGGCGACCAGGACCGAATCAAAATTGAAACGCCGTTCGCTACGACAGTTTATCAGCTGAAAATTTCTCGCGATCGGATGATCCTGCAAGAGCCCGGCGGTTCGAAACTCGAGTTTACGAGGATCAGCGAGGCGCAGCGCTGACGGTGGAACGAAGCAAACAGCAAGAGATTCCTCGACTTCGGTCGGACGACAAGGTCAGAACTCTGCACTTCCAGGGGTTCGAGCAAACGGGATCACGTCCCGAATATTTGGGACGCCGGTGATGAACATCAACATTCGCTCAAAGCCGAGGCCGAAACCAGAGTGCGGCGCGGTGCCATAACGCCGGAGATCGAGATACCATTTGTAATCGGCCGGATCCATTTTGTGCCGGCGCATGTTTTCCTCGAGCATCTTTAGTCTCTCTTCACGCTGGCTGCCGCCGACGATTTCGCCGATACCGGGCACGAGTAAATCCATCGCAGCAACAGTCTTTCCGTCTTCGTTCAATCGCATGTAGAAGGGCTTGATCTCTTTCGGAAAATTGAAGACCGTGACCGGACATTTGAAATGTTTCTCGGTCAGCCAGCGCTCATGCTCCGATTGCAAGTTTAATCCGTAGTCGATTGGGAATTCAAATTTTTCGCCGCTTTTTCTTAGAAGATCGATAGCGACACTGTATGTGATCCGTTGAAACGGTCGCTCAACGACGAAGTCGAGCCGGGCAAGCAACTCCTTGTCCACGAATTTGGCGAAAAGTTCCATCTCATCGGGGCAATCCTTTCTCGCATCTGCGATCAAATACTTCACAAACTCTTCGGCGAGATCCATGTTGCCGTTCAAATCGCAAAACGCCATCTCCGGTTCGATCATCCAGAACTCGCTCGCGTGGCGCGACGTGTTGGAGTTTTCGGCCCGGAACGTTGGGCCAAATGTGTAAACCTTCGACAATGCCAGCGCCAACGCTTCGGCTTCGAGCTGACCACTCACGGTCAAGTAAGTCGGCCGAGCGAAAAAGTCTTTCGTATAATCGATCTCGCCGTCCGTCGTTCTCAATTCGGCGGCTGCCGGATCGAGCGTCGTAACGCGAAACAATTCCCCTGCTCCCTCGCAATCGCTGCTGGTAATAATCGGCGTGTGGATAAAAACAAAACCGCGCTCCTGGAAAAACTGATGGACAGCAAAGGCAAGCCGGCTCCGCACGCGAAAAATACTACTGAAAAGATTCGAGCGGGGCCGCAGATGAGCAATTTCGCGAAGAAATTCAGGCGTGTGCCCCTTTTTCTGCAGCGGATAGGAATCGTCGGCCGTTCCCACAATGTCGATGTTGTCCGCGACCAGTTCCCATTTTTGTCCTTTACCCTGCGAAGCGACCAGCGCCCCAGTCACGCTGATCGATGCGCCGGTAGTAAGCCGCTGCACCGCAGCGTAATTTGGTAACGAGCTTTTCGCGATGATCTGAAGATTGCGCAACGAGGAGCCATCATTCACCTCGATAAATGAAAAATCTTTCGAGTCCCGCCGCGTCCGCACCCAGCCTTGGACCTGAATCGCGCCGGTGGGCGCGGTGCCTTGCAAAGCGTCTCTGATCGAGGTTGGCGAAGGTTCTGTCATATGTACATCGAGAGATTCCTCGACTTCGCTCGGAATGACAAGTTGAGCAGGCAGAGCGAGAGGACGCCGCGCTGCGACGTCCGGACGGCGCAGCGCGCCGACCCTACCATCAACTCAGCGGCAGCCAACTGCCTGGTTGCGGTGATGGTCTCGTGCCGTTGAGAGTGAGGTAAGTGTATTCCTGGAGGAGACGCTCGTAGTCTGAAAGAAGCTTCATTGCATCGTTTGGCTTTAGTCGATCGGTTTTGATGGCGGCATCGACCTGGGCTTTTAGCAACCGCATTAATTCGACTTTGTCCCACTGCGTCATGGCAAGCACTTCGCCGATGGTGCTGCCCTCGATGACTTCCTCGATGTACCAGCCTGATTCTTCGTCGGTATCCAGGAAGACATGCACCTCGGTCACGCGGCCGAACAAATTGTGCAGGTCGCCCATGATGTCCTGGTAAGCGCCCACCATGAAAACGCCGAGGTAATAAACTTCTCCAGGGTGAATCCGGTGCAGCGGCAATGTTTCCTTCACATCCTGCAGGTCGATAAACTTGCACACTTTGCCGTCAGAATCGCAGGTGATGTCCACTATGGTGCCGTGTCGGTCTGGCGGCGTAGTGAGCCGATGGATCGGCATGATCGGAAAAAGTTGCCCGAGCGCCCAGTGATCGAGCAGCGATTGGAACACAGAGAAGTTGCAAATGTATTGATCGGCCAGCGTGACTTCGAGGTCCTTCACTTCATCGGGCACATAACGCAGGCCGCGATGCATGTTGACGATCTGATGCGCGACCTGCCAGTAAACGGTGTCGATCTTCGCTTTGGATTCGAGATCCAGCAGGCCAAGATCGAACGTTTGCTGCGCTTCCTCCTTTATCTGTTGAATGTCGTGAAGGCTTTCCAACCGATTTCCACGCTTCAGACGCTGTTTCACGTCCAGGATGTCGCCCACGAGTTTATGATCTTTCTCTGTGACTTCGACTCTGAGCTTCGGCGCAGTTTTTTCGATCGAGCTGAATGCTTCCAACACCAACACGGAATGGTGCGCGACAATGGCGCGCCCGCTTTCACTTACAATGATCGGATGCGAAACGCCTTCGGAATCGCACACGTCCATGATGTTCCAGACAACGTCATTGGCGTATTCCTGCAGTGAATAATTGGTCGAGCTATCGAAATCACTGCGCGATCCATCGTAATCCACGCCGAGACCGCCACCGACATCGAGATACCCGAGTTGATGGCCGAGTTTGCAAAGCTTTGCGTAATAGCGCGCCCCTTCGCGCACAGCTCGTTTGATCGTCGAAATGTCCGGCACCTGCGAGCCAACGTGGAAATGAAGGAGCTTGAGGCATTGTGTCAGGCCGGCCTCTTTCAACATCTGGCTGGCAGCCACGAGATTGGTGGTGTCGAGACCGAATTTGGCGTTCTCGCCGCCGCTCGGCGACCATTTGCCAGAGCCTTTGCTATACAAACGAGCGCGAATGCCAATGTATGGCTCGAGGCCGACCTCCTTTGACGCGCGAATGATCTGCTCCAACTCTTCCAGCTTTTCGGCGACGATGATGACCGATTTGCCAAGTTTGCGGCCAAGCAGCGCGATGCGAATGAAAGCGGGATCTTTGTAGCCGTTGCAGATGATCAAGCTCTCGTGGTCTTTCTGCATGGCAAGTGCGGCAACCAGCTCCGGTTTGCTGCCCGCCTCGAGCCCGAAATGAAATTGTTCGCCCGCATCGATGATTTCCTCGATCACCTCGCGCAGCTGATTGACTTTGATGGGAAAAACGCCGCGATACTGATTGCCATAACCAAACTCAGAGATCGCGCTTTGAAACGCGCGATTAATTGATTCGACGCGGTGCCGGACCAAATCCTGAAACCGAATCAGCAACGGAAAACTGAGGTTTCTGGCACGCGCTTCGTTTACCACTGCGAGGATGTCGATCGAGCCACCATTATCCTGTAATGGCTTTGCTTCGACGTTGCCGGAGCTGTTGACAGTAAAATAACCCTCGCTCCATCCATCCACGTTGTATGTGGCGATAGCGGACTCAAGGTCCCACTCGGTTTTCATTTCGATTTGTCGCGCGGCCGCAACCGCAAACCGCATATTCAATCAGCGCGTCCAACATTCAAGCCCGCAGAATCAAATTTTCATGCCGCTTATTATGAGATGAATGGGTCGAAAAAAGTGCACCGCTTGTGTTTCATTTCGCTGCGGATAACGTTCGCTCGTGAACAAGACGGTGATCGAAGTGCAGGTGCGGGCGGTTTTGCCGACGAGCGGCGGGTGCGCGGTATTTATTGGCAATAACGAGAAGGTGTTCATCATCTATGTCGATCAAACAGTGGGCAGCGCGATCACCATGTTCATGCGTCAGATCACCAAGGAGCGGCCGCTCACCCACGATTTGATGGCGCATTTGATGACGGCTCTCGGCGCAAAAGTTGACCGCGTCATTATCAATGATCTGAAAAATGCCACCTACTACGCGCGGGTCATCATCCGGGTCCAAAACGAGTTGCAGCAGAAAAAGATCATCGAGCTCGATGGGCGACCCAGCGATTGCATCGCCATGGCCACGCAGCAGAAGGCGCCAATTTATGTGAGTCAGGACGTCTGGGACGAAGTGGACGATATGAGCGACGTCTTGCGCAAGATGGAGGAAGAGGGACTCAGGCCGGACCCGGAAACCGAAGAGTGATTTTGTAGCGGGGGTCTATGACCGCCGAAATTCACTCCGAGGCCGGAGCCACCTACAGCTTAGCCCAATAAATCCCCGTAGCGCTTGTCCGCTAATTCGAGGCAACGCGCCAGAATTTCTGAAGCGGTGTTGAGCTTGAATGTTTCCTCCACCAGCTCGCGACATTCAGGAATGGCCAGACTCTGCACGGCGCGCTTGACTCTCGGAACCAGGATCGCCGCCGTGCTGAGCTCGTCCATGCCGAGACCCAGCAAGAGCGGGACGAGCGCGATATCTCCTGCCATTTCTCCGCACACGCCCACCCAGATATTATTGGCGTGGGCCGCATCGGCGATCATCTTGAGCAAACGCAGTACTGCCGGATGGGTCGGCTGGTAAAGATGCGCGATCTTCTCGTTCACACGATCGACCGCAAGCGCATACTGAATCAGATCGTTTGTTCCGACACTGAAAAAATCGACTTCAGGCGCAAGCACGTTGGCAGAAATGGCTGCGCTCGGGATTTCGATCATCGCACCAACTTCGACCTTTTCGGCCATCTCGATTTTCGAGCTGCGCAGCTCTTTTTTGCACTCCTCAAGCGCGGCGATGGCGCTTCGCAATTCATCCAACCCGGAGATCATGGGAAACATGATTTTTATGTTGCCGACAACGCTGGCACGCAGAATCGCGCGCAACTGCGTCTTAAAGATGTCCAGGTTCTCGAGACAGAAACGGATCGCGCGCCAGCCAAGAAATGGGTTTAACTCGTCGGCGATATCTACTGTCCCCGGAGCCAACTTATCGCCGCCGAGATCAAATGTTCGAATAATCAGCGGATTGGGCCGGACGCGCTCCGCGACTTTTCGATAAGTTTCATATTGTTCGTCCTCGGTTGGCAGAGTGGTTCGATTCAAATAGAGGAACTCGGTGCGATAAAGTCCGATGCCCTCGGCGCCATTGGCCGGCACGGCATCGACGTCTTCCGGAAGTTCGATGTTTGCCGATAAAACAATATGATGGCCATCGCGTGTAGTTGAAGTTGTCTCACGCAATTCTTTCAGTCGCGCCACGACTTTGGCTCTTCGTGATTCGATCTCCGCGTAGCGCGCAAGCGTTTCCGGCGTCGGAGCGACGATCAGACAGCCATCACTCCCATCAAGGAAAACGTGTTGGCCAGTCTCCAGTTTTGCAGTGATATCGTGCAAGCCGACCACAGCCGGGATACCGAGAGAACGCGCTAGAATCGCCGCATGCGAAGTGCGGCTGCCGAGATCCGTCGCGATCCCGAGTACGTTCGCCCGGTTCATGCTTGCGGTATCTGAAGGGGTGAGATTATGCGCTACCAGAATGTGCGGCTCGGTCAGTGCAAGAAATGTCTTGGGAGCTTTCCCCTGCAGGTTGCGAATTACCCGCTTCGTTACGTCTTGGATATCAAGTGCCCGCTCTCGCAGATAGGGATCATCGATCTTGTTCAGCGTCTCGGCGTAGCGCGTCGCAACTTCCTGGAAAATCCATTCCACATTGCACAGATCGGTCTCCAGCTTGCGGAGCACTTCGTCGATTAACGTGCGGTCCTCGACCACCAGCAGATGAGCATCGAATATCGCGGCATCTTTTGCTCCGATCGATTCTGCAATGCGCTGCTGCATTTCCAAAATCTGCATGCGCGTTTGGATAAGAGCCGCTTCGAAGCGACTGATTTCATCCGCCACCTGGGAAGGGGCAATACGGTAACGCACCACCTCGTCCAGCTCGTCGCGCACGACGTGAATCTTGCCGTGGGCGATTCCGGGCGAGACGCCAGCTCCTTCAAACCGAATTTCTTTTAGCGCGTTGTCCCCGCTCATCCACTTGCGAGAGTAAGGCAGATGTCAAACATTGCGAACTCGCCGTTAGCATGTGGTAGGCGACCCTCGCCTCAATCTTCGTTAAAGCGCGCGTTGATCAATCCCTCCAGGTCCTCCATTGCTTTTTCGGCATCTGGTCCCTCGCAACGGATACACAGCTTTGATCCCTGCCCGGCAGCCAGCATCATCAGGCCCATTATGCTTTTGCCGTTTACTTCCTCGCCTTCCTTCGAAACCCAAATTTCCGAGCGGTAACGGCTCGCGATGCGCACAAACATCGCGGCCGGCCTGGCATGCAGCCCGAGCCGATTCACGATCGGAATTTCTTTCTCAATCTTCTCGACGGCTGCCGCGCGGTTTGCTCTCCGATATAATAACGCCATTATGTCGCTCCTTTTTGCTCCATCAACCCAAGGAGCTTCGTGTTGAAATCGACGGCTGCGTTTTGGCCCAGGCCTTTCAATTTCTCGTCCATCGCCGCGACCTCGATCAACCGCGCCATGTCGCGGCCGGGCCTGACTGGAATCGTCACATGTGGTACTCGAAGCCCGAGGATCTCGTAAAATTCCCGGTCGAGCCCGATCCGATCGACCTCCTCTACCTCGTGCCAGTCTTTGAGAGTGACAACAAGGTCGAGGCGTTTCTCGATTCGAATACTCCCGATGCCGAAAACCTTCGCCACGTCGATAATCCCGATTCCGCGCACCTCCATGTGATTGCGGGTGAGTTCCGGGGCCGTCGCCATGAGCTCGCGTCCCTCCAGCATCGTAATCCGAGTCACGTCGTCAGCCACCAAGCTGTAGCCACGCTCGATCAGCCCAAGCACGCACTCGCTTTTTCCGATGCCGCTCGCTCCGCGAATCAAAACGCCTATGCCAAGGACGTCCACCATGCTGCCGAATTCGGTCACCGTCGGCGAAAAATCCATCTCCAAAGCGATCGTGGCGGCGTTGATGAACTTCATTGTAATCATTGGGGTGCGGAACACCGCGATTGTTGCTTCTCCCGTCACCGCCAGCAACTCTGGAGCAAGATGAAACCCGCGCGACATCACCAAACAAGGGATCTTGCGCTCGCATAACGCGCGGAATCTCCTTACCCTCACATTTGCCCGCAAACTCTTTAGATACGAATGCTCAGCCGCTCCCAATACCTGCACCCGTTTCTCGGCGAAATAGGTGTAGAAGCCTGAGAGTGCGAGACCGGGGCGATTAATAGTTGGCTCGCGGATTTTCCGATGGAACCCCACGCGCGGGCCCTCCAGTTTCATTTGCAGTTTTTCGGCGTGAGAATTGTAAAAGCTTTCGACCGTGACAACCGGGACGCTTTTCTGCTGATTGCTTGTGGATGTGATCGTTTGGGTCCCGCGTCGTTCCGCCATCAGACATAACTTCTAGCGTGAATAACGCGCAATTTCCAATCTGCATCGAAAAGCAAGCGATGCGCTTCTCTCTTGCTGACGGTCCTGCTCGTAATCGAGACGCGATAACAAACACGATCGCCAGCAGAATGAAATGTCAGTGATTCACGGCTAAGCTTCGAGCACGAGCATGAGCATCAGCACGAGCGACGAAGGAAATTGGGTCAAAATCGATTTGCACATTCACACTCTCGATGATCCCAAGGACGCGGTGGATTATTCCGCCCATCAATTGCTGGAGCGCGCGCGGTCGCTTGGGTTTGGCGTCCTCGCGATCACACTGCACGATGCAGTGTTTGACCGAAAGGAAGTGTTCGCTGATGCGGCGACAATGGGCATTCTGCTCATACCCGCCGCCGAGATGCGCTTGTGCGGCGCGGACGTCATCGTGCTGAATGTCACTTCCGAGGAAGTCGCGCAGTTAAAAAATTTCGACGATCTACGACGGCTGCGAGCGCAGCGGGGAAGTTCCGTCTTCACTATTGCGCCGCATCCGTTTTACATTCTTGGCGGCTCAATCGGAGCGCGTCTGTTCGCAGAAATCGAGTGTTTCGATGCGATCGAGCTCTGCCATTTTCACATCGGTCTGTTCAATCCGAATCGCCGCGCAAAAAGAGTGGCATCCCGGTTTGGGAAACCATTAATTGCGACTTCCGACGCGCACCGGCTGCATGCCTTTGGGCAGCATTACACCAGCATCCCGATGCCGCCTGCACTTACCGTCGGAAATGTCTTCGCGGCTTTGCGCAACGGTCCGTTGCGCCTAACGAGTCCTCCTTGCAGCTTCGCCGACCTAGCGAGCGCGATTTATTTTGTCTTTCTTACGCACCCGTTCCGACTACGGCGGAAAATCGCCGCCGCGATGAGGTAAAAAACTCGCTCGGTGCCTCAGTGCTGAGGGGCTGCCGTCGCCAAGTCGTAAATTGCGCCCCAATCACCGGAGGCTACGAGAAAGGACGTAGCTTCCCATGGGCGGCTGCTTGATTGGTAGTTGGTCCGTTCGTCCTGGCCCCAAAAGATATAGCGGACGCCTAAGGCCTGCGCAGCGTCGCGCCAGTTTGCGGCTCCGTTCATTAAAGCTGTCAGCCGATTGTTCACGTCGCCGTATTCAAATCCTTCCGTCCACAGATGACCGGGATATCCCAGCACAGCTTTGCGGCCTTGTAACAAGACCGGACTGTTGAAGGTCGGGTATGCAGCGAAGCGCGCTTCCACCGGCAAAGGCCGAATCGCTGCGCCAGCGTAGTCGAGTCTCGCGCGCTCGATGAGTCCAAAGCCCGGGTGCCCGGCAGACAATCCGCCGAGCAAAGTAACAAATCCCGAACCAAACAGCGCGATGCAAATCGCCGCCCGTTCCGGAAAGGCCCAGCGCCCGAGGATGTCGCTCCACAGAAAAGGCAGAATGAGAAAGTAGCCCCAGACCATGAGCTTGAGGTTGTCCCATTCCCATGGGGCGGTTTTGAAAAAGTAACCCAACGCGAAGATCGCAACAGCGGGCAAGACAAAGGCTACATCCGCTGGAGGTCTGTTCCCCCAGCGCCACCCGGCTTTCCAAATATGCCAGCCGACCAAGCCCAGAAGCGTCAGCGCCAAAGGAATCCACAAGCCGAAGTTTGTTAGCCAAAATTGAAAAAACGGAGCGATGACGCCGTTCCAAGTTTTTTGCAGCAGCAAACCAAACGCCGTGGAAGATCCAAAATTTTGAGCGCCACCCATTCGGAAAAAAGGAGCGGCGAACTCCTGCGAATCTTGGGCCCAGCCAGGATTCCATTTGAGTATCGACGCTGCACGAAAGTGATCGGTAACCAGCCAGACAAAAAAAGTTGCTGGAACTAACGCAATCGACAGCATCGCGGCGGCGTGTCTGCGAATCGGCGCGCCCCGGAAAATTTCCGGCCACATCTTTGGGTGCGAAATCAGGCGACCGAGTCCGGAGCTGCCTTCGTTGCGAGTCAAATCCACGATAAACCTGATTTCACTGGGACGTTCAAGAAC